>Ga0075435_100003913_pt1 | contig 10172 bp, 10 predicted proteins | sample RhiMethybrSRZTD4_FD_75302 | JGI IMG/M metagenome (GOLD analysis project Ga0075435, IMG submission 75302) | Populus rhizosphere microbial communities from Tennessee, USA - Rhizosphere MetaG P. TD hybrid SRZTD4 | ecosystem: Host-associated > Plants > Roots > Rhizosphere > Soil | place: USA... | reverse complement strand
ACGACATGCCCGTCGACGACGGACTCCAAACGGGTGGATAGCCGCACGTCGATGTTGCGCTCGACGAGCCGGTCGGCCGTATACGCCCCGAGACCGACGGATACCTCGGGCATTATTCGGGTCGCCGCTTCGACGAGCATCCACCGCATGTCGGATACGTCGATGCTGTCGATATAACGCAACGCATAACGCGCCATGTCCTGGAGTTCGGCGATCGCCTCCACGCCCGCGTATCCGCCACCCACGAAGACGAAGCTCAGCGCGCGCCGTCGTCGCTCCGGATCCGTCACCGACGCCGCCAAGTCAAGTCGGGACAGCACATGGTTGCGCAGGTAAATGGCCTCGCCGATCGTCTTGAAGCCGATGCCGTGCTCGGCCAGCCCCGGAATCGGCAGCAACCGAGAAACCGAGCCCGGGCACACGACAAGCAGGTCGTATCCGACCTCGTATCCCTCGCCCTCGGAGGGCAGGACGGTCGCAATCTTGCGGGCGTGCTCGATGCGGGTCACGGTGGCCGTTATCACCCGGCAGCGGCGCAGAACCTTCCGCAGCGGCACGACGACGTGCCGTGGCTCGAGCGAACCGGCCGCGGCCTCGGGCAGGAACGGTTGATAGGTCATATTCGACTGCGGGTCGACGACGGTGATCTCGGCCTTTCGGGACAGTTTCTTCTGCAGTCGAAGAGCGGTGTACATACCGACATAGCCCCCGCCAACGACGAGGATGCGCGTCGGACCGGTCAGCTTCGCCATGGTGCGACGCTACCGACTAGCGGATTCGTACACGGCCGCGGCAACGGCCAGGTCTTCCCAAGCCTCGCCGACGCTTTTCCAGAGCCGAGGTCGATCCGCCCGGACGGTCAGGTCGCCACCGACGAGTTCGGCCAGGTCGCCGTCGATAGCCTGCTCGCTCGGCACGCCGTCGGCGATCGCGAGCAGGATGTCGCCGGCTTCGCGAAGGGCCGCAGCTCGGCTCTCGACCACAACCGTCGCGCGTTCGATCAAGGCGCTATCGACCTCCCGAGCGTCCGGTTCATGCGATCCGATAGCCACGACGACGGCGTGCGCTGGAAGCGTCGTCGAGTCGAACACCGGGGTCCGCGCGGTGGTGGCGCACACCACGATGTCTGCTTCCGCCACGGCTTCCGGGCGGCCGACCGATGCGCGGACGCCGTCCGCCGCACAGTGCCGGGCCAGGGCTTCGGCCGGACTGTCGCTCCGGCTGACAATCGTCACCTGGCGGATCGGCCGGACCTGCGATAACGCCTCGATGTGCCCGCGGGCCTGGGGGCCGCAGCCGAAGACGACCAGCCGCGCCTCCTCCGGTCGAGCGAGCCGGTCGACCGCCAATGCGGATACGGCAGCCGTGCGGAGCGTCGTCAACGCGACGCCGTCGAGAACGGCCGCAACCTGCAACGTCGTCGCATCGAAGAGCAGGTACGCACCCTGCACGCGCGGGAGACCGCGCACCGGGTTGTCCGGAGCAATCGAGATCACCTTGACGCCGGCGTACCGGTCGACCGCCGAAGGCATCAAGAGCAGCTGCCCGGCTCGTACGTCGACGACGGTGCGCGGCGGCACGCCGGTGGCAGAATCCGAGACGGCGGCGGCCCGGATTGCGTCGATGGCCGCCGCCCAGCCGAGAGCCGCGACGGCCTCGGCGTCGATCACCCGCACGGTCAGCCCTCCACCGCAGCCAGACCACCCGCCAGCAGCACCGCGCGACCGAGCACGGCGTCGAGCATCGGCTCGGTCAGCCGTCCGGTGAAGGTGTTCTGCTGACTGACGTGGTAGCAGCCCAGCACCGTGCGACCATCCACTGGGACCTCCAGCCCGTGCGCGAACGAGGGAACCCGGTCGGGCACCGAGACACCGGCCATCCGCAGGCCCGGCCACAGGTTCGCCCAGGCGAACCCGCCGAGCACGACCACGGATCGCACGCCGGGCCACACAAGTCGCAGCTCGCGCACCAGCCAGAGCCGGCAGGTATCCCGCTCCTCGGGCGTGGGCCGATTCGCCGGCGGGGCGCAGCGGACGCTCGCGACGATTCGGGTACCGACCAGTGCGAGTCCATCGTCTGCGGCGACAGCCGTGGGCTGGTTGGCGAGGCCACAGCGATAGAGCGCGGCGTAAAGCCATTCACCGGAGCGATCGCCGGTGAAGTTGCGCCCCGTCCGATTGGCCCCGTGCGCCGCCGGGGCCAGCCCGATGACGACGATCGACGGTCGGTCAACACCGAAGCCGGGCACCGGCCGGCCCCAGTACTCCTGGTCGGCAAACGCGCGGCGTTTCGTCCGAGCGACCTCTTCCCGCCAGGCCACCAACCGTGGGCACGCCCGGCACACCGAGACCCGCGCGCTCAGCTCGGACAGCGCGGACGCGGAACCAGCGAGCGCGCGCACCTCTCCTACGTCGTGGGCGACGGCGGTGCGGCTGGTCGCGTTGTCCCCTGGCCAGCCTGTGCCGGGCCGTACCACCATGGACGACAGCGTGGCATGCCCCTCTAGAGTTCAGTCACTGTCCACTCCGTCCCCGGAGACAACATGGCCAAGGCTCGCAGCATCGTGGGTTGGAAAATCCTCACGTATGCGATCAGCATCCCGGCTGGGATCGCGACCCGAAGGGCGGTCGCGCGGCTCTGGACGTCGATCGGCCCGGCTGATCGGGGCAAGCCGCCCCGATCGCCGTCCGACCCGAACGCCACGCTGCGGGAGGCCGTCATCTGGACCACGATCTCGGCGGCTGGGGTGGCCGTGGCTGAGAACGTGACGACGCGGGGGGCGGCCGTGATCTGGCGAAACCTCATTGGCGGGGAGCCACCGCCGGCCCGAACCCGCGACTGACCGGGCTAGCGGGACACCAAGAACCTCGGTCCGCGCGGACACTAGGCGGCCAGGCGCAAGGCGATCCCGTCGAGGATGTCGTGCTCGCTCGCGACGACCTCTGACGCTCCCATCGTCCCCATCACAGTGCGAAGAACGAGGGCGCCACCACCGATCACGTCAATCCGGCCGGTGTGCATGACCGGGAGGGCGGCCCGCTCATCGTGGGTCATGGCGAGCAGCATCGTCGTAACCGCGTCAACGGCACCCGCCGGGACCGTGGCCCCGTGAATGCGTCCGGGGTCGTAACAGTCCAGCCCCAGCGCCAGCGCCGCGACGGTAGTCACGGTGCCGGCCACGCCGATCAGCAGGGCCGGCTCGGTCAGCGAGACGTCCTCGACCGCACGGTCCAACGCGTGGCGAACATCGCGCACCGTCGCCGCGATCTGGTCAGCGCCCGGGGGGTCGGCCCGGAGATGGCGCTCTGTCATCCGCACGCAGCCGACGTCCATGCTGTGTACCTGTAGCGAAGCGGACCCGTCGGCCGGGCCGGCGATCAGCTCGGTGGAACCGCCACCAATGTCAGCAACCACGACGCGCCCGGTCACATGGGGCAAGCTGTGCACTGCGCCCAGGAACGACAATGCGGCCTCTTCTTCGCCGGTGATGACTTCCGGCGGCACGCCCAGCACCCTCGTCACCATGGCCGCGAACTCGTCGCGGTTGGCCGCGTCTCTGGTCGCGCTCGTGGCCACCATGCGCACCGCGTCGGGACGGTGGTGGCGCACTAGGTCGGCGTAGTCCTGCAGGGCCGCCTCGGTGCGGGCAATCGCCTCCGGCGCGAGCCGGCCCGAACCATCGACGCCCTGGCCTAGCCGGACAATGCGGAGCTCACGGTGGACGTCGACCAGCTCGTCGCGGTTGACGTCCGCGATCAAGAGCCGGATCGAGTTCGTGCCGCAGTCGACTGCGGCAACCCGCGTCAGTTGGCCGCCGCCGGGACGCATGGCCCCGACGTCCACCACGGCGCGAGCCGGTCAAGCGCCTCGTCGCCGAGCGGATTCACGCCCCGGCCGGCCGCGAGCGAATGTGCTGCGAGCGCATGCAGACACTTGACGCGCCGCGGCATACCGCCGGCGCTCGTACCGGCGATCTCGGCGACATGGCCGAGCCGCTCGCGATGTCGTAGGTAGGACTCATGGGCCGTCCGATACCGGTCGGCCAGCCTCGGGTCGGAGGACAAGCGATCCGTCATCTCGGCCATCAGGCCCAACGCCTCCAAGCGGCCGATCGCCGCGCTCGCCCGGGGGCAGGTGAGGTAGTACAGGGTGGGGAACGGGGTGCCGTCGGGCAATCGAGGCGAGCTTTCGATGACGTCGGGGAGCCCACAGGGACACCGATGCGCGACTGCGCGAATGGCCCGCGGGGACCGGCCGAGTTGAGCCGCGACGGTTGCCCGGTCCCGCTCGTCGAGTGACGGGGTCACCGGATCCAGCTCCACGGCACCCTCCGTCACGGCGAACTGTCCGCCGCGCGGATGCTTCCCCACAACCGTTCGTTCCAGCTGTCCCCCGGCACGCGGGTGGCGGTGCTGTCGCGCCGGGCCGGCACACCGGTCGCCGGCTTGGTGTTCGGTGACACCACCACGTACACCGTGTCGCCGGGCATGGCGAACTGCAGGCGGGCGCGCGCCTGCTGGGCGATGTAGGCCGGGTCATTCCACTGCGCGGCTTGTTGCTGGAGTTGGGCGAGTTCGGCTTGATTGGCCCGGCGCTGCTGCTCGGCCTGACTCAGCGCGCTTCGAGTGGCGAGGTAGCGGTGTACGGGCGACGCCAGTACCACGATGAGCAGGATGAGGACCGCCCCGAGGACGAGCGCGCGCCCGGTGATGCCCCGGCGCCGGCCGCCCCGACGCGCGGCGGTACCTCCGGCCGGCGGATTCGTCATCAGCCGGATCCAGCCCCCGCCTCGAACCGGGGGAAGGCACCCGCGCCGGCGTAACGAGCTGCGTCGTCGAGTTCCTCCTCGATGCGGAGCAGCTGGTTGTACTTCGCAACCCGCTCGCTGCGGGCCGGCGCCCCGGTCTTGATCTGCCCGCAGTTCACCGCGACCGCCAAGTCGGCGATGGTGGTGTCCTCGGTCTCACCCGAGCGATGCGAGAGCATGCATCGGTATCCGTGCCGATGGGCCAAATCGACGGCGTCGAAGGTCTCGGTCAACGTGCCGATCTGATTCACCTTCACCAGGAGGGCGTTCGCGGCGCCTTCCTCGATGCCTCGCGCCAGTCGCTCCGGGTTGGTGACGAACAGATCATCGCCCACGATTTGGATCCGGTCGTCGAGCAGCTCAGTCAACACTTGCCAGGCGGCCCAGTCGTCCTCGGCGAGCGGATCCTCGATCGAGACGATCGGATAGTCGGTTACCAAGCCCTCGTAGTAGGACGCCATCTCGTCGGCGGCCCTGGCGCCACCCTCGAAGATGTAGCTGCCGTCGCGATAGAACTCGGTCGCGGCAACGTCGAGCGCAAATGCGATGTCTCGGCCCGGAACATAGCCCGCGTTGCCGACCGCCTCGCCGATCAGATCCAGAGCAGCCCGGTTCGAGTCGAGGCTGGGCGCGAAGCCGCCTTCGTCGCCGAGCCCGGTGGCCAGGCCCTTCTGCTTCAGTACGGTCTTGAGCGCATGGTAGACCTCGGCTCCCCAGCGCAGCGCCTCGGCGAATGTCGGCGCCCCGATTGGCGCGATCATGAATTCCTGCACATCCACGTTCGAATCGGCGTGCGCCCCGCCGTTCAGGATGTTCATCATCGGCACCGGCAGCAGATAGGCGTTCGGACCGCCCAGATAGCGGAAGAGTGGCAACTCAGCCGATGCCGCGGCCGCCTTGGCCACCGCGAGCGAAACGCCCAGGATCGCGTTGGCTCCGAGCCGGCCCTTGTCCGGCGTACCGTCCAACTCGATCAGCGCGGCATCGACGAGACGCTGTTCGCTGGCTTCGAAACCGACCAGCTCGGGTCCGATCGTGTCGAGTACCGCTCCGACCGCCTTGCGGACCCCCTTGCCGCCGTAGCGTTCGTCGGCATCTCGGAGCTCGACGGCTTCGTACGCTCCGGTCGAGGCACCACTGGGTACGGCCGCGCGGGCGAGCGATCCGTCGTCGAGAGCGACCTCAACCTCGACGGTTGGGTTGCCGCGCGAGTCGAGGATCTCGCGTGCTCCGACTGCTTCGATGGTCGCCACGGGCTCCAGTCTCCTCGGTGTCCAACATCGGCCACGAGGAGCCTAACCGGGGCACTCCGCACCCACTGGCTGACCCGCCGCCTCCGGCCGGGTCGCTGAATGATGCCTTGGTTACTCGCCCGTCTGGCCGTCCACTGCTTCCCGGAGCAGGTCAGCATGCCCGTTATGCCGGGCGTATTCCTCGATCATGTGCGCGAGCACCCACCGGACCGACAACGTCTCACCGGTTCCGGGATGCACGAACGTGTCGCCCAGCTTGACCGCCGACGTGATATCGCGAGCCCGCGCGACTTCGCGCCGCCACGCGGAGAAGGCGGTGGCAACCACCTCGGGATCGGCCACCGCACCATCGAAGTCGAGGTCGGGCTCGGTCTCGGTAAAGAAGATGGGCGGCACGGGCTCGCCCGCAACCCGTCGCCGAAACCAGCTGCGCTCGACGTCTGCGAGGTGACGGACGATCCCCAGCAGGCTCAGCGTCGACGGTGGCGTCGCCCGGCGGGCGAGTTGCTCTGGCGTCAGGCCGGCGCACTTCCACTCCAGCGTGCCCCGCTGATAGTCCAGAAAGCCGGTGAGCGTTGCTCGCTCGTCGCCCGTGGTTTCCGGGTCATGCCGGAAGGACGATGCGTCGGTCATGCCTCATCATGCTGGATGGGCGTTTCCAGCCTCCTCGATTGATCCGTCGGCCGGTGCCGCTCGGACGTGTCCCGGGCCGCCTCAGCGGCAAGGATGGCCGCGCGAAAACGCCGGGTGGTGTCGCGCAGGGCCGACTCGGGATCGACGCCGGAGTTCGCCGCCTCGCGCGCAAGCGCGAACAGCCGCTCACCGATTCCGTCGCCGGCGACAGCCACCGGCAGTTGTGCCCGTTCGGCCCGGGTGACGAGCTTGCCGGCCAACGCCAGGGCCGGTTGGCTCAACGGCACTCCGTCCACAGCCGACGTCCGTCCCTTTTCGGCGACCTTGAGGCGCTCCCAATTCTCGTTGACCTCGTCGGCGTCGGCCACATCCGTCGAGCCGAACACATGCGGGTGACGACGGACCAGCTTTTCGACCAGATCCTCGGCGACATCGTTGATGGAGAACCGCTCACCCGCAGGCAATTCCTCGGCCAGTCGAGCGTGGAAGAGCACCTGGAGGAGCAGATCGCCGAGCTCCTCGCGCAGTAACGCCATGTTGTCGGTCTCGATCGCCTCGATCGTCTCGTACGTCTCCTCGATCAGGTAGCGGGCGAGAGATTGGTGCGTCTGGCTGGCGTCCCATGGGCAGCCGCCCGGCGACCGCAGCCGGTCCATGACGGCCACCGCCTTCTCCACCGCATCGCTCATCCGGTGGGCGTGGCAGTCGGCGAGGGCGACCCGCTGCTGGCTTTCAGGTACGGCGGCAAATTCGAAGCCAGATCGCTGTTCAGCGCGAGCTGGGTCGAGTCCCACTTGCCGTATCGAGGATTCACGTCGACCGTGACGTTCGCCTTGGACAGCGCGTCCTGCAGGCCCTGCTGGTCGGTGATCCCGGGCACGGTGGCGAGCAGTTGGCTCAATGCGACAGCTCGCAAGTACACGGGCTCGAAACTCGGCGCAAAGCCTCGTGTCGCCAAAGCTTGGACGAGTTGATCCTCGCTGGCCTGTCCAAGCGCCGTCTGTTGGGCCTGAGCGATCTGCTGCTCGGTCGGCGTAAGCCCGTGCGCAGCCAACACCTGTTCGGCGACACGGGTGTTGATCAGCGTCTGCAGCACGAATGATCGCGCGGCAATCGTCTGGCCGTTGTTCAGCTGGACGCTTTGCGCCTTTGGTGTGACATAGCTGGAAACGGTCGCCTCGCTGATGCGGTCACCGCTCACCACACCTGCGGTGCCGACTTTCGTGTCACATCCGCTGAGCACGGACGCGACCAACGGCACGATGGCGACGGTGGCGACAACGACAGCGACCCGGCGGACTCTCACGGCGATCCGTTCTCCCGGCGGCTAGATGGGCGGTGCACAGACTCTCATGTCGCCGACAAGGCCGCAGGTCCGGCCGTCTCGGCGACAGGTCATGCATACACGTCCGAGCTGAGCAGGAGGATCACGCCGGTGCCGGGAGAACCTGCGCCAGGAGTTCAGCGCACCAGTTGAGCAACGGAATGTCGCGCAACGGCTCCCCGCCGATCGCCGCCGTGGCTAGCGTTCCGTCGGAGCCGACGGCGCCCTTCGGTCGAGGCACCGAGAGCGTCGACACTGCCTGCTTGTACAGCGATCGGTCGTAGAGCCGCCGCAACCGCAATTGCGCGGATTCGGGCAGCGTCACCGGCGAAAACCGAATCGACCCGCCCTGCAGGGAGATCTCGGTGACGCCGTAGCGACGTGCCAACACCTTGAACCGGGCCACAGCAAGCAGGTTCTCCACCGGTGGAGGTATCGGCCCGTACCGATCGACGAGCTCGGCCCGCATCGCGTCGACGGCTTCGTCGGTAGCCGCACCGGCCAACGAGCGATAGGCCTCGAGCCGCAGTCGTTCGCCAGGCAGATAGTCGACCGGCAGGTTCGCGTCGACAGGTAGGTCTACCTTGACGTCGATCGCCTCAGCCTCGGCCGGCTGGCCCCGGAACTCGGCGACGGCTTCGCCCACCAGCCGCACATACAGGTCGAATCCCACGCCCCCGATGTGGCCGGACTGCTCACCGCCGAGCAGATTTCCCGCACCCCTGATCTCGAGATCCTTCATGGCGACGGCCATGCCGGCGCCCAGCTCGGTTCGCTGGGCGATGGTGGCCAACCGGTCATAGGCCGTCTCGGTCAACGGCTTCTCCGGTGGATAGAGGAAATAGGCGTACCCGCGCTCGCGCGCTCGACCGACCCGGCCCCGTATCTGATGCAGTTGGGAAAGCCCGAACATGTCGGCCCGCTCGACGATCAGCGTATTGGCATTGGCGATGTCCAGGCCCGATTCGACGATCGTCGTCGACACCAGCACGTCGTACCGCTTCTCCCAGAAGCCGATCATGATCTGCTCGAGTGCGTCCTCACCCATCTGGCCGTGCGCTACCGCGACCCGCGCCTCCGGGACCAGCTCGGCCACCCGGGCGGCAGCTCGGTTGATGGAGTCCACCCGGTTGTGGATATAGAACGTCTGCCCGTCACGTAACAGCTCGCGGCGAATCGCCGCGGCGATCTGCCGCTGATCCTGCGTACCCACAAACGTCAGGATCGGGTGGCGTTCCTCGGGCGGGGTGAGGATCGTCGTCATCTCGCGGATCCCGGTAAGCGACATCTCCAGCGTCCTCGGGATCGGCGTCGCCGACAGCGTCAGCACATCGACGGCTGTACGCAACGACTTCAGGTACTCCTTGTGTTCCACGCCGAAGCGCTGCTCCTCGTCGACGACGACGAGCCCAAGATCCTTGAACCGCACGGTCTGCTGCAAGATCCGGTGCGTGCCGATGACGATGTCCACGCTGCCGTCGGCGATGCCCGCCATGGTGGCCTCGGCCTCGGCGGCCCCGGTGAACCGGGACAGCTCGCGTACGACCACCGGGAATGGCGCCAATCTGTCGCTGAAGGTCGCGAGGTGCTGGTGCGACAGCAACGTCGTCGGTGTCAGAACGGCCACCTGCTTGCCGTCCTGCACCGCCTTGAACGCCGCGCGCACAGCCACCTCGGTCTTGCCGTATCCAACATCGCCGCAGACGACCCGATCCATCGGGATCGGTTTCTCCATGTCGGCCTTGACCTCGTTGATCGCGGCGAGCTGGTCCGGCGTCTCGACATAGGGGAACGCGTCTTCAAGCTCTCGCTGCCACGGAGTGTCCGGGCTGAACGCATAGCCCTTGGTCGCCATCCGCGCGCTGTACAGCCGGATCAGCTGGGCGGCGATCTCCTTTACCGCCTTGCGGGCGCGGCCCTTCGTCTTGGCCCAGTCCGCGCCGCCGAGCCGGTTGATGGTGGGCGAATCCCCGCCGACGTACTTGGTGATCTGATCGAGCGAATCCGTGGGCACGAACAGTCGATCCGCCGGCTGCCCCCGCCGGGCGGGGGCGTATTCGATGAGCAGATACTCACGCTCACCGCCGTTGACGGTGCGGCGCACCATCTCGACGTAGCGGCCCACCCCGTGCTGCTCGTGGACAACATAATCACC
>Ga0075435_100003908_pt1 | contig 10176 bp, 8 predicted proteins | sample RhiMethybrSRZTD4_FD_75302 | JGI IMG/M metagenome (GOLD analysis project Ga0075435, IMG submission 75302) | Populus rhizosphere microbial communities from Tennessee, USA - Rhizosphere MetaG P. TD hybrid SRZTD4 | ecosystem: Host-associated > Plants > Roots > Rhizosphere > Soil | place: USA... | reverse complement strand
GCGCAATGCAGCGGATGCGCAAAACTTGCTCGGACGCAATCGGCTGGCGAAGGCCCAGCACTACCTCGTCGATTTGCTGCACTATCTCGAAGACCGAGAGGGCTATCGTCTCTTCGCGGGCGAGCGGAAGAAGTGTGCGAGCGTCAGACCAGCTAGCGCTCGGAATGGCTCCCAGCGGCTGCCGCCGGCTGATGGATTCGTTCGGTCGAACCGAAGAACTCGCCCATCCAGAACGGTGGTGGGTCAGAACTAGCTCGGTCAGCGCAGCCAACCCCTTCTCACCGCTGCACCGAGGCCCTGTTGCGACTCAAAGAGCGCGGCTTCAGCCTCTCGGATCAGAACGTCGGCGTTGTCCCTTAGTTCTTGGCTCGGCGTCACCAAGTGTAGCGCTGCCTCTCGAACGGCCCGCGCTCTGAGTCGCACCTCGGAGGGCAGCATCGCGCAGGCGTAGAGATGGCCGCGGACGTTCTCGGTCAGATCTCGGAGCGCCGAGGACACATGATCGTGCGGCCGTCGAGCGGATCGGCGGCGAGTTCGGAGAGCCAAAAGCTACGGTCGCAGGCCAGGCATTGAGCGACGAAGTGCTGCCAGCAGTAGACGGCGAGCAGATTGCGCTCGTCCGAGGTCAGGCGTCGGGGCCGTCTACAGTCGGTGTGCACGATACATCCGTTGAACGCATCGATGATGTCGCTGCGCGCGATGTATTGCGAGCACTTCGGACACTTCACCTGCATACGGCAACCTCTCGACGGCGAAGAGACACTATCAAGTGGCGGCGGTTGGTTTGTACAGCGGGCTGGGCCAGGCGCTCCAACGTACCCCATCGTCGGCGTGACGGAAGCTCACCTTATGTGTGTTGACTCGCCGCGGCCGCCGATCTCACCAAAGAGCGCGGACCGTTCGGCGTCCCATATCTCATAGCAGTCCACGTGGAGATGGATAGACATCCACTCTAAAGAGACCATCGCCACCACGGCTCTCTCGTTTGGGCTGAGTGGCCCTTCACCGGCGTCGCACAGGCGCCCGTCGCCCCACATCTGGTGGATGCCGACAGCGCGGCCGACTGGCAGCCGGCGCTCCGTGATCCGGCGGTGAACTAACCTCTGAAGGAGGTACTTATCCATTTCCTGCGTGTCAGGTTGTGCTGTAAATACCGCCTGTCAATAGGGTGATCACCAGTCCGCCGCTCGGGTTGTTCATCGCGGCGATTCCGATTCTCAAGCTCCTCAAAACATCCAGATCAGCCACGATCGATACGAATCGTATCGACATTCTGGAGGGCGCCGCGAAACCTGTAGGCGGCGATTCGGAAATGACGGTCAGGTCGGCTCAGCCCGGCCGCTCGCGGCGGGCAGCACACCGCTCGAAGCAGGATGCGAGGCGCACGAGGGTTGCGTAAGATCAATACGTCAACCGAGGCCGGGTGAATCGGACAAGCCGGGGCATGAACTGTCTGCAACATGTAGACTGCTCACTTCGGCTGAGACATTGCGAACGCGGGCTAAGGGGGTTCAACGATGAGCCATCGATGGATTTTCTCAGCATGTCTCTTGGCGCTAGCGGCCTGCGCATCACCGCAAAAACCCGTCAGCGTGCTTGTCGTCGAGGACGCGGAGCGGGTTCGCGGCTGCCGCCCGCTCGGCACAGTCGCGGATAACGAACTCGACGATCTTCAGAAGAAGGCAGCGCGGTTGGGCGGAGACGTCGCACTGATGACACCGCAACGCAAGTCGAAAGGCGGTTATTTCGGGCTTCAAGAGTACATGACTGCCGACGTGTATCGTTGCGAGGGCGGTCGGTAGGGGTCGCCGCTCCCTCCTCGACGCGACCGCGGCTCGCCCACCGATCGTGGCCGACGGCGGCGGCTCACGAGACATACTCAGTCATGACCCACGCGCGCAAGACTTCGGCCACGCTCCAGGCCTGCGCGATGCAACCCCGGGGCGCGAACGGGGCTTCGGCGTCGAAAACCTCGCTGATCGAACCGATGCAAGTCTGGCTGAGGTGGGCCTGGAAGCCTTCCAGCATCCGGCGCACCGTCTCGCGGTCATGTGGATGGGTGCGTAGCCAAGCATCGGCGAAGGCACCCAAGAGCCAGGGCCAGACCGTGCCCTGGTGATAGGCGGCATCGCGTGCGCGGAGGTCACCGTCGTAACGAGGCTTGTAATCGGGGTGTCCCGGGCTCAGCGTTCGCAGGCCGAAGGGCGTCAACAGGCGCTTGCGCACGGTATCCAGGACCGGCTTCCAGTGATCGGAAGCCAGCACCGGATGCCGAAGCGCGATCGCGAAGATCTGGTTGGGGCGACACGCGGAATCGTCGCCGCTCTCGCCGTCGACTACGTCGTAAAGATAGCCGCCCTCGGCGTACCAGAAGCGTTTGTTGAAGGATGAACGAGCCACGTCGGCGTGCTCGTGCAGGTTCCGGCCCGTGGCCTCGTCGCCCCTGGATACCAGCCAACCTTCGAGCAACCGCAAAGCGTTGTACCAGAGCGCGTTGATCTCTACGGCCTTCCCGCGCCGCGGAGTCACGACCCACTCGCCCACCTTCGCGTCCATCCAGGTCAGCTGGTAGCCGTCGGCGCCTTGGCGCAGCAGGCCGTCTTTTGCATCGACGCCGATGCCGAAGCGCGTCCCGGCGAGATGGTGCTCGACGATCTCGACCAGCGTCGGCAGCAGACGCTCGAGCGTGGCCACGTCGCCGGTCAGCTCCAGGTACCGATCGAGGGCGTGAAAGAACCAGAGCGTCGCGTCGGCGGTGTGGTAGAGGCCTTCGTCGTCTCCCTCGGGAAACAGATTCGGGATGAGGCCGTCGCGAACGTACTGCGCGAACGTGCGGAGGATGTAGCCGGCCTCGAGATGCCGGCCTGTCGTCAGTGTGAGGCCCTCGAGGCTGATCATCGTGTCGCGGCCCCATTCGGTGAACCAGTGATAGCCCGCCACGACGCTGCGAGCCTCGTCGCCGGCGGCTCTGGCGCGTGCCGCATCTTCTACGCGGCTGGTCGAAGCGATGATGAATTGGTCGGCAGCCAGGACGAGCTCAGCGGCAATGCCGTGGCGCGCCGGGGATACCGCCGCTGCGATCAGTCGCCGGCGCCGTTCGTGCTCGGCCGCCCACGCTGCTGCCGGCTCGAGCGCTCGCAGGGTCTCCCAGCTTTCGACGGACGCCACCAGCGTCGCCGGCTGGTCGGAGGTGAGGTCGAGTCGGAAATAGCCGGGGCTCCACAGCTCGCCGAGGCTTTCGTAGCCGCGAGCCTCCTCGACACGGTACACGACCTGTTGCATCGTTCGCTCGTCGAGCGTGAAAGCCGCCCCGTCCGCATACATCTGGAGCCGCACTGTCGGCAGCGTCTCTCCGGCAGTGACCTCGTAGCGTCCCTCGGCCGCCGTCAAAATCGGCCGACGCGGCAGCGATCCCCCCACTGGCGCATGATGCGGGCGAAAGGGCGTCGATGGCCGGAGAGTCAGACGCAGCGGGCCCTCGCCGCGTGTCAGCGCGTACCGTACATACGCAGTGTTCTGGCCATGCGGCATGAGGACGCGCTTTTCGAGCTCGATGCCGCTGAGATCGTACAGCCATACCGGCAGTCCGTCCTCGAGCCGAAATTCGATCAGCTTGCGCGCGCCGGAGAGATCGAGGCCGCCCATCCGCTCCTCGGCCGCGAGGACGACGACCGTGCGGTCGGGCAGGCGGGCACGTTCCCAGAGGTGGCTGAGCAGCACCATGCGGCCGAGTGGCGTAGGGAGTGCGGCCACGAGCAGTCCGTGGTGGCGCCGCGTGACAGGGCCGGCGATCGTCCCGGATGCATAGCCGCCGAGAGCGTTGGTGACCAGCCACTCCGGTTTCAGGAGCTCAGGCTCGTCCGCTTCCTTCGCATTCCATTTCAGGCGACGAACAAGCTCAGGCATCCGTCTCACCGTCCGGCATCGGTCGCATGACGATTGCCGACTCTCCGGGAAGATGCCAGCCATCGTCGCCCTCGATTGGCGGCGTCCCGAAACCTCCGTAGCGCGGGTCTTCGCTCGACCATCGCACTTTCCAGCGTGCCCCGCTGGGAGACGCCAGGAGAGGCTCGGGAGCCGGATCGATGGAGAGCTCGCGCCCGAGATTGACGAGAAGCAGCCGATCCTCGTGCTCGCCACTGAAGTACCGGACCACGAATGCCTCGAGGGCGAGCACCGCACCATCGAGTCCGCCGAGCCGCTGAGCGGCGAAGACCGCGTCTTCCCGCCGGATCGCTAACAAGTCCAGATGGAGCGCGTACATCTCGGCGTTCTGCTCGCGCTCGGACAGATCGAGCTTGGATTTCTCGAAGGTGTTGATGTCGGCGGGGTCGGGAAGCCCCGCCTGCATTTCGGGCGTGGCCAGTGCGGGGAACTGGCGGAGGAAGTCAGCCCGGCCCCGACGAACCAGCCGCGCCAGCTCCGGCTTGTGGTCAGCAAAGTAAAGGAAAGGCGCCGAGGCACCGAACTCCTGGCCCTGGAACAGCATCGGCGTGCCGGGTCCGAGCAGCATTAACGCCGTGAGGGCTTTGTAACGGCCGGGGCTGGTCAAGAGATGGCGCCGGTACCCACGCGCCGAATTGGCGATCTGATCATGATTCTGGATGAATGTGACGAACGTGGCGGGCGGAAGCCCGAAGGCCGGCGTGCCGCGCCGCTTCTTCTGCCAGCGATAACGCTGGCCTTGATACAGAAAGCCCCACTTCAGGACCGACACGAATTCCTGAGGCCGACCGAGGTAGTCCGAATAGTAGGCGGCGTTCATTCCGGTGAGGGCGACCACCGAGGCATGGTGGAAGTCGTCGTTCCAGACGGCGTCGAGTCCGTAGCCGTCCGCCTCGACCGGCCGCACGAGCTGTGTGTCCTGCGGCTCATTTTCGGCCACGAGCAACGTGGCGCGACCGCCCGCGGCAGCGCGCACACGCCGGGCCACCGCGGCGACGATGTGTTCCGGCGACGCGTCATGGATCTGCTGCGTCGCGTCGAGCCGTAGCCCGTCGAGGTGGTATTCCTCGATCCAGTACGCGGCGTTGGCGAGAAAAAACTCGCGCACCGGGCCGGCGTGTTCGCCATCGAAGTTGATCGCGTCTCCCCAGTCGTTCGGGTAGCGGTCGGTGAAGTAGTGCTCCGAGAACTCTTTGAGGTAGTTGCCGTCAGGCCCGAGATGGTTGTAGACGACGTCGAGGATCACGCCGAGGCCGACGGCATGGGCTCGGTCGACGAAGCGACGGAAATCGTCGGGCAAGCCGTAGAGTCGCGTCGGCGCAAAGAGGTTCACGCCGTCGTAACCCCAGCCGAAGCGACCGGGAAAGTCGGCGACCGGCATCAGCTCGATCACCGTAATGCCGACCCGCGCCAGCTCCGGCAGTTCGCGCGTCGCCGCCTGCCACGTTCCTTCCGGTGTGAACGTACCGATGTGCATCTCGTAAATCACCTGGCCCTCGAGGCCGACCCCGCCCCAGGCGCCATCCGTCCACCGGAACTTGGAGGCGTCGACCACACAAGAAGGTCCATGCGGGCCCGCGGGCTGAAAACGCGAAGCGGGATCGGGCAGGAGCTTCCCGTTATCCAGGCGGAAGCGATATCCCGTTCCGACGGAGGCCGTGTCGACGATTCCGCTGTGATAGCCGTCGGGCTCCGCCGCCAGATCGACAGCGGGCGCGTTGGTCTCGAGTGCTACGTCGACGTGTCGGGCGCGCGGCGCCCACACCCGGAAGTGCACCCCTCCGGATTCGATAACCTCGGCGCCGATCGACAGGCGCCGCGATATGCCCGTCGCCTGCATAGGCACGGAGAGCAGCAAAAGGACGGCCAGGAGAAGGCGGGTCTAGACCGTCTAGATCGTGGCCTGCGATCGGACGGCCGCGAAGCAAGCACGAACTTTACACGGTAACTTCTGCACTACTGAGTCTCAGAGCAGCTTGTCGAGGGTGATCGGAAGGTCGCGAATGCGCCTGCCGGTCGCGTGATAGATCGCGTTCGCGATCGCGGCTCCGACTCCTACCACGCCGATCTCGCCCAGGCCCTTGGCGCCGAGGGGATTGATGACCTCGTCGTGCTCGTCGACGAAGATCACGTCGATGTCATGCACGTCCGCGTGCACCGGGAGGTGATAGTCCGCGAGATTGTGAGTCATGAAGCGGCCGACGGCGTGGTCGAGCACGCTTTCTTCCTGGAGCGCCATGCCGATACCCCAGACGATCGACCCGACGATCTGGCTGCGAGCGGTCTTGGGATTCAGGATGCGGCCGCCGGCAATCGCGCTGACGACCCGAGGGACCGTCACCGAGCTGAGCTCTTCGTCGACCCGGACTTCTGCGAACACGGCCGAGTGGCTATAAAGCGCGTACTGTTCATGACTCTTCGACGGCTCGGTGCTTGCCTGCTCTTCGATCGAGGCAATTCCGTAACGGCGCATGATATCTGTGGGTAAGCCCCCGAGGCCGCGGGCGAGCGCCAACAGCCGTTCGTGGATCTTGTCGCACGCGACCTTCACGGCCGAGCCGACCGAGGCCGCCGTCCACGAACCGCCCTCGATGGGGGCCATGGGCAACGTCGAGTCCCCGAGCACGAACCGTACGTTCGAGATCGGCAGGCCGAGGGCTTCAGCGGCGATCTGCGTCATGATCGTGTAGGTGCCGGTGCCGATGTCGGCAGTTGCGCTGCTGACGGTCAAGACGCCGTCCGCGGTTAGCACAGCTTTCGCGGTCGCCGATTCCTGCATCGCTTCCCAGACGCCCGTCGCCATGCCCCATCCGATCAGCGAATTGCCGTCACGCATCGAGCGCGGTTCGGGGCTTCGTCCCGACCAACCGAACCGCTCGGCGCCCTGCCGGTAGCAGGCGCGCAGCTCCTTGCTCGAGAACGGCAATCCCTCGTTCTGATCACGCTGGGCATAGTTCTTGAGGCGCAGCTCGAGCGGGTCGATGCGAAGCTCAGCCGCCAGCTCGTCCATCGCGCACTCGAGCGCGTATACGCCCCACGTGGCGCCAGGCGCCCGCATGTCCATCGGCGTGTAGACGTCGAGCCGCACGAGCTTGTGGGAGAACGACGCGTTGTCGCAGCGATAGAGGAGCCCCGACCAGTTGACGACCGCCTCGGTGAAATCCTCGAACTGCGACGTTTCGGCGATCGCTTCGTGGCTGATGGCTTCCAGCGTGCCGTCGACGGACGCACCAAGCTTCACGCGCTGCCAGGTCGTGGGGCGATGGCCGAACGTGAACATTTGCTGGCGCGTCATAGACACGCGGACGGAGCGCTCCAACTCCCGGGCCGCGAGCACGGCCAGGAACACGTGATACTGCGGGCGCAGCGCGGAGCCGAATGCCCCACCCACGAACGGCGAGATAACGCGCAGGTCGCGCTTGCCCAAGCCGAACACGTTCGCCAGATACTGCTGGACGTTGAGCACGCCTTGCGTCTTGTCATAGACGGTCAGCGCGCCACCGTCGTGCCACACCGCGGTCGCGCCGAACAGCTCGATCGGGTTGTGATGCTCGGCAGGGAGTAGGTATTCTGCGTCAACCCGCACGGATGACGCCGCGAAGGCGCGGGCGACATCGCCGCGCGGCCTGGGCGGCGGTGTCCGGTGCGTGGGCTCGTAGGCCGTGTGCAGCGCGGCTTTCAGGTTCGTCTGATGGGACTCGCGTGCATACTGGACGCGGACCAGCGAGGCCGCATACTGGGCCAGTTCGAACGTCTCGGACACGACGAGGGCAACCGGCTGGCCGCTGAACTCGATCTCGTCATCGTACAGCGGTCGGAAGGGCGATCCCGTGGGCGCCAACTCGTCGCGGTAACTGCCATCGAACCATGGGAGTCCTTTGATGTTCTCGTGGGTGAACACCCGCAGTACGCCGGACAAGGCGAGCGCCGCTTCGGCATCGATCGACTCGATCTTCCCCCGCGCGATGTCGCTGGAGATGACGCAGCCGTACGCCAGATTGGGGACGTTATACTCGGCGGCGTACTTCGCTTCCCCCGTGACCTTGAGACGGCCCTCGACGCGATTGACCGGCTGTCCGACGTAATTCGTGCTCATGGACGGGCGGCTCCATTCACAGCGGCAGCCTGCGCCAGCCCTCTCACAATGGCGCGCTTCGCGAGTGGAAGCTTGAATGCGTTGAACCCGAAGTCCCGCGCGCCACGAAGCATCAGGTCGGCGATGCCCTCGAACGTCTGCCGCGAGGCCGGTTGGTCGGCCAGCGCGGATTCCGCCGCCCGGTCACGCCAGGGTTTGTGAGCCACGCCACCAAGCGCCAACCGTCCTTCTTCGATCCTGCCACCGCTCATACGCAGGGCCGCTGCCACTGACACCAGCGCAAAGGCATACGAGGCGCGATCGCGGACCTTCACGTACGCGTAGTGCTCGGCGAAGCCGCGCACGGGCAGATCGACCGCCGTGATGATCTCATCGGGCCACTTGTTCGTCTCGATGTGCGGCGTGTCGCCGGGCAAGCGATGAAAGTCTTCGAACGCGATCGCGCGATCGCCGCCCGGCCCGGACACCCGAACGATTGCGTCGAGAGCCGCCATTGCGACGCACATGTCGGAGGGGTGCACCGCGATGCAATGCTCGCTCGTGCCGAGAATCGCGTGATAGCGCGTGAAGCCGCCGATCGCCGAACACCCGACCCCCGGCGTGCGCTTGTTGCATGGCGTGGCGTTGTCGTAAAAGTACGCGCAGCGTGTTCGCTGCATGAGATTGCCTCCGACCGAGGCCATGTTGCGCAGCTGCGCCGACGCGCCGGCCAGGATAGCGCGCGATAGCAACGGATAGCGTCGTTCGATCTCAGGGTGATAGGCGAGATCGGTGTTGGTCACTAGGGCACCGATGCGCAGGCCGCCGTCGCTCGTGGGCTCGATCGCGCGCAGCGGCAAACGGGTGATGTCGATCAGCCGACTCGGCCGCTCGATGTTTGCCTTCATCAGGTCGACGAGGTTTGTGCCGCCCGCGATGAATCTGGCGACGCCGTCGCCGGCGATCGCGCCCACGGCGGTCGCGACATCTTCGGCGCGCGTGTAGGTGAAGGCGTTCATCGCGGCGGCACGTCGCTCGAGGTCTTCATGACCGTCTCGATCGCGGCGAGGATGTTCGGATAGGCTCCGCATCGGCACAAATTGCCACTCATCAGTTCGCGGATGTCGTCCGCCGTCCTCGCGCGGCCCTCGTAGATCAGCCCGAGCGCGGAGCAGATTTGACCGGGTGTGCAGTACCCGCACTGGTAGGCGTCGTGGTCGACGAAGGCCTGCTGTAAGGCGTGCAACGTGCCGTTTTGGGCCAGCCCTTCGATGGTCGTCACCTCCGCGCCGTCCTTCATGACCGCCAGGGTGAGACAGGAAAGAATCCGGTGGCCATCGACCAACACCGTACACGCTCCGCACTGCCCGTGATCGCATCCCTTCTTCGTCCCGGTGAGATCGAGCTCTCGCAGCGCGTCGAGCAAGGTCGTCCAAGGCGCGACGTCGAGCGGCCTGGCGAGGCCGTTGAGCTTGAGCATGATGCTGATCCGGCCGGGAACTGTTGTCGTTCCCACCCCGGCCTTCTCAATGTCTTGCTGACCCATACGCCCACATTCCCACGCGGACCACCGTTGCTGCCGTCGTCAAGATCGCCGCAAGCCTGACGTCGTTCTGTCGTCGCTTGTTCATGACCGAGCAGTGCAGCATCGTGCGTGCCACTCGATAACGGCGCTCTGGTCGCGGCGAGGAACGGAGCGTCTAGGAGCGGCGAGCTGCGCTTGCGGATCAGCGCGAACGGCGGTCTGGCGTCGAACGCCAGACCGCCGAACGTTGCTACCCACCCATGTCACACTTCTTCTGGATTCCGTGCCACTTTCCGCCCGCGCGCTCGCAGTCGGCCTTGTTGGTGAAACGCTGGGTCGACGAGCCGGTCGAGGGCGAGGTCGTGCTCGGCGAAGTCGTGTCCGGAGTCGTCGGTGAGCCGCTGGGCGGCGCCGGCGGCATGCCCGGCGTGTTCGGGATACTACCGCCGGGAGGCGAGCCCGGCCGGCTCGACGGAGCGGGGTTGGGATTCGTCGGCCCCGGCGTCGTGGACTGCGCGGACGCGAGCGCCGGCGCCAGCCCGATGGCCACCACCAGACCCGTCAAAATGAGCTTTTTCATACTGAGGTCCTCCTACGCCGCGGAGTCGGCTGCGGCGTCTGCACAAGGTTT
>Ga0075435_100003903_pt1 | contig 10180 bp, 10 predicted proteins | sample RhiMethybrSRZTD4_FD_75302 | JGI IMG/M metagenome (GOLD analysis project Ga0075435, IMG submission 75302) | Populus rhizosphere microbial communities from Tennessee, USA - Rhizosphere MetaG P. TD hybrid SRZTD4 | ecosystem: Host-associated > Plants > Roots > Rhizosphere > Soil | place: USA... | reverse complement strand
GTCATCCGCTGTTCGCGTCGCGTCCGTCGAGAAGGGGAGTCCCGCCGCGGCTGCTGGCCTCGAGCAAGGCGACATCATCATCGCGTTCGGCGAGGTCGCGGTCACGGGCATTGACGACCTGCACCGCGTTCTGGGCGAAGAGCAAATTGACAACACCGTTGCCGTGTCGGTGATGCGCGCGGGCCGGCGTCGTACCGTCGCCGTCACCCCCGTCGAATCCGCCCGCGGATAAGGGGACTTGACAAGGTATATTCAAGTAATCTATTGAATACTTGACTATGGCCGACGCCGCCCATCGCCATTTCAAGAACAGCCTCTACGGTCAATTCGCCGTACTCGGGAAAGCGCTGGCAAGCCCGCTTCGAATCGAGTTCCTCGAGCTGCTGGCGCAGGGCGAGCGCACCGTCGAATCGCTGGCCGCAGAAACAGATATCTCCCTTGCCAATGCGTCGCAGCATCTGCAGGCGCTTCGCCGTGCCGGCCTGGTGGACAATCGCAAGGAAGGGCTGTTCGTCTACTACCGACTGGCCGACCCGGCCGTCGTTGATCTGTGCATCGCATTGCGCAACGTCGCGCAGCGGCGCAGCGGCGAGCTCGAACGACTGGTGCGCGAGCACTTCGGCGATCGATCCGACGCCGAGGCGGTCGCCATGCCCGATTTGCTGAAACGTTCGCGCTCGCGCGAGATCATGATTCTCGATGCAAGGCCGGCCAACGAGTACGCCGCCGGTCATATTCCAGGCGCGGTGTCGGTCCCTATCGACGAACTGCAGCAGCGCCTCAGGCAGCTTCCGAAGAACAAGGAATATGTCGCATATTGCCGCGGTCCGTACTGCGTCTATGCCGATCGCGCCGTCGAAATTCTCTCGAAGAGCGGCCGCCGCGCGCGGCGGCTGAGTGGGGGTTTTCCCGAGTGGCGGGCGGCAGGCTACCCGGTCAGCGCTGGCCTGTCCGCATCAGCAGCAGGATAAGGTGCGTCATGATCTTTCGCCCGTTCTATTACTACGACCTCGGATGCGCCGCGTATCTGCTCGGCTGCGGCACGCTCGGCAAGTGCGCGGTGGTGGATGCGCGCACCGATGATGTGCAGGCATATGCCGCCTTTGCCGCCGGCAAGGGGATGCGCATCACTCACGTGATCGATACGCACGTGCACGCCGATCATCGTTCCGGAGGACGTGAGCTGGCACGCCTCGTCAACGCGGCGTACTGCCTTCACGAATCGGCGGATGTGTCGTTTCCGTTCACGAAGCTTCACCATGGCGAGGAAGTGGAGCTCGGAAATACGCGTTTGCGCGTCCTGCATACGCCGGGACATTCCGTTGACAGCATCTGTCTGCTCGGTACGGACCTCAGACGCGGCACCGATCCGTGGTTCCTGCTCACCGGCGATACGTTGTTTGTTGGAGCCGTCGGTCGTCCGGATCTGCCGGGACGGGCGCGCGAGAACGCGGCACAACTCTACGCGAGCATTCACGACAAGCTACTCCCGTTGCCGGACGAAATCGAAATCTATCCTGGCCATTTCTCGGGCTCGGTGTGTGGCGCGGGGCTGAGTGGAAAGCCGACGAGCACGCTGGCGTTCGAGAAGCGTTGGAATCCGATGCTGACGATGGACCGCGAGGCGTTCGTCGCGGCGCTGTCGGACGTGCCGCCGAAACCCGAGCAGATGCAGCAGATTCTCGCCTTCAATCGCGGCGCTGCCCCCGCGGCCGTCTCAGGCTGATGCCACAGGTGCGGCTCGGCCTTCGCGAGAACCTTCCGCAGTTTGCGCTGCTCGTTGTCGTCAATGCCTTCGTTGGGGCAATGATTGGCCTCGAGCGTGCGATTCTGCCTGCTGTCGCCGAGCAGGCGTTCCATCTCGCCGCACGCACCGCCATCCTTTCCTTCATCGTCGTCTTCGGTGTGACCAAGGCGATGGTCAATTACGCAGCGGGACGATGGTCGGACCGCATCGGACGCAAACGCGTCCTCGTTACGGGCTGGCTGACCGCCATCCCTGTGCCGTGGCTGCTGATGTGGGCACCATCGTGGCCGTGGATTCTATGGGCCAATGCATTGCTTGGCGTCAGCCAGGGGCTTACGTGGTCGACGACCGTGATCATGAAGATCGATCTCGTCGGCCCGAAACAGCGTGGTCTCGCGATGGGCCTGAACGAGTGTGCGGGCTACGTCGCCGTCGGACTCTCGGCGCTGGCGACCGGCTATCTCGCCAGCCGTTATGCGGTGCGTCCCGAACCGTTCTATCCGGGTGTCATCTACGCGGCGGCCGGCCTGCTGCTTTCCGCGGTATTCGTGCGCGAGACACACGGCCACGCGCGTCACGAGGCGCGTGCACATGTGTCGGTCCATCCGCCGACGCGACCGCACCGCAATCTCGCCATCATCAACGAGACCGGCTTCGTCAACAACCTGAACGACGGTATGTCGTGGGGACTGTTTCCGATCGTCTATGCGGGCGCCGGGCTCGATCTGCACAGCATCGGTGTGCTCGCGGCCATCTATCCGGCAGTGTGGGGTATCGGTCAACTTGCGACCGGCGCCCTGTCGGATCGCATCGGGCGCAAGTGGCTCATTGCCTCGGGCATGTGGATCCAGGCCGGCAGCATTGCGATGGTCGCGATGGTCCGCGACTTTCCGTCATACGCGGTGTGTGCGGTGTTGCTCGGCGTTGGCACAGCGATGGTCTACCCGACGCTGCTCGCGGCTGTCGGCGACGTGGCGCACCCGTCGTCGCGCGCATCGGCGATTGGACGCTATCGGTTATGGCGTGACCTTGGATACGCCGCCGGCGCTCTGCTGGCGGGCGCGACTGCCGATGTCGTCGGCGTCGGCGCCGCGATCGTTCTTGTCGCGGTGATGACGTTCGGCTCAGGCGCCATTGTCGCCGCGCGTCTGCACGAGCGTCGCGGTGGCGAAGAGGATTTCCGGACGGTAGATGAGCGCGTCCGCGCCGAGGCCAGCTAGCCGCTCACGCACGCGCGCGACGCACTTCGCGGCATCACCTCGAGACAGGCTGCCGATGCGTCGCGCGGCCATTCCGCACCCGAGCTGCACGAGCACGAGCGCATCGATCGTCCATCGATGCTCGAACACACGCGGCCAGATGTGAACGTCTGAAAACCGGGCTGCACGCAGCAGCGCCTGGAGCTTGTCGGCCGTGTTCATTCGCTGCTGCTGCATGACCGACGGATCCCGTGGATCCGGCGCCGCGCCGAGTGCGTCCAGTTCCTCTTTCCAAATCGCCATGCCAGGCGCGCCTTCGTCATTGCCCCAGGTGACGATCCCGACAACGCCGTTCGGGCGCAGCGTGCGGCGCACTTCCGTCAGTGCCGCGATCGGGTCCGGTATGTGGAACAGCATGAAGACCAGCGTCGCCACATCTATTGATACGGAGCGCGCGGCAACGGCCTGCGCGTCCATCACGGCGAAGTAGCGGCAGCGCGCGGCGGGGGCGAGGCGCAGCATTCCGAACGCGCGATCCACTGCCAGGATGCGTGCTGCCGGTGCACGGACCGACAGGCTGTCAAGCAGCGCGCCGGTCCCTGTGCCGAGATCGAGAATCCACTCAGCACGCGACAACGGAAGCGCGTCGAGTAGCGGTAGCGCCATCGGCCCGATGACCGGCGACCAGTGCCGGACGTAGGCGTCCGCTTTGTCGGAGTACTCGTCGGCGAGCGCGGCCGCAGGATCCACGCTGCTAGTGTGCCATCAGAGCGACACGAGACCGCGCCGGATCCCGCGCCGCACCGCATCCGTGCGATTCGCGGCATCGAGCTTGCCGCAGATCGCCGCGACATGGAATTTCACGGTCTGATCGCTGATGCGAAGTCGTTCAGCGATTGCCTTGTTAGAGAGGCCTTCTGACAGAAGCGTGAGCACGTCGAGCTCGCGAGGTGTGAGCGTCTCCTCGAATGGCTCCTGTTCAAAGCGGCGCGGACCCTTCGGGTCTGCGAACACAATGGCGTCGGCTTCAACGCGCGACGCCCGCGCCTCGGCAAGCGTCGCGAACTCTGCTGCGATGGTGAACGACGATTCCTCGAGCTCCGCGCGCAGGCGTGCGCGTTTGTCCAGACGCCCGACTAACAGAAGGCGCATCCAGGATTAAGACGCGCCGCGCTCCCCAACGGTTACGGTGATGGCTTGCGCAGCTCCACCGCGAAGGATGCCAACCGCCGCCGGCTTCCCGACGCGCTCACCGACCAGCAGGTCGAGTAAGTCGTCGGGCGACGTGACGGCCTGGCCATCGAACGAGACGATCACATCTCCCACCATCACCCCCGCCTTGGCGGCGGGCCCATCGGCGGTGACCCCGATTACCAGCAGCGCTTCGTTGCGTCCCTCGGCGCGCTGCCCTTCGGGCAATTCGACCCGCTGGCCGGCGATGCCGATATAGCCGCTCTTCACACGCCCGTGCTCGAGCAGGCCACGCGCGGTCTTCCACGCAATGTCCGACGGGATGACCACCCAGAGGCCGCGAATGGTGGAGGCGGTGGTGATGCCGATGAGCGCGCCTGTCGTATCCAGAAACGCGCCGCCGGCAAATCCGTCGTGCATCGGCGCGGTCGTACGGATCACCTGATCGATGGCATGGCGGCGTCCGGTCCGTAGCGGACCGCCGATGATGGACACGATTCCGGCGCTGGCTGTGAGGTTGTTGCTCCACGAGCGGGCGAGCGCGAGCGCGACATGCCCGACGCGCGCCGGCTGTTTCGCGACCGCGATAGGCGCCGCTCCGAGCCCGGCCGCCTTCAGGACGGCAAGACCTGTGGCCGGATCCCACGCGACGAGCTCGGCATCGATCGCCTCGCCGTCGCCTGCGCGAACGTGCAGCCCGTCCTCGCGGCCAAGCGCCTTGATCGTGGTGACGACGGCGCCCGACGCGTAGACGACGCCGCTGGCAGTGCGCCAGCGCTTGCCTTGTACTTGGACGACCGACGGCGCCGCAGCCGCCGCGATGTCCGCCAGTTGATTCGAGAATTCAGTGAGCATGCGGTGATTGTGTGCGCGGCTCGGGGCCGCGCACATCACCTGTTTGGGGAGGTGTGTTCCTTGAGCTCCTCTGCCCAGTTCAGCACGACCACGATAGAGGTGCTGACGTCATCTTCGTCGTCATCTCGAACCATCAGGAAATGCTGCCCGTCCGCCGAGACGTCGTAGTTCGAAGACGCGACGCCAGGCATGCCGCATGAGGATCCCGAGCCGCTCGAATACTTACCTTCCCACAACATTCTCGGTGCCGACGCATGGAATGCACCTGCCGTGCTGACGGTCACCACCATCATCTTGTCTGCACTGCGATAGAAGAGTTCTCCTCCCGAACGCCGCCACACCGGATCGAATCCACCGCTGTTGGAGATCTGAATCTTCGGACCAGGTCCCGGAAACGGCTGCACGTAGACCTCTGATTTGCCCGACTCATCGGATGCGTACGATATCCACCGTCCATCCGGTGAGAACTTCGCGGACCCTTCCGCGAAACGCGACGCGGAAATCGCTTGCGCCGTTCCCGACGTGAGCGACAACACCCGCGCATCATCCCTCGTGTCCGGGTTCTTGTCATCGAATGCCAGAAACTTCCCATCGGGAGAGAACGAGACGGGGCTGACGCGAACGCCCGCATTCAAGCGCTCAGCCGGCGCGCTCCGATCCGCGGGCATCGACCACATGGTCATTCCCTCGGTCTGCCAGGCTCGGAACGCGATGCGCTTCCCATCGGGCGACCACACCGGGTCGTGACTCAACCCGTCGGTGGTCATCTTCGTCAGCACGGATCGCGCGAAGTCGTAGACGGAGAAATCGTGATTCGGACCTTCGGTTTCGACCGCCAGAGAATGGCCGTCTGGCGAGAGGCGCGGGTAGAGATACGATGCCGCAGGCAACGGCAGCGGCTCTGCACGTCCCGACCGATCGACCCACACCAACGTTCGGCGTCCGCCCTCGGCCGCGCCCGGCACGTAGGCGAGGTCGCCGCGTTTCGACAGCGTGAACGACGCCGCCCCTGTATTGGTGCTCATGAGGACGCCGTCGAGTACCTCGAACGGCGTTCCGGTGACCTCGAGGCGACTGACATCGAACGGCACGGCGAATAATTTCCCGGCGCGCGCGTAGACGATGTGGCCCGACGGCGAGTAGACCGCCGACATACCGCCGGTGATCAGCGTCTTGCGCGTCCCGGTGCGCAGATCCCACAGATCGATCCGGCCGTCGTTATAGCTGTCCATTCCGGCCGCGCCGACCGTGTAGATGAGTGCCTGGCCGCCCGGCAGAACGTTCGCAAATCGATGGCTGCGCTCGCCGCGCTGCCCGTCGAGCTGAGTGACTGGTTGGATCGCGCCTCCCGAATCGGCGATGCGGACGATGCCTCCCGGGTAATGGGCCGTCCAGTAGATCCAGCCATCGGCCGTCCAGTCGCCGCGGTGAAACATGTCGTACTCGGTCAGCGTTACCGGAGCGCCGCCCGACAACGCGGCCTTTTGAAGCGGACGCTTCGTGGAAAAGATCGCGTTGCCGCCGATGAACGACAGGAAGCGGTTGTCGGGCGAGAAGAGTGGTGCTCCGCGGAAGCCTGGTGTTTCGGTGCCGGTGATCGGCTTCGAATCCAGTGCGTCGACGCGACGAACCGAGACTGGTCCGGGGAACTCCGCATACGCCAGATACGTTCCGTCCGGTGAGAGCGCCAGGTCCGGGTTAAAGCCTGGACCGATGATGTGATTTTTCGGCAATGTCACGGTGAAGCGCGCGATCCGGCGATCGCCGGAGTCGGTTCCGCCCGCGTACAAAAAGCGCGCGGCCGTGCCGGCGAGCGCGATTGCGAGCGTGACGGCCGCAGCGACGCCAACCCACGGCGCGGCGCCAACGCGCCGCCGTAACGGACGCCACCACGTCGCAGTGCTCCGAGCTGGCAACGGCATCCACGCGCCAGTGTCGAGCATTCGCTGCAGGTCCTGAATCTGATTGCGAAGATCCGCGGCCGACTGCGTGCGCTGCGCCGGATCCTTTACCAGGCATCGATCGATGATGCGCGAGATTTCGTCCGGGACGTTCGCGTTCAACTCACCGGCAAACGGCGCCGGATCCTTGAGGATTGATGTCAGCGTCGCCAGCGGTGCGCGCCCGCTGAACGGACGCCGGCCGGTGGCCATCTCGAAAAGAATTACACCGAGCGCGAACATGTCCGATCGAGGATCGGCGTGGTGCCCCTCGATCTGCTCAGGCGACATGTACGGCGCCGTTCCTACAAGCCGATCGTCGGCCGTCAGTGTTTCCGTGGAGTAACCGACGCTCGATTCGTCGACCGCCAGCTTCGACAGGCCGAAGTCGAGGACCTTCAGGACGCCGTCCCGCGTCACCATCGCGTTTGCCGGCTTCAGGTCACGATGAACGACGCCGGCCGCATGCGCGGCCGTCAGCGCGTCCGCGAGCTGCACCGAGAGCGGCAGTAGTCGATCGAGCGAAAAACCCGCCGCAGGAATCATTTCCGCCAGCGACGAGCCTTCGATCAGCTCCATGGTGATGAACAGCGTCGAGCCGTGTTCCTCGAGCGAATGCACCGTCACGATGTGCGGGTGATTCAACATCGCAACGGCGGCCGCTTCGTGCTCGAGTCGTGCACGACGTACGGGATCGGCGGCGACATCGCTGCGAATCACCTTCAACGCGACTCGCCGATGCAAGCGCGTGTCCTCGGCCTCGTAGACTTCGCCCATGCCGCCGACGCCGAGCGGCTTACCGACGATGTAATGGCCGAGCGTCGTGCCGGGTGCGATGGAGGAGAGCGCTGAGAGGGTCATCGAGGCGCCCGCGACAATCGGGTGATATCGAAGGTCTGCGTAGAAGCGCCGCGTGTCCCGCGGCGGAACCGCAGCGGCACCGGCCCGAGCCGAATCTCCACGTCGTCACCGAGCGAGACGGCGGTCGTGACGCGTTCGTCATCGGCGAACGTCCCGTTCTTGCTGCCGAGGTCCATGAGGGTGATCTCCTCGCCGTTTACCGCAATGGTTGCGTGTCGGCGTGAGACTCCCGCCATGTCCACAAACACCGCGGCCGCTGGATCGCGGCCGATCAGGTGCTCACCATCGAGCAGCGGGACACGCTGCGTCCCCCACGTCACCCAACACGTCGCGGCCGCAGGCAGTCGTGTCGCGCCACTCGCCGCACCGGTAAACGCGTAGCCGAAGCGCTGCACCGTCCTGATGAACGTCGGCTGACGCGCGTTATCACCGAGCGCGTCCCGAAGCTCCGCCACGATGACGGCAAGATTCCCTTCGGATACAAACGTGCCGGGCCACAGCGCGTCGAGCAGCTCCGATTTGGAAATGGCATCGGGCCGGCGACTGACGAGCAGCGCGAGGACGTCGAACGCCTTCGGCGAGAGATGGACCGGTTCTCCGCGCCGCGAGAGCTGGCGCGCCGCGTCGTCGAGCGTGAACGGTCCGAATGTGGTCACCCTCGCCCCTCTGGACTGAAAACCAAGCGAATTCTAATCGGTTCCTCAGGACGGCGACACATCGCCTCGGAATAATGTCCGCCAAGGAGAAAGGCGATGAAGCGTGGTGTGGACATGGCTCAAGCGCTTTTCGCCAGCATATCTATAGCGGCAGCGCTCTTGGCTCCCACATCCGCAGCGGCACAGGTTCGAGACGCCATGCCGGTAATCATCGTTCGGATCGACGACAAGGCCGGCATCGAGGGATCGCTGCTGAAGCTGGCCGAGTCACGCGCTGGCGAGGTGTTTGCGATGATCGGCATTCACATCGCGTGGATTGATGGCCACGAGGCAAACCGTCTCGAATTCGTCACGCCGTACACGGTCGTCTTGATGGCGGAGGCGTCGTCGAGGCTGAAGGCGACACTCGATCGGATCGGGCCGGACGTGATGGGCCAAGGAGCGCCGCTCATCGGCCGCGCGTACATCTACTACGAGCGCGTGCGCGACTTCGACTATGACCACGTGCACGACTTCAAGTTTCCTCCGCGCGACATCGCCACGACGCTCGGCGACGTGATGGCGCACGAACTGGGCCACCTCATGCTCCCACCAGGCCACTCGACGAGCGGCATCATGCGGCCGGTCATCAATATGACGTCGCGACACCTCGAGACCTTCACGACCGTTCAAGCGAAGACGATACGAGTCCGCCTCAGCGCAGGCCAACCCGAAACGGACGAGGGCACGAAGTGAAGTTGCGCGAACGTGAAAACTCTCGTCAGAAACAAGGAATTCTTAATCAGTTCCTAAAGACTCGGCAGCATCGCCCCCCGAACAATGGCCCGCGTGATCGTTCAAAGGAGGGCCATATATGCGAGTCATTGGAGCAGCAGCCGTCAGTGTCATGTGTGCCGCGGCATTCTTCCCGCCGGCGCAGGCCGCCGGCACGCTCGTCTTTACGACCATTGACGTGCCGGGCGCGACGCTGACGAACGCCCAGGGGATCAACCATCAGGGCGACATCGTCGGCGCGTACGTCGATGCGGCCGGACAGCAGCACGGGTTCCTGCGCAGCGGAGCGCAGTATCGGGTCATCGATTACCCCAACGGTCACCTTGTGGCCGCACGCGGCATCAACGACGCCGGAGATATCGTCGGGACCTATCAGCGTCCCGCCGAGGCCGGCGGCGTGCCCCAGCACGGGTTTCTGCTGACGCGGCGAGGCGGTCTGCTCGCCCTCGACTACCCGGGACACCTGAACACCATTCCGCAGCGGATTCTCAACGACGGCACGATCCTCGGCTGCTATCACGACACCGACACCATGGGAACGATGCACGGCATGATGTTTCAGCGCGGCTTCTCGGCCATCGACATGGGGATGTCGATGCACAACGGCGCCACGCCGGATGGCAAATACGTCATCGGCCTGTTCATGGACACCGATGGCCGCAACAAGGCCTACGTGATGGAGGGCGACAAGATGTCGGCCGTCGAGGTGCCCGGTGCGCTGAGCACGAGCGGCTGGGACGTGAGCCCGTCGGGCGTGATGGTCGGCGACTACACGGACGCGGTTGGCGTCGCGCACGCATTCACCGACGACCACGGGGTGTTTAGCCGCATCGACGTTCCCGACGCCACGGCGACCCGCGGACGTGGCATCAACGACCACGGCGACATCGTCGGCGTCTTCGTCGACCGGTCAGGACGGACACATGGATTCCTCGCGCAGGTGTCGCGATGAAGACG
>Ga0075435_100003902_pt1 | contig 10186 bp, 10 predicted proteins | sample RhiMethybrSRZTD4_FD_75302 | JGI IMG/M metagenome (GOLD analysis project Ga0075435, IMG submission 75302) | Populus rhizosphere microbial communities from Tennessee, USA - Rhizosphere MetaG P. TD hybrid SRZTD4 | ecosystem: Host-associated > Plants > Roots > Rhizosphere > Soil | place: USA... | reverse complement strand
CCTCGGCGAACAACGTCCGCATCAAGAACCTCGCCTACCGAGTGCGCGATCTCGTCCCCGGCACCGAGATCGTCATGGCGCCGACCGATCCCGATCTTCGAGACTACAACGTCGGCTTCGACAAGGTGGGCCAGCTGCTCGATTTTCGCCCGAGCCGCAGCATCGAGGACGGCATCAGCGAGATCCTCCAAGCGCTTCGGGCGGGGGCGGTCGACCCGGACGATCGCCGATGGTACACGCTTCGCCAGTACCAATTTCTCGCCGACGTCGAACGGACTTTCAACGCCGTCGCCATGGAGGGTCGGGTTTTATCCTGACGCTTCGTTCGATGGATCGCATCGAGTTTTACAAGCACGACCTTGGCGACGCCGAGCTCTCTTCGGTCAAGGAGGTGATAGGGTCCCTGTTTTTGACGCTCGGACCGCGCGTCGCGGCGTTCGAACGAGCCCTCGGTCATTTTCTCGGACAAGAGCGGGTCGTCGGCGTCTCGAGCTGCACGATGGGTCTCGTCATGGCCCTCGAGGCTCTCGGCGTCGGCGCGGGTGACGAGGTCATCACGACGCCGATGACGTTCATCGCGACGTCCAATGCGGTGCTTCTCCAGGGAGCGGTGCCGGTCTTCGTCGACGTCGACCCGAAGACCGGACTCATCGATCCGGACGCGGTCGAGGCGGCCATCACGCCGCGAACGCGCGCGGTCATCGCCGTCCATCTCTACGGCCAGCTCGCGGACATGCCGGCTCTCCGGTCCATCTGCGACCGCCGCAAGCTTTCGCTCGTGGAGGACGCCGCCCACGTCATCGAGGCGGAGCGCGCCGGCGTTCGGGTCGCCGAGCTGGGCGACGCCACCGTCTTCAGCTTCTACGCCACCAAACCGATGACGTCGGGCGACGGCGGGGCGATCGTCGTGCGCGACGCCGTGCTTTTCGATCGACTGCGCCGGCTACGTAACCACGGAGTTTCGAAGGATGCAGCGTCGCGCCACGGCGGCAGCTACGTTCATTGGGACATGGTCGAGCTCGGATACAAGGCGGCCATGACCGACCTCGAGGCTGCCCTCCTCATCCCGCAAATCGAGCACGTCTCCCGCCGTCGCGATCGCCGGCAAGCCATCGTGCAGCGCTACGAGCGGGCCCTCGGAGGTCGCACCGACGTCGATCTGTTGTCGTGGTCAGGACGCTCGTCGCATCATCTTTTCACGGTTCTGGTTCCGGCGCGGCTTCGCGACCGCGTGCTCGAGGGTCTCGCGGCGCGCGGTATCGGGGCGGCCGTCAACTACCGCGCGATCCACACCCTCACGTACTACAAAGAGAGGTTTGGGTACGCGCGAGACGCCTTTCCCGTGGCGGCCGACATCGGCGAGCGGACGATCTCGCTGCCGCTCTACACCCAGCTCTTGGACCGAGACGTCGATCGCGTCGTGGCCGCGCTCGACGAAACCCTGTCGGCTCTGCGATGAACATGGGCCCTCCTCTCTGGCACTCGGTCGTCATCCCCGTCTACAACGAGGAAGGGAACATCCGCGAGCTCGTCGACCGCCTCGTCCCTGTCCTCGAGCAGATGGGCAAGACCTTCGAGATCGTGTTCGTCGACGACGGCAGCCGCGACGGCACGGCCTCGATGGTGCGCGCCGTCACGGCGCGCGACGAGCGCATCAAGCTCATCCGCTTCTCGCGCAACTACGGCCAGGAAGCCGCGGTCCAAGCGGGCATTTTGCGCGCCTCCGGGCGTTGGATCATCCAGATGGATGGTGATCTTCAAAATCCTCCGGAAGAGCTCGTCAAGTTGCTCGACAAGCGGGATGAGGGCTACGAGATCGTCTACGGCGTGCGTGTGAAACGCAGGGATCCTCTGCACCGGGTGATCGCGTCCCGCCTCATGATGTGGCTCATGAGGGCCGTGCTTTCCATCGAGTTGCCCGAGGACGTCACCACCTTTCGGGTCATCGAGGGCAACACCGCGCGGCTCATCGCCGGCCTTCCCGAGAAGAAAAAGTTTTTCAGCGCGCTCGCCGTCTGGACCGGCGCGCGTTCGACCAATGTCCCCGTCAGTCACGCCGCGCGCACCCGCGGCGTCACCAAGTACAGCCTGGGCAAGCTCATCAACCACACGTTCGACTTGATGGTCGGCTTCAGCACGCGTCCGCTTCGCCTCATCGGCGGGATCGGCGCGATCGTGGCCGCGTTCGGTCTCGGTTTCGGGTTGTTTCGCATCGCGCAGAAGCTCCTCGGGGCCGACATCACGATGGGTTACACGAGCCTCTTTTCGGCGGCCGTGATTCTCGGCGGGCTTCAACTCATCGCCCTGTCGGTGATAGGCGAATACATCGGCCGTATCTTCATCCAGATCCAGGGGCGTCCTCTTTACAACGTCGCCGAAGAAATCGGCTTCACCGAAAGAGCCGCCGACGCCGACAACGCCCGCGCGAGCGGCGACGTCCCGTCCCTCAAGAGCCACGGCACCAATGGGTAACGCCGAGCCAAAGAGGGTGCTCATCGTGGGGTGTGGGTTTCCGCAGCTCGGGCTCTTGCGGGCGGCGAAGGAGCTCGGGGTCTGGGTGCTGGGTGTCGACGCGAACCGGTCGGCGATAGGTGCAGCGGCGTGCGACGACTTTCGCGAGGTGTCGACGCACGATGTCGACTCCGTCGTTCGCGTCGCGCGCGAAGTGCAGGTGGATGGCATCACGACGTGCGGGTCCGAGTTGGCGCTTCGCACGACGGTTCGAGCGGCCGCGCTTCTCGGCCTCCCGTTTTACGGGGATGAGGCCACGGTCGATCGCTGCCAGGCGAAGGACAAGATGAGGGAGGCTTATCGAGCAGGAGGCGCCCCCATCCCCGGTTTTGCCGTCACGACCTCGTTCGACGAGGTCGAGGCCTTCGTTTTTCGGAGCGAGCTACCGGTCGTCGTCAAGCCTTCACGCGGCTGGGGCCAGCGCGGCGTTTCGAAGGTGGAGAATGGCTCGGAGCTTCGTGCCGCGTACGACCGCGCGCGCGCGGCGTCCGACGACGGAGTCGTTTTGGTCGAAGAGTTCGTCGAGGGGGACGAGTTCAGCGTCAATGCGTACACCCACGGCGCCGCGACCACGGTGTGCAGCGTCACCGAGAGAGTCATCACGCACTACCCCGATCCGCCGGGGATCACTTTCGCCGAATGGTTCCCCTCGGGACTCGATCGCGCGCGTGAAGCGCAGGCCATCGAAGCTGCGCTCGCAGGCATCGCCGCGCTCGGGATTCGCCGGGGGCCGACGTACACCCAGCTCCGGCTCGGACCGAAAGGGGCGCGGATTGTCGAGACGGCGTACCGACTCGGTGGCGGTCTCGACCCCGATGTCGCGCTTCTAGGCTCGGGGATTTCTCTTTTTCGAAAGATTCTCGGCGTCGCGCTCGGAAATGTCGAATGGGAGTCGGCAGGTCGCGAAAGAGCGCCTCACGGCGGCGCCATCGGGAAGTTTTTGGTGGGTCGTCCCGGCCGGGTCGTGCGGATCCGCGGTCTCGACGCCGCGCGCGCGTTGCCTGGCGTCGTCGGAGCGGAGGTCTACGTCTCTGTAGGAAGCACCGTTTTCCCGCTGACCGACGGCTCGAAGCGAGTGGGGCACGTGCTTGCGGTCGGCGACGGACGCGACCAGGCGAACGAGCGCGCCGCCCGTGCCGCCGCCGAAATCCGCATCGAGACGGAGTGACGATGGCCGAAAGAAGCGAAAGGGGCGGTGGACGCACGCTTCTGCAGATGGTCAAAGATCGCGTCACGAAACAGGGGCTCTACGATTCGCCCGCGTATTGGGACATGAAGGCGGAAGCGTACGAGGGTCTTGCGCGCAGCAACTGGCCGAGCAACACGTTCAACCGACATTGGGACGCGCGTCAGATGTTCATTCTGGATCGAGCCGTGGGCGACGTGCGCGGTCTCGACGTCGTCGACGTCGCTTGCGGCACGGGCCGTGCGTCGATGCACCTCGCGCGGCGCGGCGCGAGAGTGACCGGGCTCGACTTCGCTCCACGCACGCTCGAGGTGGCCCGCGCCGAGGCGCAGCAGGCGGGCCTTTCGATCGACTACCGCGTTTACGATGCGTTGACGCCGCCGCCTTCCGAGCTGGTCGGCCGCTTCGATCTCTGCATCACCATCTCGTGTTTGGCGATGGCTTGCAGCGAGCCCGACGCCTTCGAGCGCGCGCTCGAGCACGTCGTTTCGCTCGTTCGACCGGGCGGACGATTGTTCTTTTTGGAGCCGATTCACCGGTCCCGTCTTTTGCGTCGCATTCTCCGAATGGGCGTGCGCGATTGGATCGGGCGCTGCGAGCGGCAGGGGCTCACGCTGGTCGATCGCGGCCGCATGGGCTTCGTTCCGGCGAGGTTCCTCCTGGCCTTTCGCGAATGGCCCGAGGGGTGCGTCCGACCGCTCTTTCGCGGCGGTGAATGGCTCCTCGACAAGGCGCCGTCGCTCGACCCCCTTTCGGACTACAAGTGGCTCCTCTTCCGCGTGGGGCACGCCGGTGGCTAGCGGATCGGAAGCTTTGCCGGCCCGCGCAAAAGCGGGGCGTCTCGCGCTCCCGGACGGCATCCAGCTCGAGTCGATCGACCTTACGGTCGTGTATTGGACGACGGCGTTTCTCTTTGCGCTCGCCCTCTGGGTGACCCCCTTTCCGCCGCTCATCGATTACCCGCAGCATGTTGCGGCGGGTGCACTCTTGCGCAGGATGGCCGATCCGGCGTCGCCCGAGCGCACGCTCTACGAGACGAATCTCGTCACCTACAATGGCGGGTTTCACCTGGTGCTCGCCGGTCTCTCCTTTTTGATGCGGCCGGAGACGGCCGGAAAGCTCCTGGTGTCGATCTACCCGGTGGCTTTCGCGTATGCCGTTCTCGCGCTCGTTCGCGCCGCAGAGCGACCGCGGTGGTACGCGTTTTTGGCTCTGCCGATCACGTGGAGCTTTGCCATGGGTTGGGGGTTTGCCAACTACTTCATGAGCGTGCCGTTCGTGCTCCTTGCCTTCGCCCTCTGGATCCGCGCGCGCCGCGGAGAGAAAGGCGCGCTCTGGAAGGTGATGCTCGTCAGCTTCTTCCTTTCGTACACGCACGTCCTGGCCACCTTGTGCCTCTGCGTCATGATCGGCGTCGCGGGTCTGTCTTCATTCGGTTCTCTCGGCAAGACCTTCGGCTCCCGCCTGCTCGGGCTCGCCAAGCTGCCGCTCGCCGTGTGGCCGGCGATCCTCTGGTCGATCGTCGTTTTCGTTCGCAATCGTTACTCCCCTCACGCGAACTGGGAAGGATGGGACGACGGGATCGACGATCCGCTCTGGTACAAGCTCTTGCACCTGACGGCGTATGCGGTCGGAAACTTCAGCGACCACACCGACCAGCTGCTCTTGGCGTTGTCTTTGGCGATGTTGATCGTGATGTGGCAGTGGCCGCGCGAAAAAACCTCGGCCGAGCCCCTGATGAAGGCACAAGCCATCGTCTGGTTCGCGCTCTATTGCGTCATCCCCAAGGTCTTCATCGCGACTTGGTTCATCTTCGAACGATTCCCCACCTTCGTGCTCGTCTTCGCCGCGGCTGCGACTCCTGTCGTTCGCGGCTCGTTCGCCCCCGAGCGGTGGATTCGAAGGGGGGCGGTCGCGGTGGCGTTGCTCTCGAGCGTGAACACGATCTGGCACGTTGGCGTCATTCCCGACGAGGCGGATGCCGACGCCATGATCGACGAGATACCGGAGAGCAAACGGGTCATTGCCGTCACGTGGTCCAACACCGGTCAGCCGGTCATCTTGCGCGAGATGTGGGTCCATCTCTTGGCCTATTATCAGGCGCGGCGGTCCGGCCAGATCGCCTACTCTTTCGCGAAGTTCGAAAGCATGCCCGTTCACTACGCCGTCGGGAAGGCGCCTCCGGCCATCCCGGGGGGGATGGAATGGGACGGCAATAAATACAACCCCTCGTCCCCTTATGCTCGCTACTGGGACACCGTGCTGGTTCGCACCCCTGACGACGAACCCGATGCCGATCCGCGGGTACGTACATTTCGCAGTGCAGCAACCAAGGTCCGCGTCCTGGCGCGTCACGGCCGTTTCTGGCTCTACGACGCGTCCGCGCTAAGAGCGCTCCCCAACGAAGTCGACGCGCCCCCCGGAGCTCCCGCCTTGGACTAAGGGGACATGGGTATCGCCACCGAAGAGCCGAATTGAACCGCAGTTTTGCGCCCTTTTTGACGAGCGAACGTCCGCGGCGAGCCGCGGCGCTCCGAGCGAGGGCGCCGAAGGGCCTGGCTTGACGGCCGCAACCCGGGAGATATCGTGGAAAGAGACAACGGGTGGTCGTCACCCTTCAGCCCGCTTTTTGTCATTTGACTCAAACCCAAGACCCCCACAGATCGAATCGTAAGAGAGAGAATCGTGATCACGCCTGCTCGGCCATCACGGGAGGATACGGAGCTTTTGCATGGCGAATGAGGATGCTCGGAAGCTGTTCGTGGCGGGTTTGCCAGACAGCATCACGGAAGATGTTCTGAGGCAGCTGTTCGAGGCGACAGGGGGCACGGTCTCTGAAATCAGCCTCCCCAAAGATCGGGCGACGGGTCGACCGCGGGGTTTTGGTTTCGTGACACTCTCGACATCGGATGAGGCGCAAGCCGCGCGCGATTCCCTCGACGGATCGATACAGGCGGGAAAATCCATCTCCGTTCGTCCGTTTCAAGCCGAGCCGCCGAAGCGCGAGCCGGGCACGGGCGGACCGCGTAGCGCCGGCGGGGGAAGCGCCGCGCCTGGAGCGCCCGATCGGACGCTCTACGTCGGCAACTTGCCGTACGACGTGACGCAGGCCGAGATCGAAACGCTCATTGGATCCACCAACGCGGGACCGGTTGCGCGCGTTCACCTGCCGACCGATCCGGAGGGGCGAAAGCGTGGATTCGGTTTCGTCACGATGGGCACGGCCGAAGGAGCCCGCGGCGCGATCGAAGCTTTGCGCGGTGCCGATCTCCGCGGTCGCCGTCTCGTCGTCAACCTCGCCCATCCGAAAGGGGAGCGCCCTCCGCGTTCGGACTTTGGCGGCGGTGGGGGAGGGGGCTACGCCGGAGGGGGTGGTGGCGGGGGGGGCGGCTTTCCGAGCGGCTTTGGCGGCGGACCTCCGCCGGAACGGCGAACGTTCGATCAGCGGCGCCGGGGGAGCGGTGGCGCTGCCGGAGGGGGCGAAGAGGGTGGCGGCGCTCGCCGAAAGAAGAACTGGGACAAGGACCGCGACGGCGGTCGTGGCGGTGGCCGCGGCGGCGACTGGGACGAAGAGTAGCGTCGGGGTGAACTCCGCAGGCGGGGCCGTAGGCCCGCGCCGAGTAACACCACCGCAGGCGGGGCCGTAGGCCCGCGCCGAGTAACACTTCAGGGCCTCGATCCCTTTCACCTTGACGGATCCCATTGAGATCCTTAAACTTCCGCCCTTCCAAGGGTTCGGAGCTTTCATGCGCGACATCATCAAGTTGACGTGCGGCAACTGCAGCCGCGCCAACTACCACACGACGAAGAACAAGCGGACCATGTCCGAAAAGTTCGAGATCAAGAAGTACTGTCCTGTGTGCCGGAAGCACTTTCCGCACAAGGAAGGAAAGATCTCGAAAGGGTGATTGAATTGCTTCTCCCCCCTGTTGCGTGATACGCGGGGGGGCGATGCGCGAGGCGAAAGCCAGATGATCTTCGACTGGCTGTACGGCCTGTTTTCCAACGATCTGGCGATCGATCTGGGAACTGCCAACACGCTCATCTACGTCAAGGGCAAGGGCATCGTCTCGTGCGAGCCGTCGGTCGTGGCGGTGCAGCGCGACGTGCGCGGCGGCAAAAAAGTGCTCGCCGTCGGGCGCGAAGCCAAAGAAATGCTCGGCCGGACGCCGGGCAACATCCAGGCGGTGCGTCCGCTGCGAGACGGAGTCATCGCCGATTTCGAAATCACCGAGGCGATGTTGCGCTACTTCATCGCCCGCGCTCACAACCGGCGCACCCTCGTCAAGCCGCGCATCATCATCTGCGTCCCGTTCGGTATCACCGAGGTCGAAAAGCGCGCCGTGAAGGAAAGCGCGGAGAGCGCCGGCGCGCGCGAGGTCTACCTCATCGAAGAGCCGATGGCGGCCGCGATCGGAGCGGGTCTTCCGATCACCGAGCCGAGCGGCAACATGGTCGTCGACATCGGCGGAGGCACGACCGAGGTCGCCGTGATCTCGCTCGCCGGCATCGTCTATTCGCAGAGCGTGCGCGTCGGAGGCGACAAGATGGACGAGGCCATCGTCGCCTACATGAAGCGCAAGTACAACCTGGCGATCGGCGAGCAAACGGCGGAGCGCATCAAAATGACGATCGGCAACGCGTACACGCTCGAGCCGCAGCAAACGCTCGAGGTCAAGGGGCGCGACATGGTCGCCGGCATCCCGAAGACCGTGGTCGTCAACTCGGACGAGATCCGCGAGGCGCTCACCGAGCCGACGAACGCCATCGTCGAGGCCGTGCTGCTCGCGCTCGAGCGCACGCCGCCCGAGCTCGCGGCCGACATCGTCGACAAGGGCATCGTGCTCGCGGGTGGCGGCGCTCTTCTCAAGAACCTCGACGTCCTTTTGCGCGAAGAGACCGGTCTTCCGGTCATGGTCTGCGACGATCCGATCAGCGCCGTCGTGCTCGGGAGCGGAAAAACCCTCGATCACCTCGAGCTGCTCAAGGAGGTGACGATCGGTTAGTCCGGTCGTAGGCCTCGGATTTTCGGGTGTTGGCATGAATTCCTACCGCCGCTACCGGGACGCGCTCATCGTCGCCGTCCTTCTGGCGGTGCCGTTCTTCTTCCTTCGCGCGAGCATCCGCGACCCGCGCGAGCTCAACAGCATCGACCGCGCCGTCATGCGGATCTCGGTGCCCATCCAGTACGTATCGAGCCTCCTCGCCCGCGAAGTCTCGAATTTGTGGGGAAACTACGTCTACTTGGTCGAGGTGAAAGCCGACCACCAGCGTCTCGAGTACGAGAATGCTCGCCTCAAAGACCGGGTGCGGCGGCTCGAGCAGGACGAGATCGAGCTCCGACGGGTGAAGAGGTTGCTCGGCTTGCGCGAATCGGTTCCCGGCGATCTCATCAGCGCCCAGGTCGTCGGCAAGGATCTGACCGAGTTCTTCCGCGTTGCGAGCCTGGTCGTCGATCGCGCGGGGCGCGAGGTCCGTCCGAACATGCCGGTCATCGGGCTCGACGGGGTCGTCGGCAAGGTGCAGCGGGTGTCGGGCGATCGGGTGGACGTGCTGCTCGCGGTCGACAGTGGAAGCGGCATCGACGTCGTCGACGAGCTCACCGGCGCGCGAGGCTTCGTGCGCGGTACGGGCGACCAGTCGCGCTACAGCTGCCACGTCGAGCTGATGCAGCGCACGGACGAAGTCAATGTTGGCGACTTGCTGGTCACGAGCGGTGTCGGACGCGCGTTTCCGCGTGGCATCCCGGTCGCTCGCGTCACCAGGGTCGTGAAGCGTGATTTCGGCATCTACCAGGTCGTCGACGCCGTGCCGACGGTGGACTTCTCGCGGCTGGAGGAGGTCCTCATCATCACCTCGCCGCCGGGCGACGAGCCGACCGGCCCGAGAGCCAACAGGTAGCGGGCTGTGCGCAACACGCTCTTTCTCGGCGTCGGGCTGCTTCTCCTGGTCGTGCAGGGCAACCTCTACCGCATCCTCGGGCACGTTCCGCTCGCAGGGATCATGCCGAACCTGGTCCTGCCTCTCATCGTCTTCATGGGTGTGCACGAGTACTCGGTCGTGCGAGGGGCATTGCTCGCGTGCGGGCTCGGCTATGCGCTCGACATGTTCGCTGGCGCGCCGGTCGGGCTCTTCACCTTCATCTGCGTGAGCATCTTCGCGCTCTCGCGAGCCGCCGGGGTTCGGCTCGCCGCACAAACGATCCTGACGCAGCTCGCCCTCGCGTGCGGGTTTTCGCTGTTCGAGAGCGTCACGGTGCTCATGCTCGTCGCGATCTTCGGCCGAGATCCGCACAGCCCGCGCGCGCTTCTCGCGCTCATCCTTCCGCACGCCGTCGCGACGGCAGCGGTATCGCCGCTCATCTTCCGGCTCGCCGAGCGCCTGCATCAAGCATCGATCACGGTGCCTAGACCGGACGGAGGGGCTCGATGAGCTTCCTCGTCCAGCGCTCGGACGTGAGCGAGTTCCGGCGGCGCTACAAGTGGATGG
>Ga0075435_100003898_pt1 | contig 10190 bp, 7 predicted proteins | sample RhiMethybrSRZTD4_FD_75302 | JGI IMG/M metagenome (GOLD analysis project Ga0075435, IMG submission 75302) | Populus rhizosphere microbial communities from Tennessee, USA - Rhizosphere MetaG P. TD hybrid SRZTD4 | ecosystem: Host-associated > Plants > Roots > Rhizosphere > Soil | place: USA... | reverse complement strand
GCTGGACGTTCAACGCGTGGGGACCGCCGGAGTTCTATCAGATCAAGACGGGTTCCGAGGCGGATCCCGGCGTGATGGGCGCGCTGCAGAAGCGGCGCGAGCTCGCCAAGGGTCAGAAGACGATCGGCTACGAATGCACGATTGCCGTCCCGTCGATCGACGACACCGCGAAGGCGGTGTTGGCGAGCGGCGGCAAGACCGTGCTCGAGAAGAGCATCATCGTCGGCGTCGGCGCCCTGATGTTCTTTCAGGACACCGAAGGCAACGTGTTCGGTGCGATGCAGTTCGATCCGCGTGCGGAGTAAGCGCGCGACGCGGCCCGGCGGGCGATTGACCGGCGCTATCGTGCGCCGTGATGCCGTCTCCGGCGATCGTTCGCGATCGCTCCCGAAATTGTCGAGTCTGAACAGCCGAGCTTCGATTCTGCTGAGTAAACCGCCCTTTCGATATGCCCGATACTCGGGATATGTCGTTCTGTCTAAAGTGCGTCCGCGAACGGGCCGGCGTCAGCGCAGCGGACATCGCGCGCTTGACCGGCCTCTCTCCGCGAACCATCGCGGCGATCGATGAAGAACGCTACGGAGAGCTGCCGGCCGGGATTTACGCGCGCGCCTCGGTGCGCGCATACGCTCAGGCGCTCGGACTCGATTCCGCGTCGGTTCTGGAGAATCTGCAGCCGCAGCTTCCGGACGCGCCGCTCGATCTGCTCGAACTCGCTGAATTGCGTGCACCGAAGCGGCGCGGCGTCCGCTACGTGCTGGCGGCAGCCATCGATGCGCTGGTGCTCCTGATCATCGTCGCAGCGATTCTCTGGGTCTGCAGCGCGTTCTGTGCCCGGGCGCCCTTCCAACTGCTGCGAACCGCACCGGCGGCAATGGCGATTCTCTGCGCGACACCGATCGCGCTGTACTTCTGGCTGCTCGGGGCGACCGGTGTCTCGACGCTCGGACCCTGGCTGCTCGAGATTGAAATCCTGCCGGCCTTCGAGGGTCCGCTGTCGTTCGATGCGTGGCTTCAGCGTGGTCTGCTGTACCCAGCTCGTGAGGTCAAGCTTGCGGTCGGCGCCGCCGCACATCACGCGTGATCGACGTGCGCCGCTGCCGGTGCGCGTGTTCCTGACTCGCGCACGCGCAGTATAGTCACCGCGGTGCGGCCGTCCGACGACCGGCAACGGCTCGACGACGTTCGCGAGCTGAGTGCGCTCGGCTACGCGCAGGAGCTGTTCCGCACCATCGGCGGCTTTTCGAATTTCGCCATTTCGTTTTCGATCATCTCGATCCTGACCGGCGCCGTCACGCTGTACGAGCACGGGTTGACGATGGGCGGTCCGGCGGAGATGGCGTTCGGATGGCCGCTGGTCAGCGTCTTCACGCTCGCTGTCGCGCTCAGCATGGCGGAACTCGCCTCCTCGCTGCCGACGTCAGGTGCGATGTACCACTGGGCACGCCGCCTCGGCGGCGACGGCTGGGGCTGGTTCACGGCGTGGTTCAACATCATCGGTCAGCTCGCGACCCTCGCCGGCATCGACTACGGCTGCGCGCTCTTCGTCACGCCGCTCGTTGGATTGCCGACGACGACCGCTACGGTCTTGCTCGTCTATGCCCTCGTGCTTCTGTCGCACGCGCTGATCAATCACTTCGGCATCCGCCTGGTCGCGCGGCTGAACGACTTCAGCGTCACGGTGCACATCGTCGGCGTCATCGCGATCGTCGGCGCCGTGCTGCTGTTCGCGCCGAAGCAGCCGATCGGATTCTTCTTCACGCGGATCACGTCGAACACGCAAGGCTGGCCCTACTGGTGGGCGTTCGTCGTCGGCCTGCTGCAGGCGCAGTGGACCTTCACCGGCTACGACGCGTCGGCGAGCGTGTCCGAGGAGACGGTCGATCCGCGGCGGCGGGTGCCGTGGGCCATCGTGATGGCGGTCGTCGTCTCCAGCGTCGTCGGCTACCTGCTGCTGATCGCGTTGACGCTGGCGATCACCGACATCGGCGCGGTGCTCAACGCGACCGACGCGGCGGGTCACGAGATTCCGGCCGTGATCGCGATTCTGACGACCGCGCTCGGCGAGCGCGCCGGCGCCGTGTTCGTCGGACTGGCGGCGATGGCGATGTGGTTCTGCGGGCTGGCCGCGGTCACCTGGACGTCGCGCGTCATCTATGCGTTCGCACGCGATCGCGGCATGCCGGCATCCGCGCTGTGGATGCGCGTCAGCCGGACGCATCTCACGCCCGCGCCCGCAATCTGGCTCTCCGTCGCGATCGCGTTCCTTGCGACGATCGGCAGCGGCACCTACGCGGTCGTGACGTCGATCAGCGTCATCGGTCTGTATTGTTCCTATATCGCGCCGGTGTATCTGGCGTGGCGTACGCGAGGATCCGCTGCTGCGCTCGCGCGCGGTCCGTGGCACCTCGGACGGTTCGCGCCGGCGATCAACGTCGTGGCCATCCTGTGGGTCTGCTTCATCACGATCATCCTGGCGATCCCCGACAACTTCCGCGCGGGGAAAACCATGGCGGTGCTGATCGTGCTGCTGACCCTAGGGTACCTAGCCCGAATTGCGGATTGAGGATTGCGGATTGCGGATTTATTGCGGATTGAGGATGGCGGATTGCGGATTCATTGACGAATGAATCTTCAATAAATCCGCAATCCGCAATCCTCAATCCGCAATACGGATCTTCGAAACAGTGATGGTCTGGTCTTTCAGTTCACCGGTGACCTTGACGTGCCGTCCGGCTTGCGCGACGAGATCGGCGTGCTTCTGGTTCGCGATCTGATAGACCGTGCCGTCGGCGATGAGCACGTAGAGCGATCCGCCGCGCACGCAGGCCGCCGTGCATTCCGGATCGGGCATCGTGCCCTGACCTTCGGCCGCTTCCTGATGCTTCGCGTTGCAGGCGCTGTCGCTGATCTTCCCTGTCCACGTCTGCTCGGCGGCGATCGGCATCGCGACGACGCCGCTGATGACGATCGCGATCGAAAGTGTCTTCATCATCGCTAGACCTGCGCTTCCGCTTCCGCCAGCGTCATCGCCGGCATCCGTCCGGTGATCACCTTCAGCGACCGCAACGACGTCGTGATCAGAATGATCACGACGCAGACCAGCATCACCGCCGTGCAGATCGAGTTGACGTAGCCCTGCACCTGCAGCGCCGGGTCCGCGCCGATCGCCATCGGCCAGTAGTTGGTCGTGATGTTCAGGTAGCCGGCCGTCAAGGTGGTGACCGAAATGAAGCAGAGCGGCGTAAAGGTGATCCACGCGTATTTCGTGCGGCCGATGTTGATCACCACCGTGGTTGCCACGGCCAGCGCCACCACGGCGAGCAGCTGGTTGCCGACGCCGAACAGCGGCCAGATCGTGCTGATGTTGCCGGTCCAGATGAAATAGGCCCACGCGAGCACCATCAGCACGGTCGACAGCAGCGTCCCGGGCAGCCAGTCGGTGCGCCCGAACGGCTTCCACGCGCGCCCGACGAACTCCTGGATCAGGAACCGGCCGATGCGTGTCCCCGTGTCAATGGTCGTCAGGATGAACACCGCTTCGAACAGGATGGCGAAGTGATACCAGTACGCCATCAGGCTGCGCATGCCAGGCAGGCCGCTGAAAATCTGCGCCATGCCGACGGCGAGCGAGACGGCGCCGCCGGGCCGGCCCGCGACCACCTCGCCGACCTCCGCCTGCAGCTCGGGCAGGTTCACCACTGGCAGACCGAGACCGTTGAACACTTGTGCCGGCGTGTTGATCGCGTAGTAGTCGCCGGGATGGAGGGAAGCGGCCGTGATGATGGCAATGACGCCGACGACGCCTTCCATCAGCATCGCGCCGTACCCGACGATGCGGATGTCGCGTTCGTTGTCGAGCATTTTCGACGTCGTCCCGGTCGACACCAGCGAGTGGAAACCGGAGATGGCGCCGCAGGCGATGGTGATGAAGACAAACGGAAACAGCGGTCCCGGGATGATCGGTCCGCCGCCCGCGGTAAAGGTGGAGAACGCCGGCGCCTTGAGCTCGGGGTTCACGATCATCACGCCGACGATGAGGAACGCCACCGTGCCGATCTTCATGAAGGTGCTGAGATAAGCCCGTGGCGTAAGGAGCATCCACACCGGCAGCACCGCCGCCGCGAGCGTGTACACCGCCATCGCAATGACGATCTGATGGTGCGAGAGCACGAACCAGTGGCCGATCGCGGACTCGGCCACGGTCTTCCCGAAGACAACGCCGAGGAACATGATCGTGACGCCGACGATCGTCGCTTCTTTCACGTGGCCGGGACGCCACCGGAACATGTAAAAGCCCATCACCAGCGCCAGCGGAATCGTGGCGAAGACGGTGAAGGTGGCCCAGGCGCTCTCGGCGAGCGCATTGACGACGGCGATACCCAGGCCGGCCAGTGCGACGATCAGAATCAGCAGCACCGCAATCGCCGCCGTGACGCCGGCCAGGCCGCTGACCTCGCTGCGCGCGATATCGGCGAGCGATCGTCCTCCGCGTCGCGACGACGCCCACAGCCAGAACGAGTCCTGCACCGCACCCGCCAGGCAGACGCCGCCGACGAGCCACAGCAAGCCGGGCGCATAGCCGAATTGCGCCGCGAGGACCGGTCCGATGAGCGGACCGGACCCGGCAATCGCCGCGAAGTGGTGGCCGAACAGGACCCAGCGGCTGGTCGGGAAGAAGTTCGCGCCGTCGTACTTGGTGTGGGCCGGGGTGACGCGCGCCTCGTCAATCACCCAAAGCCGGGCGGCGATGAAGGCACTGTAGTAGCGATAGGCGATGACGAGAATGCCAAGAATCGGAACGATTATGTAAAGGGCCCGCATGGCGGGGTCATTCTATCAGCCCTTCGATCGCGGGGCGAAGGTGCAAGTAAATGGTTGGCGTCGCGCGGGCTATACTCGCGAGAGTGTCGCCTTTTCAACGATTGCTGGGCTACGTGCTCCGCTACCGACGGGCGTTCCTCGTTGGACTGCTGTGCGTGGTCATCACACAGGGCGTGGCGTTGGCGGCGCCCATGGTACTCCGGTACGCCGTCGACGATCTCACCGGCGGTGTCACCCGGGCCAAGCTGATCGAATACTCCAGCCTCCTGCTGGGCATCGGTCTGTTGGGCGGGCTCTTCCGCTTCCTGATGCGGCGGATCCTCATCGGCGCGTCCCGCGACATCGAGTACGACATGCGCAACGATTTCTTTGCGCATCTCGAGAAGCTGCCGCTCGCCTACTTCCAGTCGCACCGTACCGGCGACCTGATGTCGCGCGCCACCAACGATCTCAACGCGGTGCGCATGATGATCGGGCCGTCCGTCATGTACTCGGCCAACACCATCCTGACGTTCGTCGTCGCGCTGGTGATGATGGTGGCCATCGATCCGTGGCTCACGCTGATCTCGCTGATCCCGCTGCCGTTCGTGTCGATCTCGGTGAAGTATTTCGGCAGCGAGATTCACAAGCGCTTCGAGCAGATTCAGGCGCAGCTTTCCGACGTGAGCGCGGTGACGCAGGAGGCGCTGTCGGGCGCCCGCGTCGTGCGCGCGTACCGGCAGGAAGCGGCGGAGATGGAACGCTTCCGCAAATCGAACGACGAGTACCTCCGGCGCAATCGCCGCCTGATCGTTCTGCAAGGGTTCTTCTTCCCGAGCATGTCGTTCTTCCTCGGTCTTGGCGCGCTCCTCGTGTTGTGGCTCGGCAGCCGCGAGGTGATTCGCGGCCGCATCACGCTCGGCGAGTTCGTCGCCTTCAACGCGTATCTGACGATGCTCGCCTGGCCGATGATCGCGTTCGGCTGGGTGACGAACATGCTGCAGCGCGGCATGGCGTCGTGGAAGCGGATGCTCGAGGTTCTCGATACAGAGCCCGCCATTGCGGATTGCGGATTGCGGATTGCGGATTTATTGGCGATTAGGGGCGATATTGAGTTTCGCGATCTCGTGTTCGGCTTCAACGGGACGCCGGTGCTGAATCATGTCTCCGCGAAGATCGACGCGGGGCAGACGGTTGCGCTCGTCGGCGTCACCGGATCAGGCAAGTCGACGCTGATTTCGCTGCTCGCGCGCCTTCACGATCCGCCGCCGGGCAGCGTATTCATCGACGGCGTCGACGTGCGCGAGATGCCGCTCGCCGTGCTCCGCGGCGCCATCGGCTTCGTGCCGCAGGAGCCGTTCCTGTTCTCGGACACGCTGGCCGACAACGTGGCCTTCGGGCTCGATGCGCTCACCCTTCGACAAGCTCAGGGTGAGCGAGATGCTGGTGCCGCTCGCGGTGATCGACAGGATGCGCTCACCCTTCGACAAGCTCAGGGTGAGCGAGATTCTGGTCCCGCTCGCGGTGAGCGACAGGATGCGCTCACCCTTCGACAAGCTCAGGGTGAGCGAGATGCTGGTCCCGCTCGCGGTGATCGACAGGATGCGCTCACCCTTCGACAAGCTCAGGGTGAGCGAGATGCTGGTGCCGCTCGCGGTGAGCGACAGGATGAGCGGGATTACGGTAACGGTGGTGGTGAGCCAGTCGAACCGGATCAGCCCGGTTTTGGTCACGCTCGTGGTGAGCCTGTCGAACCACGAGCCCGGATGGACCGCATCGTCGCGGCTGCGGCCGTCGCGCGGCTCGACAAAGACGTCGCCGACTTTCCGAAGGGTTACGAGACGATGGTCGGCGAGCGCGGCATCACGCTTTCTGGCGGCCAGAAGCAGCGGACCGCGCTGGCGCGCGCCATCGTCATCGATCCGCGGATTCTGATTCTCGACGACGCGCTGTCGGCCGTGGATACATACACCGAAGAAGAAATCCTCTCACGGCTGCGCGGCGTGATGCGCGAGCGGACGTCGATCCTCGTCTCGCACCGCGTCTCGACCGTCCGTGACGCCGATCAGATTCTCGTCCTCGATCAGGGCCGCATCGTCGAGCGCGGCACGCATGAAGAACTGATCCGCCGCGACGGCCTTTACGCGGAACTCCACAAGAAGCAACTGCTCGAAGAGGAGCTCGCCGCCTCTTGACCGACCACCATCACGAAGACGAAGTTCTCGGGAAAGCCTACGACGCGCGGTTGATGCGGCGGCTGCTGCAGTACCTGCGGCCGTACTGGCGATCCGTGCTCGTCGCGTTCGCGGCCATCATCATCGGCGCCGGCGTGTCGCTGGCGCAGCCGTACCTGATGAAGGTCGCGATCGATCGCTACATCGCGACGGGGAATCTGACCGGCCTCAATCGTCTCGCCGCGCTCTATTTCACGCTGCTCGTCATCTCGTTCGCCGCGGAATACGTCCAGACCTGGACGATGCAGCTCACCGGGCAGCGGATCATGTTCGATCTGCGGATGGCCATCTACGGTCATCTTCAGCGGCTGGACCTGAAGTACTACGACCGCAATCCGGTGGGACGCCTGATGACGCGCGTCACCTCGGACGTCGACGTCCTCAACGATCTCTTCACCTCCGGCGTCGTCACCGTGTTCAGCGACGTGCTGCCGCTCGTCGGCATCATGGTGATGATGGTGTGGATGAACTGGCGGCTGGCGATCGTCGCGTTTCTGGTCCTGCCGTTGATCGTGCTGGTGGCGCAGTGGTTCCGCCGCAACGTCCGCGACACCTATCGCGTGGTCCGCGGCTGGATCGCGCGCATCAACGCGTTCCTGCAGGAAAACATCACCGGCATGATGACGGTGCAGCTGTTCCGGCGCGAGGCGTTGAACTTCGCGCGCTTCGACGAGATCGATCGCAAGCACCGCGACGCCAACGTCGACTCGATCTTCTACTACGCCGTCTTCTATCCGGCGATCGAAGCGATCAGCGCGCTCGCGGCCGCGTTGATCATCTGGTACGGCGGACTCAGCGTGATGGCGGGGACGCTGACGATCGGATCGCTGGTCGCGTTTCTCCAGTACTCACAGCGGTTCTTCCGGCCGATCAGCGACCTGTCGGAGAAGTTCAACATCCTGCAGGCGGCGATGGCCTCGTCCGAGCGCATCTTCAAGGTCCTCGACGAGCCGGTGACGATCGAGCCGCCGGTCCAGCCGATCGTCCGTCCCGCACCGGCGGGAGGTCATATCAGGTTCGAGAATGTGTGGTTCGCCTACAACGGCCAGACGGCCGGGGCGCCCGGATTGGACAACGCCCCCGACTGGGTTCTGCGCGACATCAGCTTCGACGTCCGGCCCGGCGAGCGCGTCGGCATCGTCGGCGCGACGGGGTCGGGCAAGACGACGCTGATCAACCTGCTCCTGCGCTTCTACGACGTGCAGCGGGGACGAATCACCGTCGACGGCGTCGACATCCGACAGCTGGACCTCGCGGATCTCCGCGGCCTGTTCAGCCTTGTGCTGCAGGACGTCCATCTGTTCTCGGGAACCATCGCCGACAACATTCGCCTGGGCAGCACGACGATCGACGACGAGCGGTTACGACGCGCCGCGCAGGCGGTGCACGCTGAACCGTTCATCGCGCGGCTGCCGGAAGGCTATGGCAGCGCCGTCGCCGAACGGGGATCGACGTTGTCGGTGGGACAGAAACAGCTGCTCTCGTTCGCGCGCGCGCTCGCGTTCGACCCGCGCGTGCTGATTCTCGACGAGGCGACGTCGAGCATCGACACGGAAACCGAAATCATCATCCGCGATGCGCTGCACGTGCTGATGGCCGGGCGCACGACGATCGCCATCGCGCATCGCCTTTCGACGATCCAGGACATGGACAAGATCCTGGTACTGCACAAGGGGCGGCTGCGAGAGGCAGGCACGCATCAGGAGTTGCTCGCCAAGCGAGGGATCTACTTCAAACTATTCGAGCTTCAGTACAAGAGCCCCGTCATTGCGGATTGAGGATTGCGGATTGCGGATTTATTGAGGATTTGGCGGATTGGCGGATTGGCGATTCGATCGGGGTTTCTCGGCCGTTCTGCGCCCGTGGGTGATCGCGTCGTCGAACGTCAAGGTTGGGTGATCGGATCGGCGATTCGATCGGGGTTTCTCGGGGTTCCGTGCCCGTGTCGTCGAACGTCGAGGTTGGGTGATGCCCTTGACGAACAGTCCGAGTTCCAATCAACGATGAGCAATAAAAATCACCAATGACCAATCACCAATAAATCCGCAATCCGCAATCCTCAATCCGCAATGCTTAGTTCTGTGTAGACTGCGGCAGCGGCCGCGACGGGAGCGGCGGCCTTTCTTCCCGCCTGAACATCCGATCGAAGAAGGTCGGCGTGGTCGCGCGCGGATTCCATCCGAGGCGCAGCACGTTCAGGTGAATCGGCCGGCGCCCGAACTGCAAGGCCTCGTTGCAGCTCCACATGTACACGTCGATCTGCCGTCCTTGAACGGCCGGCCCTGTGTCGAGGACCGTGTAGATGCCGTTGTACTTCGTCGGCAGCGAATCGACCTCGATGACCGAACCCACCGGCAGGAGCTCCGGGTCGGCGGCGACGATGCCGCTCTGGACCGCGACGCCGGATGCGGTATCGAGGCCTTTGCAGTACGCCGTGGCGCTGAACGCCAGCCGCGCGCCCGGCGCCGGCAGCGCGGTGGTCTCGCGCAGGATCGCATGGCGCGCCGCGTACTTCGAGTCGAGCGCGGTCACTTCGTGGAACGATACGAACGCGACCGCGGCAACCGCCGTGACGAACGTCTTCCGCCAGAACGATCCTGAAATAATCATCTCGTGGCGTATCTCCTCGAGCTATGGCGGGCCGCTCCGTCCGCGTGGTCGCGGCCCGACGATCCTCTCGAAGGGCATCGCACCCGAGCGACGCCTTCGGCAGATACGGTCTCAATGCTGATGGTGCGTGATCATGTCATGGATTCTGCGACGACTTGTCACGAATGCCAGCGCGAGCGGATACGCGATCGCGGCGAGCAGCAACGCCGCAATTGTCGAACCTACGCAGTACGGCACGAACAAAGGTTTCAGGATCGTGATCAATCGTTGCCAGAAATCGACGTGGTACACCGACAGCTCGAAGAGTGCACCGATTTGCGCACTGAAACCCGGCGGCGCCTTGTGTCCGGTGATGGCCGCGCCGGCCATCGTCACGAAAGCGTAGTACGGGGCGATCACCCATGGCAAGTTCGAATACACACCCAGAAGTACCGCCACACGGTTGAGGTTGAGCAGAAACGCGAAAAGGATCCCGAGCACCGTGTGCAATCCCAGGAAGGGCGAGAAGCCGAAGAAGACGCCGAGCGCGAAGGCCGCAGCGGT
>Ga0075435_100003897_pt1 | contig 10190 bp, 8 predicted proteins | sample RhiMethybrSRZTD4_FD_75302 | JGI IMG/M metagenome (GOLD analysis project Ga0075435, IMG submission 75302) | Populus rhizosphere microbial communities from Tennessee, USA - Rhizosphere MetaG P. TD hybrid SRZTD4 | ecosystem: Host-associated > Plants > Roots > Rhizosphere > Soil | place: USA... | reverse complement strand
GGGACGCTGATCGTCGTCGCCGCCGGCACGCTCTTGTTCCCCGAGCTCCGCAAGCTTCAGAGCCTCACCGACGAGCCCCCGTCCCCGACGCCGCAGGTGCCGCCCCCGGCTTCCCCTTTGCCGAGCTCGCCTGCTCCGGGCACTGCGGCAGCTTCGCCCCTTCTGGCCGATCTTTCGAAGGCCCACAAGCCTCCGGACCGTTCGCGATGACGTCGTGCCCGCGGTCTTCCGGGCCCCAAGGGCGGTTGAGGGAGGGGACGTTCACGCCGCCGCCTTGGGCAGTGTTGTTGCCGCAGGAGAGAAGGGCTGGAATGACGATGACGAGCCAACGGTGAAGCACGGCGCCAGCTTACTACCAACGGCACCGTGCGAGTACGTCTTCTTCACGGCTTCCGCGTGTGCGTCTGCTCGAATTCTGGCGCCGTGCCGGAGGGGATCCGTGAGCGAGGGCAGAACGACGTCAAACGAACGAGGCCAGATATCGCAATTTTGACGGGCAGGCTTGACCATGGCTAAAAATGTCTTACATGTAAGACATGAAGACGCACATGACCGGAACTCTCACAATCCGCCTGCCGGGGACGGCCGTGCGCCACCTCCGCGCGCGAGCGCGCGCTCTGGGAATTTCGCCTTCCCAGCTCGCGCGCACCGTGTTGGAGAAAGAAATCGGAGTTCCCGAAGGAGAACCGAGCGCCTTCAAGTTGACCGAGCGATGGGTGGGAGCGGTTCGAAGCCGCGCGACAATAGGTAGGAACGCGCGACGCGCACTCGAGAGCTGGAAACCGGATCGTCGTGGTTAGGCGCGCGCTCCTCGACACCGGATTCGTCGTCGCGCTCGCCAACGCCCGCGACCCAGATCACGAGCGGTGCGTCGAGGTCTGGCGCGATCTTCGCGCGCAACTCTTCTCGGTCGAGGGGGTTCTCGTTGAATGCGCGCACCTCTTGCGAAGGGCCGCAGGTGGAGCGTCAGCAGCGGTCCACATTGTCTACGAGTCGGGCACCCAGCTCCTACCGCCATCTGAAGACCGCGCCATGAGAGCACTGGCGCTCATGGAGAAATACCACGATGTCCCCATGGACTTCGTCGATGCGCTACTCGTAGCCGTTGCCGAAGAAAGGAGCATACGCGACGTTTTGACGCTCGATCGGAGAGGATTCGAAGCTTATCGAGCACATGGCCGCGAGCGCTTTCGCGTTCTGCCGGACCGCGTTTGATGCGGATTCACTTAACGTGCGTCAGCCAGTGAGCGTGCTTTTCGTCGCGACCGCAGACGACCGCGAGATAAGCCTTCTGTAGCTTCGCGCCGAGGGTCGGCGGCCCGGTCCGGAACTGGCGTCCGTCGATTTCGCGCACCGGCGTGACCTCGGCCGCCGTACCGGTCAAGAAAACTTCGTCGGCAGCCATGAGCTCGTCGCGCGTGAAGGCGCGGACGCGCGAAGGAATGTTGGCTTCGGCCGCGAGCTTCAAGACCGTATCGCGCGTGATGCCGGGGAGGATCGACGAAGTCGCGTCGTTCGTGAAAAGCTCTTTGCCCTTCACGAAGAAGACGTTTTCGCCCGTAGCCTCGGCGACCGTGCCGTCTTGGTTGAGGAGGATGGCGTCGTCGAAGCCGCGGTCGAGCGCTTCGTGCGCGGCGAGGACGCTGTTCGCATAGTGGCCGGACGCCTTGGCCGTCGTCGGGAGCATCGTGTGATGAAACTTGCGCCACGACGAGATGGTCACACGGATTCCGCGACGTAGCCCCTCTTCGCCTTCGCCGAGGAAAGCCCCGAGCTCACGCGCCGCGATGAAGAGGTGCACCGCGCACTCCTTCTTCGGCGCGAGCCCGACCGATCCTTGTCCGAAGAAAGCGAGCGGCCTGAGGTAGCCGTTTTCGAGCCCGTTTTTTCGGGTGATGTCGGCGGTGGCCCGTACGAGCGCCTCGGGCGAATAGCGAACCTGAAGGCCGTAGATGGCGGCAGAAGCGAGAAGGCGCTCGATGTGGTCCTGAAGCCGGAAAATGGCCGGTCCTTGCGGCGTCGGATAGCTGCGGATGCCCTCGAAGACGGCGCTTCCGTAATGGAGCGCGTTCGAGAAATAGTGGACAGTCTGACCCTTGGCCTCGCGGATCTCTCCGTCCCACCAGATGTAGGGAGCGAGCGTCTGCCCCTTCGGCCGACTGAGGGGGAGCTCGTCGAATTCGGGCGTTCGGTGAAAGCTCGGCCACTCGCTGATGTGATGCGCACTGGGCATGATTCTCGCTCCGTTACCTAGAGGACAATGACGACGTCACTTCGCTTTCGCTTGGGCCGAGGTGGTGGGGCTGCTGGTTTGACTGGCACCCGTGGTCTTCGGCTTGGTGTCTCGCTCCTTGACCATGCGCTCTTCGTTCATCCACGGCATGAGACCGCGCAGGCGCTTGCCGACTTCTTCGAGCGGGTGCTCGGCCCCTTTTTTCTCGAGCATCTTGAACTTCGGCTTGCCCGCCGCATGCTCGGCCATCCACTCGTCGGCGAACTTGCCCGAGCGGATGTCTTCGAGCATTTCCTTCATCGCCTTTCGGGAGTGTTCGGTGATGACTCGCGGGCCGCGGGTCAAGTCGCCGTATTCGGCGGTGTTCGAGACCGAGTAACGCATGTTGTCGATGCCGCCCTCGTAGATGAGGTCGATGATGAGCTTGAGCTCGTGCACGCATTCGAAATACGCCATCTCCGGGGCGTACCCGGCGTCGACCAACGTCTCGTAGCCGGCGTAGATGAGCGAGGTGAGCCCGCCGCACAGGACTGCCTGCTCGCCGAAGAGATCCGTTTCGGTCTCTTCCTTGAAGGTCGTCTCGAGGATTCCCGCGCGGCCGCCGCCGATGGCGCCCGCGTAGGCGAGGCCGACTTTTTTCGAATCCCCGGTAGGATCTTGGTGAATGGCGAGTAGCATCGGCACGCCCCGCCCCCGCGCATACTCGCGCCGCACGGTGTGCCCGGGCGCCTTCGGCGCGACCAGCCAGACCGAAACGTCTTTCGGCGGAACGATCTTCTTGAAGTGGATGCCGAACCCGTGCGCCACCGTGAAGTGCTTACCGGCCTTGAGCCCAGGGGCAATGTCTTTCCGATAGACCTCCGGGGCGAGCTCGTCGGGAACGAGCATCATCACGATGTCACCCCACGCGGCCGCCTCGGGCACTTCTTGCACCGTCAGCCCCGCCGCGGTGGCCTTGGCCCACGAGGTGCTGTCCTTTCGAAGCCCGACGACGACGTTGACGCCGCTTTCTTTCAGGTTGAGCGCATGGGCGTGCCCTTGGCTTCCGTAGCCGAGGATGGCAACTTTCTTGCTCTTGACTTGACTGAGATCGATATCGGCATCGTAGAACGCTTTCATGCTACTCCTCCAAGAGGCGGGGCGGATTCGGCTGCGTTGTCGGTGGATGGCCGCGCGATCGCGATGGGTGCCGAACGCACCATGTCGCGAATGCCGAGCGGCCGAAGCAACTCCAAGAACTGGTCGATTTCGTGGGAAGGGGCCGTCGCTTCGACGGTGAAGGCGGTTTGTGAATAGGCGAGCACGCGCGCGCCGGTGAGAGAGACGACGCGCTCGAGCTCCTGGCGCGCGTTCGGCCCACCGGCCTGCACGGTGACCACGCATAGCTCGCGCTCGATGTAGCGATCGTCCGACATCTCGACGACCTTCTTCACGCGCACGAGCTTGCGCAGCTGCTTCACGATCTGCTCGACGATCGCGTCGCTGCCGCGCGTCGTCAGCACGATCTTCGAGTACGCCGGGTCGGTCGTCACGTTGACGGCGAGGGCGTCGATGTTGAACCCCCTGCCGGCGAAGAGACCCACGACGCGCGCGAGCTCGCCGAAGCGGTTCTCGACGAGGACCGAAAGGACGTGTCTTTCTCTCATGCTAAATCCCTCGGTTCGGGCGGATCCTTGTCCGGCTCGGGCTCCATCACGATCTCGTAGTGAGCGGCTCCCCCCGGGATCATCGGGTAGACGTTCTCCTCTTCCGACACGATGACATCGATGACGACGACTCCTGGCGACTTGAAACCTTCCTCCAGCACCGACTCGAGCTCTTCTGGCTTCGTCGCCCGAAGCCCCTTGGCGCCGTATGCCTCGGCGAGCTTCACGAAATCGGGGAAGTAGCGCATCCCCACTTCCGAGTAGCGCCGCGAGTAGAACATCTCTTGCCACTGACGCACCATGCCGAGGCAGCCGTTGTTCATGATCACCACTTTGACGTTCAAGTTCTCGGCGACGCAGGTGGCGAGCTCCTGGAGCGTCATCTGGAACGAGCCGTCGCCCGTGATCAGCATGACCGTGCGGTCCGGATGGGCGACGGCGGCGCCCATCGCGGCCGGAAGCCCGTAGCCCATCGTGCCGAGTCCCCCCGAGGTGAGCCACGAGCGACCGTGACGCACGGGGTAGTACTGCGCGGCCCACATCTGGTGCTGTCCCACGTCGGTGGCGCAGATGGCCTCGCCCTTGGTGATCTTGGTGAGGGCGATCATGAGGGCCTGGGGCATGATGGCCTGCGCCTTTTGCCGATAGGAAAGCGGATAATGCTCTTGCCAATCTCGGAGCGTCTTCCACCACTCGTCGCGCGCCGGCGGCAGCTCGTTCGGAAGGACGTCGAGCATTTGCTTGAGCACGGTCCTCGCGTCACCGACGATCGGCACGTCGACCTTCACGTTCTTGTTCACGCTCGCCGGGTCGACGTCGACGTGCACGATCGTCGCGTGCTTGGCGAAACAGTCGAGCTTGCCGGTCACGCGGTCGTCGAAACGCGCCCCGATCGACACGATGAGCTCGGCTTTGGCCATCGACATGTTGGCCGTGTACGTGCCGTGCATGCCGAGCATCCCGAGGCAGAGCTTGTGCCCGGACGGAAAGCAGCCGAGGCCCATCAGGGTGGGCGTCACCGGGATATTGAGCCTCTCGGCGAGCTGAAGGAGCTCGTCCGCGCCGTTCGACGCGACGACCCCGCCACCGACGTAGAGAACCGCCTTTTCCGTCTTCTGCATCAGCTCGACGGCGCGCCTCACCTGCATCGGATGTCCGCGGGTGCTCGGCTTGTACGAGGGGAGATCCACCCGGCTCGGATAGGAAAAGACGCAGCTCTGCGCCGACACGTCCTTGGGAAGATCGATGAGCACCGGACCCGGGCGCCCGCTCTTCGCAATGTAAAAGGCTTCCTTCACGATCGTCGCGAGCTCGTTGACGTCGCGAACGAGGTAGTTGTACTTGGTGCAAGGGCGCGTGATGCCGACCACGTCGGCTTCCTGGAAGGCGTCGTTGCCGATCAAGTGGGTCGCCACCTGGCCGCTGATGACCACGATCGGCGTCGAGTCCATGTACGCGTTGGCAAGACCAGTCACCGTGTTGGTCGCGCCGGGCCCGCTCGTGACCATGGCAACGCCGACCTTGCCGGTGGAGCGCGCGAAACCCTCGGCGGCGTGCACCGCGCCCTGCTCGTGGCGAACCAGCACGTGGCGGATCTGCCCCTTCATCTTGGCGAACTCGTCGTAGACGTGAAGGATGGCGCCTCCCGGGTAACCGAAAATCGTGTCGGCGCCCTCTTTGAGGAGGCACTCGAGAAGAATCCGCGCGCCGCGCATGGGCTCCGTCGAGACGACGGGCACACTGATGGGTTCGGGTTTGGGCTGGTTGACTAATACAGGCGCTCGAGCGCTTGACATACGAAGCCTCCCATCTTTTCCGTCGAAACATTTCCCCCGAGGTCGGCGGTGCGCCGTCCCTCTTCGAGCACTTGGTCGATTGCGCGGTCGATCTTTTCGGCGAGCTCCGGCAACCGGAGCGAGCGACGAACGAGCTCCGCCGCCGACGCGATGGCGCCGATCGGGTTGGCGATGCCGCGCCCGGCGATGTCCGGCGCCGATCCGTGGATCGGCTCGTAGAAACCGGGCCCGCTGCCGATGCTCGCGCTCGGCAATAGACCTATCGAGCCGGCGAGCACCGAAGCCTCGTCGCTCAAGATGTCGCCGAACATGTTCGCCGTCAGCACGACGTCGAAGCTCGTGGGCTTTCGAATGAGGTCCATGGCGCACGAGTCGACGAGCGCGTGGCGCAGCTCGACGTCGGCGTAGCCCTTCGAAACCTCGGTGACGACGTCGCGCCACAAGCGCGAGGTCTCGAGGACGTTGGCCTTGTCGACCGACGTGACGATTCTGCGGCGGGTCCTCGCAAGGTCGAAACCGACGACGGCGATGCGCCGCACCTCGTCCTCGGTATAGACCATCGTGTTGAAACCGCGCCGCGGATTGCCCTCGATCCCGCGAGGCTTGCCGAAGTAAAGATCGCCGAGCAGCTCGCGCACGACGACCATGTCGGTGCCTCGAATGATCGAGGGTCTGAGAGGTGACGACTCGATCAAGGCCTCGCGCGCCTTCACCGGGCGAAGGTTCGCGTACACTCCGAGCGCTTCGCGAATGCCGAGAAGCCCTTTTTCCGGCCGCTTTTCGGGCGGCAACGCGTCCCACTTCGGACCGCCGACTGCGCCGAGCAATACCGCGTCGGCGCCGAGGCACGCCTCGCGCGTGGCAGCGGGAAGCGGCTCGCCGTACTGGTCGATGGCAGCCCCGCCCATCGCCATTTCGACGACCTCGAGCTTTTTTCCCGCGAGCCTCACGGCGAGGTCGAGCACGCGAAGGGCCTGTCGACAGACTTCGGGCCCGATGCCGTCGCCGGGAAGGGCGACGATGCGATATCCCCCGCTGGGGACTTTCCAGGATCGTGCCTGTGGCGCGCTCATGGTCGAGCCTCTGCGAACATCTCCCTCGGCGGAAGCACCACCGCGGGAACTTGCGGCGGTTTGATCTGTGACCGCGTGGCGAGGCACTTGCTCACGGCCGAAAGATAGGCGCGCGCAGAAGCCTCGACGATGTCGGTCCCGACCGCCCGACCGGAGAACGTCCGCTCGTCGATGAGCACCCGCAGCGACACCTCGGCCTCCGCGTCTCGCCCCTCGGAGATCGCCCGAAGCTCGTAGCCAACGACCCGGGCCGGATGACCGGTGATGCTGTCGATGCAGGTGCAAACCGCGTCGACCGGTCCGTCGCCGAGCGCGCACGCGACGTAGGTCTGACCCTCGCGCGCGAGCCGCACGGTGGCCGTGGCCGGACGCACCGTGCCGGCCGATGCCTGCACGAGCGTGATCGTGTAAGGCGGGTTCGGCGGCGGCCGGTTGTCGAGCGCGATCTGGATGAGATCGTCGTCGGTGAGCGACGTGCCCAATTCGCACGCGCGAAGGAACCGGTCGTAGACGTGGTTCAGCGTCGTGCCCGAAACGGCGTGACCGAGATCGGCGAGGCGCGCGGCGACTGCGTGCCTCCCCGAATGTCGCCCGAGGACCAAACGCGACGGCGGCGCTCCGACGGATTCGGGTGTCATGATCTCGTACGTGCGCCGATCCTTGATGATGCCGTGCTGGTGAACGCCCGACTCGTGGGCGAACGCGTTGCGTCCGACGACAGCCTTGTTCGGCTGAACACCGACGCCGGTGAGCGCGGAGAGCAACTGGCTGGTCGGGTAGATGAGCTTGGTGTTGATGCCCGTTTCGTACGGATAGACGTTGTTCCGTACGTGGAGCGCCATGATGATCTCCTCGAGCGACGCGTTGCCGGCGCGCTCTCCGACGCCGTTGATCGTGCACTCGACCTGGCGCGCGCCCCCCTCGACGGCTGCGAGAGAATTGGCGACGGCGAGCCCCAGGTCATTGTGACAGTGGGCTGACAACGTCACCTTTTCGATGCCACGCACACGCGCGCGCACGGTCTCGAACATCGCGCGGTACTCGGCCGGCGAAGCATATCCCACCGTGTCGGGCAGGTTGATCGTGGTCGCACCTTCGTCGACGGCAACCTGCGTCGCCTGGATGAGGTATTCGATGTCGGTTCGGGTCGCGTCTTCGGGGCTGAACTCGACGTCGTTCGAATACTTGCGAGCGAGCCGCGTCGACCTGTGGATCTTGTCGAGCGCCGTTTTTCGATCGATGCCGAGCTTGTGCTCGAGGTGAAGATCGCTCGTGCTGAGAAAGATGTGAATGCGTCCGCGCTCGGCCCTATCGAGCCCCTTGGCGCACGCCTCGATGTCACTGTCCGAGCAGCGGGCAAGGGTGGCGATGGTCGACTTTCTCACCTGACGCGCGATGTTCTGCACGCCCGCCAGATCTTCGGAGCTCGCCGCGGGAAAGCCCGCTTCGATGATATCCACGCCGAGCGTCTCGAGCTGCTTCGCAAGCTGAAGCTTCTGCTCGGAGGTCATCCCGTAGCCGGGTGACTGTTCGCCATCTCGGAGCGTGGTATCGAAGATCAGGAGACGTTTCATTCTTCCTCTCTCGCTCCCACGCCGCCTGTCGAAGTTACCCAGGCGGTGGAGCCTGGCGTTTTCTCCGACGTCTTAAGCCGACGTGGAAGCCTGGTCGAAGTGGGAGTGGGGTAACTGGACTCATTTGGCACGTTTTCTGGGCCGACTTCGGAACACGTCGAATCGACGGGTGCGACATTAAACTACAAATAACCTCGATTGTAAACGTACTTTCGGTAGCTTAGGCAATTCAGGGAGTTACATCACGTAACAGGCTCCCTGGAAGATGCCGCCAGCGCGGCGAAGCATGGCAGATTCTTTGGCATTGTCATGTCCGGCGTCGATTCCCCAACGACCTCATTCGCCGCCTCCGCTGTGTTACTCGGCGCGGGCCTGCGGCCCCGCCTCCGCGGTATAGAGGGGGGCCGATGGCCGACCAGCGAAAAGGCGAGAGCTCCTATCTCATGCAGCCGGCGCCCGGTCCGGTCCGAGGGGTGGTTCGGCCGCCGGGATCGAAGAGCTACACGAATCGCGCGCTCGTGCTCGCGGCGCTCGCCGACGGAAAGAGCACGCTCTCGGGCGCGCTCTTCAGCGACGACACGCTGCACATGGCGAACGGGCTTCGAGCCCTCGGTTTCGGCGTCGTCGGCGACGCCGCCGCGCGACGTTTCGAGTCGACCGGGAGGGGAGGCATTGTTCCGGCCGAGCGCGCGTCGGTCTTCGTCGGCAACTCGGGAACGACGGCCCGATTTCTGCTGCCGCTGATGGCCCTCGGGCGCGGCACGTACGAGCTCGACGGCAACCCCGCGATGCAAAAGCGCCCCATGCAACCCCTGCTCGATGCGATGGCCGCGCTCGGCGCCGAAGCGACGAGTGTGCGGGGCAACGGCTGCCCACCGATTCACATCGACGCCGCCGGGCTCGAGGGGGGCAGCGCGCGCATGCCCGGTGGCGTGAGCAGCCAGTATTTCAGCGCTCTTCTGATGGTCGCCCCCTGCACACGCCGCGGCGTCACGCTCGAAGTCGACGGACAGCTCGTGTCGAAACCCTACCTCGACGTGACGGCGCAAGCGATGCAAGCGTTCGGCGTAACGTTCGAGCGCGACGACTTTCGAAAATTCGACGTGAAGCCCTCCGTCTACCGCGCCACCCACTACGCCGTCGAACCCGACGCTTCCGCAGCATCCTACTTCTTCGCCGCGGCGGCCGTGACGCGCGGGCGCGTCGTCGTGCCGGGGCTCGGCTCGCGATCGCTGCAAGGCGATCTCGCCTTCGTCCGCCTCCTCGAGCGCATGGGGTGCCGCGTGCGGCAGACCGAAACCGAGACCGAGGTCGAGGGCTCCGCCGAGCTACGCGGCATCGAGGCCGATATGTCGAATCTCTCGGACACCGCGCAGACGCTCGCCGCCGTCGCTCCTTTCGCCAGCGGCCCGACGAGGGTGACCGGCATCGGCTTCATCCGCCGTAAAGAAACCAACCGCGTCGCTGCGGTCGTCACCGAGCTTCGACGGCTCGGCATTCGAGCGGACGAAGAACCCGATGGATTCGTCGTTCACCCCGGAGCTCCGAAACCGGCTCGGATCGAGACGTACGACGACCACCGCATGGCGATGAGCTTCGCCGTCATCGGCCTGGCTTCCCCCGGGATCGAGATCCTGGATCCGGGATGCGTGTCCAAGACCTTTCCCGACTTTTTCGAAACGCTGGAGAACCTGCGCGTCGCGAAATGAACGTCCTCCGATGAGGTCTTGTGAAGAATATCGAGCCTGCGCGGGTCTCGAGCTTCGGAGGATACCGATCTCTCTATCGGCCCATGGACCGATAGAGAGACTGACCGCGCATCGAAACGGAACATCGATTGCTGGCGTGCCCCTTGCAGCGAGCTGAAC
>Ga0075435_100003892_pt1 | contig 10197 bp, 8 predicted proteins | sample RhiMethybrSRZTD4_FD_75302 | JGI IMG/M metagenome (GOLD analysis project Ga0075435, IMG submission 75302) | Populus rhizosphere microbial communities from Tennessee, USA - Rhizosphere MetaG P. TD hybrid SRZTD4 | ecosystem: Host-associated > Plants > Roots > Rhizosphere > Soil | place: USA... | reverse complement strand
CCATCTCGTGCAAGGGCTGGCCGCAGGAAGCGGCGCTCCGGATGCTCATGAACAACCTCGACCCCGACGTCGCGGAGCGCTGGGAAGACCTGGTCGTCTACGGCGGATCGGGCAAGGCGGCCCGCAGCTGGCAGGCATACCACACGATCGTGGCGACGCTGCGCCGGCTCGAGGGCGACGAGACGCTGCTCGTCCAGTCGGGAAAGCCCGTGGGCGTGTTCAGGACGCATCCCGACGCGCCGCGCGTGCTCATCGCCAACGCGCTGCTGGTGCCGGAGTGGGCCGACTGGGAGCACTTCCGTCGCTACGACGCGATGGGGCTCACCATGTACGGCCAGATGACCGCGGGCTCCTGGATCTACATCGGTACCCAGGGCATCCTGCAGGGCACCTACGAGACGTTCGGCGCGTGCGCGCGCCAGCACTTCGGCGGCTCGCTGGCGGGCCGGCTCGTGCTCTCCGCCGGTCTCGGCGGAATGGGCGGCGCCCAGCCGCTCGCCGTCACGCTCAATGGCGGTGTCGGCATCTTCGTGGAGGTCGATCGCGAGCGCATCGAGCGGCGCCTGCGGCTTGGGTACGTCGACCGCGTCGCCGCCTCGCTGGACGAGGCGCTCGCGTGGGCGGACGCGGCGCGGGCGCGCGGCGAGGCGCTCTCGATCGCCGTCCACGGCAACGCCGCCGAGGTGCACCCCGAGCTCGCCCGCCGCGGCGTTCGATTCGACGTGGTGACCGACCAGACCGCCGCGCACGACGTGATCGGCGGGTATGTGCCGGCGGGGATCTCGCCGGTGGACGCCTCGGCCCTGCGCGCCCACGACCCCAAGACGTACCTCGCGCGCGCGCGCGAATCGATCGCCGCGCAGATGCGGGCGATGCTCGAGCTGCAGCGCGCGGGCGCCGTTCTCTTCGACTACGGCAACAACTTCCGGCGCGAGGCCGAAAACGCAGGCGTCTCCGACTTCAGCTATCCCGGCTTCGTACCCGCGTTCATCCGGCCGCTCTTCTGCGAGGGGATGGGCCCGTTCCGGTGGGTGGCGCTCTCGGGCGATCCCGAGGACATCTACGCGACCGATCGGGCGCTCATGGAGGCGATGCCCGAGAACGAGTCGCTGGTGCGTTGGCTCCGGCTGGCGCGTGAGCGCGTCAGCTTTCAGGGGCTGCCGGCGCGCATCTGCTGGCTCGGCTACGGCGACCGCGCGAAGGCCGGAAAGATCTTCAACGATCTCGTGGCCCGCGGGACAGTGAAGGCGCCCATCGTCATCGGCCGCGACCACCTCGACTCCGGCTCGGTCGCCTCGCCGAATCGCGAGACCGAATCGATGCGCGACGGCTCGGACGCCATCGCCGACTGGCCGGTCCTCAACGCGCTCCTCAACACGGCCTCGGGCGCCACGTGGGTGTCGGTGCACCACGGCGGCGGCGTCGGCATCGGCTACTCGATCCACGCCGGCATGGTCGTCGTCGCCGACGGCACGGCAGATGCGGCGCGGCGCCTCGAGCGGGTGTTGACGACCGACCCGGGCACCGGGATCATGCGGCACGCTGACGCTGGTTACCCCGAGGCCGTCGCGGCGGCGCGGCGCCACGGGCTCGATCTGCCGGGAATCACGGCGTGAGGCTCGTCGCGGACCTGGTCCTGACCGAGGCGGGATGGGCCTCAGGCCGCGCGGTGACTCTCGACGGCGGCCGGATCGGCGCGATCGAGCCGATTCACCGGGAAGCCCCCGGCGACATCAGGCTCGCCCGCCGGGCGCTGGTGCCCGGGACGATCAACGCGCACTGCCACACCTTCCAGTCGCTCCTGCGGGGTCTCGGCGACGACCTCGACTTCGCCGGCTGGCGCGATCGCGTGCTCTACCCGTTCTCGGAGCGGCTCGACCGTCAGGGGATCGCACTCGGCGCCGCCTTCGCCTTCGCCGAGATGCTGCGGAGCGGCGTCACGGCCTGCGTGGATTTCTTCTACCTTCAAGATCAGGACAACGCGAACGCCGAGGCGGTGATCGAGGCCGCACGGACGATCGGGATCCGCCTCGTCCTGGCGCGCGGCATGTACGACTGGGAGGGTGCGCCCAAGCGCTACCGGGAGACGGTCCCGGACGCGGCGCGCCGCACGCGCGAGCTGATCGCGGCGCACCGCAACGACGAGACGACGCTGGTGCAGCCGGCGCCGCATAGCCCGCACGGCGCGTCCCCGGCGATGATCAGGGCGGGGTGGGAGATCGCGGAGTCGGAGGCCACGCGGTTTCACATCCACGTGGCCGAGGGGCGCTACGAGGGCGATCGCACGCTGCGCGAGCACGGCGCCACGCCGATGCGCTATCTCGATCGCCTCGGCGTACTGGGCCCGCGGATGATCGGCGTGCACTGCGTGTGGCTCGACGACGCGGAGATCGAGCTGATGGGCGGCCGGCGCGCCGCGCTCGCGTACTGCCCGAGCTCGAATATGTTCCTCGGCGACGGGATCACGCGCGTTCCCGAGCTGATGCGGGCCGGTGTGCGGGTGGGGCTCGGCACCGACGGCGGTTGCACGAATAACCGACTGTCGATCTTCGAGGAGATGCGCATGACGTCGCTGCTCCAGCGGGTCCGGCTCCTCGACGGCGCGGCGGTCGACGCGGCGACGGTCTTCGACCTCGGCACCCGGTCAGGCGCCGCGATTCTCGGGCTCGACGCGGGCGTCATCGCGCCGGGCCGGCTCGCCGATCTGGTCGCGGTGAATCTCGACGACGCCTCGCTCCACCCGCCGAGCGATCACCTGAAGTCGGTGGTCTACGCGATGTCGCCACGGGCGGTGACGGACGTGTGGGTCCACGGACGCCGCGTCGTCGACGGGGGCCGCCTCGCGACGGTCGACGAGGGGCAGCTCCTGGCGAGAGTCCGCGAGCTGACGCGGCAATGGTCGATCTAGACGGCAGGCCGCTCGCTCTGGAAGCCGTCGAGGCGGTCGCCCGGCGCGGCGAGCCGGTGGCCCTCAATCCGGCCGCCAGACGGGCTCTCGACGCGGGCCGTGCCTTTGTCGATCGGCTGGCGGCGGGCTCGGAGCCCATCTACGGCATCACCACCGGGGTCGGCAAGCTCAAGGACGTCGTCATTCCGCCGGGCCAGCGCGCTGAGCTCCAGCGAAACCTCGTCCTGAGCCACGCCGGGGGCGTCGGCCCGGCTCTCGCGGAGCCCGACGTGCGCGCGATCATGCTCTTGCTCGCCGCATCGCTCGCTCGCGGCGCCTCCGGGGTGCGACCGGTCGTCGTCGAGACGATCGTGGCCTGCCTCAATCGCCGGGTTCATCCCGTCGTCCCCGAGCTGGGATCGGTCGGGGCCTCCGGCGACCTGGCACCGCTCGCCCACGTCGGGCTCTGCCTGCTCGGCGAAGGGTATACCGGAGCCGGCGACCGCCGCGTTCCCGCCGCCGAGGCGCTGGCCCGCGCGGGGGTGCCCCCGCTCGTCCTCGAGACGAAAGAAGGGCTGGCGCTGCTCAACGGCACGCACCTGATGGCCGGCCACGGTGCGCTCACGGTGCTCGACGCGGCGCGCCTGACGCGGCTGGCCGACATCGCCGGCGCCATGTCGCTCGAGGCGCTGATGGGATCGAACGCTGCGTTCGATCCGCGCATCCACGCGCTCCGACCCCATCCCGGCCAGGTCGCGGCGGCCGCAAATCTCGTGAAGCTCACCGCGGAGAGCGCGATCATCGCGTCGCACCGCGACTGCACGCGCGTCCAGGACGCCTACAGTCTGCGCTGCATGCCGCAGGTGCACGGCTCCTCGCGCGAGGCCGTGACCTTTGCACGCTCGGTGATCGAGCGCGAGCTCGCGTCGGTCTCTGACAATCCGCTCGTGTTCCCGGCAGACGGCGCCGTGCTGAGCGGCGGCAACTTCCACGGCGAGGTGCTCGGCCTGGCGCTCGACACGCTCACCCTGGGGCTCGTGCAGCTCGCCGGCATCAGCGAGCGGCGGATCGACCGGCTCGTGAACCCGCTGACGAACGAGGCGCTGCCGCCGTTCCTCTCGCCGCAGGGCGGCCTCCACTCCGGCTACATGATCGCCCAGTACGTGGCGGCGGCGCTGGTCGCCGAGCTCCGGACGCTGGCCATGCCGGCGAGCGCCGAGTCGGTGCCGACGTCGGGTCTGCAGGAGGACTACAACTCGATGGCGGCGGGCTCGGCCCTGAAGGCGCGCCGCGCCGCGGGGCTGGCGCGGCAAGTGCTCGCTATCGAGGTCCTGCTGGCGGCGCAGGCACTCGATCTCCGGGCGCCGCTGGCGCCGGGGCGGGGGAGCGCCGCGGCACGCGACGCGGTGCGGCGCCGCATCCCGCGGCTCGAGGCGGATCGCTATCTCAAGGCCGACCTGGATGCCGCGCTGGAGCTCTGCGAGGCGGACACGGTCCTCGCCGCCGTCGAGACGGTCATCGGCCCGCTGGCGTGAGCCCGGAGTTGCTAGCGCGTCAGGCTAGCGCTTCAGGGCGACGACGGTTCCCTCGCGGGCCTCACCGGCGCCGTCGCCCGAGCGCGCGTTCCGCATCTTGCAGTGGCCGTCGAAGAGCACGCCCTCCTCCACGACCACCACCGGCGACTCGATGTCGCCCTGCACCTTCGCGGCGCCGCGCAGCTCGACCCGCTCGGACGCGAACACGTTGCCGACGACTTCGCCGTTGATCAGGACGATTCCCGCCCGGACGGTGGCGTTGACGACTCCCTTGTCACCGATGATGAGGCTGTCGGTGGAGGTGATCTCGCCGCGGAACTTGCCGTTGATCATGACGGTGCCGGTGAACGAGTACTTTCCCTCGATCTCCGATCCCTCGTCGATGAAGGCCGTGAGATCGCTTCCCTTGGTCGGGCGCGGGCTCTTTTTGAAGAGCATGTCGATATGGGGCGGGCCTTTCTACCTCGGGCCGCTCAGGTACGCGGCGCGGGTGTCGTCGGCCAGGTAGAGCGGGCGCTGGCCGTTGGACGCCTCGTTCATCTTCGTGACGTTGCCGTTGAAGAATCCGCCCTTCGAGATGACGAGCGAATCGGTCGTGATGTTGCCGGTGACCCGACCCGTCTCGGTGATCTCGACGTTGCCGGTCGCGATCATGTTGCCCGAGTAGTGGCCCATGATGGTGGCGTCCACCGTCTGGACGTTGGCGCTGACGCTGCCCTTCTCGCCGATGACGAGCTTGCCGCCGACCGTCATCTCGCCGCCGATCTCGCACTCGACTTGGATCGAGTCCGCGATGTCGAACTTGCCCTCCATGCGGGCCCGGTCGCCGACGACCGTGAGCAGCTGGACCGGTGCCGGCTTGCCGTTGCTGTTCTCGACCGTCTTCGAGCTGCTGAACATCGAGCACTCCTTGCGCCGTGAGACCGCTCGGGTGAGCGTGTGGGTGCACCTGGCTCTATCAGGCGTAGCACCCCCAATCCGCGGGAGTCAACCTTTGTCGGGGGCCACTCCCGGTGGTGCGACGACCCCGGGCAGCCTCGCCCCCTAGTGCCGGACGCGAGGGGCCTAGAAGGAGCGGATGAGGCGCTCGACCCGCTCGTCGTGAGACTGGAACGGGTCCTTGCAGAGGATGGTCTCGCGCTCCGGGTCGTTGAGCTTCAGGTAGACCCAGTCGACCCGGTAGTCCTTGCCCTTCAGGTTCGCCTGGCGGATGAACTCGCCGCGCAGGCGCGCCCGGGTGGTCTGCGGGGGCACGTGCTTGGCCTGCTCGATGGTGTCGTCGTCGGTGATCCGGTCCACGTGGTCGTTGTTGGTCAGGCGGTAGTAGACGCCCTTGTCGGGGCGGATGTCGTGGTACTGGAGGTCGAGCAGCGACACCTTGGGGTCCCGCCAGGAGAGGCGGTGGCGGTTCATGAAGTTGTCGATGAGCTGCCGCTTGATGACCCAGTCGAGCTCGCGGCTGAGCTGCATCGGATCCGACTCGAGCTTGGTGAGGACGTCGGTCCAGCGGGCGAGGATGTCCTTGGTGGTGCTGTCGGCGTTGATCGAGTTCACGTAGCGCGTCGCGTATTCGAGATACTCGAGCTGCATCTGGAGCGCGGTGATCGAGCGGCCGTCCTTCAGCTTGATTGCCTCACGCAGCGTCGGATCGTGAGAAATATCGCGGATGGCCTGCACCGGCGACTGCAACGAATAATCGCGATCGAAGAAGCCGTCTTCGATCATGTCCAGAACGAGCGCGGTCGTGCCAATTTTCAAATACGTCGCCACTTCAGACATATTTGAATCGCCGACGATGACATGCAGACGCCGATATCTTTCGGCATCCGCGTGCGGCTCGTCGCGTGTGTTGATGATCGACCGCGACGAGGTCGTGGCACCGGAGATTTCCTGGCAGATGTGCTGCGCGCGCTGGGACAAGCAGTAGTGGAAGCCGCGCGGTGTCTGCAGCACCTTGCCCGCGCCCGCGAAGATCTGCCGGGTGACGAAGAATGGGATGAGCGCTTCGGCCAGCCGCTGGAACGACACGTCGCGCGAGACCAGGTAGTTCTCGTGGCAGCCGTAGGAATTGCCGGCCGAGTCGGTGTTGTTCTTGAAGAGCAGGATGTTGCCGGAGATCCCGTCCTCACGCAGCCGCTTCTCGGCCTGGTGCAGGAGGTCCTCGACGATGCGCTCGCCCGCCTTGTCGTGGACGACCAACTCGGCGACGTCATCGCACTCGGGCGTCGCATACTCCGGGTGGAACCCGGTGTCGAGATAGAGCCGCGCCCCGTTTTCGAGGAAGACGTTCGCGTTGCGAGCGCCGGGGATGACCTTCTCGAAGAGGTAGCGCGCAACGTTGTCGGGCGACAGGCGGCGCTGGCCGTTCAGGGTGCAGGTGAGACCGTACTCGTTCTCGAGGCCGAAGATCCGGCGCTTCATGGGGCTATCCTGCCCAAGACTAACACGGCTTACTTCGCCGTGCCCAAGAGTTGACCGAGTGCCTCGATGGGGATGCGCCGGAACTTCCGCCGCGCCTTGGTCCGGTCCAGGACCGCGACCTCGAGGTCGCGCTCACTGAGCGTCTTGTTCTGGGTGACGGTGAGCGCGCGGACGCCGAGCTGCAGCGCGTCGCCCAGGCTCATGGCTTCCTTGTAGTGGTCCTTGAGGAAGCGGCGGATCTCGTCGGCCTGGCCGCCCATCGCCGCGTAGTTCCGCTCGTCCTCGATCGTACCGTCGTAGAGGATGTGGTACATCTCGCTCTTCGTGCCGTTGGCGTCGCCCACCTCGGCCACCAGCACCTCGACCTCGAACGGCTTGATGTCCTGCGTGAAGATGTTGCCGAGCGCCTGCGAGTAGGCGTTGGCCAGCGCCTTGGCGGTCACGTCGCCGCGGCTGTAGGAGTAGCCCTTGACGTCGGCGTGGCGGATGCCCGCGATCCTGAGATTCTCGAACTCGTTGTACTTGCCGACGCCGGCGAACGCGATCCGGTCGTAGATCTCCGAGATCTTGTGCAGGAGCGTCGAGGGGTTCTCGGCGACCAGCAGGATGCCGTCGCCGTACTCGAGGGTGACGAGGGACCGGCCGCGCGAGATGCCCTTGCGGGCATACTCCGCCTTGTCCTTCATCATCTGCTCGGGGCTCACGTAGTAGGGCAGCGGCATCGATCAGGCTCCGGTTCCGGTCCGGGCGCGCTCGTTCAGGATCGCCTCGCAGACGCGCTTCACCTCGTCGTCGGGAACCTCCCCGAAGCCGGACCGGGTGATGGTCTTCACGGACGGAAAGATGCCGCGCACCAGGTCGGGACCGCCCGTCCCGACGTCCTCGTCGGCGGCGTCGATGAGCGCCTCGAGCGTGACGCGCAGCGCCTCGTCGCGGCCCATCTCGCGCTTCCAGAGCTTCTTCAGCGAGTCGCGCGCGTCCTTCGAGCCCGAGCCCTGCGCATCGTAGTTGGTTTCCTCGTAGCGGCCGCCGGTGATGTCGTATTTGAATAGGCGGCCGACGCCGGCCTTCTCGTCGAAGCCGGCGAAGATCGGGACCACCACCAGCCCTTGCATCGCCGCCGGCAAATTCATGCGGATCATCTGACTCAGGCGGTTGGCCTTGCCCTCGAGCGAGAGGTTCTCGCCCTCCACCTTCTCGTAGTGCTCGAGCTCGGTCTGGAAGAGCTTGGCCATCTCCATGGCGGGGCCGGCGGCGCCGGCGATCCCGACGCCCGAGAGCTCGTCGGACTTGAAGATCTTCTCGATCCGGCGGCTCGCCACCTGATAGCCAGCCGTCGCCTGGCGGTCTCCCGCCATGATGACGCCGTCACGGTAGCGCACGGACAGGACCGTCGTCCCGTGCACGGGCTCGAAGACCTGGGCGGCCGGCGGGGGCCCGAGGCCCGGCACCAAGTGCGGCGACTCGCGGCGGAGCAATTCGACAAAGCTCGAGTTCGAGTAGTCGTTGAATAGCGAGCGCCACCGTCCCTCGTCCATCGTCACATCCCGGAGGCGCGCGAGATGTTGCGCAGAAGATCGGCGGCGGTCGGCGACTCGGTCAGGAGCTGGCGCACGTGCGCCTCGGTGCCGCGCAGGGGCTCCAGCATGAAGATCTTCTTGAGCGGGCCTTCCTTGAGGTCGAAGATGACGGAGTCCCAGCTCGCCGAGACGATCTCCTCCGCGTAGCGCTGCAGGCACATGCCGCGGAAGTACGCGCGCGTGTCCTTGGGCGGGTCGTAGATCGCCTTCGAGATCTCGTCGTCGGTCACCATGCGATCGACCGCCTCCGACTCCTCGAGCTTGTAGTAGAGACCCCGGCCCGGCCGGATGTCGTGGTACTGGAGATCGATCATCTGGACCCGCGAATCGCTCCATTCCAGGTTGTGCTTGGTCATGTAGTTTTCGATAAGCCGGCGCTTGATCACCCAGTCGAGCTCGCGGCTCAGCTGCATCGGATCCTCGGCCAGCCGGTCGAGCGTCGTCTCCCACCGCGCGAGCACGTCGCGCACCCACGGCTCGGCCTCGTGGTCGCGGTAGTACTTGTGGGCCATCGCCAGGAACTCGCGCTGCAGGTCGACGGCGGTGATGGAGCGCCCGTCCTTGAGGCGGAACGTCTCCCGGCAGCCCAGGTCGCGCGAGACCACCCGGAACGCACCCACCGGGCCGTCCACCGAGAGGTCGCGCTCGATGAAATCGTCCTCGACCATGCTCAGCACGATCGCCATGGTGCCGACCTTGAGATAGGTCGAGATTTCGCTCATGTTGGCGTCGCCGACGATCACGTGGAGTCGGCGGTACTTCTCCGGGTCGGCGTGCGGCTCGTCGCGGGTGTTGATGATCGGACGAGAGTGCATGGTCTCCAGCCCGACCTCGGTCTCCAGAAAGTCGGCGCGCTGTGAGATCTGGTAGTCGCAGGGGTCGGCGTTGTTCTCGGCGCCCACCTTGCCGGCCCCAGTGAAGATCTGGCGGCTCACGAAGAACGGCATCATGTGCTGCACGATGCGCGCAAACGGCACCCGCCGGTCCATCAGGTAGTTCTCGTGGGTGCCGTACGAGTTGCCTTTGCTGTCGGTGTTGTTCTTGTAGATCAGGATGCGCTGCTCGGGCGGCGAGACCGCTTCGGCTCTCTGTCGAGAGAGATTGAGAATTCTCTCGCCCGCTCTGTCCCAGATGACCAGGTCTCTCGGATTCGTCGTTTCGGGGCTCGAATACTCGGGATGCGCGTGGTCGACATAGAAGCGCGCGCCGTTCGACAGGATCAGGTTGATGAGCCGCGACTCTTCCTTTGAGGTGCCTTCCTTCTCCTCCATGTACTCGAACCCCCGCGCGTCGCGCAGCGGGCTCTCGGCCTCGTAGTCCCAGCGGACTCGCGAGGACCGAAAGGTTTCGTACGAGTTGATCAGGAGGAGTGAGGAGAGGATCGGATTGAAATCGGGCTGGTTCTTGACCGTGATCCCGTACTCGGTCTCGATACCCATCACTTTCGGGATCGCCATGCCGTCCCCTAGAAAGACCGCCCCCCGTTCACGAGGGCACCGGGGGGGAAATGGGGGGCGTTCGGCCCCCCATTGCCAACTGATCGGTAAGGGACGCGCGCGGCGTCCCTCGCTTCCTTACAGATACTGGCCCGTGTTGACGACGCGCTCGACGCTCCGAAGCTTTTCCTTCGTCTCGCCCATGAGTGGCTTGACGTAGACGATGCGCTCGCCCTTCTTGCCGGCGATCTTGGCCCAGTCGTCGGGGTTGGTGGTGTTGGGAAGATCTTCGTTTTCCTTGAACTCCTCGCGCACGGCGGTGAGGAGGTCGTCGACCA
>Ga0075435_100003889_pt1 | contig 10200 bp, 14 predicted proteins | sample RhiMethybrSRZTD4_FD_75302 | JGI IMG/M metagenome (GOLD analysis project Ga0075435, IMG submission 75302) | Populus rhizosphere microbial communities from Tennessee, USA - Rhizosphere MetaG P. TD hybrid SRZTD4 | ecosystem: Host-associated > Plants > Roots > Rhizosphere > Soil | place: USA... | reverse complement strand
TAGGGGCGCGGGCAATGCGCGACAAGGTCGGCCCGTCCGCCGCCAGTTCGCAGTGCTGAGGAGGAAGGACTATTGGCGATACTGTTGGATGCGCGTGGTGCGCAGCCCGGCAAGACCATGCTGGTCGATCGAGTACTGCCAGGAAAGGAACTCCTCAACGGTCAGCGTATATCGGGCGCAGGCTTCCTCGAGCGACAAAAGGCCGCCACGTACCGCCGCGACCACTTCGGCCTTTCGACGGATGACCCAGCGCTTGGTCGTTGGCGGCGGCAAGTCCGCAATAGTCAGCGGACTACCATCAGGCCCGATGACATACTTGACCCTCGGGCGATGGGGTTCGTTCATTGGCACACTCACAGACAAAACTCGACTGACAGATACTGCGGAAAAACTACAAGCCGCGGCTTAAAATTTGCCTAAGCATGACAAACACATCGGGCAATGATTGCCGGGTTCCCGCTAACCTTTTGGTTACGGATGCGGCGCGGGGGCTTCTCAGCGAGTCATGGCCGGGCTGGTCGGGCATCCCGCTTGGGAGATCATTCACCCTGCCGATCGAGATCGCCGGGACAAGCTGATGACATATGAAAAACGGTCACATCGTTGGGCGCACGATGCGCTTGATCTTGATTCCGGCCGGTTCAGTGCAATCGTCAGGTCAGCCCGGGGATGTCAAATTCCTCTGTTCAGTCAGCGTCTTGTGGACTATGGCTGAACCCCGCGCCAGGCAGCACATACAGTCAGTCGGCAGAATCTGCCGGCTCTTGACCTCGCAATAGGCCTGGTCCATCGCCACTTATGGTAAGAAACGTCATGCCCAACAGCCTCGATCTCAACCGTCGGCCTGCAGACACTCGTGTCGTCGTTGCCATGTCCGGCGGCGTCGACTCGTCGGTCACGGCCGCCCTGCTCAAGGCAGAAGGCTATGACGTGGTCGGGGTGACGCTGCAGCTTTATGACCATGGCGCCGCCACGCATCGGAAGGGGGCCTGCTGCGCGGGCCAGGATATCTACGATGCCCGCAGCGTTGCGGAGCGCATTGGTATTCCGCACTACGTGCTCGATTACGAAAGCCGCTTCAAGGAAGCCGTCATCGACCGGTTTGCCGATAGCTATATCCAAGGCGAAACGCCGGTCCCCTGCGTCGACTGCAATATGTCGATCAAGTTCCACGACCTGCTGATCACCGCTCGGGAGCTCGGCGCTGAAATCCTTGCGACCGGCCACTATGTGGCTTCGCGGCCGTTGTCAGGTGGCGGGCGCGCGCTCTATCGGGCGCGCGAGGAGGAGCGCGACCAGAGCTATTTTCTTTTCGGCACGACGCGTCAGCAACTCGAGATACTTCGTTTTCCGCTCGGCGAGCGGACCAAGACGGAGACACGAGAGTTCGCCCGCCGTTTCGGCCTGACTGTCGCCGATAAGCACGACAGCCAGGACATCTGCTTTGTGCCGTCGGGTCATTACGCCGAGATGATTGAGCGGCTGAAGCCTGGCGCGGCGGAAGCTGGCGACATCGTGGATTTGGACGGCAATGTCCTTGGCGTGCATTCCGGCATCATTCATTTCACCGTTGGACAGCGCCGCGGTCTCGGCGTTGCTACCGGCGCACCGCTTTACGTCGTAAGGCTCGACGCCCAGCGTCGCCGGGTCGTGGTCGGCCCGCGTGAGGCGCTGCGCATGAGCCGGATCGTGCTGCGTGACGTCAATTGGATTGGGGATGGCTCTTTTCACGAAGTGCTGGCCGATGACCGGCGCGAGGTCTTCGTGAAGGTCCGCTCGACGCGTGCGCCTCAAGCAGCCTGGCTGCGGCATGGACTGGATGGCTGCGAAGTCGAGTTGGTGGATGGCGAACACGGCGTATCGCCCGGCCAGGCCTGTGTATTCTACGACGCCGGTGGTGGCCAGGCGCGCGTGCTTGGCGGCGGTTTTATCAAGAGCGCTGTCGGTACCGCAGATTACCAGCGTGCCAGTGAGGCAGCAGCATCCGAGATGCGCGGGTAGATTTGGGCGCATGAGGGGCGACATCGACAAGTCAAGCGTCGAGCGCGCTTATGCGCGCTGGGCGCCGGTCTATGATCTCGTGTTCGGCGCAGTCTTTGACGCGGGTCGACGCGCGGCGATCGTGGCAGCCGAGGACGCGTGCGGATCGGCCGGCGGACGCATACTCGAAGTGGGTGTCGGCACCGGCATTTCGCTCCCCGACTACGCGAGGAAGAACCGGCTGGTCGGCATCGATCTGTCCGAGCCGATGTTGCGCAAGGCGCATGAGCGCGTCGTCGAGCACGGGCTCAGCAATGTCGAAACGCTGGCGGTGATGGATGCCGAGCGGATGGCTTTGCCCGATCGCTCGTTTGATGTTGTGGTGGCGCAATTTGTCATCACCGCCGTGCCAAAACCCGAAGCCACGCTCGATGAATTCGTGCGCGTGATCAGGCCCGGTGGCGAAATCGTTCTCGTCAATCATATCGGCGCGGAGGGCGGGGCGCGTCGCGCGTTTGAAGTCTGTTTCGCGCCGATAGCCCGGAAACTCGGCTGGCGTCCTGAATTCCGGTTTGGTCGGCTGGCCGAATGGGCTCAACGTCATGGTGGCGTGCGGCTGGTCGAGCACCGTCCCATGTCGCCGCTCGGGCATTTTTCGCTGATCCGCTTCCAGCGCGTGGTCAATTGACCGCAGCCCCGAGTGGAACTCGGACTCCGGCCAATCCGTTATTACTGTGTCACGTTCGCGGCAGGGAGCATGCGATGGTTCGTCTGGTCGGCGTCTTCGGTTTGACGATTGCGGCGCTCTTGCCGGCTGCGGCGACGGCCCAGGCCCCGCCGGCAACAAAACCGCCGGTTGCCCCCATGACGGAGCAACTCGACCCCAAGGGATGCGCGCGTTCGGACACGCCGAGCACGATGGGGAAGGGGAGCGAAGTCGACCAGCAACGCGAGTCGACGGGAAATCTGAGCGATAAGCTGGCACGCTCCGGTGGTGTGATCTGCCCGCCTGAACATGTCGACCCCGAAATCAGACAGCCGACCCCGCGGGGCGGTCCGATGCCGGTCATCCCGCCACCGGGAAGCCCCGGCGGCGACCAATCCGTGCAGCCGAAGTAAGCGCGGCGGAACGAGTTTCGCCCGTTGCTTGACAGTATTTGCCGCCGCTTCCTATATCGCGCTCATTCCGGCACGTTTGTTACGGAATGGCGGGGTAGCTCAGCTGGTTAGAGCAGCGGAATCATAATCCGGAGGTCGGGGGTTCGAGTCCCTCCCCCGCTACCAAACTAACAGACTGAAAATGATAGCGAAATTGAAAGGGCCGGTGCTGGGCATCGGCCCTTTTCATGTCGCGTATGTTGCAAGTTTTTTCCCTTTAGTTTCAATGAGTCTCAAAGGTGAACTTCCGGGCTGTCATACGCAAACGTGGCAGCCCTTTTTCCTTGGTTGCCCGAGTTCTGGTTCAAATACTGCTATATCAATTCGGATTGCTTGCCACAGTCCTCGCATTCAAAAGTGCGCGGTTCGGCATCTAGCTCCGCGATGAAGACGGTTGTCGCGGATGCCTCCGTGTCCCACGCCTAGGGGCAAAAGAAAACCCCGGCGCTAAGACCGGGGCTTTTGGTCTTGAGTCGTCCGTGTCAGCCCTGGTGAAGGCGCGGCAGCCCCGGCCATAAAACTGACGGGCTTCCCTGGAGGGGAAATCCATTACGCACCAAGGCGTCAAACTCCTCTTTCAGTAAGTTCCATTCTTTGGTTTTCACGGAACCCTTGGTCAGCAGCACCATAAGTCCACCCAAGGTCACCACTATGAAAAAAATTGGCATTAGCCAGAATTTCTTGCGGACGCGCATGAAGAGCCACAATTCGCTCAGGAAGTTCATCGCGCAACTCCTTTACCCCGACATATAAGCTGAATGACAAAGTTCGAAATTGTTTCCGAGAAGGAACAACAAAAGGGTGTGATGAGCGGGTTCCTTGCCCTATACCTCACGCATGTTGTGGCGTAGCTCTCGCGGCAGGCCATTAAACGCGCCTGCCGTTTTCATTCATCCGTGTCAGGCAATCGTCGCCAAGCAGCCTCCAACTGGGTCGGGCTGGGCGCATGAGCTGAAGCATGACGGCTATCGGCTGCAGATCCATGTCCGCGGTGGGCGGGTGCGCCTATTCACGACGAATGGCGCCGACCAGCTAGAATGGCATTCTCACCCAATAATCCAAGATAACGATGGCCAGTGCGCAGATTAGGAGCAAGAGAAATTCGACGATTCCGAAGGATTCGATAATCGAATGCGCCTGATTAAAAAAAGTTCGCACGGTTAAGCATTCACAAATTATCGTTTAGAATTTGCTAACCCTAATAAGCCGAGCGTGTGTTTTTTAAAGTGCAAAGACTCCGTATGGTTAATGGAGACACGCCCGAGGCAGCCTTCTTCATTTGGGTTCGATGGCCCTAATCCAGTGTGGCCGCCACGACAAAGAGGGTCGCCGCCAACAAAAGCACGGCTACCCAGCCCAACACTGTAACCCGCCTCAACTCCCTAACCTGCCTTTCAAACTCTAGGGAATTGATCGCAACCTCATGGCGGTCGACCAGATCATTGCTGTTCATGTGGTCCACCCGGGAAAAAGGGCCGCCGCGTTGGTTTTGCCTTACCTAAAGGCCCAGCACACCCTAGCCACTCAACGTTTAACGTTATGTTTTCGAGGGTGGTTAAGCCGCGGCCAGCGATAGGCCTACTGTTTGCTGCCGCGTGCCATTTTGGGGCTTGAAGGAATCGTCTCAAAGAAACTGAATGATCGCTCAGGTCCGTCGAAAAACTGGATCAAGGTCAAAAATCCAAAGGCACCCGCTGCAACACGGACACTGGATTACTAATCTGATAACCAACGAAAACGAACTTCGAGGTCCGGCAGATGGACGCCCTAGAATTTTTTGAGAAAATAGCCAAACCAAATTATGAAGAAGCAAAAATGAGCGCCAGATGTACTTACGTTTATTGTGGAATGCTGTTGTTTCGCTAAACACGATTGTGGAATTTGTTGTGTTACATCGTTGCAATTATGAAGCTGATCTAGAACGCAATGAGCTTTTAAAGAAAGCAGACAAATACGAAAAAAGATTCCAGAACTTGACTATTTGAACATGCAATTGCATTTAAACATGTACGCCGAAATCAAAAGAAAACTCAATATAATCCTTTCGATAGGATAGCGGCTACGCCTTCATCAACTGGTATCGACCCAAGCGATCCATCAACGTGGTCAATCGAAATCGATGGTCTGGAACGTGACGTAGTCACTGTCCTCGATAAAGCATTTCCCGAGGCAGAAAATCTTATCAATTCTCTAGGCCGCGCTATAGATGGAGCGTTCTAGCGCCTATCATGGGAGGGGAATATGAGCGCCGAGATGATTATCGGCTTCGTTCTCGCAGCAATAATCTTGTTACGGCTCGACCGTTTGGGAAAACAGATTCGGGCGACCCGCAACGAATTGATGAAAGTGGTTTCGCCAGAGGCATATCAGCACGAAATAGAGGTTGCGAAGTTAATGGAAGAGAAGGGCCGATTGCGCTTGGTCGACTGGCTCATCTTTGCTTTGGCCGTCGCGGCTGCTTTGACTGTGGCTTGGCGTTTCCTGAATCCCTTCGGGGTGTCCATTTAACGCACCAGCAGCCTTCCTATTGCCTCGTCCGACATCTGATCTGTCACAACAACCAACAAGAGTTTATTTAGGCTAACTGTTTTTCGATCGCCGAATGGTCGCTGTTCATTGTAGAAATGGTGGCCCCGACCTCTTGGGACAGGGGGAGCGGGGGTGAGATCGGGGCCGTGCTCTCTTGGGGATCGAGAGCGGCGCCGATTTTTACACACGTTTCTCAACCAATGAATACTCGGTCCGCGTCGACCTATACCAAATTATACGCATGTATAAGTGACGTTGTACCGCACCGGCAGCGGTAGCCTAATGCAATGATGTGGAACAAGACACAGGCATTAGCGCGAGCCAACAAATCATTGGCAGCGAATCACAAGACTGGAGAACGCCTCATCTAAACAGTCCGCGAAGGGAGACTGTTGATGATGGCTGCTCTTATCGTAATCAGCGTGTTTGCGTTAGCGGGCGCGTGTTTCCCGACTACGCCGCCTAGCATCTCTAACTTGCGGCAACGCACCCGCGATTAGGCTCACGCTATGGCCGCTTTTTACTGACCATATCATTTTCATGACCCGAGCCAGAGGTCAGCTATCACGCACACTGCTGGATCGCGAGTATCCGCATCAGGTTCTCGTGCTTACAGACAACGTGCTCGGCAAGACGCTCGATAGGATCATCGAATTCCATGACCCCGCCGACGTGCCAATCAAAAGCCGCTCAGTGCAACGATAAGTGGTATCGTCTGTATTGCTTCGAAGAGCGGATACACGCACTGTCATTTCAGTTGATGTTCGGCGGTGAATTACTCGACCGCCACGCGCCAACGTAAATTCTTCAATGATATTCGTTGGACGATTTCTTTCGACGGCTTCTCCGCGTAAGGCGGTGACAGCGATGACGCAGGCCCGCTTGCGGTCTGCCGTGGACACTCCCTGTTTGATGTTTGTGTTGGTTACCCCCACACGTCATCGCCAAAGACGCCACATAGCAGTATTTTATTCAATGAAAACAATGTGAATCAGCGGAATCGTAATCCGGAGGTCGGAGGTTCGAGTCCCTCCCCCGCTACCAATTTCGACTTCCGGCGATCACAAGCCCGTCAGGCCACAATTCCTCCAGGTTGCCCGGGTCAACATGCGGTGGAACAATCGCATGCCTAAATCGTATCTGTACCTATATCGACTGCCGAAGCCCTTTGTATAGTTAGGGAGACTCTCCATGGCGCGGACAGCAACGTCGCCGGCCACACGCGGTGAGCCGGCGCAAAAGCCGGTCCGTTCCCTGGATGATACTCGAAAAATCTGGATTCACGCATTCCGGCGGGTGCGGGCCGAAACCGAGGCTCGCGCCGCACATTTATCGGCCGAAGACCAGATCGTTCAGTCAATGCCGGATGCCAGCCCGACGAAATGGCATCGCGCTCACGTCACCTGGTTTTTCGAACAGTTTTTGCTGTTGCCTAATGACCCGAATTACGGGATTTTCGACGAACGGTTTCCCTTTCTTTTCAATTCCTACTACGTCACCGCCGGCCCGCGTCATGCGCGGCCGCAGCGCGGGTTGATAACCCGGCCGAACGGCGAGGACGTTACCGCCTACCGCGCCCAAGTCGATGCAGCGGTTGAACGCCTGATTGCCGAGGTGTCGGCGGAGGATGCCGAGCGCGTGTTTGCGATCGTCGAGATCGGATTGCACCATGAGCAACAGCATCAGGAACTTCTGCTGACCGATATTCTGCACGCCTTTGCGCAGAATCCGACTGATCCCGTTTACGATCCGAAATGGCAGCCGCTGCGCGCGACGCAGGGCCCGCGTGGGTTTGTCGAGGTGCCCGCGGGAATTCACGCGATCGGTCATGATGGCGATGACTTTTGTTTCGATAACGAGTTGCCCTTCCATGATGAGTTGATCCCGCGCGCCCGGATTGCACGGCATCTGGTCACAAACGCCGAGTGGATTGAATTCATCGAAGCGGGCGGCTACCGCACCCCCGCGCTGTGGCTCTCCGATGGATGGGCAACGATGCAGACGGAAGGCTGGCAGGCGCCCGGCTACTGGCGTGAGAAGGACGGCGCCTGGCATTCGATGACGCTTGCCGGTCTCAAGCCGGTTGATCCTGCCTTACCCATTCACCACATCAGCTATTACGAGGCGGATGCCTTCGCCCGTTTTGCGGGAAGGCATCTGCCGAGCGAAGCGGAGTGGGAGGTCGCGGCGCGCACCAATCTGATGGCGGATGCTTGCGGCATTGCCTGGCAATGGACGCGTAGCGCCTATCTGCCATATCCGGGCTATCGGGCCGCTGAAGGCGCGCTCGGAGAGTACAACGGCAAGTTCATGGTCAACCAAATGGTTCTGCGCGGCTCATCGCTTGCGACCCCTGACGGTCATGCGCGCGTGAGCTACCGGAATTTCTTTTACCCGACGGCGCGTTGGCAGTTCAGCGGCCTGCGGCTGGCCGAGTTCGTATGAGGGCGTCATGGTTGCAGCAGTAGTAACGCGCAAGCGTTTCCAACAGCGTGCCGAAACCTCCGAGTTTGAAGCCGATGTGCTCGAGGGCTTGAACGCAATTCCCAAGCACGTGCCGGCGAAATATTTCTACGATGCAGCTGGCTCCCGATTGTTCGAACGCATTACCGAACTTCCCGAGTATTATCCGACGCGTTGCGAAATGCGGATTCTGCTCCGCCATGCGGTTGACATCGCCAACATGATTCGCTCCGGTGCGGCACTGGTGGAATTCGGCAGCGGCTCCAGCAGGAAGGCGCGGATTTTATTAAAGGCGGCGGCGACGAAGCTGGCCGCCTATGTGCCTGTCGATATCTGCGGCGAAATGATCGAGCAGGAAGCGGCGGAACTGCGAACCGATTTTCCGCAGGTCAAGATTCTACCGGTTACGGCCGATATCTGTAAGCCATTCAAGCTGCCGGCAGAGGCCAAGGCGGCTGCGGCGCGCGTCGGGTTTTTCCCGGGTTCGACCATAGGCAATTTCGAGCCGCACGAGGCGGCAGGATTCCTACGTAATGCGGCCAACATTTTGGGGCGCGAGTCGACGCTCATCATTGGCGTCGATCTCATTAAATCGTCCGATATCCTCAACGCCGCCTATAACGATGCCGAAGGCGTCACAGCGCAGTTCAACCTCAACCTGTTGACGCGAATTAATCGCGAGCTTGGCGGCACGTTCCAGCTCGACACGTTCGAGCACCACGCATTTTATAACCGCGAGCGTCATCGGGTCGAAATGCATCTCGCCAGCCTCAAGCGGCAAAAAGTGAAGGTCGCAGGGGACACAATCGAGTTCCGCGCCGGCGAAACGATCCATACCGAGAACAGCTATAAGTACAGCATTGAGTCTCTCTCAGCGCTCGCGCGGGGCGTGGGCTGGCTGCCGGTCGCGGTATGGATGGACTCGCGCAAGTATTTTTCCATCCAGTCTTTCAAACTCGCCGTGTGACTTGCTCGACTCGCTCGGCCTGCGCTAAGCGTTGCCGCCGGCCATTTTCGGGGGACCGGACGTACTCATCAAGCAAGGCAGGACTCATGAAGATTGTCGGTTTTCAATCCAATGGCGCACGGCTGGGCATCATCGATGGCGATGACGTCGTCGATCTACAGATTGCAGATGCAAATTTGCCCAACGATCTCGGCGAACTGTTGCGCCGGAGCAATGGCGATCTCGAGCGCGTCGTCGACATTGCCAGAAAGGCGCCTGGCTCGGCTCGTTGGCCGCTTAGCGGACTGTCATATGCATTGCCGGTGGCGCGGCCGGGGAAAATCATTTGCCTCGGGTTGAACTATCTCGAGCACGTCAAGGAAGGTCCGCAACGCGACAATATTCCGAAATTTCCTTCGATTTTTTTCCGCATGGTCACGTCCATGATTCCGCACCTGCACCCAATTGTGCGTCCAAAAGAATCGATCCAACTCGACTATGAAGCCGAGATGGTCGCAATCGTGGGCAAGCGCGCCAAGCATCTCAGCATGGCCAACGCGATCGGCTGCATTGCCGGTTACTCCTGCGCGAATGAAGGATCGGTGCGTGAATTCCAGCGCCATACTACGCAATGGGGGATGGGCAAGAATTTCGATCGCACGGGCGGCTTCGGCCCGTGGATGGTCACCGCGGACGAACTCCCGCCGGGCGGCAAGGGTTTGAAAATCATGAGCCGGCTGAACGGCAACTCCATGCAGTCCGACAACACGGAGAACATGATGTTTCCGCTTGCCGAGACATTGGTCTATCTGACCAAGGGCATGACGCTGGAGCCGGGCGATGTCATCCTGACCGGCACGCCGTCCGGCGTGGGTCACGCGCGCAAGCCAGAGCCGGTTTGGATGAAGGCAGGCGACGCCTGCGAGATCGAAATCGAAGGCATCGGCGTATTGCGCAATCCGATTGCGGACGAAAAGGCTTGATCTCAGCCGCTTGACAATCGGTCCCCTGGCCACGTTCCCTTATCGTGTCGTTCACGTAGGGCGGCCCGGTCAGTGGCGCCAAAAAAGGGACGTCGATGATCGCGCGTGTCACAATAGTTATCTTCAGCATTGTCATCGCAG
>Ga0075435_100003886_pt1 | contig 10202 bp, 9 predicted proteins | sample RhiMethybrSRZTD4_FD_75302 | JGI IMG/M metagenome (GOLD analysis project Ga0075435, IMG submission 75302) | Populus rhizosphere microbial communities from Tennessee, USA - Rhizosphere MetaG P. TD hybrid SRZTD4 | ecosystem: Host-associated > Plants > Roots > Rhizosphere > Soil | place: USA... | reverse complement strand
CCGAACTTGAGGATGTCGACGTACTCGCCCACACCCTCGACCAGCGACTCCAGGTTGGCGAGCGACAGGCCCTTGTCGAGCACGTGGGTCAGCCCCGACCTGCGGGGCTTGCCGGTCCGGTGGGGCACATCGAGGAAGTCCCGGAAGGCGGTCATCGGCCATCACGGCGGCCAGCCAGGGAAGCCGCACGGCCACGCCCACACCCCATGTCCCGCCTCCCACAGACCCGGTGGCGCCGCCGCGTGACGGAGGCGCCTTTCTGCGAGTAAACCGACGGCCAGCCCGCGGCCGCAACCTCCGCCCGCGACAGATTCCCGATTCCGGGCTGTCTGACCTGGCGCAGCGCTACACCCGCTAGCCCGGCTATGCCGGGTCGTGCCGACGGCCAGGCCACGTCCGGCCGGGGCCGCCGCCCAGCTGCCGCCCGCGGGACTGGTCTCAGGGCATTTGACTGAACATCAGTCAGTATGTGGTTGGATGTCGCCATGTCACCGCGCAGGTCCGCGGTCAATGAGCGGCGGAGAGAGCGGGCCAAGTCCCGGATCCTGGGGGCGGCGCATGCCCTGTTCACCGAGCGTGGCTACGACGCGACAACCCTGGCCCAGGTCTCGCGGCGGGCGGGCGTGTCCGCGGGGCTGACCGTCTACTACTTCCGGACGAAACAGCACCTGGTGCAGGCGCTGGCCGACCGGCTGCTGCACGCGCGGATGGTCCGCGCCGCCCGGGCCGCCGCCGATCCCGATGAGCAGCTGGCCGCCATCATCGATGCCGTCCTGCAGACCGCCGCCGAGGAGCCGCGGATCATCGCCATGCACCTGGCGCTGCTGCTGCAGCCGGGCGTGGCGGAGCTGCTCGCGGACGGCGAGCGCCACTGGGAGCAGCAGCTGCCCGAGCTGCTGAGGGACGTGCTGGCCGCGCGGGGCGACCCCGGCCAGACATGGCTGCTGTTCCGGGCCACCCTGATGGGTGCCGCCTACGGCGTCGTCAGCCCCTATCTGCCCATGCCCTACGTCCTGACGCGCGAGCGCCTGTTCGCCGAATACGGCCTGGACTGGGACCTGGGCTCGCCGCCGGACGAGGAACGCGAGGCCGCGGCCCGCCTGGGAGGCGTCCGGTGACCACGGCGGCGCACCCCATGTCCGCGCGGGTCAGGGCCTGGCTGGGGTGGACGCTGGCCGTGGCGACGGTTGTCTTGTGCGGCGCGGGAACGAACTTCGGCGACGCCGCCGCCGCCAGCCATGCCCACCTGCCGCCGCAGGTTCGCGCGGCCCAGCACTACTTCGGCCTGACCCCGATCTTCGCGATCTCCTTTGCCATCGTCGGCGCGCTGATCGTGTGGCGCCGGCCGAGAAACCGGATCGGGTGGGTGTGCTGCGGGATCGGTGTCCTGTGGGGGGTCGAGGAGTTCGTCCTGGGCTTCTACAGCTACGCCGTCTACGCCCCCCACCCGCCGATTCCCGCGACCCATTTCGTCGCGTGGCTGTCCGGCTGGATCTGGATCCTGCCGGTGAACCTCACGTTCTTCTTCCTGCCGTTCCTCTTCCCCGATGGTGAGCCCGTCTCGCCCCGCTGGTGGCGGCTGGCCTGGGTCGCGCTCGGGGGCATGGCCATCAGCATTGCCGGCGCGGCGATCGCCATAACGGCCCTGGATCTCCCCGGCCAGATCATCGAGCTCACCTGCGCCGTCCTGGCCAGCTGCACCCTGCTGATCCGCTATCGCCGGTCGGGGTTCCAGGAGCGGCAGCAGATCAAGTGGTTCGCCGGCGCCTCGCTCCTGCTGGCCGTGCTGACGGTGGCCTCCACCGTCGTGAGCTTCCTGGTGTACCACAACGGTTACGTCGTCTTTAACCCCGTCGGCGGCATCGCTATCCCGCTCGGCCTGGCCGGGCTGGCCGCGGCGATCGGCGTCTCGGTGCTCCGCTACCACCTGTACGACATCGGCGTCTTCCTGCGGCGCGCCCTGGTGTATGCCGTGCTTGTGGCGCTGATCGGGGCCATCTACCTGGTGCTGGTCGTGTCCATCGGCACCCGGATCGACCTCCCGACGACGACGGCCGACCGCGCCATCCCCTTCGTCGTCGCGGCGGTCCTCGCCCTCATCTTCCAGCCGGTGCGCAGCCGCCTGCAGAGGCTCGCGAACCGCCTGGTCTATGGCAGGCGCGCCACCCCATACGAGGTGCTGGCCAATTTCAGCCGGGGTGTGTCCGAGCTCTACGGCGACGAGGACCTGACCGCCCGGATGGCCCGCGTCCTGTCCGAGGGGACCGAGGCCGACCGCGCGGAGGTGTGGCTGCGGGTCGGCGACGAGCTGCGGCTGGCGGCCTCATGGCCGGCGGGCGCCGCCACGCCGGCGAGCCTGCGGCTCGAGTCGGGCGAGCCACCGCCCATCCCCGGCGCCACCAGCGAGGTGGCCGTGCGCTACCAGGGTGAGCTGCTGGGCGCGGTCGCGGTGATGAAACGCGAGGACATCACGCCGACCGAGACCCGTCTGGTCAACGACCTGGCGCACGAGGCGGGACTCATCCTCAAGAACGAGCGCCTCACCGCCGAGCTCAGCCAGCGGCTGGAGGAGCTGACGGTATCCCGCCAGCGCCTGGTCACGGCCCAGGACACCGAGCGGCGCCGGATCGAGCGCAACCTGCACGACGGCGCGCAGCAGGACCTGATAGGGCTGAAACTGAAGCTCGTGGCGGCCCAGGCGATGGCGGCCACCGATCCCCAGCAGACCCAGGAAATGCTCCAGGGCCTGGTCGCCGACGTGGGCGACGCCGTGGAGACGCTGCGGGAGCTGGCCCGCGGCATCTATCCGGCCGTGCTGGCCGACCTGGGGCTCGCGGCGGCGCTCGAGGCACAGGCGAGGCGCTCACCGCTGGCCGTCGAGGTCCACGCCGACTCGCTTCACCGCTATCCGCCGGAGATGGAGGCGGCCGTGTACTTCTGCTGCCTCGAAGCCCTGCAGAACGCCGTCAAGCACGCGCAGGCGACCACGATGGTGATCAGCGTCGGGGAATCAGCCGGTGAGCTCCGCTTCACCGCGACCGACGACGGCCAGGGGATCGACGTGGCCAGGGCGCGCAGCGGGTCCGGCATCCAGAACATGATGGACCGGATGGCCGCGCTGAACGGCTCGCTCGACCTGGGCCCGGCGCCGAACGGCGGAACGAGCGTCAGCGGCCGGCTTCCGGTCCGGGCGAGACACACGGCACCGGCCTAGCGGATCCGCCCGTCGTGGCCGAGCACGCGGCGCGGCACCGCCTTGTAGGCCTCGGGCGGCTCCAGCGGGCGCAGGCTTTCGGCCCGCACCAGGACCACCTTGTGCTCACGCCGGCGGCCGGCGTCATGAACCCAGGACACCCAGGCCCACCATGAGCCATCGCGCTCATGCCGCTCCCACGCGAGCAGGTGCCCGGTCATGCCGCCCGTCAGCTCGACGAGCGGCGGCGCCCATGGTGCCCCGGCCCCCGCCACGATTCCAGTATGCGAAACTGTGTTCGATAAAGGTGGAGAAACCCGTCAGCCGTGGCCCGGATCTGGCGTAGCACCTCGCAGCGTGACCCGGCGGACACGCGCCGCCGCGGCCGCCGGCGGGGTTCCTGTCCTGGCGGCCCGGCCGGGCCGCTGCTGTCCACGGCCAGCGCCATCTCCCGGTACCGCTGAGGGGCTTGTCACTATGTGAGACGAGAGCGGGTTGCCGCTATGCGAGGATCGAGACGCGGGGGTCACCGGGCCGACGGCCGGAGCGAGGAGTTGTGGGCGGGACGGACGGCGCATCGCCACAGGTGCCGATGCTGACTGTTGCCCTTGACCTGCCGTCAGCACGGGTACTCGCCGGCCAGGCGTCGGTCATTCAGGATCTTCAATTCGTCATGGATTGCTGCAAGCGGCTGCTGGCCGAGCTGGACCGGCCCGAGGAAGACCGGGATGGGGTTGTACCGCAGGCGCTCTGGTCATCCGCCCTGGTGGCCTACGCCCGCTGCTTCGGCAAGGGCAGGCGTTTCGGGCTCTCGACCGAAGATGTGCAGAGCCTGCCTCTGCACGGGGCGGTGATGAAATTCCATAAATGGGTCATCGAGGAACGCAATAAACTCACCGCCCGTCCCGCCGACCCATTCGAGGCGGCGAAGATCGGCGCGGCCCTCTCCTCCTCGGAGAAGGCAGAACGGCGGGTGGAAGGAATCGCGATCTTTTCCACGGGCCATGTGCTCGTCGACGTCATCGGTGTGCGGCAGCTGGGTGGCCTGGCGTCAGAGCTGGCCAAGCAAACCGCCGATAAGGCGCAGGAACAGCAGGACTCGGTGCTGGCCGACGCGCAGCAGCTGAACATCGACAGCCTGTACCGACTGCCGCCGCTGCGCATGCGGCCGCCCACTGCTGACTCCGCCGGAGAAGCACCATAGGCCAGCCACGCCGATCGCAGGAGCGGTCAATGACCCAGGAGTTTGATTCGCCAGCGGCCACCCAGCAGGCCGAGCCGGCCACGGATCCCCCGTCCGCCACCACCCGGCTGGTCACCTGGCACGACGACCTCGTGGTCTGGGTCGACCAGCTCGGCTGGCTCCGGGCCGTGAACGACTGGCTCACCGCCGCGCTGGTGCCGTTCCGCGAACGGCACCAGGACAATCTGGCCCTTGAGCTCATGCACGGCGGCCGGTGGGTCGGCCACCCGCTGCACCCGGCGCTCAGCGACCTGCCCATCGGGCTCTGGACGGGCGCCATGGTGCTGGACATCACGGACCGCAGCCCGGATCCCGGGCCCGGGCTCGACGCCGCGGGCATGCTCAGCGCGGCCGGCATCGCCGCCTCATGCGCCACCGCTCTGACCGGGCTCAGCGACTGGACCGTCAGCAACGAGCAGGACCGCCGGGTCGGCCTCTTCCACGGGCTCCTCAACACGGTGGCCCTGGGGCTGCAATGTGCGTCCCTGGGGACCCGGATGACCGGCCACCGGAGCACGGCGCGCGCGCTGGGCGCGGCCAGCCTGACGGTCACGGGCGCGGCCGCCTACCTCGGCGGTCATCTCGTGTTCACCAAGGGAGTGATGGTCAACCGGGTGGGGTGGGCCACCGGGCCGCGGCGATGGGTCCGCGCGCTCCAGGAAGCCGACCTGCCGGACGACTCGCCGGTCGGCGTCGAGGCCGAGGGCAGGCAGATCCTGCTCTACCGCCACCGCGGCACCCTCTACGCCCTCGACAACATCTGCAGCCACGCGGGCGGCCTGCTCAGCCGCGGCACCGTCGCGGACCTGACGGTGACGTGCCCGCTGCACGGGTCCCGCTTCGCCCTCGCGGACGGCTCCGTCGGCCGCGGCCCGGCTCACCAGCCGCAACCCGTGCTGCGCACCCGGATCCGCAACGGCTGGATCGAGGTGCGTGGCAGCCAGCCGGCGCCACGGCGGCGCGCAACCGAAAGGACATAGGCATGGCGTTCGTTATCGTCGCGAACCTCGACGACCTGGAGGTCGGTGACACCATGCTCGTGGACGAGCTCCGCGAGCCGATCTGCCTCATCCGCCTCGATGATGACGACGTCAGGGCGATCCACAACACCTGCACCCACCAGCAGCAGCCCTTGCACGAGGGCACCCTCCAGGAGGATGACACGCTGGTCTGCGCCGCCCACGCATCGCGCTACAACCTGACCACCGGCGAGGCCGTCGGCGTCTTTGCCTGCGGCCCCATCCCGGTGTACGCCTGCAAGATCGAAGACGACGCGATTCTCGTCGACATCGACGAGCAGCTGAACGACGCGCCCATCCCTCGTCCTCCGGCACCCGGGTCGCTGGGCTCGCGCTGACGCGCGGGGCGGCCCAGCCACGGGAAGGGCGCGCCGGAGCCGCGCGCAGGCGCCGGCCCCGGGGAGCTGCTACGCGTCCTCGGTGGGCACGTGGCGCTCGTCCGGGACGATGTGATCTTGATGGTGCAGGGCCAGGCCACGGGCATAGCGCCGGGCAACACCCGACATCAGTGAGCTGGTGTCGCTGTCGCCCACCCCGAACACCGTGCCCGCGTAGTCCAGCGGTCCCATGATGGCGCGGATGCGGTCCCAGTCTCCCGGCGCCACGAGCTCGGCTGGCTGCCCGCCGGCGAACCAGCCCATCGGGACCGCGGTACCGGCCGGGACGACGGTATTGACGTAGACCACCGCGTTGAACTCGACCTCCGCGCCCTGTTCGATGCGGGCGCCGTTGAACACCATGGCGCCGGTCGCGATCCGGGAGCCGCCCTCGATCACGCAGCCGGTCAGGTGAGCATGCGGGCCGACGAGCACCTCGTCGCCGATCCGGGTCACCTGGCCGGGCACGCCCCGGACAACCGCGTGCTCCATGATCACGCAGTTCCGCCCGATCTCGACCGGGCCGCCCTCGGCGGTGATCACGGCACCGAACAGCACCCGGCTGTGCGGGCCGACGGTGACATCGCCCGCGAGCACGGCCGTCGGCGCGATGTACGCCGACTCCGATGCCTGCGGGATCTTCAGCCGGTGCTCCACGAACACCGCGCCACGCCCTACCACCGCCGGCGGAGCCGGATACTCTTCCGCACTCACGTTCAGCACCCCCTTGCCGCGTTCGGCCGACCATTTCGGGTAGGGGCGCATCCGGGCCGGCGACGCCCCTGCTGCCGATGCCGTCTTCCCAGCGTAGGCGAGCGCATAATGCTCCCACCGGCGGGAGTGCCGGGTCGCGGCCGGCCCGGCCCAGATCAACGGCCACCACGGCTGTTGAGTGAACCCCGCAGGCGCACCGTTCGTTGGAATAGATCGTCCAGCCGAGCGGGGAGTGACCAAGGCCGACCGGATCGCTGTGCCGGAGGAATCAGCATGCGCATGTCCCCGCCCGCCGCCCTGGCCACGCGGGCGGCAACGACGGTGATCATGCTGGCCCTGCTGGCCACGGCCTGCACGGCGGCGGCGCCTGGCGGCCAGCCCGGGGCGTCGGCCGCCCGTCCCGGACTCACCCGTGCGCACCCGTGCCCGGGCCGGCCCGGATTCACCTGCTCGTACCTGGCCGTGCCGCTGGACAGGTCCGGGAAGGTCCCGGGCACGCTGCGGCTCCAGGTCGCGGCCGCCGGCAACTCCCGCGCGCGGCTCGGCACGCTGCTGTTCCTCACCGGCGGCCCCGGCCAGCCCGGCGTGCAGTTCGTCGGCCCGGTGGCGCACGAACTGCGGCCCGCCCTCGGCGCCTACCGGCTCGTCATGATCGATCAGCGCGGCACGGGCGGCGGGAGCCTGAACTGCCCCGGCCTGCAGCGGCAGATGGGCGAATCCGACACCCTCCCGCCCACCGCGCAGGCCGTCCGGTCCTGCGCGGAGACGCTGGGGGCACGGCGGAACTACTTCACCACCGCCGACACGGTCGCCGACCTCGACTCCCTCCGGCAGGCGATGCACCTGCGGTCCTGGACGCTGGACGGGGCGTCCTACGGCACCTACACCGCCGAGCAGTACGCGCTGGCCCACCCCGGCCGGGTCCGGCGGCTCGTGCTCGACTCGGTGGTCCCCCAGCAGAACGTCGACCCGCTCTACGTGGCGAGCATGCACCGGGCCGCCTTCGTCCTCCGCCAGGCCTGCCAACAGCAGCACTGCGGGTACGACCCGGCAACCGAGCTCGCCCAGGTGATCGCCCGGTACGGGTACTCGGTGCGGATCTTCGACATCCTGGTCATTCTCAGCATCATCGACCCGCGCCTGTCCTCCCCACGCATCGGATTCCTGACCAGGCTGCACGAGGCGGCGAAGGCAAACCCGGGCCCGCTGCGGAACCTGATCAACGGGTTCTACGGCGGCCCCGAGGTCAGGCCGCAGACCTACAGCTCCGGGCTGCACGCCGCCACGCTGTGCGCCGACATCCCGGACATGCCATGGGGCAACGCGTCGGCGCCGCAGGCCGGGCGCACGGCCGCGCTGGCCCGTGCCGTGCGGCGGATCCCGGACGCCGCCACCTGGCCGTTCCCGCCCGCGACCGCGGGCGCCCAGGGCGTCGTGGCCGAATGCCGGTACTGGCCGCCGGCCCGCCCCGATCCCGCCCCGCCCGGCCGCACGCTCACCATGCCGGTGCTGCTGCTGGCCGGCCAGCTGGACCTGTCCACCCCGCTGCCATGGGCCGAGCAGGAAGCGGCGCAGATCCCCCACGCGCGGCTCGTCGTGATCAAGGGCGCCGGGCACAGCACCCAGCTGCACTCCGCCCCGGCCGCGGCGGCGGCCCAGACGTTCTTGCTCACCAGCGGCCGGGCCGTCTCTCCCGGGCGGAGCCGGTGATACCGGTGACCGACTCACCTGAGCACTGGCGTGCGGCCCGCGCCGGGCTGAATCAGCGCCGCCACCTGCTCACCCAGGCGGCCGCCCGGCTCTACCCGGATGCGGCGCGGGTGGGCACGACCGCCCTGCTGTGCCGCCCGGAGTGGATCCCCTCCCGGCCGCTCGGCCTGGGCGAGGTGAAACTGGCCTGGGAGGAGCATCCGCCGCCGGCGGCCGTTACCGGCGCCGAGCCGGCGTCCGCGCACGTGCGCCCGCTGCGCGCCGACGGCAGCCGCTATCCGGGCTACGCCGACGCGATCGCGGCGCTGGACCCGCCGGCACTGTTCGACAACCGGCCCAGCTACCGGCTCCTCGCCGCGCGCCTCGCCGGCGGGGCCGGGCGGATGGACCTGTCCCTGGGCCGGTACTTCGACGGCGTGAACGTCAACGAAGCCCTGGCGCACGAGTTCGCCGGTGCCTGGCCGGATGCCCCCGGGCCGGCCGCCGCGGGCGGCCTGCCGTTCCGGGAACTCGCCGGCGACCCGTGCGACCTGTCCCGGCGCAGCGCCATGTGCGCGATCACCACGCTCACGCTGCGGCGCACCGCCGCCGGCGACGCGTCGTTCCTGCTGCACTGGCGCGACCCGGCCAAGGTCACCCACGCCGGCGGCCTCTACCAGGTCATGCCCGTCGGGATCTTCCAGCCCGCCGACGGCAACCCTTCCTCCGTCCGCGGCGACCTGAGCCTGTGGCGGTCGATGGCCCGCGAGTTCAGCGAGGAGCTGCTCGGCACCCCGGAGGACTACCGTGAGCTCGGCAGCCCGCTGGACTACGGCCGCTGGCCGTTCTACCGCGAGCTGGCCGCCGCGCGGGAGGCGGGGAAGCTGGGCGTGGCCTGCGTCGGCCTGGGCGTCGACCCGCTGACCTTCGCGGCCGACATCCTGACCGTGGCCGTATTCGACGGCGACGTCTTCGACCGCCTGTTCGCCGACCTGGTCGCCGCCAACGCCGAGGGCAAAGTGATCGGTCCGTCCGCCGCGGCCGCGCCCGGTGTGCCTGGCATTCCCTTCACCGGCGAGGCGATCCGGCGGCTGGCGGACGGCTCGGGGTCCATGCAGGCCGCGGGGGCGGCGGTGCTCCAGCTGGCGTGGCAGCATCGCCGGAGCCTGCTGGGCTGAACTTCCGGCCGGCATCACCTTGGCGGATCGGCTTTGTCCGGCTGTGCCGTCTCCGTCGGGGGGCGGGGCGGCGGGACGATCTCCTCGGGGGTCCGTGGGAACCCGGCGCTGGCCGCGGCATGAGACGGCAGGTCGTCGTAGGACACGTAGACGTGCTGCTCGTCTCGCCGCTGGTTTTGCAGCGCCTGGACGGCCAGTACGGCCCGGTCGGCCTCGGTGAGCGGCGGCTGAACGATGGAGCGCGGCCACAGCCGCCGGGCCAGCACGACGTTGAACTCGGCGGCATAGACGGTGATTTCGACGCTGAGGGAGATCCAGGCCATGAGCACCAAGACGGTGGCGAACGTGCCGTAGATGGCGTCGGTATGCCGGAAATGACCCACCACATACGCGCCCAGCGCCTGGGCCAGCGTCCACGCCAGGCCCCCGAGGACCGCACCGGGCACCAGCCGGCGGGTCGGCACCCCCTTGGGCGTGAGGACGCGGAAGGTGAGGAAGAACACGCCGACGTTGGTGGCGGGCACGAGAACGTCACCGGCGACGGCGAGCAGGCCGGAGGCGTGGCCGTACAGGCCCAGGCTCGTCAGCAGCGTGGTGACGGCCACGCCGGCCCCGAGGACGGCCAGGAACACCAGCGAGCGGCCGAGCCGCGGGAAGTAGCCGGGCCGCGCGGGCCCGGGCAGGTTCCACACCTGCTGCATCGTGAACAGACCGGCCTGGGCCAGGCCGCTCGCCTCCCAGGCCCAGACGAGGAGGCCGACGATCAGGCCGATGATGCTGGAGCGCCGG
>Ga0075435_100003885_pt1 | contig 10202 bp, 10 predicted proteins | sample RhiMethybrSRZTD4_FD_75302 | JGI IMG/M metagenome (GOLD analysis project Ga0075435, IMG submission 75302) | Populus rhizosphere microbial communities from Tennessee, USA - Rhizosphere MetaG P. TD hybrid SRZTD4 | ecosystem: Host-associated > Plants > Roots > Rhizosphere > Soil | place: USA... | reverse complement strand
GTGCGCGAGCGGCTCGCCGCCGGTCACCACCAGCAGCGGCGCCTCGCCGAGGGCGCGCAGCTCGGCGAACGCGTCGGCGACGGTTCGCTCGCTGCCGCCCGCAGCGTCCCAGCTGTACTTGGTGTCGCACCAGTGGCAGCCCACGTCGCAGCCCTGGAGCCTCAGGAAGTGCGCGGGCGTGCCCGCGGACGGGCCCTCGCCCTGGAGCGAGCGGAAGACCTCCGCGACGCGGAGCGTGGCCCGGAGTGTGCCGACCTCGGGAGTAGAGCTCAGCACGGGTACGCCGGCGGCGTCAGTGCCGGCCGCCTCGATGGAGCGTGAACTCTTTCTCACAGTTGAAGCACTTCCAGGCATAGGTGTCCTGGCCCTGGGGCCACGTCACCCAGTCGTGCCGGCCGCAGCCGGGGCAGGAGATGTGCTCTCGCGCGGCCGGTTTGGCGGCCGCGGGTTCGGGCGTGGTCATGGGGATCCTCCGGTGGCGAGAGGCGGAAGAGTATAGCCGCGCAGTCTCAACGCCGGAAGCGTGCTCTCCGCGAGTACACGCCGAGGCAGTGGTCCTGGACGACGCGGATGCCGGCTTTCACGAGGCGGGCGGCGGAGGCGTCGTCGCGGATCCCGCTCTGGAGCCATACGACCGGCGGCCGGCGCTCGGGCGGGAGTGCCAGGATCTCGTCGGTGATCGCGGCGATCGCGTCCGAGCGCCGGAACACGTCGAGCACGTCCACGCCTGCCGGCAGCTCCGCGATCGAGCGCAGCGTCGGCTCGCCCAGCGCGCTCGGGATCGTGGGATTGATGCCGATGATCTCGAGCCCCAGCGCCTTCATCATCTCGGGCACGCTGAACCCGGGGGCCTCCGGGTCGCGGTCGTCCTTGATGCCGACCACGGCGACCGTACGCATGTCGCGCGCGATCGCGACCAACTCGGCCTCGTCCTCGACGATGCTGGCGTTCACAGGCGCAGGTCCTCGTGGCCGCTGCGCGTGAGCGCGGCGAGACCGTGCTCGAGCAGCGCCGGCAGCTTGTCCACGAACTGCGAGCGCGGCATCACCGCGTCCGCGCCCGCGGCGCGCGCGTCGCGGAGCAGTGCGGCCTCGACGTGCGCGCCGAATCCGACGACCGGCGTGCCGGGCTGCGCGCGCTTCAGCTCCGCGATGAGCCCGAGCGCATCGCGGTGGCCCAGCTCGAGGAGGACGAGGGAGACGTCCTTCGTCGCGAGCCGGGCTGTCGCGCGCTGCGGCGGCACCAGCTCCAGCTCCACGCCGGCAGCCTTCGCCGTGGCGGCGATGCGGGTGGCGAAGTAGAGGTCGGGAACGATGGCGATCACGGGCATGGGAACAGCGTGGACGGGCCCCGGCGAGTCGTCAACCGGAGGAGCGCGTCATCGCCCCGCGTACTCGCGGCGCTCGATCGTGCGCGCGGTGATGACCACCAGCACCCAGGCCACGAACGCGCCGCCCAGAGCCAGCGTGACGAGCCAGCCGGGACCGGCCGGCCCTGGCCCGAGCGCGTGCGAGGCCGCGATCCAGGCGCCGCCCTGCGTGAGCATCACCAGCGCCGAGACCGTGCGGCCGCCGGGGCCGAGCATGGCGCGCGGGTCGCGCCATTCGGGATCGCCGAGCAGCGCGCCGATCAGGAGTCCGAAGCCGAGCGCGGTCGCGGCCGCGGGCAGTGCGAACGCGAACGCGGCGAGCGTGTCGAGCGGCGGCAGTCGCAACGCCGTGCCGGCAACGAGCGCGCCGGCGAGGAGGATCGCGACCGCGAGGCCAGCGACGCCGAACGCACGCCGCAGCACCCAGCGCGCACCGCCCACGGGTGAGAGCCGCGCCCACGCGAGCGAGCGGCGCTCGAGCGGGAGCGTGCGCGTCCCGATGTCGTTCCCGAGGCTCAACGTCAGCGCCACGAGCATGTCGCGCACGAGCTCGGCGGGCGGCAGCGGCGCCAACGGCAGCACCGCGAGCGGGAGCAGCGTCCACAGCAGGAGCCTCGCGACCAGGTCCAGCAGCACCGGCCAGTCGCGCGTGAACAGTGCCAGGTCGCGGCGCAGGAACGCGCCGCTGAGCGTGGCGGCCCGCCGCGAGGTGCCGCGCACGGTGATGCCGACCACGCCCGCCATGCCCGGCTGGAGCCGCGCGAGCATGCGCTCGGCGACGCCGAACGCGAGCAGCAGCGCCACGATCACCGCGGCCACGCAGGCGGCGAGCGCTTCGAGCCCGCGCTCGCCCGGCCGCGCGAGCGCGTCGGCCGCCCACGTCGCCGGCGACCACGCCGGCAGCGGCGGTATGGCGCGCAGCCTCGCGCCCATGTCCGTGCTCACGAGCAGCCGCGGCATCCAGAACGTGTTCGCGAGCCAGCCGCCGATGAACGCCAGCGTCGCGAGCAGCGCGATCGACTCGCGCAGCCTTGCCACCGGCGCCACGCGGAGGAGCGGGATGGCGAGCGCGGTGCCGAGCGCCAGGGGCACCGCCCACAGCGCCACGAGTGCGACCACGAACACGAACGGGTTGACGCCGCCATTCGCAGCCGCAAAGCACAGGGCCGCGGGAAGCGCGATCGCCACCACCGGGCCGAGCGTGCGCGGGAGCGTCTCCATGAACTTGAGGAGCAGCAGCTCGCGCGGACGGATCGGTGCCGCGAGCAGCCGCTCCAGGTCGGGTGCCGCCGCGGCGGCGCTCACCACCGTGAGCAGGTCGCCGAGCGAGAGCAGCACGAACGCGAACGTGAACGCCCAGCCGAGCACTCGCGCGTAGGACTCGGTGGTCGCGCCCTCGCGCTCGAGCGCGCCGAAGAGCATCACCAACGTCAGCGTGAACGCGCCCGCGATCATCACCGCGAGCACGATGCCGACGATGCCGCGCCGGGGGCCCCTCGACCAGAACGCGCGCCTCATGTCGATCCACCGCGTGCGCGCGACGCCGGCCAGGTTCACGAGGCGCCGCCGTCCAGCTCCATGAACACGTCCTCGAGCGAGCGCTCGCGGCGGTCGCCACGCAGGTCCTCGAGCGTGCCCTCGGCGACGACACGCCCGCTCCTCAGGATGACGACGCGGTCGCAGAGCCGCTCGGCCACGTCCAGGAGGTGGGTGCTCACGAGGACGCCGCCGCCGGCGCGCGCGTGCTCGCGCAGGAGGTCTTTCAGGAGCCGCGCCGCGGGCGGATCGAGGCCGTTCAGCGGCTCGTCGAGCAGCAGCAGCGGCGGCGAATGCAGGAGTGCCGCGGCGATCGCGGTCTTCTGCCGCATGCCCAGCGAGTAGCCCTCGATGGTGCGGTCGGCGTGCTCGGCGAGCGCGAGCCGGGTGAGCAGGTCCTCGGCGCGGCGCGCCGCAGCGTCCGCGGGCAGGTCGTAGAGCGCGGCCACGAACGCGAGGAACTCGCGCGCCGAGAGCCGCTCGTAGAGGAACGGACGATCCGGCACCAGCCCGAGCCTCGCCTTGGCGACGCGCGGCTCGCGCTCGAGGTCCGCGCCGGCGACTTCGATCCGGCCCTGGTCGGGCGCGAGCAACCCGGACGCGCAGCGCAGCGTCGTGGTCTTGCCGGCGCCGTTGGCGCCCAAGAAGCCCACGATCTCGCCCGCGCGCACCTCGAGCGAGAGCGCGCTCACCGCGGTCACGGTGCCGAACCGGCGCGTGAGCGCGTCGATGACGAGCGGCCGCGCGCCGGTCGCCGTCACGTCGAGAGCGCCCTCGCCAGAGCCGGCAGGCTGACGTCGTAACGGTAGGGCACGTTCATGTGGCCGTCGTCGAACTCCTCGTAGCGGTGATCGATGCCGAGCTTCTTCAGCTCCGCCGTGAACGCGCGCGCGCCGTGGTGGAGGTGGAACTCGTCCTTGGTGCCGCAGTCGATGTAGAGGAGCCGGAGCGAGCGCAGCGCCTCGGCGCGCGCCGGCAGCAACCGCAGGGGGTCGACCGCGAGCCAGCGCTCGAACACCGCGGGACGCGGCAGGCCGGTGCCGAGATCGAACGGCAGGTCGACGCCCATCTCGGCTTTGGGCTCGGGCGAGTAGCACGCGGCCATGGCGAGGATGTTGAGCGCGAGGAAGTCGTCCTTCGGCTTCTGCGGCTTGGCCTCGAACGCCTCCAGGAAGCGCCGCACGCCGCCTGCGGCCTGGAGCACGGAGCAGGCCTTCGGGAAGTCGACGGCGTAGCAGTACTCGAACAGCATGTCGCCGCTGTGGCAGGCGAGCCCGCCGAACACGTCCGCATGGAGCATGCCGAGCCGCATCGCGCCGAAGCCGCCCGAGGACTTGCCGGCGATGCCGCGGTGCTCGCGCGCGGCGAGCGTGCGGTAGTGAGCGTCCACCCACGGCACCAGCTCCTTCACGAGGTGCGTCTCGTAACGGCCGGTGGCGGTGGAGTCCACGTACTGCGAGCCGCCGAAGCGCGTGAAGCAGTCGGGCATGACGAGGATCAGCTCCGGCGAGCCCGCGGCGATCAACGCGTCCATGCGGTCGTCGAGCGACGGCGACCACGGATTGTCGTTCAAGAGCATGCGCCCGCGGCCGGTGAAGCCGGTGAGGACGTGCACGACCGGGAAGCGCTTCGCGGCCGCGGTGTCGTAGCTCGGAGGCAGGTAGATGGGCACGCGCCGCACGTGGGGGTCGCCGGCGGCGTTGCCGCGCAGCACGTCGCTCTCGAACGCCACCACCTCCACGCGCCCGCGCTTCATCTCAATCCCCCGGGTCCGAACACCGCCACCCCGCCCGCCGGCGCGCCCCGCGCCGCGAGCCTCTCGCCCAGTCTCACCGTCACCGTGTCGCGACGCCAGTCGGGGAGGATGGTCTTCAACTGCTCGAGCTGCCGCCGCGCAGGGTCGTCGAGCTGCACGGAGACGAGCCCCGACACCAGGTCGCGGCGGGCGAGCCAGTCGCGCGGGTTCAGCTCCGCGGCCACGCGCGTCTCGAGCAGTGCGTACTTGACGTTGATGCGCGAGAGCAGGAGCCCGAGCATGGCGTGCGCTTCCGGGTGCCCGATCCCGCAGCGCACCGCCTCCACGAGCTGGCGCCTCGCGGTGAGCGTGTCCTTGTCCTCGAGAGAGCCCTTCGCCTTCCTCAGCCACAGCACGCGCGCCGAGGTGTCGTCGTGCGCGCCCCATTCCCGCCACGCGCGCTCGGCCGCGTCGCGCTGGCCGTCCCAGAGCAGCGCCCAGCCCAGCCAGTAGAGATGGTCCACGCGCGCGCCACCGGTCTCCAATCCGCGGCGGAACGCCCACGACGCGCCTGCCGGCTTCTCGAGCAACAGCAGGTCGGTCCCGACCTGGAAGAACGGGTCGGTCGTCAGCGTGTGCAGTCGATCGAAGTCGGCGCCGTTCCAGAACATGAACTCACAGGGGCGGCGGTCCGCGGTGGATTCGGCGAACTGGGAGTAGAAGTACGACTCGATCGTGTCGTCGTGGTAGAGCTGGCGGATGTTGGGTCCGTTGCCGGTCTGGAAGCCGGCCCACGACGGGATCGAGGCGAAGAAGAAGCGCGTGCCCTGGCCCACCTTGGGGATCGTGCGCGTGAGCGAGGCGCGGAGCTGCTTCGAGAGCCCGGCGGCGCGCTCGAGGTAGAACGGCGTGAAGTGGGAGGTGCCGAGCCACGCGTTCTGTTCGATGCCGAACGCCGGCGAGTCCGCGCCCGCCGCATGCCACCACACCAGCGCGCCTGCGAGCGCGATCCACGACCAGCGCGCGATGCGCCCCGAGAGCAGGACGGCAACGAGCAGCGCGCCGCCCACCGCGGCGAGCGTGTAGTAGTAGCTGCTCCACTGGTAGCACACCGGCCACACCGGCAGCGTGAACGCGCCGATCCAGGCGAGCGCGAACGGCACCGCGCCGCGTGCCGGGTCCGGGGACGGCGCGGGGGCAGGCGTCCGCTCCGCACGTTCGGGTAGCCAGCGTGCGGCCACGGCGAGCAGCGCGAACGCCAGCGCCGATGGCCGCGCCGCCGTCCACGAGCCGAGCCAGCCGGCGGCGTGCTCGATGCCGGCGAGGCTTTGCGCCATGTGCACGAACGCCGCGGCCAGGTGATCGGGTTGGAAGCGGAGCGGCGCGGCGACGGGCGCGTGCTGTCGCATGAACCCTTCGCCGGCGGCCCACGGCAGCGCCGCGAGCGCAAAGGGTGCGACGCGGCGGAGCGCATCGCGCGGCGACGCGCCCTCCACGCGCCACGCCCACACGAACAGCGCCAGCGGCAGCGCCAACGCCGTCTCCTTGGCGAGCGTGGCCGCGGTGTAGGCGAGCAACGCCGGGAGGATCCGCCCGCGCCGGAACCACGCCACGGACGCGAGCACGAGCACGAGCGCGAGCAGGTCCTGCGAGCACGACACCCAGGTGAGGCTGACGCGCTGGAACGGGAGCAGCGCGTACCACGTCACGCCCGCGAGCACTGGCGGCGCGACGAGCTGCGCGGGGCCGCGCCTCGCCACGAACACGGAGACGAGGTCCACGAGCAGGACGAGCGCGAGGACGAAGAGTGCCAACTGGGCGACATGGAACAGGAAGGGCTCACCGCCGGAGAGGGGCGTGAGCACGCCGAACCAGACTTCGCGCGACAGCGGGCGGAAGAAGTTGGCGAGGCCGCTGCCGTTCCAGAGCGAGCCCCAGAGGCCGTAGCGGCGGGTCTGCTCGAGGAACAGGTAGTCGTCGTTGATGAAGCCGGCGGTGAGGGTGTCGGCGTAGAGCGCGATGATGCCGGCCAACGCCAGTGCGGTCGCCTGCCAACCCGTACGTTCCAGTTTCACCCGCGGCAATCTAGTCAGCTTTCGCCGATTCCGCATCCCCCCGCTCGCCCCCCCACCGCGCGGGGCCGCCGGGTCAGGGCTGGGCGCGCGACTCCGGGCGAGCTGCGAGAATTCCCCCTCAGCGACCTGGGCGCTGGGGCCGATAACGGGGGTACAGGGCCCCCAGCCTCGAATCGCGACCCCCAAGCCAGGGAGTGGCATGCGCACGCGCACCGAGATCCGTTGGAAGCATCTGCAGCGAGCGGGGTGGTTGCTGTGGGCGGCGGCGTTCGCGTTGCTGATCACGCTCGCGATCGTCGTGCCCGCGCTCTATGCGCGCGTCGCCGGGCTCGAGGGCACGGCCGGGGTCATCGCCGGGATCGACAATCCGTTCTTCTTCACCGTCGCCTTCGCCGGCCTGGTGGTGCTGTTCTGCCTGTACACGATCCTCCAGCAGCGCGAGCTGCACCGCGCGGTGCAGGCCCTGTCGCGTGAGGAAGACGACCGCGCCGACGCCAGCGTGCGGCTCTCCGAGCTGACGGCGCTGTTCCAGGTCAGCACCACGCTCCAGCTCCAGCTCCGGAGCGACGTCATCCTCGAGATCATCGTCCGCCGCGTGGTGAGCACGCTCAAAGCCCAGCAGGCGAGCATCATGATCCTGGAACCCGAGACCGGCGAGCTGGTGACGCGCGCCTCGTACGGGCTCGAGTCGGAGTTCTCGCGCGGCGCGCGCAAGAAGATCGGCGAGGGCATCGCCGGCTGGGTGGCGCTGCGCCGCGAAGCGCTGTCGCTCGGCGAGCGCGCCCCGAGCCAGGAGCTCGGCCGGCACTACAAAGAGAACCGCCGCATCACCTCGGCGCTCTCGCTCCCGCTCTCGATCGGCGAGCGCGTCATCGGCGTGCTGAACGTGAACCGCATCAACCACACCGAGCCGTTCGGCGAGCATCACCTCGAGGTGCTGCGCGTGTTCGCCGAGCACATCGCCGCGGTCATCGACCGCGCCGAGATGGTGGAGCGCCTCGGGCGCCGCACGCGTGAGCTGGAGGCGGACAACGAGAAGCTCTCGGACCTGAACCGCATGAAGGACGTGTTCCTGGGCACCGCGAGCCACGAGTTGAAGACCCCGCTCACCAGCGTCATCGCCTACGCGGAGCTCCTCGACGACCACGAGGGCAAGCTCTCGAAGGATCAGGCGCGCGAGTTCGTGGGTCGGCTGCGCGCCGAGGCGCAGCGGCTGCTGTCGCTGATCGAGGACATCCTCGACCTCTCGCGCCTCGAGAGCGGCAAGCTGGCGATGAAGCCGCGTAACCTCGACCTCGCCGAGGTCATGTACGCGGCGGTGGAGACGACGAAGCCGCTGGCGCTGAAGTTCGGCGTCAGCATCGACTATCAGCCCGCCATCGGCCTGCCGCATCTCTCGGTCGACGAGGTGAAGATCCGCCAGGTGCTGGTGAACCTGCTGGTGAACGCGATCAAATTCAGCCCGCGCGGCGCGCCCGTACGCCTGCGCGCGCAGCAGGACGGCGCCTGCGTGCGCGTCGAGGTGAACGACCAGGGTCCCGGGATCGAGCCGGACACCGCCACGCACATCTTCGAGCTGTTCGGGCAGGTCGTGCCCGAGGACGGCGAGTCGCGCGGCGGCCTGGGGATCGGGCTCCATCTCGTGAAGCGCATCACCGAGCTGCACGGCGGCCACGTGGGCGTGAACAGCCGGCCCGGCGAGGGCTCCACGTTCTGGATCCGCCTGCCGGTCGCGCCCGAGGTGCACGCGGCCCAGGGCGCCGACCCGGGGCTGCGCAAGGCCGCCTAGGGCACCCTCCAGGTCGCTCTCGCACCCGCCCCGGGGCCCGTGCATACTGCGCGGCTTCGAGCCAGGTCCCGGAGCCGAGAGTGCGCGATCCCGTTTCCCCATCACACCCGCCGGATTCGTCCGTAGCGGGGACAGAGAGTCTCCCGCCGGGCCCGGCCGGGGGGCTTCGAGCCGGCACCCCGGCGCCCGATCGCGCGTGGCTCGAGCGCGTGCGGGTCCGGGAGCCGGAGGCGCTGGGCCAGTTCTACGACCGCTACCTGGATCTGGTGTTCGGTCTCGCCTGGCGGCTGCTCGGCGACCGCACGCTGGCCGAGGATGCGGCCTCGGAGGTGTTCCTCAAGGTGCATCGCGCCGCCGACCGTCTGGATCCCGCGCGGGATCCCGCGCCGTGGCTCGCCACGATCACCACCAACGTCTGCCGCGACGTGTGGCGGTCGGGCCAGTACCGCATGAGCCGCCGCGCCGCCGACGTGCACGATCCGGCGGCCGCCGCATCGCTGTCCTCCGGCCGCAACGATCCCGAGGCGGACACACTCTCGAGCGAGCGCGAGCGGCTGGTGCAGGAGGCACTCCTGGCGCTGCCCGAGCCGCTGCGCGCGAGCATCGTGCTGCACGACTACCAGGGGCTCGATCATCGCGAGGTGGCCGAGGTGCTGCACATCGCGCACGACGCGGCGCGCAAGCGCTACTCGCGCGCGCTCGCCGCACTCGAGCTGCGCTTGAGGGGGCGGGTGTGAGCGAGCGCCTGGGCGAACCCACCGCGGCGGAAAAGGCCGCCCAGGACGCGGTGCGTGCGCTGGGCCAGCCGCGCGCCGACGCCGCGTTCCGCACCCGGCTGCGGCACGAGTTCACGACCGGCCGCTTCGGCCGGCGCGTCCCGGCGGACAGGCCGCGGCCCTGGTGGGCGCTCAAGCGCGTGATGGTGCCGGTCGCGGTCGCCGCCTCCGCGCTCGTGGTCGCGGGCGTGGCATTGAACCGCGGGCCCGACTGGCGGCTGGTCTCGGCCGCGGGCGAGGGCCGCATCGTCGTGGACGGGGCCACGTTCTCGGCAGGCGATGCCGCGCTCGCCGCGCGACTGCGACACGGTGGCCACGTGAAGGTCGAGGGCGCGGTGACGCTGGACCTCGCCGCGCCAAGGATCGCCGCCGTGACGCTGGCGCCCGATGCCGAGATCCAGCTCTCGAGCACACCCGGTCGCTGGTGGGCGCGCGGCATGCGCGCCGAGGTGGCGAGCGGCGACGCCTACTTCACCACCGGCCGCGGCTTCCACGGTGCGCACCTGGACGTGAGCACGCCCGAGGTGAGCGTGCGCGCGGTGGGCACCTCGTTCGCGGTGCTGCGCGATCCGGTGGGTGCGACGTGCGTGTGCGTGATGGAAGGGCGCGTACGCGTGGGCGAGGCGGGTGCGGGCCCCGCGAGCGCGGTCGAGGTGCCGGCCGGCATGCGCCGCATCGTGCAGCCCGGCTACGGCGCCGAGACGAAGCCGATCCTCGATGAGTCCGTGCACCGGCTCCACCGCCAGCGCGATCTCACGGGGGCGATGCTCGTACGGTGAGCCCCTAGGCCGCTGACCGCCTGGAGCGCGCCTGCGGCCACTCCGAGCGCGGCAGCGCGCGGGTGACGAAGTGCTGCGCCGGGAGCGGCTCCGCCTTGCGCTGCCCGGGCAGGATGGGCACGCCGCGCATGTCCGCGACGCGC
>Ga0075435_100003881_pt1 | contig 10206 bp, 8 predicted proteins | sample RhiMethybrSRZTD4_FD_75302 | JGI IMG/M metagenome (GOLD analysis project Ga0075435, IMG submission 75302) | Populus rhizosphere microbial communities from Tennessee, USA - Rhizosphere MetaG P. TD hybrid SRZTD4 | ecosystem: Host-associated > Plants > Roots > Rhizosphere > Soil | place: USA... | reverse complement strand
TCGTGCATGGTTTGGGCGATCCTCTTGGCAGCCGCGCTGCCACGTTTCTGGTGGCTGGGAAGTAACGCGATCGTTCGATCGGTTGGCGCTGTTCTTTTGATCGGGATTCCTCTGTTCGCGCTTTTTGGATTAGGTGTTTTGACTTGGCGACAGACTGAGATCTGGCGTGATTCGGAGAGACTCTGGAGCCACGCGCTTGCCGTGAGTCCTTCCGGTATGGCCCACCTCCACGTAGGCAGGTTCATTGCGCAGCGTGGCGATCTGGCCGAGGCCGAGAAGCATCTGCGTCGCGCCGTCGAATTCAATCCGAAAAACGACGTGTTTCAAAGTAATCTTGCCTTGGTTCTCGCAAGACGGGGAAATTTGGCGGAAGCGACGGAACATTTTCGCCGCGCTTTGGAAATCAATCCGGACGATCCTGCCACATTGAACAACATGGGAATCACGCTAGCTCAACAGGGCAAGTTAGACGAAGCGATCCTGCACTTTCACCGTTCTCTGGAGATTAAGCCGAACGACGCCTCAGGTCACACAAATATGGCGAACCTCTTGCTGGACCAAGGAGACGTGGACGGCGCCACAAAGCACTTGCGCGTCGCCATCGAAATCGATCCGGCGGATGCGGATAATCACAACAGTCTTGCCATCATTTCGGCGAAGCGCGGCAATCTCGCGGAAGCGATCGAGTATCTCCGCCGGGTGGTGGAACTCAAGCCCGGAGACGCCGCGGCCGCAAACAACCTCGCCATTACCCTTGCGAAACAAGGGAGACTCGACGAAGCGGCTCAACGTTTCGAATCAGCGCTGCGCATCGACCCCAATTTCGCCGAAGCTCATGCGGGGCTGGCGCGGGTGCTCGCCACGCAGAAGAAGCCGGAAGAGGCGATGCGTCATTATCAAGAGGCGCTGAGGATTCTCAAGTCGCAAAAAAAGACCGAAGCCTCCCGGGATGCGAAGTGAGGCTCCGCATGGGTCGATAGTCGTCGCGCCTGGTTCCGAAACGGCGCTCTAACCTCAGCTTACCAAAGACGGGATAACTCAATGGGACAAACAATCTCAGGCCCGGCCCTATCGATAACTACTGATCCCCGATTCACATGAAGGCAGTTCGCAGAGCCGACAAGCGATCGCGAGCACAACGGCGGCGCGCAGAGGTCGAGTCCAAGAGCCGACAGAAGCTGCCGGCGGATACGGTTCGGTTGTGGGTCCTGTTCGGCTGCGCATTTCTCATCCGTTTAGTCTACCTGATTGAAATCGATTCGATCCCGCTCTTCTATAATCTTGCCGGTGATGGTCGAACCTACGACGAGTGGGGGCAGAGAATTGCTGCGGGAGATTGGCTCGGCCAAGGGGTTTTCTATCAAGCACCGCTTTATCCCTACTTCCTCGGAGTTCTTCAGATAACCCTGGGGCATAATCTTTGGCTCATCCGCCTTATCCAGATCGCCCTTGGAGCGATTTCCTGCGTTTTGATTTTCCAAACCGGCCGGAATCTATTTTCGCGGCAAGCTGGAATTGCCGCAGGTCTAATTCTTGCCTGCTATGCTCCCGGAGTTTTTTTTGACGGTCTCATCGAAAAGAGTATTCTCGACTTTCTTCTTCTCTCAGCGCTTTTGTGGCTGCTGAGTCAATTGAGGGCGACGGCGCCATGGAGCCGTTGGCTCGGCCTTGGTGCCGTCCTGGGTCTCCTGGGGCTTTCACGGGAGAATGCGCTAATTTTGACTGCCGTAATACCACTTTGGATCGGACTGTATTTCTCCGAATTGCCCATCCTAAACCGGTTGCAATGGATGGGACTTTTCTTTGCTGGCTTGCTTTTGGTGCTCGTTCCGGTGGGGCTGAGAAATTTAACCGTCGGTGGTGAGTTCAAACTGACGACCTCACAGTTCGGCGCGAACTTCTTTATCGGTAATAATCCCTCGGCCGACGGAACCTATGTATCCGTTGAAAACGTGATCGGCGAACCCCAACTCGAGGGAAAAGACGCCAAGCGCCTGGCGGAAAGAGCTTTAGGTCGGAGTCTCTCTCCTGGAGAGGTCTCCGATTATTGGCTGCAAAAGGCGTGGGATTACATTCGCTCACAACCCGGGCAGTGGTTTGAGCTCCTTGGCAAGAAATGGCTCATGGTTTGGAATGCGCGGGAAATTGAAGACTCGGACGACTACTATATTTATAAGCAGTGGTCGTGGTTGCTCAGTTTACTCGGACGGATCAACCATTTCGGAATCTTGGCTCCCCTAGCGGCCGTGGGTCTGTGGTTGACCCGTCATCAATGGCGGCGCTTGTGGTTGCTCTACGCGATGATAGTGGCCCTAGCTTCGAGCGTCGCCGTTTTTTACGTGTTTGGCCGCTATCGGTTTCCGTTAGTGCCCTTGCTCGCGCTCTTTGCAGGCGCTGGACTTGTGGAATCGGCGCGGCAATACCGGCAGCGGCATTGGCGGTCACTGGTGGCTGGGTTAGTTCTGTTCGCACTCGTCGGGATGGTCGCCAATTGGCCATTCTATGGCGTCCAGGGGCCCGGCCCCGCCGGTTATAACAATCTCTCCAATGCCTACTATAAGCAGGGCAGAATCGAAGAGGCGATTAGAACGGCTCTCAAGGCGATTGAATTACAACCCGATTACGGTGTTGCGCGCTACAATCTCGGCAACCTCTACGCCGCCCAAGGCAGATTCGATCTGGCCCGAACTAATTTCCAGGAAGCGATCCGGCTTTTTCCAAATTACGCAGACGCCTATAGCAATTTTGGCCAGTTGATTGCAGAAAGCGGTGATATTGAAAAGGGCATCCAATACTTCCGCAAAGCCATCGAGCTTAACCCGTCGGTCAGCAGGGCGCACCTTAACCTCGGCGTAGCGCTCGCCAAGCTGGGCCGGATCCAAGAGGCTCTCCGGCCGCTTCATGAGGCGGTGCGGTTGGCCCCGGACTCCGCCGAGGCTCGCAACTACCTGGGCAGCTTATATGCCACACAAGGCCGGTACGATGAAGCGGAAAAATATTTTCAAGACGCGTTGCGCGTCCGACCGGATTACGCCCAAGCACATCAAAGCCTGGCGCAGCTCTTGTTACTGCAAGGGAAAAAAGAAGCGGCGCGGCAGCACTATGAAGAGGCGCTGAGGCTCATGAAACACAAGGGAGTCACATCCAATGTCCGCTAAGCGATGGAAATGGAATCTCCTCTGGCGGTTTTGTGGATGAAGCGATCCCCGCAAAACGAAGAATCTGACGCACCGTCTCACGACTGATCTCTAGCTTCTCCTGCTCGGCTAGCTTTCCGTCAGGTGATGATCGTTAAAACTCCGTACTTCCCTTCGCTAGCTCCACAACCCGCTTGACCTCCTTCTCCTTGGTCTTGCGCTTACCACGCGCCTACCCCGATTCCCATGGACCATTCCCTCCTTTGATCCGCTAACATTGCCGCTCGCTGACTCCTATCACCATCTCCAACTTCACCACCGTCAGCTCGGCTCTAAACGCTCTCTGTATTACTTCTAGCCGCTTCTCTTCTCTCATCGTCAGGGTTGTCATCCCACGCCCTGACATAATTACGGCGTGCAAGTCCTCTATACCTTACCGGAGCCTGGATTTTAAACGATTACTCCTGGCAAGGGCCGTGGCTTATGCCCAACTGGAATGGGATCGAAGCGACGCGGCAGGTGAATTCAATCTCGTCCTATTGGCAATGAGTATTGGTCTCCTACTCTCCGGACCCGGTAAATTCGCCATGGATCGTATGCTGGGTCTCGAGCAGAAGTAAATTCGCACCGAGATCATTGATCTCTTCGGTGATAGACCGAATCGACGATCGTATCGGTCAAGTCCGTCGCCGGACCGTCGAAGAAAATCTGTCCTTGCTTGAGTCCGATAATACGATCGGCGTATTCCCGTGTCAGCTCCAAGGCGTGAAGACTGACCAGGGCGGTAATTCCGTCCTCCCGGCAAACCCGCTTTAGAATATCTAAGACAACCCTGGACAGTCGAGGATCAAGACTGGCGACCGGTTCGTCAGCCAGGATAATGGCCGGCTGTTGCATCAGGGTTCGAGCGATCGCCACCCGCTGCTGCTCCCCGCCACTCAACTGGTCAGCGCGTTTGTAGGCATGATCGAGCAGACCGACCCGCTTGAGATTAGTCAATGCCTGCCGTTTTTCTTCCTGAGAAAATATCCTCAGCACGCTTCTCAGGGCAGGCTGGTAACCCAACCCGCCAGACAGAACATTCTCGATCACCGAGAGACGCTTGACGATATTGAACTGTTGGAACACCATGCCGACCTTCCGGCGCACCAAACGTAGCGCCTCGGGGTTGAGCTTGAGAATGTCGGCCCTACCACCGTCGGCACTTAGCCCCGTCAGCGAGCGGGGCACCAAGATGGCGCCGGAACTCGCTTCGATGAGCCGATTGACGCAGCGAAGCAAGGTCGATTTCCCAGCGCCGCTGAGGCCGATGATGCAAACAAACTCGCCTTGTTCGATCTGGAGATTGATTCCCCGCAGCACCTGGGTCTTGTCACCGTAGGCCTTGTGGAGATCTTTGATCTCAAGAATGGTCACGGTTGTTTCTTTTGGAGCGCTTCTCTGATTGGGATCCCCGCGATGGCAAAAGCCTGTCGAACCGAATCGTAATCTTTATCAGTGGCGGCAACAAAACCATCGATTTGATAGAGATCCCGTAACATCTTTTTACCCTTCTCATCATGGCTCAACTCTATAAAGATCTCTTCGATTTTCTTGGCGGTTCGATCGTCCAGGTTGGCATTGATGACCAGATTGTCCGCCGGGATCGGTTCGGAAAACGCGATGGCTCGGATTTTCTTGACGTCGTCAGGATTCTTCAAATAGCGCATCCAGGCGGTGTCGTTGCTGTCCGGGGAATTTGCATACGTGGCGCCGGCGTCGACTTTGCGATTGAGCACCGCCAGAACCGTGGCGTCATGGCCGCCGGAATTAAGAATCTGTTTGAAATCCCGCACCGGATCGATCCCCTGTTCGTGAAACATCTTACGGGGAAAGACATTAGCCGAAGTTGAAAGCGGATCGCCGAAGGCGAACGTTTTCCCGCGCAGATCTTCCAGTCTTTTGATGCCGCTGTCGGCGCGCGTGATAATGGCGGCGTAATAAAACGGCGAACCTTTGCGCTCCGACTTGAGCACAACTTTTACGTTGGCCTCATTTTTCGCCAGCACGTAGGAAGCCGGCGTCAAAAAGGCGATATCGAGTTTATTGCCCCGCAGCGCCTCAATGACTCCGGTATAGTCCGTTGCAACAAAAGGTTGCACTTCCATACCCAAGCGGTTTTGGAGGATATCGACGATCGGCTGGGCATTTTGGATGACTTGCTGGGCGTTCTCCGCCGGCACGAAACCGACGCGCAGGACTTTCGGCGAACTCGACGATTTGCCACAACCGGCGAAAACAAAGAGAGAGAGCAACAATAGCAAGATTCGCACGGATAGGTTCATCTTAGTGCTCATAGTTACCGAAAGGTGAGTGGTGGTGCAAATGGTGCGATTTTTGTTGGCCGAATGTTGGAAGGTTGCGCGCCTATCCGGATGACGGCCACCGGTTGCCACTGGGGACGCCGGGAAAACAACCCACTCTCTCAAAGACCTCCGGATCAGCGATGGTGTGCTAGCGCTCCTTGATCTCTTCGAGAAGCTGTTCGGCCTTTTGTTTGTTCTTGGCGTCGTCGGAGAATTGTATGGGCAGTCCCCGAATGGAGATGAGAAAACTGCGCGCCAAAGGCCAATTCTCTACCGCCACGTAGGTCCGCGCCAGCTCCAGCCGGCTGGCTATGACCGTAGGATTCAGAGTGACAGCCTTGTTCAAATACTCGATGGATTTCTCCATGCTACCCGTGGGTATGGATCGGCCGTAAATGACCGAGGCGAACATGCGGCTCATCTTACCGATCTCCGCCATTTTGCGGTGCCAAACGCCATAGACATGGTAGGCAAAGCCGTTTTGGGGATCGAGGGCGATGGCTTTCTCAATGGCGCCGCGAATCTCTCCCGCCATATCGATTTGCTTGGCGACCGGCGATACTGTGGCCATGCTCCCCAAAGAGGCTGCTACGTAGAAATGGCCCCAAACCACGCTCGGATCCGCCTTGACCGCCTTGCGAGCATACTGCTCAGCGATCTGGTATTGCTTCAGTCTCTTCGCTTCCCAATCAGGCGTGGACTCCGGAATCACGTCACCGAAAGCAATGTAGACTCGAGCTATCTTAGACAGCGCTTCTGCGTTTTGTGGGTCCGAATCGAGGACCTTCAGAAACTCGGCAAGCGCTTCCTTGGGTTTAAAGGCAGCGTATAGCTCGTCGCCCTTTTGCAACGACCGGGAAATCGACGAGCCATCATTGGCGCAATTAGGGCAACCGACTCTGCCAGTTTTTGATAAGCTACCCTGGGCGAAAACTTCCACCCTTGGTAACAGCAAGAGAAAAAACATCCAAAGAACAATCACGAGTTGACCCATCGCTTATCTAATTGGAGTTGCGTTGCCATCTTCATCCACCGCTACGTAAACTACCTCGGCTTCCGTAACTTTGACTCGCCGTCGCGGTTCTTTGCTTCGCTCGGCTTCGACGATCACTTGGATAGTCACGGAGGTTTTTCCTTCACGAAGCACGTTAGCATAGAAGCTGACGACGTCCCCGACATAGACCGGGGCTATAAAACCAACTTCTCGCATCGCTCGGGTAACGAAATTCCTCGTCGCTTGCCGAGAAGCCGCAATGGCGCCAGCCAAGTCGATGTGACTCAAGATTACGCCGCCGAAGATGGTCCCGTGCGCATTGGTATCGCGCGGGAGCATGGTCACCCGCAACGCTGGATCGCGAAGTTCAGCCATCAGCTGGTCATTTAGACAATACGCGAAACAACAAACCGAGCCGGGGGGCTAAACCCTTGTCAAAAGATCATCAGAGATAGACCAACCACTTCGAATACTTTTTGTCCTTGCCTTTGATCACGTCGAAAAAAGTCTGTTGAATATCGGCTGTGACCGGACCGCGACAGCCGGCACCGATCTGACGGTCATCCACTTCGCGAATCGGTGTCAGTTCGGCAGCGGTCCCGGTAAAGAACGCTTCATCCGCCGTGTAGAGCTCGTCGCGCGTAAAGCGCTCTTCGACAACCTCGTAGCCTTTGTCGCGAGCGACGATCACGATGGAGTCGCGGGTGATGCCCGGGAGGATCGACGTAAGCGGCGTCGTTTTTAGCCTCCGGTCGCGGACGATGAAGATGTTCTCTCCGCTGGCTTCCGAGACATAACCCTCGGCATCGAGCATGATCGCTTCGTCGTAGCCCGCTTTCTTGACTTCGGTTTTGGCCAATACGGAATTAACGTAATTTCCCGACGCCTTGCTCTTGGTCATCATCACGTTCACGTGATGACGGGTATATGAGGAGACTTTCGCGCGGATGCCATTCTTAAGCCCTTCATCGCCGAGATAGGCTCCCCAGGGCCAAACCGCAATGCAGACATTGACCGGATTTTTCGGCGCATAAAGCCCCATCTCACCCAAACCCACGAAAGCCAAGGGCCGGATATAACATTCTTTGAGCTGATTCGCCCGAATCACTTCCAATGTCGCTTGCTGGAGTTGTTCAACCGTGTAGGGAAGCGGAAAGCCCAGAATCTTACCGGAGTCGGCAAGGCGACGGAGATGCTCTTCCAGGCGAAACACTGCGGAGCGGCCATCGGCCAACGCGTAACAACGAATTCCCTCAAAATAAGCGGTACCGTAATGGAGCGCATGGGCCAAAACGTGGACCTTCGCTTCTTCCCAACGAATTAACTCTCCGTCTAGCCAAATTTTCTCAGTCTTGAGTGACATGACTTCTCTCTTACAAGGATCGAGACTTTTATTGATTCCGTTTATTGTACGTGCCCGCTGGAGCCTCATCAAGGGCCAACAAAAAAAAGGCCACCCGGTTCCCCGTGGTGGCCTCTGGCGGCTTACCACTAACACTATAACCCTTTCTTTAGAGTGGGGGCGGGTTTGAATCCTACGGTTCGACTGGCTTTGATGTTGATGATAGCGCCGTTCTGGGGATTTCTTCCCTTGCGTGCTTTGCGTGAGCGCACTGTAAATGTCCCGAATCCGGGAACCTGAAAGCGTTTGCTCTTTTTGATGGCTCGGGAGATGCCTTCAAAGGTTGCGTCCACCGCGTCCTCTGCCGCTCGTTTGCTAAGCTTGGCACTTTTGGCCACCGCGTCGATTAGATCGCCTTTTGTCATTTGCCGTCACCTCCCTCCTGGCGAGTTAGCAACTTGATTTTGATAGAAGCGCATCGAGAGATACAAAAACAAGGGGAGATAATTCCGAATTCAGCCGGAAATGTCAATAGTTATTTGCGATGTTTTAAGCATTCGTGAAGCAAGCCATAGCGCACACCGTGGTCGCTTACGATTACCCTTTCCGAGTGAAATAAAGTCATAATCCTCTCGATCAAGCACGCCCCAGCGAGAATGACGTCTGCCCGCTTGGGCTCCAAGCCGGGGATCGCCTTACGCTCCATAATCGTTTTGCCTTGAAAAAGTGCTACCTGCCGCCGAACCTCGCTCAGAGTCAAGCGGCTACCGTGAACCTCACCGTGGGTGTAGCACACTAATTTTTTCTCGACGGCAGAAAGGGTCGTAAAGGTACCGGCAATTCCTACGAGGGTCAAAATAGAATCATCTTTTAGCCATTGATTTGGCAATCGCGTCAGCTCTTTCTCAATGGCGATCACCATCTTCTCGCACTCTTCGGTTTGTACCGGATCGGAACGGAGAAATTGCTCGGTGAGCCGCACCGAGCCAACGCCGATGCTGATGGCCTCGACCACTCCAGCCGCATTACCTCGGACGAATTCCGTACTCCCGCCGCCGACGTCGACAACCAACAGTTCCCTGCGGTTGAGGGGAAGCCCCTGCTGAACCGCTAGAAAAGCATACTCAGCCTCCTCGTCCCCAGATATAACGCGGACATCAAGCCCGAGCTGCACCTCGAACCGGGCTCGTACTTCAGCGCTGTTGCGAGCATCTCTTAGAGCACTGGTGCCCACCGCTATGATTTTTTCGACGTTGAGACGCTTACAGCGTTCCAGATACCGCTGCAGAACTTTGAGACTTCTCTCTTCTCCTTCCGGACTGATGCGGCCGGTCTGATGGACACCTTGTCCTAGTCGCGTGATTTCCGCGAGATCGTCAAAGACATCAAAGCTCCCGTCGTTTTTGATCTCAGCGATCAAGCAGAGAATCGTGTTGGTACCGATATCAATGAACGCAAAGCGCTGGGCAATCATCGCGCGACCGCCGAGGGCGCGTTGGGGTCGGCATCTACTAATGGAACGAATGCCTCACCCCCTTCAGTGTTTCTGACCCAGGCCTCCATATCCGCTAGCGCTCTTTGCGCAAGCATCTCTTTTTTGGCTTTTTTACGAAGGGGTTCCGATAGGGGCGGGAGCAAACCAAAGTTCACGTTCATTGGCTGAAAACTTCTTCGCTCCGAATCCGTGATATAGCGCAGCAGCGCCCCCAGGGCTGTGGTTGAGGGCGGAACGACAGGTGGCTTTTCGGCGATTAACCGGGTGGCATTGACGCCCGCCAAGAGACCTGTCGCGGCCGACTCGATATAGCCCTCGACTCCAGTCATTTGTCCCGCGAAAAACAAGTTTGACCTTTGCCGCCATTGTAATGTGGGACACAGATGCTGCGGCGAATTGATGAAGGTGTTACGGTGTAAACTGCCGAGTCGAACGAACTCAGCATTTTCCAGTCCTGGAATCATTGCGAAAACCTGCCGCTGCGCTGCATAGGTCATCTTGGTCTGGAAGCCGACGAGATTATAGAGGGTCTTTTCTTGATTCTCCTGTCTCAGCTGAACCACGGCATAAGGCCGCTGGCCGCTGCGCGGATCGATCAGTCCTACAGCTCTCATTGGGCCGAATGCCAATGTTTCCGTGCCGCGGTCCGCTATCTCTTCGATGGGCATGCAACCTTCAAATGGCACAAACCGTTCGAAGCTGTGGGTCGGCACTCGCTCAGCGATCAATAAGGCATCGATGAGATGATAGTATTCTTCTCTCGTCAGCGGCAAGTTAAGGTAGTCATCGTCGCCCTTCCCGTACCGCGAACCTCGAAAGGCCACCGTCATGCCAACCGATTCCGCGGTGACGATGGGCGAAATCGCGTCGTAAAAATAGAGATGCTCGGATCC
>Ga0075435_100003880_pt1 | contig 10208 bp, 10 predicted proteins | sample RhiMethybrSRZTD4_FD_75302 | JGI IMG/M metagenome (GOLD analysis project Ga0075435, IMG submission 75302) | Populus rhizosphere microbial communities from Tennessee, USA - Rhizosphere MetaG P. TD hybrid SRZTD4 | ecosystem: Host-associated > Plants > Roots > Rhizosphere > Soil | place: USA... | reverse complement strand
GGGATCGACGTTGCCCTGCAGCGGCACGCGCGACTGCAACATATCGCGCGCAATGGACCGCTCGAAGGTCCAGTCAATTCCAAATGCGCTTACTCCGGTCATTTCCACGTAGGGTAGGGCCATTGCTCCGGCTCCACGTGGAAAACCTATGATTTTCGCTTGTGGTGTGTGACGTCGCACACCTTCCACAATCTTTTGCGTGGGAGCGATGCACCACCGATCGAATTGATCAGGCCCCAACACTCCAGCCCAGGTATCGAAAATCTGAACAACCTCCGCACCCGCCTTGAGTTGACCTACCAGATAGTCAATCGAGGCTTGCACAAGGACATCAATCAAGCGCGTGAAATTTTCCGGGTCACGATAGGCGAAATGCCGGGCGGGTCCCTGATCAGGGGTCGCTTCGCCGGCTACCATATAAGTCGCTACTGTCCACGGAGCACCGCAAAAACCGATCAAAGCTGTCCTGTCGTCGAGCAACGCTTTTACTTTACTCACCGTTTCATAGACACGCGCCACCACACCATGCTCGATGGTCTCTCGAACATCTGCAAGCGCCGTGGCGTCACGCAATGGCTCGAGCTTCGGTCCTTCGCCAGCCAGAAATTCGACCTTACGTCCAAGCGCAAGCGGCACGACCAAGATGTCAGAAAATAAAATTGCTGCATCAAATCCAAAGCGACGAACCGGCTGTAATGTCAACTCCGAAGCAAGGTCAGGATTCAAGCAGAGATCCAGGAAGCCCCCGGCCTTTTCCCGAACTGCACGGTACTCCGGAAGGTAGCGTCCCGCCTGACGCATCAACCAAACTGGCGGTACTAACTCGTAATTTCCAGCAAGTACTCGTAACAGCTTTTTACCCACGGTACTCGCCGATCTCGCTTCTTTCATTAAAGACTCTTCTAAGAATCTGTAGTAGTTGTTAGAGAGTTGATTGGACTCATGCCTTCCGATTAACATTCTGTCCACTGGAAGGCCGGAACCAATCCAGAATCTGGTCTAATCCAATGTTGTGGCATCCACAGCTGTAGTGTCTTTTTTTAGGGCGGTTTGAGCGGCTATACCCGGTTGTCCCCACGCGGCTATCCACATTGCGCCAGTCATCTGTCTGACTAAGGCTGATGATTATCCCGACGCAAGCCATGTGGACGGATATTGGACTTCAAAGGGCCGATGGCTTGCCTGTAACGTCAAGCCGTGGCCTCTTCCACTGATATCCACATGTTGTTTGCCGACCATACAGATGCCTGAAACGGGTTATTTTCACCTCCACCTGGTTTCCGATGCCACCGGTGAAACATTGATTACAGTCGCCCGGGCCGCCGCGGCTCAATACGCCAATGTTTCGGCGGTTGAGCATCTCTACCCTATGGTGCGATCGAAAAAGCAGCTCGACCATGCCCTGGTGGAAATTACCGAATCGCCGGGCCTCGTCCTGTACACATTACTCGAAGAGGAACTGATCCAGGCATTGGAGAAAAAGTGCCGGGAGCTGGGCCTGCCTTGCATGTCTGTGCTCGGGCCGGTTCTGCGGGTGTTCCAGTCTTACCTCGGCACTGAAACCATTCATCGCGCTGGCGCTCAGCATGTACTCAATGCCGAGTACTTTCAGCGGATCGATGCGTTGAATTTCACCATGCTGCATGATGACGGACAACACGTTGAGGGGCTTGAAGGAGCCGATGTGGTTTTGGTTGGAGTCTCGCGGACATCGAAGACGCCGACCTCTATCTACCTGGCTAACCGCGGAGTCAAAACAGGCAATGTGCCGCTAGTTCCGAGTGTGCCAGTGGCGCCTGCCGTAGAGAGGCTCACGCGGCCGCTGGTCGTGGGACTGTATGCCAGTCCTGAGCGCATTGTGCAGATCCGCGAAAACCGGCTGCTCGGGCTGAAAGCTCATCGCGATGACGATCAATACATCGATAAGACCGCAGTCGCCGAGGAAGTTTCCTTTTCGCGGCGGCTGTGCGCCAAGCACAACTGGCCGACAATCGACGTGACACGGCGCTCAATCGAGGAGACGGCCGCGGCGGTCATGCGCCTCTTAAGTGAACGGCGTCGCCAACCGGTAACGTGACCTATGGCCCTTTGGCTTGCTCCGCAGCCTCTTGTGCTTGCTTCCAAGAGCGACATTCGCGGGAAAATGCTGGCGGCCGCCGGTTTGCGATTCGACATCCGCCCATCGCAGATCGATGAGAACGCCGTTGAGGTCGAATCCGGCGTTGTTGATGCGGCCGCCATAGCCCGCCATTTGGCACGCGCCAAGGCTGAGGCGGTAGCCGCTTCTTTGCCCGGCCGATTGGTGCTGGGCGCCGATCAGACCTTGGCAATCGGTGTCAAGCGTCTGCGCAAGCCTGTGGATCGTGCGGAGGCGGCTGAACAATTGCGGACACTGCGTGGCATGACTCACGAACTTCACTCGGCCCTTGCATTGGTGCGCGATGAAGAAATGCTCTTTAGTTGCATTGATACTGCCCGACTCACGATGCGCGATTTCTCCGACCGCTTTCTTGATGATTACCTCGATATGGCTGCAGATACGGTGATGAGCAGCGTCGGCGGATATCAACTGGAAGGCATCGGCATTCACTTGTTTGAGCGAGTGGAAGGCGACTACTTCACTATTCTCGGTCTGCCGCTTTTACCCCTGCTTGGCTTTCTACGGCAGAACAAGCTTCTCGACGGCTGACCGATGTTTGTCCTCGGCCTCACCGGTTCGCTTGGCATGGGAAAGTCCGCCACTGCGAAAATGTTTGCCGAAGAAGGTATTCCGGTGCACGACGCGGACGCCGCCGTTCACGATCTCTACGAGGGTGCGGCGGCGCCAGTCATCGAGGCAGCGTTTCCGGGTACTACCGCGGCTGGGAAGGTCGATCGGGATAAACTGGCCCAAAGGGTGCTTGGCGACAGCGCTGCGCTCGAAAAACTCGAAGCAATCGTACACCCGTTGGTTCGCCGCGCCGAGCAGGCTTTTCTCGACGAGGCCGTGCGCAAGGGCGCGCGCGTGGCCGTTCTCGATATCCCGTTACTATTCGAAACCGGCGGCGACGCGCGTTGTGATGCGGTAGTGGTTGTTTCTGCACCGCTCAAAATTCAGCGTGCCCGTGCGCTCGAGCGATCCGGTATGACGGAGCAGAAATTCGCTGCCATTCTCGCGAAACAAATGTCGGACGCCGAAAAGCGCGCGCGGGCGGATTTCGTGGTGGATACATCCAAGGGATTCAATGTCGCGCGCACTCAAGTACGTGATATTCTCGCCCGCATTGCTACAATGCCTAAACGACGCAAGTGATTCTGCCAAAATTCTTCATGCGCGAGATCGTTCTCGATACCGAAACCACCGGCCTCGATCCTAGCCAAGGTCATCGTATTGTTGAGCTTGGGTGCATTGAGCTCTTGAACGGCATTCCGACAGGATCGACGTTCCACGCCTATATTAATCCCGAGCGCGATGTGCCGCCTGAGGCTTTTGCAGTGCATGGCTTATCGGCAGAGTTTTTGAAGGAACACAAGCGATTTATCGATATCGCGGATCAATTTCTCGCCTTCGTCGGTGATGCACCATTGGTGATCCACAATGCCGCTTTCGATCACGCTTTTCTCTGTGCCGAGCTAAAGCGCGCTGATCGCGCCGTGATCCCACGAGAGCGGCTGGTTGATACGTTGTTATTGGCGCGACGTAAGCATCCGGCAGGTCCCAACCGGCTTGACGATTTGTGTGCAAGGTATGGCATCGACAATTCGCGTCGTACGAAGCACGGCGCGTTGCTCGATGCCGAGATTCTCGCCGAGGTTTACGTCGAACTGATAGGGGCGCGCCAGGCGCAACTTAGTCTTGCTGAGAGCGATGCTCGTCGAACGAATGGATCGCAGAGTTTCATTATTATTCGCGAACGGCCCGAGCCGCTCGCGCCACGCCTGAGCGAAGCCGACATCGCAGCGCATCGCGAATTTGTGATCGGATTGGGAGAGAGAGCTTTGTGGCTTAACTATGTGCGGCAGAAGCAGGCGCCGGTTGAGCCTGCGCCATTTTCTGACGGTACAGGCTGACGAAATCCACCGGATCAAGCAGTAATGGCGGAAAGCCGCCATTGCGGACGGCGGTCGCGATGATTTCCCGCGCGAACGGGAACAGCAGCCGCGGGCACTCGATAAGTACGACCGGGTTCAGGCTTTCTTGCGGGACATTGCGAAGTCGGAATACACCAGCGAACTCCAATTCGAAGCGAAAAAGCAGGGTCCCAGCCGCTTCCGCCTTGCCTTCGAGCTTGATACCGACCTCGACATCGGTATCAGAGACCGGCTTGGCGCCGACGTTAATCTGAATGCCGATTTGCGGCTGCTCCTGGCGCGGGACCAGCGACTGCGGCGCATTGGGATTCTCGAATGAAAAGTCCTTGATATATTGAGATACAACGGTGAGCTGTGGTTGCGTGTCTTGCGCCGCGGTTTGCCCGGGACCGCCATTCGTCGTTGTCATAAACACTCCTGGCGCGCGGCGTGCTTGCCGGCGTGGCGTTGGCTAACATAGGGTCTCCCAGCCGACAAGGACGGTATCGCTCTGCACCGAATGACTTTTTTCGAAAACTCGTGGTCAGCTGAACGAAGGGGAGCCATCGTCCGAAGAACGGCGCAGCGGAAGGTCGACAGCGTCACCGTGTCTGCACGGGCGCGAGCTCAGAGCCCGTCCACTGCGTTGGCGATGACGGGAAGAACAAAGCCCGGCCGGTTATAAATCACGGAACTAAAAGCGGAATCGGGCGAGCGGAACGGGGAACTTCAATAACCACCCGATGGACGCTGTCGCGCATCGCAGGACATGGTTAGTGCAAAGTTGAAATTAGCGGGCAGGACGACGTTGAACATAGGCGCAAATGAAGGCCACCAGTTCCCCAATAGCGCGGCCCTCGGACGCATGGCACCCATTTTGCCACATTCATCGGCGTTTCTCTGTCTTGGCGATGTTGGCCTTGGCCTTCCGATCGTCTAAGGTCCGGTTGAGAGAGCGAATGGCGCCGTAGCTTTGTGGCGCGAAAGGTCCGATCCCTGGGATTGGTGCTGCCACGGATGCAAGAGCGGTGGGCCAGCTGCTCAGCCAACCGGGAGGCGAGGGTCGGAAGGCCGATCCGGCCAATTCGCCGAGTACGGTAGCCGAAAGCATGCGAGACGTGTTCGACATCTACACCATCATTTTCCTCGCGCTCGCAGTTTTCATCTTCCTGCGATTGCGCAGCGTGCTGGGCCAGCGCACAGGCCGGGAACGTCCACCTTACGATCCCTATTCCGCCCGCGAGCCCGTACGACCTGCGGCAGAAAAAGTAGTTTCGCTTCCGAATCGCGCGGCAGAAGTGGCCGCACCCAAGCCAACTGAGCAAACGGCTTCTGGCGAACGCTGGAAGGGAATTGCCGAACCAGGCTCGGCTGTCGCGACCGGTCTCGATGCCATCGTTGCTGCTGACCCCAATTTTGACGCCCAGCATTTTCTCACCGGTGCGCGGACTGCATACGAAATGATCGTAAATGCCTATGCCGACGGCGATCGCCGCACATTGAAGAATTTGCTCGGCCGCGAAGTATACGATGGTTTTGAAAGTGCAATCAGCGAACGTGAGAAACGCGGCGAGACTGTTGAAAGCCGATTTGTGTCTATCGACAATGCGGATATCGCCGGCGCCGAATTACGCGGACGCAACGCGCAAATTACCGTTCGTTTCCAGTCCAAGCTTGTATCGGTGACACGCGACAAGAATGGCGACGTGATTGACGGCAACGCCGAGCGCGTGACTGATATAACCGATATCTGGACGTTCGCGCGCGACGTAAGTTCGCGCGATCCGAACTGGAAATTGCTTGCCACGGAGGCCGGGCAGTAAGCGCATGCGGCTGATGGGGGGTCCTTTACCGGCCAGGTTCGGGGTAATTTTCTTGTTGATCGCGGCAACGAGCACGGCCGCGAATGCCTGGAGCCTTCGCAATGCGAAGCTGGAGGGATTGTCATTTGCCGCACTCGATGGCTGGAAAGATGATGACCACGCGGCCGCGTTCGCGACGTTTGTGAAAAGTTGTCGCGCCATTCTCAATGCAAACAAGACGATGCGTTCAGCGCGGCCGATTCTGGGCGGACTGTTCAAGACGTGCGAACGCGCCGCGGCAGCCGGCGAGCTCGATCGCGATCGCGCGCGGGCTTTCTTTGAGAACAACTTTAAACCGGTGCGGGTCAAGCCTGGCGGCCAGAACGAAGGTTTCTTCACGGGATACTACGAGACCGAGGTAGATGGCTCTCGCTTTCCAAGCGATGAGTATACAGTGCCGATCTATTCAGCTCCGGCCGAGACGGTCAGGCGCCGGCAAAGCAAGGTGTTCGCCGATCTTGATCGCACCAAGATTGAGGACGGCGCCTTGGCCGGGAAGGAACTGGAAATCTGTTACGTCAAGAGTCCGATTGACGCCTTCTTCGCGCAGATCCAGGGATCCACCCGTATCAAGCTCGACAGCGGCAAGCTCCTGCGACTGAACTACATTGCAAGCAACGGCATGCCATATACGCCGGTCGGAAAATTCCTCATCGAGCGCGGCATTGTCTCCAAAGAAGAAATGTCAATGGACAAGATCCGCGAGTTTATGGAAACCAATCCGGAGGAGGGCAAAGCACTGCGGCGCAAGAACCGCTCCTTCGTTTTCTTCCAGGAAACTCCTCTGAGTCCAGGCGACGAATGCATTGGCGCTCAAGGCGTGCCACTGACCGCGGGGCGCTCGTTGGCCGTGGATAAACGCATTCACGTCTATGGCACGCCGATCTGGGTGGAGGCCGATCTGCCGATCGAGAACGAAAAGCCCGAAACCCGGTTTCGGCGCTTGCTGTTTGCGCAGGATACGGGCTCCGCGATCGTCGGTCCCGCGCGGGCCGATATCTACTTTGGCCACGGCGAGGAGATCAGTCACATTGCCGGCCGAATCAAGCAGAACGGACAATTTGTGATGCTCGTCCCGCTGAACGTGGCGATAGGCGGGACCGGGGCGAAAACCCCGCTTCCAAAATCACGACCCGAGATGACGGTCACAGCGGCGGCTCGATCCGCTACCGAAACGACCGGGACCGTACCGGCGCCGATGCCCAGGCCTCGGCCATGAGACCATGAATTCCCGCGACGGCAAGCGTCGCCGCGCCCTTTCTCCGGAAGAACGCGTGCTATGGGCGGCGGTCACCAAAACGATAGTCCCATTGGAGGATGCTTCCGCAGGACACGAAGACGACGCGGCCGAAACTGCAGCTCCTAGCCGATCCCCTTCGGTGTCCGCGAGGTTTATGCGGATCGGGACTATCGTTTCAGAAAACAGGCTTCCTCCACTCGCGCCGCTCGGTCGCCGCCTGAAGAAGCGTGTGGGCCGCGGCAAAGAAACGATCGACGGTCGCCTCGATCTGCACGGACTGACGCAAAGTCAGGCACATGCGGCGCTGCTGCATTTCCTTCGGTCAGCAAGTGCGCGGGGCGCACGATTGGTGTTGGTCATCACCGGCAAGGGCGCCCGTGCAGGGCAAGGCGAACGGGGCGTCCTCAAGCGTGCGGTGCCGCAGTGGCTGAGCCTTCCGGAATTTCGCGCATTCGTCATCGGTTACGAGGAAGCACAGGTGGCCCATGGCGGGGAGGGAGCGCTTTACATTCGAATACGTCGCACGCGCGGGTGAACGTCGCGCCTACCTCAAAGGATAAATCGGCTCAGATCAGCGTTGGCGGCGAGATCGCCAATGTGCTTCTGCACGTACGCGGCATCAATCTTCACGGTTTCGCCGGACCGGTCAGGGGCAGCGAACGACACCTCATCGAGGACCCGTTCCATCACGGTTTGAAGACGCCGGGCGCCGATATTCTCGACGCTGGCATTTACGGCCACCGCGATGTCGGCAATGGCATCAATTGCGTCCTCGCCGAACTCAAGCGTCACGCCTTCGGTATTCAACAACGCCACATATTGCTTGATTAGCGACGCTTCAGGCTCGGTAAGAATGCGGCGGAAATCGTCACGGGTCAGAGCCTTGAGCTCGACGCGGATCGGGAGGCGCCCCTGCAATTCGGGCAATAGATCCGACGGCTTCGAGATGTGAAACGCCCCGGACGCGATAAAGAGAATATGGTCGGTTTTCACCGGGCCGTGCTTTGTGTTGACGGTGGTTCCTTCGATCAGCGGCAGCAAGTCGCGCTGCACGCCTTCACGCGATACGTCGGCGCCTCGCAGTCCTTCACGTCCGGTGATCTTGTCGATCTCGTCGAGAAACACGATTCCGTTCTGCTCGACCGCGCGTATCGATTCCTGCACAAGCTGATCATTATCGAGCAGCTTGTCGGATTCTTCATTCACCAGGATGTCATGTGATTCCTCGACGGTGACCCGGCGGGTCTTGGTACGGCCACCGCCGAGCTTTCCGAAAATGTCGCCAAGATTGATGGCGCCCATCTGCGCTCCGGGCATACCGGGAATTTCAAACATCGGCATGCTGGCACCGCCCGCCTGCACCTCGACCTCTATTTCCTTGTTGTTGAGTTCGCCGCTGCGCAGTTTTTTCCGAAAACTTTCGCGCGTCGCAGGACTTGATCCCGGACCAACAAGCGCGTTGAGCACCCGCTCTTCGGCCGACTGCTCCGCGCGCGCTTGCACGTCCTTTCGTTTCCGCTCGCGGACCAACGTAATGCCGATCTCGAGCAGATCGCGAACGATTTGCTCGACATCGCGTCCAACATAGCCAACTTCAGTAAATTTCGTAGCCTCGACCTTGAGAAAAGGCGCGCCGGCCAGCCTGGCAAGCCGGCGGGAAATTTCGGTCTTGCCAACCCCGGTTGGGCCAATCATCAAAATATTTTTTGGCAGAACCTCCTCGCGCAGCTTCTCGTCGAGCTGCAGCCTCCGCCACCGGTTGCGCAGTGCAATCGCGACCGCGCGTTTTGCATCGCCTTGGCCGACGATATAGCGGTCAAGTTCAGAAACGATTTCGCGGGGAGAGAAGTCGGTCATATGTTTCGCACCATCAAGAGAGCGCACCCGTCCGGCGTGTCGAGGAGCCAGCGCTTTCGAAACCCGGCCTTTTCGTACGCTCGGATCGCGCGTGCATTGGCGGGATCGGGGTCAGTCACGACGCGCGGCGTCCCTCCGGCCAACAAGCGATCGGTGAAGGCCCGAATAAAAGCGGAACCGTGTCCGCAATCCAGCATGTCAGCTTCGCCGATGAATTGATCAATGCCAAGCGTACCCGCGGGCTGCGGGTCTATTTGGCCATTGTCCCAACACGCAAGACCGTAGCATTGCAAATAGGCGAACGGTCGGCTGCCGTGTGAGGCGATGAACTGATCCATAGCCGGGTGATCGAGGTCGTCCCGGACGAGGGCGAATTGCTCTTCGGGATTGCCCCACCACCGAGCAACGTGCGGTTCGCCGAGCCAACCGCGAACGAGCGGCAGGTCGGCGGACGTCATCGGACGAAACTCGTACATGCGGCGCTTTATAGTTAGGTGCTTTTCAACGTCTCAATCGTGACGTTGCGGTTGGTGAACACGCAAATCTCGGCAGCGATATCAAGCGATTTCCGGACAATTGCCTCGGCATCGAGCGGGCCATCAAGCAGGGCCCGCGCTGAGGCGAGCGCGTAATTACCGCCCGAACCGATGCCCATGACTCCGTTTTCAGGCTCAAGCACATCGCCCGTGCCCGTGAGCACCAGGGAAACGTTCGTATCTGCGACGATCATCATTGCTTCGAGACGACGCAAGTATCGATCGGTGCGCCAATCCTTCGCGAGCTCGACGGCGGCGCGCGTCAGCTGCCCGGGGTATTGCTCAAGTTTGGCCTCCAGGCGCTCAAACAGCGTGAAAGCGTCGGCAGTTGTGCCGGCAAACCCGCCGATCACCTCGCCCTTGCCGAGGCGGCGCACTTTTTTGGCATTGGATTTGACAATAGTTTGCCCGATCGAAACCTGGCCATCGCCGCCGATCACTACGCTGCCGGTCTTGCGGACGGTAAGAATGGTCGTGCCGTGCCAGGAGGGAAGCTCTTTCGATGACATATGGTTAAAAGCCCCGCGATCTGCCTCATCTAGGCATGCTTCGGCGCGTTTGCAAACCGCCGGATGTGGCGAATCCGACAGACCCTTGATAAAAGACGAGTGCCAACAAGGATAGTCGGGCGATGCGCAGCGGTTCAGTAAAGCGCAAGACGAA
>Ga0075435_100003879_pt1 | contig 10208 bp, 9 predicted proteins | sample RhiMethybrSRZTD4_FD_75302 | JGI IMG/M metagenome (GOLD analysis project Ga0075435, IMG submission 75302) | Populus rhizosphere microbial communities from Tennessee, USA - Rhizosphere MetaG P. TD hybrid SRZTD4 | ecosystem: Host-associated > Plants > Roots > Rhizosphere > Soil | place: USA... | reverse complement strand
CCGTGGCGCCGCGGTGACGCTCGTCAGTGTCCGCCGTTTCCGCGTCGAGAAGGTACTGAGCGGCTTCGGCTCGCCTCACATCCCCCTGATCGGGGCGGACGACCGCTTTGGGTACGTGACCGACGATGGGCGCGGAGAACTGGTCGTCATCGACCTCGTCCACCGCCGCGTCACGCGCCGCGTGTACGTCGGTCTCGGCGCGCATCACATGGCCGAAGACGGGTCTGGGAATCGGCTGTGGATCGCACTCGGCGAGCGAGCAGATTCCATCGCGGTCGTCGACGTTTCGAACCCGGCGAAGCCGCGCTTGATCGGTCATGTGACGACGCGCGAGGCCCACGATCTCGCCTTCTCTCCCGGCGGCGCGCGGGTCTGGGTGACGTACGACGATCGCCCGGACGTCGGAGTCTTCTCGACGGTCACCGGCAAGCTCGTCCGCTTGCTCCCGGCCGGCCCACCGCCTCAACACGTCTCGTTCGGCCCGGCCGGCGGCGGAGGCCACGCTTACGTCACCAGCGGTGACAACGGGACGCTTCGGATCTTCGCGGCCAGGACCGGCCGGCTGCTCCGGGTCGTCCGCACCTCCTACGGCTCATTCAACCTGGCGACGTACGGAAGCTTCGTCACGACGTCCTCGCTCTACCGCGGCACATTGATGGCGTTCGACGGCGAAGGCCACCGCCGCCTCGCGAGACACGTCGCACCCGCCGCACGAGATGTCGCAGTGGCGACATTGCCTTAAGCTCGAGGCCATGCTCGGCGTCGGCGACCCGCTTCCGGACGCAACCGTCTGGTTCGCGCCGCGGGAGACGATCTCGCTGCGCGACGTCGTCGAGGACCGGCCCGCGCTGTTTCTGTTCTATCTCTTCGACTGGTCCTCGACTTGAACGAGCGAGGTGGAGCTCCTGCGTGACAGGAGCGCGAAGTTCGAAGAGGCGGGCGTTCGGACGTTCGGTGTCTCGCGCGACTCGCCATGGACGCACATCGCCTGGACGCAGGCGCTCGACCTGAACTTCCCGCTGCTTTCGGACTGGAACGGCGAGGCCGTCCATGGGCTCGAAATCGCCCATGAGTTCCGCGGCTTCAAGGGCGTCGCCCGCCGTTCGGCCTTCCTGGTCGACCAGAGCGCGACGATCCGCGGCGTGTGGGCGTACGAGGACGCCGAGGTACCGGACCTCGACGAGTTGCTCGCGGCCGCGAACGCGATCTAGTTCACATGCCCATCGCGTGGTACCCCGAGTCGACGTAGAGCGTCGTCCCGGTCACGTTGCGGGCGTCGTCTGAGAGCAGGTAAGCGGCCGCGGCGCCGACGTCGTCGGCCGAGATATGACGGCGAAGAGGGGCGCGCTCCTCGACGATCGCCTCCATCGTCGGGAAGCCCGCGATCGAGCGCGCGGCCAGCGTGCGTACCGGCCCGGCTGAGACGGCGTTGACGCGGATGTTCTTGGCGCCGAGGTCCCAGGCGAGGTACTGCACCGACGAGTCGAGCGCGGCCTTGGCGACTCCCATGACGTTGTAGTGGGGTACCGCCCGCTCTCCGCCGAGGTAGGTCATGGTCAGGATCGAGCCGCCGCCGGCGGCCTCCATCAGTGGCTCGGCGGCCCGCGCGGCCGCCACCAGTGAGTACGCGCTGACGTCAAGCGCCATCCAAAAGCGCTCGCGCGGCGTATCGGTAAAGCGGCCCTCGAGATCTTCCGCGGCCGCGTACGCGACCGAATGGACGAGCAGATCGAGCTTCCCGCCGAAGACCTCCCCCGCCTCGGCGACGACGCGCTCGACGTCCTCGTCGGAGCGGACGTCGCAGGCCGTCACGTGCGGCGCGTCGACACTCCCGGCGAGCTCGCGGACACCGGCCTCGATCCGCTCCCCCTGGTACGTGAACGCGAGCTGGGCGCCGCCGTCGGAGAGGCGCTTCGCGATCGCCCAGGCGATCGAGCGCTTGTTCGCGACCCCGAGAACGAGGCCGCGCTTGCCGGTGAAATCGGCCATGGCGGGCGAGTTTACGGTTTCTTGGCTACGCTGCGAGACTTGCGCCGCGCCGTTCTTCTTCTGCTCGCTGCGGCGCTGATTCTCACGTCTGCCGCCTCCGCGAACTTCCAGCCGATCCGCCGCAGTTACGGCGAGTTCAGCCTGCCGCGCGTGCGCGCTGGGACGCTCAAGATCCCCGCTGTCCATTCCGACGGGCGCCTGACGGTGCTCGTCGATCTGCGCCTGCCGCCGCTCGCCGCCTACAACCGGAACCTCTTCAGCGCGACCGGGTCCTCGCGGCTGAACGTCCACAACTCGAGCTCGCGCGTGTATCTCGCGCGCCTCGCCCGCGCACAGCGCGCTGCCGCGGCCGCGCTCGAGCGTGCGATCCCCTCGGCCCGCATCTCGTATCGCTACCGGGTCGTTCTCGACGGCTTCGCGGTCTCGTTGCCGGCGCGCAAACTGCCTGCGCTGGCGCGGCTCCACACGGTGACCAGGATCTATCCGAGCGTCCGCTACGCGCTCGATACCAACCAGAGCCCGGCGATCATCGGCGCCGACCAGATGTGGGCGACGACCGGTGACCGCGGCGACGGGGTCAAGATCGGCATCGTCGACGACGGCATCGACCAGTCGAACCCGTTCTTCAGCCCGACGGGTTTCAGCTATCCGGCCGGGTTCCCCCGGGGCCAGACGAAGTTCACGACGCCGAAGGTGATCGTTGCGCGCTCGTTCCCGGGCCCGGGCTCCGGCGCCCAGGGGAAGTTGCCGCTCTACCGACAGGCGTCCTTCCACGGGACGCACGTCGCAGGGATCGCCGCCGGCGATGCGGGCACGACGGCTCCAGCGGGCCCGGACCATCCGACGATCACCGGGCTGAGTGGTGTGGCACCGCGAGCCTGGCTCGGGAACTACCGCGTCTTCAACACGCCGACGCCGACGGGCTACGACGCCTTCACACCGCAGATCGTCGCCGCGTTCGAATCGGCCGTGAACGACGGCATGGATGTGATCAACTTCTCGGGCGGCGGGCCCCAGGTCGATCCGATCAGCGACGCGTTGGTCGAGGCCGTCCGCAACGTCTCGAATGCCGGCGTCGTGCCCGTGATCGCAGCCGGCAACGACCGGGACGACTGGGGTCTCGGCTCTGTCGGCTCTCCCGGGACGGCACCCGATGCAATCTCGGTCGCGGCCGTCTCGAACAGCCACGTGTTCGCACCCTCGCTCAACGTGAGCACGAGCGATGCGCCGGCAACGCTGAAGAACGTTCCGTTCCAGGACATCCTCCCGATCCCCGATGCCTGGACGACCGTCGACCACACACTCGTCGACGTCGGCACGATCGTCGGCACCGACGGGAGTCCCGTCGAGCGGCATCTGTGCGGGCCAGGCTCAGATCCCAACGCCCGCGGCACGCTGCCGCCGGACTCGGTTCGTGGGTCGATCGTGCTCGTCTCGCGCGGGATCTGCGCGTTCGTCACAAAGGCCGCGAATGCCGAGATCGGCGGCGCCGCGGGCATCGTCCTCGTCGACAACCGGCCTGGCGAGGCGAACTTCATCCCCTTGCAACTGCCCCTCGACGCCGGCATGGTCTCCGACCTCGACGGCGCCCGGCTGCGGGCCTATCTCGACTCGAAGGGCGGCCGCGCGACCGTCCGTTTCGCGAAGGCTTTCAACGAGCTGAACACCGGACGCAGCGGTGTGATCACCAGCTTCTCGTCTGCGGGGCCGACCGACTTCGACCACCAGCTCAAGCCTGATCTCGCGGCGCCGGGCGGCCAGATTCTCTCTGCGACGCTGCCCGAGGCGCTCGGCGAGCCGTTCGCCGTCTTCGACGGGACGAGCATGGCGACCCCTCACGTCGCCGGCGCCGCGGCGCTGCTCGTGGCGCGCCATCAGAATTGGACGCCGGCAGAGATCAAGTCGGCGTTGATGTCGACAGCAGGGCCGGCTTGGGGTGACACGGCGCGAACCCAGGAGGCTTCTGTGCTGCTCGAAGGTGCAGGCCTCGTCAACGTCCCGCGCGCGGACGATCCGAAACTCTTCACCACGCCGGTCTCGCTCTCCTTCCAGGACCTGGACGTCACCGGGGGAAGCGCGCGGCGCTCGCTCCTGGTCGAGGCTCAGGACGCGGGTGGCGGCGGCGGGACCTGGACGGTCGGGCTCCAGAGCCAGGCTGCGACCGCCGGCGCGTTCGTCGACCTCCCGGCGACGGTTGCCGTACCGCCGGGAGGGACCGCCGAAATCCCGGTCGTCGTCCGGGCCGACGCCAACGCCGCGACCGGCGACAACGAGGGCTTCGTCACGCTGACGCAGGGATCCAGCGTGCGGCGCGTTCCCTACTACTTTGCGGTCGAGCGACCCGGAGCCGAGCTCACGCCGGTGGTGCCGCTGAAGAAGCTGCAGACCGGCGACACGCGTACGGGCAAGTCGAACATCAACCATTACCGCTTCCCGGCCAGCGCGTTCGGGCCCCCGCCCACCTACACCGGTGCACCGATGGACGAGAGTGGCGGCGAGAAGCTCTACTCCCTCCACATCAGCCAACCGGTCGCGAATGTGGGGGCGGCGATCGTCGCCGCCTCTCCAGGCGCGGTGGTGGAGCCGTGGCTGCTCGGGTCTCGAGACGAGAACGACGTCCAGGGATATGCCGGAACCCCGGTCGCCGCGAACGTACTGAACTCCGAGTACCGGCTCGATATCGGCGTCGCCGGGGCCGTCTTCCCACGCGAGAAGCGCTACTACGTCGCCGTCGACTCGGGTCGCGACATCTTCAGCGGTCGCTCGCTCGCAGGGGCGTACGTGCTCCGCTCCTGGATGAACGACCTGACACCTCCCAGGTTCAGGCTGCTGACAAAACGAGTCACCGCCGGCCGGCCTCTGCTCGCGGCGCGGGTGACCGACCTCGGCTCGGGCGTCGATCCGCTCTCGCTCGTGATCGAGTACCGGAACAACGTGCTGCTCGGAGCATCGTTCTACGACCCGACGAGCGGGCTCGCTCTCTTCGGTATCCCCCGCTCGGCCCCGCCTGTCCGCCACGGTCTGTTCAAGGGCGCCGCACGGGCGGCGGACAATCAGGAGTCGAAGAACGTCGACCAGATCGGCGCCAACGTTCTGCCGAACACGACGATCAAACGCGTGAACATTCGAGGCACGACAGCGCCGACGGCGACGTGGCTGCTGCCGCTCGGAACCTCCTGTGTCAAGGGCAGAACGCCATTGGCCGTCGCCGCCTCCGCCCCGGGAAAGATCCGGACGATTCGCTTCTTCGACGGCAAGCGGCTGCTCAAGACAGCCCGCAAGGGAACCATCGGCCTGTACACCACTACCTGGCGCACCAGGGCCGCGAAGCGCGGGCCGCACAAGCTCCGCGTCGTGGTGCGTTCCCGCGGGCGCACGGTGCAGGCGCGGCGTAACGTCAGGGTTTGCCGCTAGCTCCAAAGGTTGCGGTCGTGACCGGCGGCTCGAGCGGGATCGGCGCCGCGATTGCGCGTGTGCTCGCGCGGCGCAATTGGCAGCTGGTGCTGCTTGCCCGCGGCGAGGAGCGACTGGCCGAGGTCGCCGGCGAGATCGGAGCCGAGCAAGAGGTGTGCGACGTGGCCGATCGCACCGATGTCGAACGGGTTGCCGCGACCGTGAGCGAACGGCATCCGGCGATCCGCCTGCTCGTCAACAACGCCGGCATTCCCGGGCGGGCGGGCTTCCTCGAGCTCGAGCCGGAGCAGATCGAACAGCTCGTGCAGACGAACTATCTCGGCTCCGTCTGGTGCCTGCGGGCATTGCTACCGGCACTCGAAGCCGGCGCTCCCGCCGACGTCGTCAACATCGCCTCGGTCGCCGGCACGATCGCCGCCGGGCACTCGGGGCCCTACAGCGCGTCGAAGCACGCGCAACTCGCCTTCTCGCGCTCGGTCGGAGTCGAGCTCGCCGGCAGCGGCATCACGGTTCACACGGTCATTCCCGGCCTCATCGACACTCCGGGCTTCCCCAACCGCTCGCGTTTCCGCAGCCGCCTCTTGCAGGGACTCGTCGCCGAGCCCGCTGTCGTCGCTCAGCAGGTCGTCCGCGGCATCGAGCGGAAGCGTCTCGAGCAGTTCGTGCCTCGCTGGTACCGGCCGGCCGCGATCATCCAGGCCGTCGCGCCCGGATTGCTGGCTCGCGCCGCCCGGCGGGTAGGCGCGCGGGGCAGACCGGCGTAAAATCGAAGCCAACAGATGGACCCCGCGCCTTCCCCGAACGAGATCGCACGCGTCGCCGACTTCCGCGCAGCCCTGCGTGCGTTTCTGCGGAAGAGCGAACAAAACGCCCGGAAATCAGGCCTGACGCCCCAGCGCTACCTGCTGCTGCTGATGATCGAGGGAGCCCCCGACGGCACCGGACAGTCGACGGTTACCGAGCTCGCCGACCGGCTGCAGCTTGCTCAGAGCACCGTGACGGAGCTCGTCCGCCGTGCGGAGGAAAGCGGCCTGCTGGAGCGCGAGCAGTCCGCCTCGGACGGCCGCGTCGCGTACATTCGCCTCACGCCGGAAGGAACTCGTCGCCTGCTTCAGGCCTTTACGACCAACGAGCAGGAGCGCCAGGAGCTCCGCGCGGCCATCTCTCACATCGAGGACTAAGAGCTACTCAGAGTACTGAGCACTTCTTCGCGCTCTGGGAATCGACCCTCGGCCTGCTTCGAAAAGACGAGCCGGCCGTCCGCGACCACGTCGTACTGGCTCTTCGCGCCCTCGACCGCCTCCGCGTCGTAGCCCCGGTCCTTCAGCTCAGCCGCGAGACTCGCGGCTCGTTCGTCATAGCCGCTTCAGACGGGGCAATAGAAGATCTCGACGCGCATGGGGCGCATCCTAACCAGACGGCCTTGTGATCTAGATCAACGGCTCGGGGCCACTAGGGACGCCGCAGCAGATACCAACCGAGCTCGGCCGTGTAGTCCGCGGGGGCCAGGGCTTTCGCCTGCTCCCGCTCCTCGCCCTCGCAGCAGGCGAGATCGAGATACGGGTCGAGCTCCCGCTGCTCGCGAACGAACTCGGCCCTGAGCAGCACGAGGTTGTTCGACTCGAACAGCTGGCGGAGGTCGACGTCGGCAAGCGTCCGTGTGTGCGAGGGATCGCGGGCCTGCTCGAAGGCGTTCAGGTCGAACGCCACGAGGGGGTCGTTCGGCGCGATCTGATCGACGACGAGAAGTGTCCCGCCCGGCCGGGTCACCCGAGTCATTTCAGCGATCACGAGCTCGGGACGCGCGATGTGGTGGAGGGTCCGCAGCGTTCCAGCCAGGTCGAAGGACGCGCGCGGGAAATCGAGCTTCTCGATATCGCCTTCGACGAAGGTGACGTTCGCCGGGGCGTTCCTTCGACCGCGCTCGATCATCTCTGGGACAAGCTCGACTGCCACGACCTCCCGAACCATCGACGCCAGTGCGAAAGCAAGAGCCCCGGTACCGGCGCCGGCGTCCAGCGCCCGCTCGTCGCCGGTCGGAGACACGAAGTCGTCGACTTGGGACTCGAGCTCGTCGGCGCGGCGTTCCTGCAGCTCGGCGAGCCGATCAGCCGTCGCTGCGAAACGAGCCCGTGCTGCGTCGTGCGTACTCAAGTGCCTCCTCCTTGGTCGTGATCGTGCCAGCCGCGCGCTCCTCTGCGATTTCCTCTAGCAGCCTGCCTACCTCGGGGCCAGGCGCGAGCCCGAGGTCCCCGCCACGCACGAGCGGCTTCTTCGGCTCCTCCTCCCTTGCACGGAGTACCGCTGCGTCGAATCCTCGCGCACCGAGGAATGCAAGCGCCTCGAGCGCCCAAGGCTCCGTTGCGCGGCGGAAGCGGTGGATGGCCCGTGGCGAGTCGTTTGCCGGCGGCTCGGCGCGCAGGAGCGTGCGCGCGAACCGCCGGGTCTCATTCGAGATCGGCAGCTTCAGCAGGTTCTCGCGGAAGACGACAACGAGGTCGTAGTCGGGATCACCAGCAACGCCGGCCCGATCGACGCTTGCCAGCGAGCCGCCCAAGGGCTCGAGCAGGCCGAGCTCATCGAGCCTCCTGAAGCCGTCGACGGACAGCCTCCGGAGCTCGGCCAGAGTCCTCTCCTTCGAAGGTCTGGTGACGAGCCCGGAGTCGCGCCGAATCAGCTCTTCCGTCTCCGGAACGATCCGGAAGTCGAAAGGAAGCTCATCCTCGAGGCGCAGAGCCCTCAACAGCCGGAGCGGGTCGTCGCGGAAGACGGACTCCTTGACAGCCCGGAGGCGCCTCGCCGCAAGATCGTCGTAGCCGCCGAACGGATCCACGCTCTCACCGGTGCCCGCACGTTCCGCGATCGCATTGATGCTGAAGTCGCGGGTCGCCAGGTCGTCCTCGATCGGCCCGGTAAGGGGCGTGAAGTCAACCGTGCGCCCGTCGGCGAGCGCGACCCGCCAGGCGCCGTGACGCTCGGAGAGGGGGAAAGGCGAGCCCCCGGACGCTCGGGCGTAGCGTCGAGCAGCCTGCTTCGGGTCGGCCACTGCAACGTCGACGTCAACGATTGGCCGCTCGAGCGCCTCGTCGCGAACCGCGCCGCCGACGATCCACGCCTCCTCGCCGGCGAAGAGCTCTTCGACGAGCTCACGAATCGACGACCACCCGCCTGGAGCGGGCGGGATTGCTGTTGATCCCGCAGACGAGCTCATAGTTGATCGTGCCGGCCACCCGGGCATGATCTTCCGCCATCACCCCCTCGCCGAGCAACGTCACAGGCGTGCCGACGGGAAGCTCGCGGTCGAGCTCGACGGCCAGCGCGTCCATCGAGATCGTGCCGACGACGCGGCGCCGCTCGCCTTCGATCCGGACTTCGGTTCCTGTCATGTCGCGGCGGAAGCCGTCCGCATACCCGACCGGGACGATCCCGATCCAGGTGGGCTGCTCGGCCACGAAACGGCGGCCGTACCCGGTGCTTTCGCCCGGCGCAAGCCGCCGAACCTGAGCCAGTACGCTTGACCAGCGCAGCGCAGGCTCGAGCCTGTCGTCCCGCGGATCGGCGCCGAAGGGCGAGAGGCCGTAGATCGCGACCCCGCAGCGGGCGGCGTCGAAGCGGGCGTCCGGAAACCGGAGCGCGCCGGCGCTGTTCGCGAGATGCCGGGTCAGGTCGCGGTACGGCTCGGTCGCCTCGCGGAAGCGCTTGATCTGGGTCTCTGTGAACTCGCGATCGCAGTCGGCGCTCGCGAGGTGACTCATCAGTCCAACGACCCCGTTGGACGGCACCGGCAGCTCCGAAAGGCCCCACCGGCCCATACCCGTGTCGAGCTTGAGGTGAGCGCGGACGCCCTCGGGGATCTCGCCGTCCGGGACGACGAGCTCGAGTCCCGCCTCCCGTGCCAACGCGACCTCGCGCGCGGCCGAGGTCGGCCCCATCACGAGGATCCTCGCTTCCTGGAAGGCTTCGCGAAGGTCGAGCCCCTCGGCCACGGTCGCGACGCAGAGCACGCTCGCCCCCGCCTCGAGCGCGGCGCTGCCGACATCGACGGCTCCGTGCCCGTAACCGTTCGCCTTGACGACGGCCCAGAGCTCAGCTCCGCCGAGCACGTCCAGCAGCCGCGCCACATTGCGACGGATCGCGCCGAGGTCGATCGTCAGCTCAGACCGCTGCATCGAGAACACCCGGTAGCTGAGCGATCACGTCGCTTGCGATCAGCCCACGGGCGTGGAGAGAGGCGAGCGCCGCGTCCGCGTGAACCCGCGCGGCTGTGGCCGCGGCGATCTGTCCGTCCATTCCCTTCGAGAGGAACGCGCCGACGATGCCGGTCAAGACGTCGCCGGTACCTGCGGTCGCGAGGCGTGGCGTGCCTGTACTGATCAGCGTTCGTGCGCCGGGCGCAGCCACGATCGTGTCGCTTCCTTTTAGCAGCACGACGCAGTCGAAGCGCTCGAGCGCCCGTTGGACGGCTTCGAGACGATGGGCGTCGATCCAGGCCGCCTCGACATCGAGCAGGCGCGCGAGCTCGCCCGAGTGCGGGGTGAGGACGGTCGGGGCTTCGCGATCGACCGGATCGAAGTCAAAGAGGCCGTCGGCGTCGACGATCGCGGGTAGCTGGGTCTCCTCGAGCAGCTTCCGGACGAGCTGCCTCGCTTCGTCGCCGCGACCGAGCCCGGGCCCCAGAGCGAGGGCGCCGGCGCGCTCCGCCGCCTCGAATGCCTCCTCGAACGGCCGCTTCACCGCCTCGAGCAGGCGCATCTCGACGATCGGCAGCGACTCGCGAGGCGCGCAGACGGTGACGTAGCCCGCGT
>Ga0075435_100003876_pt1 | contig 10211 bp, 12 predicted proteins | sample RhiMethybrSRZTD4_FD_75302 | JGI IMG/M metagenome (GOLD analysis project Ga0075435, IMG submission 75302) | Populus rhizosphere microbial communities from Tennessee, USA - Rhizosphere MetaG P. TD hybrid SRZTD4 | ecosystem: Host-associated > Plants > Roots > Rhizosphere > Soil | place: USA... | reverse complement strand
CCTGCGCCAGGGAAGATCGCGTGCATGTGACCCGTACCAGCGCAAGATCGCCGCGACCGGCTCAGCTGTCATGACGACCGGATCATCCCATAGTTGGCTCCCTGGGCGGCTGTGTCAGCTGCCGCCCAGGGAGGCCGCTATCGCTTCCTTGACGTCCTCTACTTCCCGTACGTCGGTCAGTGCCCCCACGCCGATGCCCCGCCCGCCGTCGGCCGCCGGTGCCCCTGGGATGCCCGCCGAGCCCGCCGGCACGATGGCGCGCCGGAAGCCCATGCGCTCGGCCTCGGCCAGCCTGCGCGCCACGCCCGGCACCCGCCGCACCTCTCCCGCCAGGCCGACCTCCCCGATGGCCACCACCGAGCCAGGGATGCTCAGGTCGGCGGCGGCGCTGGACAGGGCCAGCGCGACCGCGAGATCAACAGAAGGCTCGGTCAGGCGGACCCCGCCGACCGTCGCGGCGTAGACGTCGTGCCTGCCGATCTTGACGTCGGCGCGGCGCTGGAGCACGGCCAGCACCATCCCCACCCGGGCGGAGTCCAGGCCGGAGGTGACCCGGCGCGGGAGCTCCAGCGTGGAGGCCGCCACCAGGGTCTGCACCTCGGCGAGCAGGGGACGGCGGCCCTCCAGCGTCACCGTCACGCATGTTCCGGGCACCGGCCTGGCGCGCTGGGACACAAACAATCCGCTCGGATCGGGCAGGCCGATGAGGCCGTACTCGCCGAGCTCGAAGCAGCCCACCTCATCGGTCGGGCCGAACCGGTTCTTCAGCGCCCGCACCATGCGGAGCTGGGCGTGCCGGTCGCCTTCGAAATGAAGGACGACGTCGACCAGGTGCTCCAGCGCCCGCGGGCCGGCGATCGCCCCGTCCTTGGTGACGTGCCCGACCAGCACCGTGGTCAGCGACTGCTGCTTGGCCACGGCCATCAGGGCCGAGGTGACCTCACGAATCTGGGTCACCCCGCCCGGGGTCCCTTCCACGCCGGGCGCGGTAATGGTCTGCACCGAATCGACGATCAGCAACTGCGGCTGGACGGCTTCCACGTGCGCCAGCAAGGCGGCCAGTTCCGTCTCGGCGGCGAGGTAGAGGCGGGGCCCGACGGCGCCGACCCGGTCCGCCCGCAGCCGCACCTGCGCCGCCGATTCCTCACCGGTGATGTACAGCACCGGGCCCGACTCCGACGCGAGCGCGCCGGCCTCCAGGAGGAGCGTGGACTTGCCGACCCCGGGCTCGCCGGCCAGCAGCACCACCGCCCCCGGCACCAGCCCGCCGCCCAGGACCCGGTCCAGTTCGTCCAGCCCGGTGGGCCGGACGCTGGCCGCCCGGGAGTCGACCTCGGTGATGGGAACTGCCGGGGAACCGGCCACCGCAATGACCTGCGCCATTCTCCGCACGCCCGCCCCGAGCCGGGCCGGGCCGGCGGTCTCCTCGACGGTTCCCCACGCCTGGCATCCACCGCAGCGCCCGGACCACTTCGTGGTGCGCCAGCCGCATTCGGCGCAGCGGTACATCGGGCCAGTGGACGACTTTCCCATGTTCCGCACCGTAACGAGAAGGTGCGACAATCGAGGGGCCCAATAGTGGTCAGGGTTGAAGGCGACGCTCCGGGGACGCGATGGCGGATCCGATGGGGTGCGACGCTCCGGCGGATCGCGCCGCCGCCCGGCTGACCAGGAAGTCAAGAGCCAGGCGAGGACCCGCCTCCCCGGGCAGCGGAACGGCAGCGTGGGGAAGAACGCTTCCGAAATATCTGCGGTCATCTTCGGTTTCTAACTCATGGGAGTGAGCGGCTGGATGCCGCGGGCCGCATAAGCTGACCAGGCGGGAGCGCCCCAGGAGTCAGGAGAAGGAGTCAGGTTGAGCCGCGACGGCACAGGCCCCAGGCCCCTCGTGGCGCTGTCCACGGCATCGGTCTTTCCTGACCGGACGCCGGACGCGTTCGAGGTGGCCGCGCGCCTTGGCTACGACGGGGTCGAGGTCATGGTTTCGGCCGATGCGGTCAGCCAGGACATCGAGGTGCTCCAGCGGCTGGTGGACTACCACGGCATCCCGGTACTGGCGGTGCACGCGCCGTGCCTGCTCATCACCCAGCGCGTATGGGGGCGTGAGCCCTGGGGCAAGCTGGTCCGGGCCAAGGAGATGGCGGAGGAGCTGGACGCACGGGTAGTGGTGGTGCATCCCCCGTTCCGCTGGCAGCGCGACTACGCGCGGGACTTCGGGCCCGGCCTGGAGCGGATGAGCGAGGACACGAACGTCATATTCGCGGTGGAGAACATGTACCCGCTGCGGGCCGGCGGTGCCGAGGTGGCGGCCTACGCCCCGCACTGGAACCCCGTCCTGATGGACACACCGCACGTCACGCTGGACCTCTCACACACGGCGGCGTCCGGGGCGGACGCGCTGGCCATGGCCGCGGACCTCGGAGGCCGGCTGACGCACGTGCACATGGCCGATGGCACCGGCGTCACCAACCGCGACGAGCACCTGGTGCCCGGGCGGGGAGCCCAGCCCTGTGCGCCGCTGCTGGAGAAACTGGCCGCCGACGGGTACTCCGGCGTGGTCGTGCTTGAGGTCAACACCCGCCGTGCGGCCTCACGCGAGGCCAGGCTGGCCGACCTGACCGAGTCGCTTGAGTTCACCCGCACCTACCTTGGCCGCCCGGCCCCGGCCGGCGCGCGGCGCTCCCAAGGGGACGGGGGACGCGCTCACGCCGGGGGCAGCGCCGCCGCGCCCGGCGCGGCTGGCGCGGGCCCAGCCAGGTCCGCGGCCGGGACCGATCCGGTTGGCCTGCGCGGATCGGTGTTGCCGGCGAACCTGTGAGGCCGCGGCCTCCTGCGGCTGGCCCTAGACGGCGGTCGCGGAAAAAGGCATCCTGCGGGTCATGACCAACCACACCCCCGCCGCTGGCGCCACCGCCAAGCCCACCGGGCCCGGGACGCTGATCACCGTCGCGCCCACCGGCGCCGAGTCGCAGAAGTCCGCCGTCCCCGCGCTCCCGGTCACCCTGGACGAGCTGGTCACCACGGCCAAGGAGTGCCAGGCGGCCGGCGCGGCGGTCATCCACGTGCACATCCGCGACGATCAGGCGCAGCCGACCCTGGACCTGGCCCGGCTCACCGACACGGTCGCGGCCCTGCGGGAGAGCACCGAGCTGATCGTGCAGCTGTCCACCGGCGGCGCGGTCACCGACGGCTTCGGGGCCAGGCTCGCGGTCCTGGATGCGGCCCCCGACGCCTGCTCCCTTACCTGCGGGACGGTCAACTTCGGCGACGAGGTGTTCAGCAACCCGTGGCCCTTCATCCGCGACCTGTACGCGCGGACCAAGGAGCGCGGGGTTGTGCCCGAGTTCGAGCTGTTCGATCTCGGCCACATCGCGACGCTTCACCGGCTGCTCGGCGACCTTGGGGCCCCGCACGGCGGCCATGTCCACTGTGACCTGGTCATGGGCGTCCCCGGCGGGATGCCGGGCAACGCCGCCACGCTGGTGCAGGCGGTCTCGGCGCTGCCGCCCGGCGCTACCTGGTCGGCCACGGGGATCGGCCGGACGTCGCTGCCGGTCATGTTCGCGGCGCTGTCGGCCGGTGGCCACCTCCGGGTGGGGATGGAGGACACGGTCAGCTTCGCGCGCGGCCGGCCCGTCACCGGCAACGCCGAGCTCGTCGAGCGGGCGGCGGCCCTGGCGGAGCTGGCGCAGCGCCCGGCCATGCGGCCGGATCGGGCCCGTACCCTGCTGGGGGTGAACGGCCGTCGCTGAGGACCCGGTCGTCCTGGCCGAAGTGATCCGGTCGGGCTTCGCCGAATCATCTCACCGGGGTTCCCTGGTCGTGCTCGGGCCTGACGGCCAGGCAGTGCTCCGCGCGGGTGAGACCAGAGCCGCCGCGTTCCCTCGTTCGGCAAATAAGCCGATGCAGGCCGCCGGGATGCTGCGCGCCGGGCTGGACCTGGACGGCAAGCTGCTCGCGCTCGCGGCCGCCAGCCATTCCGGCGAAGCCTTCCACATCGCCGGGGTGCGCGAGATCCTGGCCGGTGCCGGCCTGGACGAGGATGCCCTGCGCTGCCCGCCTGCGCTGCCGCTCGACGAGTGGGAGCTGCGGCGGGTCCTGCGCGAGGGTGGCGACGAGGACCGGATCCACATGAACTGCTCCGGCAAGCACGCGGGCATGCTGGCTGCCTGCGCCGCCGCGGGCTGGCCGACCGGCAGCTACCTGGACCCGGATCACCCGCTGCAGCAGGAGATCAGGCGCACGGTGGAGGATCTGGCGGGGGAGCCGTCGGGCGCCACCGGCGTCGACGGCTGCGGGGCGCCGCTGCTCGCGCTGTCCCTGACCGGCCTGGCCCGCGCCTACAGCACGGTGGTCCGGGCCGGGCCGGGGTCGGCGCCGCGCCGGGTCGCCGACTCCATGCGCGCGTACCCCGAATGGACCTCGGGCACGACTCGCCCCGAAAGCGCGCTGATGGAGGCGGTCCCGGGGCTGCTGGTGAAGTCGGGAGCCGAGGGGGTCGTGGCGTTCGCCCTGCCCGATGGGCACGCGGCCGCGGTCAAGATCGCCGATGGTGCGGCTCGCGCCCTGCCGGCGCTGGCCGTCGCCCTGCTGCGCTGGCTCGGCGCGGACGCCGCGGACGGGGCCGACGGCGCGGCGCTGGACCGGATAGCCACCGTCCCGGTGCTGGGGGGCGGCAGGGCCGTTGGGCATATCCGGGCGGTGCTCCCCCTGTGAGCTGCCCGGCACGGCGGGACCCGGGCCGGGAAGGTTTCGCCCAGGCCCGGCGGGCAAGAGGGAAGTGGCGGAAGGCCGCCCGCGCGGCGGCAGGCCCGGAAGCGGCGGACGTTCACCGGTGCCGGGTCCGGGTGCTTGCTGGGTGGCGGCACGCGGGGCCGGATCTGGCCTTAACTACCTGGTAGGAGCCGGGTTATGGGTGCTTGCACGCCCGCTTGCAATTGCAAGCACTACGTGGTTAACTTGGGGCCGTGAGTCCCGTCAACGTCGGCTCCATCGGGGAGTACATCCGTCAGCAGCGTGAGCAGGCGAAGATCTCGCTTCGCCAGCTCGCGTCGGCGGCGGGCGTCTCCAACCCCTACCTCAGCCAGATCGAGCGGGGGCTGCGCCGTCCCAGCGCCGAGATTCTGCAGCAGATCGCCAAGGGGTTGCGCATTTCCGCCGAGGCACTTTACGTGCAGGCGGGGATCCTGGAGGACCGCCGGCCGGACTCGGGCGTGCGGGCAGCGGTGCTCGCCGACCCGGATCTCGCCGAGCGGCAGAAGCAGGTGCTGCTGGAGATCTACGAGTCGTTCCGCCGGGAAACCGCGCTGAACGCGGAGGCGGCCGCAGGCGCTGAGCTCGCAGGCCAGGGCTCTGGCCCGGGCGCCGCCGGCGCCGTCGCCGAGGGCGCGGGCCCGGAAGGGGCGAACGCGGAGGGCGCGGGCCGCGAGAGCGCTGATCCGGGGGGCATTGCCCCGGGCAGTACCGGCGCGGGGAGCACCGGCGATGGGCCCGATGGGCCCGACGGGACCGACCAGGAAAGCTCCGGCGCGAAAGCGCCGGCGCACAACCCAAGAAGGCCTGCCCGTTCAGGCCAGGGAGAGTGAGATACCTAATGAATCGCACCATGGATGTCAGGACCGAGATGCGCAAGCTGGCCGACAGCAAGCCCGTGCACGCGGCGGCAGGAGCCGGCGTTATCGCCTCCGAGACGCTGCGGGAGCTGACCGCCTGGCTCACCAAGATGCGCAACGAGGCATCGGTGGGCACGCTGTCCAGCCGCGCGAGCGGATACGTCAGCACCGCCCGCACCCGGGCGTCGGCCGAGTACGACAAGCTGGCCAAGCGGGGGCAGAAGGCCCTCAACGGGCGCAGCACCGGCCAGGGCAGGGCCGCGGTCAACGGCCGGCCGAGCCAGCGGTCCAGCAAGTCCTGACCCTCGGGCCATCCCCTGGGGGGATCCCGTGAGGTGGATCCCCCCAGGACCGGGCCCGCACCCCGCACCCCGCACCCCGCACCCCGCACCGCAATCCTTCGCATCGGCCGCGCTCACCGGGGGCGGCAGACCCGGTCGCTGGCTCTCGGCCCAAACGGCGCCCGGACCGGATAACCTAGAGGGGTGTTCTCCGCTGGAGTTATGACCCCGCTCGCCTGGTTCTTCACCGCGCTCTGGGCGGCGGCCTTCGTCGTCGAGGTGTGGGCCTTCGTCGACGCCATCCGTCGGCCTGCCCCCGCGTTCCCCGCGGCCGGCAAGCTGACCAAGCCACTCTGGCTGATCATCACCGGCGTGGCCTGCGTCATCGGCCTGGCCAGCCTCGCCTACAGTGCGTCGCCGCTGTCGCTGTTCCCGATCGTCGCCTTCGTCGCGGCCGGCATCTACCTCGCCGACGTGCGGCCCAAGGTCAGGGAGTTCAAGAGCGGCGGGACAAGCTCGGGGCCCTACGGCCCCTGGTAGGAGCGCCGCGCCATACCGGGGATGCCGACCCGGACGCGCGCAGTAGGCTGCCGTCATGAGCGAGGACTCCTGGCGGACCCACCGGCTTGAACTCGACGACCAGACGCTCCGTGACTGGGACGCGGCCGTGCTCGCGGCCGGGCCCGACGGCATCGTCCTGGACACGTCGGCCTTCTACCCCGGCGGCGGCGGCCAGCCTCCCGACCACGGCGTACTGCTCTGGGGCGGGGTCCAGACCCGCATCATGGACGTGAGGAAGGGCGACGACCTCTACCTGATCCCGGCCGAGGGGGACCCGCTGCCCCCCGTGGGGACCGCGGTGCGCGGGGCCATCGAGGACGAGCGCCGGACCGCGCTGATGCGCACCCACTCGGGCCTGCACGTGCTCTGCGGGGTGGTGTTCCGGGACTTCGGAGCGCCGGTCACTGGCGGCAATATGGAGCCCCTGACCGCCCGGATGGACTTCAACCTTCCGGACATCCCACCGGGCTTCCGCGAGGTGGTCGAGGCGGCATGCAACGCGGAGGTGGCGGCGGACCGGCGGATCGACGTCCGGGTCCTGCCGCGGGACGAGGCGTTCGCCCTGCCCGACATCATCCGCACGGCCACTAACCTGGTCCCGCCCGAGGTCAAGGACGTGCGGATCATCGACATCGTCGGCCTGGACCAGCAGGCGGACGGCGGCACGCACGTCGCTTCCACCCGCCAGGTGGGCCGGATCGAGGTCGTCAAGGTCGAGAACAAGGGCAAGGGTTTCCGGCGCCTGCGCATCCGCGTCGCGGACGCGTGACGGCCCGCTGAGCACGGGCCAGCGTCACCACAGGGGCAGGAGCAGCAGCGCGACCGGGACCGCGACCAGCACGGCGGCGGTGGACCAGATCAGGGCGAGCACCGCCGTCGGCAGCCGCGGCGCCGGCGCCAGCAGGCGGGTGACCCGGGCCACGGTCTCCCCGTCCGCCGCGGGGACGGCGGCGAGGGCGCCCGAGGGTGCGTGGCCCGCCCCGGAGGCGCCGACCCGGAGCAAGGCGGTCGCCAGCTCCCTGGCCGGCCGGTGACGCAGCGCACGATCGTCGGCGAGCATCTCCACCAGCAGCGCCACCGCGGCGTGCGCTCGCCGGACCAGGCGGGAGCGGGGGAAAGCCCGGCCCAGGGCGCTGAACGGGAGTAGCACCAGGTCGTGCCGCGCCCGGACGTGGGCCCGCTCGTGGGCCAGGACCGCCGCCAGTTCCGCCGCGTCGAGCAGGGCAAGGGTTCCGGCGCTGATGACGATCCGGGAGCGGATCCCGGGCACGCAGTAGGCGGCCGCGGCCGGGCTGTCCACCACGAGCGCGCCGGGCACCTTGGGATCGCCGTGGGCGAGCAGACTGAGCAGGTCGCGGTGACGCCGCCGGGCGAGCAGGACGGTGGTGAACGCCGCCAGCAGCACCCAGCAGAGCAGGGTCAGCAGCGCGGCGCCAGCGATCAGGAAGGCGAGCCGGGCCAGTGCGATCAGGGTGTCGGCGGTGGACCCGAGCGCGGCGTCACGCAAGGCCTGGGCGGCCCCGGCCAGCACGCCCCCCACGACGCCCCATCGTGCGTGCACCGCCGCCAGCCCGGCCAGCGCCCCCACCGCGGCCAGGCCCCAGCTGAGCCCGAGCGCCTGCCAGAGCAGGATCGCCGCTGCCGGGGACCGGTAGGGCCAGCGGGCGGACGCCAGCGCGGCGGCGGCCGGGACGGTGCCGATGGCGACAGCGGCGAGAAGCAGGACAGGCTGAAACACAGGCGGTCAGTCCCGGGCGGTTTCCCCAAGTGATTCCAGTGCCTTGCGCAGGACCTTCGCCTCGTCGTCGGACACGCGGCGGGCGAAACTGGCCAGGGCAGCGGACCTGTCACCGGTCTGATCGAGCGCGGACAGCATCAGTTCGGTGACGTAGGCTTCCCGGTCCGCTGCAGCACAGTAACGCCAGGCCCGGCCGTCACGCTGGCGCTTAGCGAAACCCTTCTTCGCCAGCCGGTCCAGAACCGTCATCACCGTGGTATGAGCAAGATCGCGGTCGGTCAGGCGCATCCCCACCTGACGGACGGTCAGCGGCTCGGCGCTCTCCCAGAGCACGTCCATGATGGCCCGTTCGAGTTCGCCCAGTCGCCTCACGACGCCACTCTATCCCGGGGCGGCTGCAGGAGCATCAGCCGCCGCCATGGCCGGCCCTACAGCGTGATCCACCCGGTGAGGGCGTCGACGCCGGCCGCGGTACGGCAATGCAGGCGGAACTGGCCGGCCGGGATGGGCTGGATCGAGAAGCAGCCGATCTCGTCGGTGGTGAGCGTTATCTCGGCATCCTCGCGCGGCTGGATCCTGATCGTCGCGGGCTGCGCCGGGATGATCTGGCCGAGCAGGGAGTCCTGGGCCACCTCAAGCTCGATGGTCAGGTGGGCCGAGGTGAACGTGAGGGCCCGGATGGACGCCGCCTCGGCCCGCAGGCTCAGCTCCCGGGCGGAGTCGAGGGTGGAGTCGTAGGTGAGCTGCGCGAGTTCGGCGTCGATGTTGTGCCAGGCAAAGGCGTTCTTCCCGGCCTCAATGAATTCGGGGGGGACAGCACGCTGGGCGCGCAGAGCCTGCTGCAGCGCCGCCAGGACTTCTTCGTCGTCCCAGCCCTTAGTCACCTTGCTCACCCCTTGGCTCCTTAATCTCAATGTCATCAACCTCAATGCCGTCCCCGGCCTGATCGTCGAGGACGGCGACCAGGTGCGGCGAACGGCGCAACCGGTCCAGGCAGCGGGCCCGGGTCGGGCCGATGCTGCCGATCGCCATGCCCAATCTGGCGCTGATCTCCGCGTAGGCGGGCGCCGGATCGCTCATGAGCAGCGACAGCAGCTCCCGGCAGGGCTGCGGCAGCTCAGCGAACGCGGCCCGCAGAGCGGCGTTGCGCTCCGCCACGATGACCTCTTGCTCGATCATCGTGGCGGAAGGGTCAGGCGGCATCTGATCGTCCGGGGGCAGGCCCTCGTGGTCATACCGCCGCCCTGCCCGCAGAACGCGCAAACATTCACGCCTGGTCGTGGTGGCCAGCCAGCCGGGCAGCGCCGCTGGCTCGCGGAGCTTCCCGATCTGCTCGATCAGCAGCAGCCAGACGCTCTGGCCCACGTCGTCGATGTCCTGGCGGCTCAGCCGGTAGCGGACGCAGATGGACCACACCAGCGGGGCATACCGCTCCACCAGCTCATCCCACGCCTCCTGGTCGCCGTCGCCCACGCGGGCGACTAGGGCAATGACCGAGGGGTCGTCGCGCATGGCGTGTCCTCTCCCGGACCGGCGGGCCTGGCCGGGGCCGCGCCGCTGACCTGGTCTTCCCTCACACCCTCTCGTACGGCTAGCGGGCAGGCTCCAGCACAAATCACCGCAACCTAATAGACGGAGCAAGCCGACGCCGTCCTGATACATCATGACGGCAGAATTTTCCTGCGTCCTGCCCGCCCGCCCGCGGCGGTCAGCGGCGGCGCACGACGAGGACGGCGGAATCGACCCGGGGTGACGGCCGGAACGCGCGGCGCGGCAGCGGGCGTCCCACCTGCAGCCGCCACTGGCGCGGCCAGTGTCCCGGTCCAGCCGCCCGCCCGCCGGCATATCGCCGGACGACGGCCTGCTGCAGCACCAGGTCGGCGGCGGTCAGCCGCGAGGACGGCGCCAGCAGCAGCCGCAGCAGCGGGCTGGTGATCGCGTACGGCGGGCTGGCGACGACGCGAAACGGATGGCGGGGCAGCCGTACGGACAGGGCATCGGCCTGCACCACGGTCACCG
>Ga0075435_100003875_pt1 | contig 10211 bp, 9 predicted proteins | sample RhiMethybrSRZTD4_FD_75302 | JGI IMG/M metagenome (GOLD analysis project Ga0075435, IMG submission 75302) | Populus rhizosphere microbial communities from Tennessee, USA - Rhizosphere MetaG P. TD hybrid SRZTD4 | ecosystem: Host-associated > Plants > Roots > Rhizosphere > Soil | place: USA... | reverse complement strand
CGGGCTCCTCTACGGGCTAGGGAGCACCAGCCGCATCTACACGCTCAACACCACGACGGGAGTTGCGGTCGCCGCGGGCGCCTCGCCGTTCTCACCGGGCCTGACCGGGACCGCGTTCGGCTTCGACTTCAACCCGGTTCCTGACCGCATCCGTGTCGTCAGCACCGACACGAGCAATTTCCGGATCAACCCGAACGATGGGACGCTCGCCGGGACTGACACGCCGCTCAGCTATGCAGCGGGCGACTCGGGATCGGGCCTCACGCCGCGGGTCGTCGGCTCCGCCTATACCAACAACTTCAACGGCACGAGTGTCACCACGCTTTTTGGCATCGATTCCAACCGCGATGTCCTGGTCATGCAGGGCGGTCCCAACGGCGTGCCGTCACCCAACGGCGGTGTGCTCACCACGATCGGAGCCGGGCTGGGCTTCGACACCTCCGACCTGGTCGGCTTCGACGTCTCCGGCACCACGGGCGCCGCCTTTGCCTCTCTCGTGTCGCCGACGGGCGGCGCCGCGCAGCTGTTCACGATCAACCTGACGAGCGGTACCGCCACCTTGGTCGGGACGGTCGGCACCGGCTTGACGCTGACTGGCCTGGCGGCGGGGGTAGGTGTCGCCCCCACCGTACCCAAGCCGTCCAGCCTCGCCCTGCTGGCCGCCGGCGGTCTCGTTCTGATTACCTTGGCGCGCCGGCATCGCGCCCCGGCCGCGTAGGCGGACCCTCGCCTCTGTTGCCGCGGAGGACACGACTGGGAATCCACCCACGCCGTACCACGCGAAGGCCGTCGAGAGTCGAATCGGCGCTTCGCGAGGCGATGACGGTGGGCCGGTGCCCGATGCGGCGGTGAGTCAGACGAGCGGCCAGGGGTAGCGGTGGCCGCTGCGGTCCTCGGGGAAGCGCGCGTAGTCGGCGAGGGCCTGCACGCGGACGAGTAGCGCCTGCTGCTCGTCGGGAGCGAGCATGTCGGCGAGGGGACTGGCGAGACCGCCCCGCACGAAGCCCTTGAGGTCCTCGACCATGTTCCTCGGGATGGCCTCGCCCGCGTAGTCCCAGATCACCGTGCGCAGCTTCAGCTCGGTGTGGAAGCAGAGGCCGTTGTCGATGGCGTAGATCAGATTGTCCGGGCCGAGGAGGCAGTGACCGCTCTTGCGGTCCGCGTTGTTGGCGACGAAGTCGAAGATGCAGATCTTCTGCAGGCGCTCGCGGTGGCGCGGATCCTCGCGCATGGTGAACCAGTGCTGCTCGAACTCCGCTTCCACGAAGAGCTGGAAGGAGCCTTCGCCGAAGGGGCCCTCCCGCACGATGGTGGGAGGCACGAGCCCCCAGCCGAGCGCCTCGGAGAAGAGGTAGGCGGCTTCCTCCCGCTTGTAGAGGCCGGGGGGGAAGTCCCAGAGTGGGCGCTCGCCGCGGCCGGGCTTGTAGATGGCGCGCACGCAGGCGCCGTCGCTCTCCACCTCGGCGAGCAGGGTCACGTTGCTCGCCCAGGGCATGCGGCCTTTGACGGTGACGGCGCCGTGCCTCAGGAGCTCCAGCGCATCAGTGAACGATATGCCCATTGCTGCGCCGGCAGATGTGACCGCTGGTGTCCATGGGCTCGCTGCACACGGGGCAGTTGGGACGCCCGCCCTTCATCAGCTCGGCCGCGCGGGTGACGAAGGCCTGCGCCTGCTCGCGCGTGATGCGCACGCGCGCGGAGGCGGGCTCCTCGCCCGCGCGCTGGCCTTCCTCTTCCTCCTCGAACAGCTCATGGGCTTCCACGATGATGCGGTCGTTGTCCTCGTCGTAGCCCACGCCGAGGGTAGCCACGATCCATGCCGGTTCGGCGAAGTCGAGGAGATCCATCTGGGTCGGCACCTTGCCCTTGGGCGCCCCCAGCTTGGTGATGAGCCCCGCGAGATAGTCGCCGAGCGACTTCACCTGGCCCTTCTCGCACTTGAGGGTGACGAGCGAGCCTTGCTCGCGCGCCTGCAGGTAGAAGACGCGCTCACCAGGCTTGCCGATGGCCCCCGCCGTGAAGAAGTCCGGCTGCTCGAAGTCGAAGGATTGGCTCACTTGAGACCCACGTGCGCGAGGTCGCCGTCCATGGAGTTGACGGTGAGGGCTGCGCTGCTCGACAGGCTGTAGGCGAGCGCGCTGATCGACGCGGTGCCGATGACGATGCGCTGGAAGAGATCGAGCGGGGTGCCGATGGCGTGTGCCACCGCGGCCTTGATGGGATCGGCATGCGACACAGCTACGATGATCTTGCCGGTGTGCCGCGCCACGATGCGGGCCAGCGCGCTGGTAACCCGCGCCTGCATCTCGGTGAAGGACTCGCCGCCGGGGAAGCGGAAGCCGCTCGGGTGCTGCTGGACGGCGCGCCACTCAGGCTTGGCCGCCGCCTCCTTGAGGGCGAGGCCCGTCCACTTGCCGATGTCCACCTCCAGAAGACCGCGCTCGATGCGCACGGCCATGTTGCGGGCCTTGGCGATAATGCTCGCGGTCTCTCGCGCGCGCTCCAGCGGCGAGGAGTAGATGGCCACCACTTTCTCGATCTTGGCGATGCGGGCGGCGGCGGCCTCGGCCTGGCGGCGTCCCTCGTCGGAGAGATGCAGGCCGCGGGCGCGGCCGGGCAGCTTCACGCCCGTGGTGGGGGTGAGGCCATGGCGCACGAGGAGGACGATGGTCGAGGGTGGGGGCTTCCTGTCTTTCATCGCGTGGTCAGGAGCTCCCTCTCACCCTGCCCTCTCCCCTCCGGGGGCCAGGGTTGCGCTCGCTCCCTCTCCCTCCCCGAGGGAGAGGGCAGGGTGAGGGTGCACCGTCAGCCTACCCACGGCGCTGGGCGTCTTGCAGGGCCTGCCAGATACGTGCGGCAGTGGCGGGGCCCTCGCGCAGCACCACGTCGAGATCGGCCAGCGCATCCTCGATGGCGTTCACGATGGCCGCCGCGCCCGGAATGGCGCCGCTCTCGCCCACGCCCTTCACGCCGAGCGGATTGATGACGGAGCGGTGCTCGGTGAGGGCGACGGCGATCGACGGCACGTCGTCGCACTTTGGAATGGCGTAGTCCATGAAGCTCCCCGTGAGGAGCTGCCCCGCCTCGTCGTACACGAGCTCCTCGAGGAGCCCGGCGGCGAGCCCCTGTACGGCGCCGCCCTGGAGCTGGCCCTCCACGATGACGGGATTGACGGCACGTCCCGGATCGTGCACCACCGCGTAGGCGAGCAGCCGCGCCTGGCCCGACTCCGCATCCACCTCGACGACGGCGGCCTGGGTGCCGAAGGCCCAGGTGACGGTGGCGGGATAGAAGTAGGTGCACGCGTTGAGGCCGGGCTCGCCGAGCGGCTTGAGCGCCTTGGACTTGATGGCGGCCAGCGAGAGACGCGCGAGCGTGATGCTCTTGCTCGGCACGCCGGCCACGAAGGCCAGGCCGCGCTCGATGCGAATGTCCGCCGGCGCCGCCTCGAGCAGCTCGGCGGCCACGGCCTGCGCCTTCTGCCTCACCTCGCGTGCGGTCTGGGCCACCGCGGGGCCGGAGTTGGCCATGACCCGGCTGCCGCCCGTGCCCATGCCGAAGGGAAACTGCGTGGTGTCGCCAGCCTGGACGATGACGTCGTCGAAGTTCGCGCCGAGCTCGGAGGCGGCGATCTGTGCGAGCGTGGTCGCGTGTCCCTGACCCTGCGCGGTGACGCCGATGAACACGTAGACCTTGCCGCTCGGGTCCACACGCACCGTGGCGCCCTCGTAGGGGCCCAGCCCCGAGCCCTGCGCGTAGCACGACACGCCGATGCCGAGGCGGCGAGGGCCGCGTGGCTGCGCCTTCTGTCGCGCGCGCCACTCGTCGTAACGCAGGAGCGAGAGCGCGCGGTCGAACGAGGCGGGGAAATCCGCGGGGTCGTACGCGATGGGCGTGCCGTCCTTGTAGATGAGGCCGGGCTTGTATGGCATGTCCACGGGCCGGACGAGATTGCGCCGGCGCAGCTCGGCGGGATCGATGCCGAGGCGGCGCGCGCCCAGATCCATGAGGCGCTCCATGACGAAGTTGGCCTCGGGACGTCCCGCGCCGCGATAGGCGCCGTTGAGCGTCTTGTTGGTGACCACGCTCTTGCCCGCGCTTTTGAAGTTGGCCACGCGATAGGGAGCGCAGAAGTGGTTCACGGTGTTGAGGGTGAGACCTTCGCCCTCGATGGGATAGGCTCCCACGTCGGCGAGGAAGACGTCCTCCACGGCGAGGATGGTCCCGTCGCTCCGGAAGCCCACGCGCGCCTGATGCACCTGATCGCGGTCGTGGCCGCTCGTCATCAGGTCCTCGGCGCGGCTCCCGATCCACTTCACGGGCCGATTCGTCTTGAGGGCGGCCGCGGCCACCAGCATCTCCTCGGGATAGATCGAGCCCTTGGGACCGAAGCCGCCGCCCACGTCGGGCACCATCACGCGAACCTGCTCCGCGGGCAGGTCAAGTACGGCGGTGAGCGAGTCGCGGAGCGAGTAGGGATTCTGCGTGGAGGACCACACGGTGAGGGTGCCGGTGTCCGCGTCGCGATAGGCAAAGGCTCCGCGCGTCTCGAGGGCGGCGCCCGCGATGCGTGGATGCCGCATGCGCTCGCTCACCACGAGGTCGCACTGCCCCCACACCGGAGCGACGTCTCCGTAGTGCCCGCCGACGGGCAGCGTGGTGTTGTCGGGCCACTCGTGAATCGGCGGCTCCGCGGTGACGGCTGCCTCCGTGTCCGAGGCCACGGGCAGGGGATCGTACTCGATTTCCACGGCCTGCGCCGCGTCCGCCGCGGCATACACGCTCTCCGCGAGCACGACGACCACGCCCTCGCCGACGTAGCGCACGCGCTCGTGCGCGAGCACGGGCACCTGGAAGGTGCGGCCTTTGTAGCTGCCGCCGTAGGCGGCGGGCATGGCGTTCTTCATCTCGGGCAGATCGAGGGCCGTCCATACGGCGGCGACGCCGGGCAAAGCGCGCGCCGCCTCGAGGGCGATCTTGACGATGCGGGCGTGCGCGTGGCGGCTGCGCACCACGATCATGTGCAACATGCCGGGACGGGTGAGATCGTCCACGTAGCGGCCGGCGCCCGTGAGGAGCCGCCGGTCTTCCTTCCGCCGCGGCGAGGCGCCGATCAGGTCCTGAGGCGAGATCACAGGGGGAGTGTATACGCGCGGGCCATGCCGCGCCAGCGCTCCGCCCCTACTGGATCACCTCGTCCGCCCGCCCCAGCACCGATTGCGGAATGGTCAGCCCGATCGTCTTGGCCGTCTTGAGATTGATCACCAGCTCGAACTTGGTCGGCTGCTCGATGGGCAGATCGCCGGGCCGGGCGCCCTTGAGGATCTTGTCCACATACACGGCAACCCGGCGAAATTGAGCGGGGTAGTCGGTGCCGTAGCTGAGGAGAGCCCCCGCTTCGGCATACTCCCTCGACGGCGTCATCATCGGGAGCCGCTGCGACATCGCGAGCTCGGCGATGCGCCGGCGATGGGCGAGGAAAGGTGTGTTCACGCCCAGGATGGCGGCGTCGGCGTGTGATCGCTTCATGGACGAGAAGGCGGCATCGAAGTCGTTCTGACCCCGCACGTCCACCGTCTGCACAACGACGTCAAGGGACTTCGCCACGCTCTCCACGCCGTGCAAGATGAACTCGGAGGAACGATTCTCGGGATCGTTCAGGACAGCGATCCGAGAGGCGCGCGGGAGCGTCTGCTTGAGAAGCTCCAGCCGCTTTCCTGATAGTTCACTGCTCAGCGATGTCACTCCGGTGATGTTTCCGCCTGGTCTAGCCAGGCTTGGCACGAGCCCCAGCCGCACGGGATCAGGGGCGGTGGCAAAGACGATGGGGATCGAGCTGGTCGCCCGCTTGCTTGCGAGGGCGGCGTCACCGGTGGCCGTCACTATCATGTCAACCTTGAGGCTGACCAACTCGGCGGCCAGGGCAGGCAGGCGGTCCGCCTGTTCCTGTGCCCACCTGGGCTCGTAGGCGACGTTCTGTCCTTCCCCGTACCCCAGCTCGCGCAGCCGCTCGCGAAGCGCCTTCCATCGTGCCTCGCTCGAAGGATTGGGAGAGCCAAAATCCAGGAGGCCGATCCGCACCACCTTCCCCTTCGGCTGCGCCTCCAGGGCGGCCGGGAGGACGAGCATGGTCAGGATCAGAATGCCCGTGCGGGCAAGGTGCGACGTCCTCATGTCGACCTCCGGTTCAGGATGGAAGCGGCACAGCATAGCGCGATGGCCGACGGCTAAGAAGGTTATTTCCTGGCGGCCACATTCTGCGGGAGTCCCGGCGTAAGATGTCGCCGTGCGCGACTCGCTCTCCGCTGGATACCGGGCCGTCGAGACCATCCATCACGCCTACCTCACCGGTCTCATCCTCACCACGGTGAGCCGGCGCGGAGGCGCGGCCGCCGCCGAGCTCGTCTTCCGCACCTTCCGGCGCCAGCACCTCGAGAAGTTCCTCCCCGGGCTCGAGAAGCTCGGCCTCGCAAAGTTGCCGCACGCCGTGGCCTGCGCCCAGTATCACTACCTGTCCAACCACCTGGGCGGGGTGCGCGTCGAGTACATGTACGAGTCGGATACGAAGGCGTGGCTGCGCTACGTGCCGCCACGCTGGATCTACGAGGGCACGGCCATCTGCGGGGTACCCAGCGAGGTCTCGCGCGCCATGCTCCGCGGCTGGCACGCCCACAACGGCGTGTCGCTCGGCAACCCGCGCCTGGGTTTCGTGTGCACCAAGCAGACCACCGACGGCCAGCCGGGCCTCGAGGGCTACTACCTCGAACACGATCACGATCTCGAGCCGGAGGAGCGCCTGCGCTTCGCGCCGGGCGAGGATGGCCCCGACTTCGACCCTGCCCGGGCGCCACGGGTGGAAGGCGCGGACTGGCCCCCCGAGCGCCTGCGGAAGATCACGCGCAATTACGCGATGGACTACGTGCGGACCATCCTGCCCGTGCTCGCGGAGACCTTCGGGGAGGCGGAGGCGCGCTACCTGGGCGGCGTCACCGGCACCCTCATCGGCATGCAGTACTACGCCGAGACGGCGGAGCTCGTCGGCGTCACGGGCAACGGGCCCGAGGACTTCGCCGAGTACGTCGTGCGCCTCGGCCAGGCGCAGGACGACCGAGTAGAGTGCTTGCGGGAGGGTGACGAGATGGTGGTGCGCCAGCACACCTGGCGGCTGATGCAGGGGGTGCGATCACCGAGCCCGGCGGTCTTCGAGAGCTGGAACGCGCTGTGGCAGGGCGCGCTCTCGGTGCACAACCGCCACCTGCTCCTGGACGTGCGCCACCGGCTCGATCGGGGTGACGCGTGCTTCGAGTGGCGCGTGCGCGCGAAACCTCGCTAGCCGATCAGACGGCGGCGAGGACCCGACGCGTGATGGACTGGAGAGCTTGGAGGCTGAAGGGCTTCTCCAGGTAGGGAACCTTGGTCTCCTCGAGAAAGCTCTCGTACTCGGGGTGCCCACTCGTGCCCGTGATGACGATCACGCGGCGAAGCATCTCGGGTTGCCGCCGTTCCAGCTCGCGGTAGAGTCCCACGCCGTCGAGCTCGGGCATACGGAGGTCCGTGAGGATCAGATCGTACTCGCGGGCCTCGATCTTCCCGAGCGCGGTGAGGCCGTCGCTGGCCAGATCGACCACGTAGCCCTCGTCGGCCAGGATGCTCGCGAGCATCCGACCGATCGGAACGTCGTCCTCGACCACGAGCACGCGAAGGGAGCCGCTGTTCTTCGCCATGCCCCTATTCAAAGCAAACCTCGGGCCCGTTCACGAGACCAACGGAAACAGGGAGTTATCCGCTGGGCCGGGGAACCTCGACACCAAAACTGTCACCCGGTGCCAAATCGCGGGAGGGAGTATGCTGAGGAACCTATGGCCTGGGACCCCACGCAATACCTCAAGTTCGCCGACCATCGCCTCCGTCCCGCGATCGATCTCCTGAACCGCATCGACCTCGCCGACCCCGCCGAGGTGGTGGATCTCGGCGCCGGCGCGGGAAACGTGACGAAGCTGATCAAGCTCCGATGGCCGAACGCTCGCGTCACCGGCGTGGATACCTCGCCGGAGATGCTGGCCAAGGCCGCCGCCTCGGCCCCGGAGATCCAGTGGGAGCTCGCGGACCTCGGCGCGTGGCGTCCGGCGCGGCCCATCGACCTCATCTATTCCAACGCCGCGCTACACTGGGTTGACGGGCACGACAAGCTCTTCGACTCGCTCTTCTCCTCGCTCGCCCCGGACGGTCTGCTCGCCGTGCAGATGCCGCGGAACTTCTCGGCGGCGTCACACACCTCCATCTCGGATGCCGCGCGCAACGGGCCGTGGTGGACGAAGCTCGAGCCGCTCCTGCGCCCCTCGCCCACGGGCGATCCGGCCTACTATTACGGCCTGCTCGCCTCCCGTGCGGCCGCCCTCGACATCTGGGAGACGGAATATCTCCAGATCCTCGACGGCGAGAACCCCGTGAAGGAGTGGACGAAGGGAACCTGGCTGCGACCGCTCCTCGCCGCCCTCGACGAGCCGCAACGCAGCGGCTTCGAGGCCGACTACGCCGCGCGCACCGCGCGTGCCTATCCGCCCCAGGCCGACGGCCGCACGCTCTTTCCCTTCCGCCGCCTCTTCATCCTCGCCAAGGCACATTGAGATGGAGCAGGGGACGATCCTTCTCGTCTCCTGCTACGAGCTGGGGCATCAGCCCCTGGCCCTGGCCTCGCCGCTCGCCTTCCTCGAGCGAGCGGGGTACGCCGCGGAGGCTCTCGACATCTCCGTGGAGCCGTTCGAGTCGACGCGATTCGCGCGCGCCCGCCTCGTCGCCATCTCGGTGCCCATGCACACCGCGCTTCGCCTCGGGGTGCGGGTGGCGGAGCAGATCCGCCGCGTGAATCCGCGCTGTCACGTCTGCTTCTACGGTCTCTACGCCTCGCTCAACGCCGACTATCTCCTCGAGCACTGCGGCGACTCGGTGATCGGCGGCGAGTACGAGGCGGCCCTGCTCGCCCTCGTGGACGCGGTGACGAGCGGGCGCTCCGGCCCCATCGAGGGCGTGCGCCAGCGCGAGCACCCGGCGGCGCCCGTCTTGCAGCGGCTACCCTTCGCGGTCCCGAGCCGAAGCGCGCTGCCCGGCCTCAAGCGCTACGCGCATCTCGATCGCGACGGGCGCAAGGAGCTGGTGGGCTACGTCGAGGGGAGCCGGGGCTGCCTGCACCTGTGTCTGCATTGCCCCATCCCGCCCGTTTATGGCGGTCGCTTCTTCGTCGTGCCGCAGGCGATCGTGCTCGACGACATTCGGCGGCTCGCCCAGGACGGCGCCACCCACATCACCTTCGGGGATCCCGATTTCCTCAACGGCCCCGGTCATTCGCTGGCCATCGTGCGGGCGATGCACCGAGAGCGGTCGGACCTGACCTTCGACTTCACCGCCAAGGTGGAGCACATCCTGGAGCGGGCCGATCTCTTCCCCGAGCTGCACGAGCTCGGCTGCGTCTTCATGGTCTCCGCGGTGGAGTCGCTGAGCGACACGGTGCTCGCCAACCTCGAGAAGGGGCACACGCGAGCCGACGTCGGCCGCGCGCTCGGCGTGGTGCGCGGGACGGGCATCGCCTTCCGCCCCACCTGGGTCGCCTTCACCCCGTGGACGACCCTCGAGGACTACCTGGAGATGTTCGACTTCGTGGAGACGGAGGGACTGATCGATCACGTCGACCCGGTGCAGTTCACCCTCCGGCTCCTCGTGCCGCCCGGCTCCTCGCTGCTGACCCGCGCGGCCATCCGGCCATACCTGCGCGCGCTCGATCAGGCGGGCTTCATCCACCGCTGGACGCATCCCGATCCGCGTATGGATGCGCTCCAGCGCGAGGCAAGCCGGCTCGTGGAGCAGGCGGGCGGCGCGGATCCCGCCCACATCTTTTACCGCCTCAAGGCGCTCGCCCAGGGGACGGCGGGACGCCGGGCGGAGCCCATGTCGCTGCTCGCGCCGGACCGCCGCCGGCCTCCCCGGCTCACCGAAGCCTGGTTCTGCTGAGCGGAGCCCACCGAGGGCCAGTTCGGCCCTCTCAAGCCCACGCTCCACGAGGGCGTGTCAGGGGTCGTCGTGTAGCCGCCGCTGGCTTGACAGCCCCTATTGCGTCCTCCTACTATCCCGCCCATCCAATGGGCGGCCCCAAACCCCCCGAAGCGGAGGCCAACTTCATGAGCACACGTCGGGATTTCCTTACCGCGAGCATCGCT
>Ga0075435_100003873_pt1 | contig 10212 bp, 9 predicted proteins | sample RhiMethybrSRZTD4_FD_75302 | JGI IMG/M metagenome (GOLD analysis project Ga0075435, IMG submission 75302) | Populus rhizosphere microbial communities from Tennessee, USA - Rhizosphere MetaG P. TD hybrid SRZTD4 | ecosystem: Host-associated > Plants > Roots > Rhizosphere > Soil | place: USA... | reverse complement strand
TTGAGCCCTGGCCGGCTCGCCCACGCCTGCTTCGGGACGAGCGTCACCCCCGCGGGTCCGGCGTTGAGGATCAGCTCCGCGCGCTCGCAGGCGCGGATGGCTTCCGTTGCATCCAGCATCGCGATGGCGCGGACAGTTCCGCCGAAGCGCCTGAGCACGAGTTCACGCGCTCGCTCGCCCGCTTCGGCCTTACGCGACGTGATGCACACGTCCGCCCCGGCCTTGGCGAACAGTCCGGCGGCCCGAATCCCGACGGGCCCCGTCCCCGCGACGATCAGGACACGCTTGCCGCGCACATCGCCCACGGCTTTGACCATTTTCGCCACCGCGGCCACCGCCGTCGTGTTCGACCCGTTCGAGTCGAGCATCGCCGACACCATGAACGGTTTGAACATCGCCTTCGTCGCCGCGGCGAGCAGCTGCTCGCCCACCGCGATGTCCGCGCCGCCGACGAAGACGGCGGTGTTCTTCAAGTCCTTGGGACCGCGCGTGAAGATGCAGCCGTGGATCAGGTCGCGGACATCGGCTTCGAGGACGCCGCCGTAGCTCATCACCTCGTCGGCGCCGCCGTCGTAGGCCACGACCCGGTCGAACACGCTCGGCAGTCTGGAGCTGTCGAGCTGCAGCAACAGCTTACGCATCAGGATTCATACTCCACGATGAAGCCGTGCAAGGTTCGAAAAGCAGTCGAGGGGCGGCAGACCCGCCCCTCGACATGGCATTCAGGCGACTGCCGGCGCGATCAACCCTTGTCCGCGCCACCCGCGAACGGATGCGACGCCGTCTTCGCCTGGGAGATCACCTGGTCGACCTTCGGCTGCCCCTTGAGGGCGCGCTCGATCGACTCTTTCACCGCCCGATAGTTGAAGTCGTAGATCTTCTTGTCGTTCTTCGCCTCCCAGTGGATGAACACCCCCACCAGGATGCAGTAGTCGTCCACTTTGTCCCGCGGGATGATGCCCGAGGACACGCTGTCCACCACCGCGCGCGCGACCGCCGCCTGCGCCGGGCCGAACATCTGTACGGCCTGCGTGGCGTTCTTGATGGTGACCTTGTTGAAGAGGAGCGTGTCCGGCTTCGCCGGCAGGTTGGGCGTGACGACGGCGAGCAGCTTGGTGAAGCCGTCGGTGTTGTTCGCCAACGTGTTGACGAAGGCTTGCCCCGCGTGGCCCGACTTCGACCCGATGATCAGGTCGATGTGGGCGACCTCATTCCCATCGCCTACCAGAGACTCGCCAAGGAAGAAATCCGCTGCCATAACTACCTCCCGATCCGGATGGGGTCCACGAGTGTCACTTGCCGGCCGTCACGAATGCGGCGTTGAGAGCAGCGTGGCCAGAGGGGTGTGGAAAGCCACGCCGTCCCGCGTCTGCGGGTAGCTCCTACTGAACCGTATCGATGGGGTGCTAACCTGCCGGCCGCTCCGACGGGTGTCAAGCCCGCGAACCGGGCCGCCAAATGGAACTTTTTTGTGAAGGCTTTAAGCCGGAGGTGCCTCACCTGTGGCGACTCGCCACACCTCGTCCGCGAGCCACTCCAGCCGTTGCTGCGCGTAGTCGAGCTCCGCGGGCGTCATCGCTTTGGCCCGGCGGGCGATCTCGCGTGCGTGGCCGAGCAGGTCGTCCAGGACCTCCCGCAGCGGCCGGTTCTGCCGACGCTCGGCGCGGGGCCGCGGGCTCATGCGGTTTGGATCCCGAGCGCCCGCTCGTCCGCCGTCCGGAACTCCCCTGCCGCCGCGCGCACCGTCGAGGCGAGCCCCCGCTCGGCGAGGTAGCTCTCGACCAGTCGCAGGCCGAGATAGTACCCCGAGCGCTCCGGCAGCACCTTTCCCGCCGTCAGGCGGGCGGCGGGGCTCGTGCCCCCCGACAGGAAGCGCAGGCGCAGCCCCAGGCCTGTCTCGTCCAGTAACGGCGCTGCCGCGCGTCGCAGGAACGCGTCGAGCTCCCGGATGCGACGGTACTGCCGACGGGTGTAGCCGAAGTATTCCCACGGCTCGAACCCGGGCGCCACCGCCTGCGCCGCCGCCACGGCCGCCCCCTCGTTCGCGAGCAGTTCCCGCAAGGTGGCCCGGCTGCCGGTGTCCCAGTAGTCGTAGTAGCCGCGCAGGTCGGTCACCAGCCGCTTCAAGTCGGCGCGACTCGTCGGCGACGTGTACCGCACCGCGTGCGCCACTTCGTGCGCGATCCAGAGCGGCAACAAGTGCGGCGCGAGTCCCATGCCGTACGTCTGGGGATTCGGCCGGCCGGTGAAATGCTCGAGACATACGAACGCAATCCCGCGTCCGCCCACCACCAGCTCGCCCGCGTTCGCGGCGCCCACGCCCACCATGAGATACAGGTCCACGGCGCAGTCCGCCTCGAAGCGCTCGAGCGAACGCTGCAGCGCATCCTCCGCGATTGCGGCGACGTCCACGTCCTCGAGCAGCCGCTCGAGATCCGCGCGCTCGGCGCGCAACGTGGCCGCGATCACTTGTTCCGCGTGCGGCGACGTCGGATCCAGCACGTAGTTGTGCCAGTAGCTCTGCAGCACGGGCTTGTGGCGGTCGAGATACTCGTGGTAGGCCGCGGTGGGATCGGGCGCGGCGAGGATCGCCAGGAACTCCGGCACGAGATTGACGAGCATGAGGCGGCCGGCCCCAATTTGGGAACCAGCCCCGCCGGAGACAAGCGCGCGCCCCACCCCAAGTCTCGTACGACGAGGCGCGAGCGGCTTGACAATTCTCCTAGGTGTGGTCGCGCATCTTGCGGCTCATCTCGGCGAGGAACCGCCGCTCGGCGGGCGTGAGACTGTCGATCCCGCGCGCCGAGATCTTGTCGAGCACGCGGTCGATCTCCGCTTGAGCGGGATCGCGCTCGACCCGGCGCGGCGGCTTGGGCGCATCGCTGGCCCGGGCGGCCCGTCCCGGATGCACGAGCACGCTGGGCTCGGACCGGCGCCGCAGGTTGCGCTCGGCTCGTCCCAGCCGCCAGTCGCTGATCTTCAGGTAGACGAAGCCGGTCGCGAAGCCGCCCAAATGAGCGAGGTGCGCCACGCCGTCGCTGGTGGGCAACAGCGCGAGCGCGAGCGAGATCGCAACGATGAACGTCACGAGCCATTTGGCCGCAATCGGCGCGGGGAAGAACAACACGTTGATCGGGGCGTCCGGCGCCGCCCACGCGAACGCCAGCAGCACGCCATACACGGCGGCCGACGCACCGACCACCGGATTGAGCCGGCCGAAGCTCCACCCCAGCACCAGCGACAGGACGGCCCCTCCCAATCCGCAGAGCAGGTAGTAGCGCACGAACGCCCCGCCGCCCATCCGCTCTTCCACTTCGGGACCGAAGACGTACAGCGCGAGCAGGTTGAAAGCGAGATGCAGCAGGTTGGCGTGAACGAACATGTACGTGAAAAACGTCCACGGCTGCCGGAAGGCGGAGAGCGGGGCGAACCCGAGCGTCGCCACGAACCCCGGGCTGACGAACAGCGTCACCTGGAGCAGGAAGACGACGAGGTTGGCGACGATCAGCCGCCGCACCCACGGAGTCATGCCGAACATCCGCTGCGGGTCCATCGTGTAGTTATCCCCCGCGCGCGCTCCCCGAGTTCCCCGCGAGCCGGCAGATCCGCTCGCACAGCTCCGGAAACTCGATCCCCGCAGCCCGGGCGGCCTGGGGGAGGAGGCTGGTGCGCGTCATGCCGGGGAGCGTGTTCGCCTCGAGGCAAAAGATGTCGCCCTCGGGGCTCAATCGGAAGTCGACGCGCGAATACCCCCCGAGCTTGAGGGCCCGGTGAGCCGTGAGCGCCAGCTCCTGCAGCTGCCGCGCCCATGTCGTATCGAGCTTCGCGGGGAAGATCTCCTCCGACATCCCCGGCGTGTACTTGCACTCGTAGTCGAACAGCTCGTGCTTCGGAATGATCTCACCCACCGGCAACGGCACGTCACCCAGCACCCCCACCGTCAGCTCTCGCCCAGGGATGAACTGCTCCGCCATGACCTCGGTATCGAACGCTTTTGCGACTTCCACCGCCGCGTCCAACCCTTCGGCGTTGTGCACCAGCGTCATCCCCACGGAGGAGCCCATCTTGGACGGTTTGACGATCACCGGCCATCCCAACGCCGTCGTCACATCCTCGGCGGCGACGGGGGCCATGAACCACGCGGGTACGGGCACTCCCGCCGCCCGGAACAGCCGCTTGGCGAGGTCCTTATCCATGGCGAGCGCGCTCGCCAGCGCCCCGCTCCCGGTATAGGGCACCGCGATCACGTCGAGCACCGCCTGCAGGATCCCCCCCTCACCGCGGCCCGCGTGCAGGCACAGGAACAGCACGTCCGCGCCGGTGACCTCTTTGAGCCCCGCGAGCCCGTTCGAGAGCATCGCGCGCTCGCGCCCGTCGAGCTCCGCCACCGCAGGCGGCTCCCGGCCGACCGCGGTCGTGAGCAGCCGCTGCTCGTCGGTGGTGGAGAGGAGCCCGGTCACCGTATCGACGACCCGCACCGTGTGCCCGCGACTCCGCAGCGCCTCCACGATTTGGGCGGCGCCGGCGAACGCGACCGCGCGCTCCGCCGTCGCACCGCCCGTGATCACCGCGATCCGCATCAGTGGATTCCAGCGAGCTGGTGGAGCACGTCGTACCGCGTGACGATCCCCGCGATCTTGCCCTCGCGTCGCACCAGCGCCGCCGGCGTCTCGCGCGACAGAAGGGTGGTGAGCCGCTCGACGGGAAGGTCGGCATCCACGACCGGGAACGGCGCATCCATCACATCCTGGACCGGCTGGTCCAGCGTCACCGGGTCCTCGAGCGCCCGGGCCATGAGCCCCTGCTCGGACACGGCGCCCACGCCGTCGCCGACGTCCAGCACCGGGAGCTGCGACACGTTGTACGTGCTCATCAGGTTCAGCGCCTGGCGCACCGTCGCCGTCGGAGCGACCGAGATCAGTGGGGGCGCACCCGAGTTCCGCGCCTCGAGGAGTTTGGCCACCGACACGCGCTCCGCCTCGAGGATCTGGTTCTCCCGCAGCCATTCGTCGTTGAAGACCTTCGACAGATACCGCTCTCCGGTGTCGGCGAGCACGGTCACCACGAGCGCTTGCGGGTCGTTCACCCGACGTGCCACGTCGAGCGCAGCCACGACGTTGACGCCGGTCGAGCCTCCGGCGAACAGGGCCTCTTCCTTGGCCAGGCGACGCACCATCAGCATGGCGTCCTTGTCGGACACCGTGATCCACTCGTCAATCACGTCCCAGTGAAGCGAGGTTGGCAGTTTGTCGCCGCCGATACCCTCCACCTTGTAGGGGTGGCCCTCGGTCTTCTGATGGGTACGCGCGTACTCGGTGTAGATCGAGCCGACTGGGTCGCCGGCGATCACGCGGACCCGTGCGTTCTTCTCCTTGAGGAACCGACCCGCCCCGCTCACCGTCCCGCCCGTCCCCGGTGCGCACACGAAGTGCGTGATCTTCCCCGCCGTTTGCTCCCACAGCTCGGGACCGGTCGTGCGGTAATGCACTTCTGGGTTCACGGGGTTGTAGTGCTGGTCGGCGAAAATCGCGTTGGGGTGCGCCGCGGCGATCGCCCGCCCCTTCATGATGTAGTTCTCGGGATGGTCGGGGGGCACCGCGGTTGGCGTGATGATCACCTCGGCGCCGAGCGCGCGCAGCAGCCGCGCCTTCTCCTGCGACATCTTGTCCGGCATGGTGAACACGCAGCGGTAGCCCTTCACCGCGGCGGCGAGCGCGAGCCCCACGCCCGTATTGCCTGACGTGGCCTCCACGATCAGTCCCCCTGGCTTGAGACGCCCTTCGCGCTCGGCCGCCTCGATCATCGCCAGGCCAATGCGGTCCTTCACGGATCCGCCGGGATTAAAAAACTCCGCCTTGGCGTACACCGGCGTCCGGATCCCTTGCGTGACGCGGTTCAGCCGGACCAGCGGCGTCCAGCCAATGGTCTCGAGGATATTGCCGTACGGCTTAGCGTGGGACGGCATTTGTGTCCGGCTTCGCCGCGCTGTCCGGGACGGTGCGCGCCGAGTCCAGGCGCTGCGGGACCGTGTCCCGCTTCGCGGGCGTCGTGTCACGCCGCGCCGGGCGGACCGGAGCCACCGGCGGGGGGGCCGGAGCGGGTCGGGGACGCGTGGTGTCCGGCTCCCCCTTCGAGACGGCCCCGCTCGCCTGCGGGTGACGGAACTCGACCGGTTGGAGGAATGCCGTGGCGATGGACAAGCCATGGCGCCGGGCGGGAGCGAAGCGCAGCTTGCGCGCGCCCGTGAGCGCCGCCGAATCGAGCGCGGGATAGCCGCTCGATTCGGCCACACGGCTCGATTCGGGTTGCATGCGTCCGGCGGAATCGACGAACAGGCGGAGGATCACGTCGCCCTCGACCTTCTGGTCGTACAGCCGGGGCGGGTACTGGATCGGCGAGTCGGCGTTCAGGGCCACCGGCGGCTCCTGGTCCGGCGGGACGCCGGGCGACCCGCTTCCCGCCTGCTCGGCCGGGGGTGCTTGGCGGCAGCCGGCGGCGCCGACGCTCAGGAGGCCGGCGAAGGCGACGGTGCAGACTCTCATGGTCCCTCCGCGAGCTGCTTCTTCCACGCCGCGAGCCGATTCAACGCGTCGAGCGGCGACAGCGTGTTTACGTCGAGCCGATCGAGCTCTTCCAGCAGCGGATGGGGGGGCGGGCTTCCCGACGGGCTGAACAGGCCGAGCTGGGCCGCGTCGGGGGGTGCGGGCGGAGCCTGGTGCGCCACATGATGACCCGCTTCGAGCAGAGCGAGCACCTGCCACGCCCGCCCCACGACCGGCGCGGGCAGTCCTGCCAGCCGCCCCACGTGGATGCCGTACGATCGGTCGGTGCCGCCCGGCTCGAGCCGATGCAGGAACACGATTTCGTCCCCCGCTTCGCGCACAGCCACGTTGAAGTTGCGCGCGTGAGCGAGCTCCTCGGTGAGTTGCGTGAGCTCGTGATAATGGGTTGCGAAGATCGTCTTGCACCCGACCGTGTTGTGCAGGAACTCGGTCACGGCCCACGCGATCGCGACGCCGTCATAGGTCGAGGTGCCCCGTCCGATCTCGTCGAGCAACACGAGGCTCCGCGCCGTCGCGCCGTGGAGTATGGCGCTGGTCTCGCTCATCTCCACCATGAACGTCGACTGACCGCGCACCAGATTGTCCGACGCCCCTACCCGCGTGAACAGCCGATCCACGACGCCGACGACGGCGCGCCGCGCGGGGACGAAGGCCCCCATCTGCGCGAGCACGACGCACAATCCCACCTGCCTGAGCAGCGTCGACTTCCCCGCCATGTTCGGCCCGGTGAGGAGGATCACGCGCCCGGCCTCGTCGAGCAGCACGTCGTTCGGGATAAAGGCCTCGCGCGCCATCATACGCTCCACGACCGGGTGGCGGCTTCCCTCGAGCATGATGGCGAAGTTGTCATTGACCTCGGGCCGCACATAGCCCTCGCCGTGGGCGACGTCGGAGAGGGCGCCCCAGACGTCGAGCCGGGCGAGCACCCCGGCCGTCGTCTGCACGCGAGCAATCGCCTCGGCCACGCGGACGCGCAACGCGTCGACGAGCTCTGCCTCGCGCGCCGCGATCCCCTCCTCGGCACCCAGCACCTTGGCCTCGTACGCTTTCAGCTCGGGCGTGACGAACCGCTCGGCGCCGGACAGCGTCTGGCGCCGCTCGTAGTCCGCTGGCACGCGGTCCCGGTGCGGGTTCGTGATCTCGAGGTAATAGCCGAAAACCTTGTTGAACCCGACCTTGAGCGAGGAGATGCCGGTGCGCTCGCGCTCGCGCGCCTGGAGCCCCGCGATGTACTGCTTCCCGCCGTCGCGAGCGTCCTTGAGCTCGTCGAGCTCGTGATCGTACCCGGCTCGGATCGCGTCGCCGTCGGGCGCCTGGGCCGGCGGACGCTCTACGAGCGCCCGGGAGAGCTCGTCGCCCAGGTCCTGGAGGAGATCGAGGCGGTCCGCGGCTTGCTCGAGCAGGGATGCCCGCCCCCGCGCTTCCAGGCCGTCGAGCGCCGCGCGCACGTCGGGCAGACGCAGGATCGAATCCCGCAATGCCCCCAGCTCGCGCGGGGTCGCGCGCCCGAGTGCGGCACGACCCGCCAGGCGCTCGACGTCGCGTACCCCGTCGAGTGCTTCGCGCAGGCGGTCCCGCCCGCGTACGTCGCCGACTAGGACCTCCAAGGCATCCAGGCGGGCGGTTATGGCCACGGGGTCGACCAGCGGCGCGAGCAGCCATGCGCGCAACAGGCGGGCGCCCATCGGCGTCATGGTGCGGTCGAGCACGCCGAGCAGCGTGGTCCCCGCCGCGCTCGCGTGGCCGGGCGGGTCGGCGCGGAGCGGCTCCACCAGCTCGAGGTTGCGCCGGGTCATCTCGTCGAGCGGCAGCAGGTCGCCGCGCCGCAGCATGCGGGGGCGGGCCAGGTGTGGCAGGCCGCCCGGCTTGAGCTCCCGCGCGTAGCGGAGCAGTGCCCCCACCGCGCCCAGGGCGGGGCGGTCGCACGGCTCGACGCCGAGCCCGTCGAGGGATGCCATCCGGAAGGTTCGAGCCAGATCCTCGCGCCCCAGCTCGGGATCAAATTCCCACGCCTCGCGCTCGGTGCGCACGGCGCCCGGAAGCGGGAGGGAAGCCGGCGTGCCGCCGGGAAGCACGAGTTCCCGGGCTTCGTAGCGAGCGAGCACTGCGGCGAGGTCTTCCGACGCCACGGTCTCGAGCAGCAGCTCGCCGGTCGTGAGATCGAGCGCCGCAATTCCGGCCGGTGCACTTCGAGCGTCGACTGCCAACAGGAAATTGTTCCGGCCGCGCTCGAGCCAGTCGTCGGCGAGCACGCTGCCAGGGGTGACGATCTCCACGACCGCACGTCGCACGAGGCCCTTCGCGAGCTTGGGATCCTCCACCTGCTCGCAAATCGCCACGCGGTGACCGAGGCCGATCAGCCGCCGGAGGTACTCCGTCGCCGCCTTGACGGGAACACCGGCGAGGGGCACTTCCGACGCACCGCCATTGTTCCGCGACGTGAGGGTGAGACCCAGTTCGCGGGCGGCGAGCTGCGCGTCGTCCTCGAACATCTCGTAGAAGTCACCCATCCGGAAGAACAGGATGGTGTCGGGGTGTCGCGCTTTGATCTCGCGATACTGCTGCATCAGCGGCGTGTCCGCCTCGACGCGCGGCGTCATGGCTCCTCCACCACGAACGGCTGGCCTCCGAGCCGGGTCTTGATACGCCGTTGGGCCTGCGCCGCTTCGTCGTGCGACGCGTACCGCCCGACCCGCACCTTGAACAAGCCGCTCGTGTCACGCACCACGCGGGCGTCGAAGCCCATCACCTTCAGACGCGTGAGCATCTCGTCCACCTGCGCCGCGCTCTTCACCGCCATCACCTGGACGGCATACGTCGCGACCGGAGACGCGGACTTCGCCTGAGTGTCGCCCGCCGTGGCGGGCGCGGTGACCGGCGGGGCCGCGGTGGTAGAGGGACAGCGCGAGGCGTAGAAGGTGACCTGATTCTTGAACTCCACATCGGCGCCCGCGCCGTCCAGCGCCTCGCGGATCAACGAGCAGCCGTGTGCGTCGTCCTTGAGGTCGAAGTAGGCGCGCGCGCCCCAGAAGTTGGCCCGAGGCCGCAACGGGGAGTCAGGATAGTCGAGGCGCAACCGCTCTGCCGCTTGCACGGTGGCCGCGGGATCGCCCTGAGCGAAGTAGAGCTGCGTGAGCAGCACGAGCGCCGAGTCGGCCCATACCGACCGCCCATACTCGACCACGACGCGTTGCAGGTTGGTCGCGGCGGTCGTCGCGTCGGCCGCGATGCGGCCCGCGGTGAAGAGTACGCCGGGATAGATGGAATCCTGTGGGGACAGCCTCGCGAGCAGCCGGCGAACCATGGCGCGGGCCGAGTCGGGGCGCGTCTGGGCGACCCGGAGGGCGGCCACCCGGACCGTGTCGGTTTGGGCGGACAGGTGAAGCGGGGGTCCTGCCGTCAGGAGCGCGGCCGCCAGCACGAGTCTCCGTCCGCCTGTCACGCCGCCTCCCTCACCCGCACGCCCCACGACAGCACCAGCTGCTCCAGGATGCCGACTTCGTCGGTCAACGTGCTCGACTTGAGCGCGCGATCGGCGTCCAGGGCCAGTCGCAGGGCGCTGCGCAGCTCGGGCCTGGCCCAGAGCTCCGCCCAGCGGGCCCAGCGGAGAGCCGTCTGCTCCCAGCTCCCCAGGCCGTACGGTCGTGCG
>Ga0075435_100003872_pt1 | contig 10213 bp, 5 predicted proteins | sample RhiMethybrSRZTD4_FD_75302 | JGI IMG/M metagenome (GOLD analysis project Ga0075435, IMG submission 75302) | Populus rhizosphere microbial communities from Tennessee, USA - Rhizosphere MetaG P. TD hybrid SRZTD4 | ecosystem: Host-associated > Plants > Roots > Rhizosphere > Soil | place: USA... | reverse complement strand
CGTCCAGCTCTGGCCTTCGTTCGTCGACTTCCACAAATGTTGCGAACCGACGTAGATGATCGACGGGTCGGTCGGCGCAAGGACGATTGGGAACGTCCACTGGAAGCGCTCGGCGATGTCGGCCGACGCGTACCCCATCGGATTGTCGGGATATGGATTGATCGCGCGCTCCTGCCCTGTCCGGCGATCGAGACGCGTGATCAGACCGCCGTAGCTGCCCGCATAGAAGACGTCCGGCGCACGCGGATCGCTCGCGATGTAACCGCTCTCGCCGCCGCCCACCGAGTAAAACACCTGATCGGCACCACCGCCCGCGCCGCCGGGCCCGGCCTGCGGCGGCTGACTCGACACGCACGCGGTCGAGTTGTCCTGCTGCGCGCCGCATACGTGATACGGCACGTGCTTCGTCGTGATCACGTGATAGAACTGCGCAGTCGGCATCGTCTCCGGCGTCCACGTCTCGCCGCCGTTCACCGAAACGGTCGCGCCGCCGTCGTTGGCTTCGATCATCCGGGTCGATTCGTTCGCCGCGATCCACATGTCGTGGTTGTCGCCGTGCGGCACCCGAATCGGCGTCCATGTCTTGCCGGCGTCAGTGGACTTGCTGAACCCGACGTTGAGCACGTACACCGTGTCCTTCACTTTGGGATCGGCGTACACACGCGTGTAGTAGAACGCGCGCTGACGCAGATCGCGGCGGTCGGTCACCTTCGTCCACGTCGCTCCAGCGTCGTTCGAAAGGAAGAAGCCGCCGTCCTCTGCCTCGATTTGCGCGTACACGCGATTCGAATCCGCGCCGGACACGGAGAGGCCAATCTTGCCGAGCGTCCCTTTCGGCAAGCCTGGATTCCGCGAGATCTCGCTCCAGTGATCCCCGCCGTCCGTCGATTTGAAGACCCCGCTGCCGGGCCCGCCGCTCGACATCTCCCACGAGTTGCGGTACGCCTCCCACATCGCGGCGTACAGCACCTGCGGATTGTTCGGATCGATGATCAATTCGATCGCGCCTGTCTTGTTGTCGCGGAACAGGATCTTGTCCCAGGTCCTGCCGCCGTCCTTCGATCGGAACACGCCGCGATCGGCGTTCGGCGCCGCGTGATGGCCAAACGCTGCAACGTAGACGATGTCGGGGTTGGTGGGATGAACGCGGATCTTCGAGATGTTCTGGGTCTCGGCGAGTCCGATGTGCGACCACGTCTTCCCGCCGTCGGTCGTCTTATACGCGCCGTCGCCCTGAATGATGTTGCCGCGGATATCGGCTTCACCCGTGCCGATGTAGACGATGTCGGGATTCGACGGCGCAACGGCAACAGCGCCGACCGACGAGCTGTGGATCTTGTCGTCGGTGACGGCGCGCCACGTGATTCCGCCGTCCGTGGTCTTCCACAACCCGCCGCCGGTTGCTCCCATGTAGTACTCGTAGGGCCGCGAGCTGCTCCCCGCGACGGCAAGCGAGCGTCCGCCTCGCGGCGGACCGAGGCTGCGCCAGCGAAGCGCGCCGAACGGGCCTGTTTCTTCGACTTGTGCGGCGCCGCCGCGCCGCTGCGCGCTGACGATGGTCGGAACAATCGCGAATGCGGCAACCATGCAGACGCAGATCGCAATAAGAAGAACTTTTAGTGTGCGTGACATAAATAAGAATTCTATCGCGTGCGCGACACGACAACGAACTGCTCGGGTGCGATGCGGCGCCGCCACAAGACTCGTCCCGACGTCGCCCACATGCCGTCGCGCTGGTACTCGACGGTGAGCGGCACTCCCCGCGCCACGAACTCTTCGTACGCACGGCGTCGCATGACGCAATGAAACGGCTGCGGGGACGTGAAGAACGCCTCGGCCTCGCGCGGATCGTCAATGAATGTCACGTGCCGGCCGATGTAAAACCTGAACGTCGGGTTCCACCGGTTCAGTCGAAAGCTGGCGACGCGGTCGCCGTCCTCGGTGTGCGCGACGACCCAGCGCGCAATGTCCGGGACCACCTTGCGGTGCTCGAGCGCAGGCACCACGAACGCGAGGATGCCGGCATATGCCACGGCAAGCGCGATGAGCGGGATCCACGGATACTTTGGCGGCTTCTGGCCCGCCCGCCCGCGGACGTTGATGAGGGCCGTCAGCCAGGCGCCCGCCGCGGTAATCGCAACCGGAACGACGATCGCCGCGCGCGATAACTCGAGCCGCGCGATCAGGAAATATCCGCAGCCGACGCCGAGCACGACGAGGAGCGGTCCGACGAGATGGAGTCCGACCCGCGATGCGGCATTCCGCGGCGCGGCGGGATCGTCGTGCACGTCGATCCACGCGCGCGCGCACAGCAGACACAACGCGGGCGCCGCCGGGAACACGTAGTGATCGAGCTTGAAATGCGAGAAGGTGAAGAATCCGATCACCGCCGCCGACCACGCCCACAGCAGGACTTCGAGCGTGTCGATCCGTTCGCGCCGGATCGCAGCGCGGACGTCGTCGAGCAGGCGGCCGACGAGCAGACCGGTCCACGGCAGGAGACCCGCCGCGAGAATCTGAAAGTAGAACCACAGTCCGGGTTGATTCGCGAACCGATTGGTCGCGTAGAGACGCACGTTCTCGTCCAGCACGTACCCGTTCACGAAGTCGTTCCGGAAGCGCAGGAACATGTAACCGAACCAGGGTGCCGACAACGCGACAACGAGGCCGAGACCGGCAATCCACCTGAGCGACAGCAGTCGGCGCCTGGCATCGGCCGACGCGGCGCACGCAAGCACGAGCGTGAGACCGCAGAGCACGAGCGCGAGCGGACCTTTCGTCAACACGGCGAGCGCGATGGCGACGTAGCCCGGCCACTGCAGCCGTGGTCGATCGCGCAGCGCGGCCACGGTCAGAAGCGCGGCGCCGCCGAATACGAGCGCGGTGAACGTGGTGTCGAGGATCGCGTATCGAGAGAGCGCGAACACACCCGGACTGGCGGCGAGCAGCAGTCCGGCGATGACGCCAACCGGCACGGAAACGGTGATGCACCCGAGCCACACTGTGAAAGCGATGAGCGCAAGTGCATTAAGAGCAGGCACAATCCGCGCGGCGAATTCGTTGGCGCCGAACGCGAACATCGCCGCGCCTTGCAGGAGATGGAAGAGAACCGGCTTGTCGAAGAACGGCTGCTCGTTGTACTGCGGCGCCCACAAGTCACCGCTGACGATCAACTCGCGCGATGTCTCGGCGTAGTGGGCTTCGTCCGGGTCCCAGAATGTCGGCGACCCAAGCCGCCAGAACACAACGATAAAGACAAGAACCGCGGCGAGCGCACCGAGCGCCACAGCCTCGAGCGGCACGCGCGACGCAGCGAACGCGTCGCCGCGAGAAGGAGACGACGGGGTCGACTCCTCGCTATAATCGGCCGGCCGCCGAGCCGATAACTGGCGCAACGTGCGTAGAGCTTACACTGTCTCCACCTTTCATGGACATGGCGTATTCGTTGCTGACACCGCCGCCAGCCGTGGCCCTCAAGGCGCTCGACGATTCGACCCCGACCAATCCTGGAAGCTCTGACGACCGCGGCTCACAGAAAACGGCGACGGACTGCCCGATCCTCATCGTCGAAGACGATGCGGACCTGCGCGAGATGATGGCGCAGCTGCTCACGCTGGAAGGCTTTCGTGCGGCCGCGGTCGCAAACGGACGGGAGGCGCTCAAGTACCTCGGAGGCACGGATGCGCCTCAGGTGATCCTCCTCGACCTGATGATGCCCGTGATGGACGGGTGGGAGTTCCGGCGCCACCAGCAGGCCGATCCCAACCTGGCGGACGTGCCGGTCATCGTGCTGTCGGCGCTCGATCAGGCGCGCGCCGCCGACCTCGACGCCGCCGCCTTCCTCAAAAAGCCGCTCGACTTCGATCGATTGCTCGAGCTGGTTCGCCACTACTGCGAGTAACTCCGCCGCTGCCGACGGGCTGCGGCGCATCGACTGATACCATTCTTATACGTGAGGCGGCTTCGATCGGTCCTGAGAGCGTTCGCGAAAGCGCTCGTCGGCCTCATCGTCATCATCCTGATTGCGATCGGCCTGGGACTCACCGCGATCGAAACCGGTTGGGCGAAGAACCGCATTCGCGAGTTGATCGTCAGCCAGGCGAATCAGTATCTGACGGCGACGCTCGCGATCGGGCGGCTCGAAGGGTCGCTCGTGCGCGGCATTCAGCTCGGCGACGTTCGTCTGTCGCGCGAGGGCCGCACGCTGATAGCGATCGACGAGATCGCCCTGAGTTACAGCATCCGCGAGCTCGTCGATCGCGGTACGGTCATCCGGCGCGTTCGTCTGACGCGCCCGCGCATCGTCGGAGCGAAACAGCCGGACGGCCGCTGGGATCTCGGCGCGCTCATCAGGGCTGAATCACGCGAACAGGAACGCAGAGGACCGAACCGGCCCATCGAAGTGCAGGCGATCGAGGTCGTCGACGGCGACGTGCAGCTGCGCGATCCGCTCGACTTTGGCGCCGCGCACGTGCCGACGCACTTCGCGTCATTGAATGCGGTACTGTCGTTCCGCTACTACCCCGTCCGATGGCAGCTGTCGTTCGATCGCGTGTCGTGGATCGGCAGCGAGCCGGAGTTGACCGTGACGCGGCTGGCCGGCGTGTTCGGCCGCGGTCCGACCGGCTGGTTCTTCAATCGACTCGCGGTCGACACTCCGCGATCGGCCTTCACGCTCGACGGCGTCATCAACACGGAGGTCAAACCGACCCAGCTCGACCTTCACGTCGGCGCCGATCGGTTTGCATTCCAGGAGTGGTCCGGCGTGCTGCGCGGCCTGAAGAACATCGCTGTCGAAGCGTCGTTCGAGACGTCGCTCAAAGGTCCGACCGCCCAGCTTTCGACCGAGCTGCGCCTCGCAGGCACGGGCGGCGCGATCGCCGGCCGATTCACGCTGGACACGAGCGTGCCCGGGTGGCACGGCAACGGCGAGGTCGACGTCCAGCGGGTGAACCTCGCGCGCTGGATCAATCGTCCCGATCGTCCGTCCGACATCACGGGACACGTGGTGTTCAATCTCGACCTGCAGCTTGGCGGACACTTCCCGCGCGGTTCGTACAGATTCGACGGCGCGCACGCGATGTACATGGACTACGCCGCCGACAACGTTCATGCGCGCGGCCAGCTCACGTCGACCGATGCCCTCGTCTCGCAAGCGACGGCCGTCGCGTACGGCGCGCGCGTGACCACTGCGGACTCATCGATCGGGCTCGACGATCCCTTTCCGTTCCGGTTCCGCGGTACGACGACCGGGATCGATCTTCGACGCCTGCCGAAACCGATTCCCGTTCCGCATGTCGAGAGCCTGCTGACGTTCGACTACGACGTTACCGGCCAGTTCGCGAATGCCTACATCGCCGGCAACGCGAGGTTCGCGCGCTCGGAGTTTCTCGGCGCGACGATTGGCGCGGGGACGGTCGGATCGGTGGACACATCCCGGAAGCCGCTGCATTTCACGGGCGACGGCGACGTCGATGGCTTGAATCCCGGTCGGCTCGGCGAGGGACTCGAGGTGAAGTGGCTGCAGGATCCGCGGTACGCCGGCACCGTGTCGGGTCACTTCCGCGTGGACGTTTCGGGCACCGACAGCGCGACGCTGTCGCTGACCGGCGGCGGTCATCTTTCGCGCGCGAACCTGTTTCACGGCGAACTCACCGACGCGGAGGTGTCGATCGACATCGCGGCGGGAACGCTGCGCGCGTCGTACAACGGCAGGCTGACGTCGATCGATCCCTCGATTCCGTTCGCCGATGCGCGGTTCGAGTCGTCGCTCACCGGAACCGGACGCGTGACGGCGACGGTGCGCGATCTTCTGGTTGCGGACAAAACGACGCTGGACGATTACGACATCGCCGGCAGCATGACGCTGCAGCCGTCGACCGTGCGCAAAATACAAATCGACGGCGGCCGCGTCGAGGCGGCCCTGCGCGCCTCCACGCTGACGGTGTCTGCGCTCGAAGTGCAGGGGCAGGCGATTAGCGGTCGCGCATCGGGAAGCGTGTCGTTTGCGGATCCGCCCGCGACCGATGTCTCGTACGAGATCACCGAGCTCGATCTAGCCGCGCTCCGGCCTCTCACGAATCGCGATGCCTCTGGAATGATTTCGACGACCGGACGCGTCAGCGGCCCGTCCAACGCGCTTCACGCCGTCGGCGATGCCAACATCAGTCAGCTCGATGCGTTCGGCGTCACCGCCCTCACGTTCGAAGGCCACTACGACGCAACGGTACCGGCTGACGTGCCGTCGCACGCATCCGCTCGCATCACTGGAAACGGGACTATGCTCGCCGCGTTCGGTCAACCCATCCGCGAGGCGTCGGGAACCGTCTCAGTCGATGACCAGCGGCTCGGATTCGACGTGCAGGTCACGCAGGCGGAAGGCCGCACCGGCGCGCTCGCCGGCACCGTGGCACTTCACACCGACGAACGGCGCGCCGAGGTCGAGGATCTCACTGTGTCGCTCGGAAAATCTCCGTGGCGCGTCAACACGAGCGCGGCGCGGCCGACCGTCAGCTGGACCGACGACAGCGTCTCGGTGAGCGCGATGGAGCTGGTCGGCGGAAGCGGAGACGAGCGCCTCGTGATTGCCGGAACGTGGCGCCCTCGCGGCGGCGGCGAGCTGCGCGTGAACGCGCAGCACGTCTTCCTCGAAACGCTGCAGGGTGCGTTCGAGCGGCCGACGCGCTACGGCGGCGTGCTCGATGCGAACATGACAATCCGCGGCACGAGCGACCTGCCGCTGGTCACCGGCACGTTCTCGATCGTGAACGGCCGCGTGGAGCGCGTCACGTATGACAAGTTTGCCGGCCGCGTCGACTACTCGAACCGGATGTTCACCGTCGATGTCCGGCTGGATCAATCGGCCGGCGTCTGGCTGACGGCAACCGGCACCGTCCCGCTCGGCCTGTTCAGACGAGACCTGCCCGAACAACCGATCGACGTCGCGTTGAAGTCGAGCGCCGTGAACCTGGGCCTCATCGAAGGCGTCACCGACGTCATCACGAAAGTGAGCGGCACGATTCAGCTCGACGTGCGAACCATCGGCACGAGCCGCGATCCGCATTTCGCCGGCTCGGTCGACATCCAGAACGCCGCGTTCCTCATCGCCGCGACCGGCGCCGCCTACAGGAACGTGCGCGGATCGTTCCGCCTCGCGCGCGATCGCATCACCGTCGAAACGCTGCACTTCGACGACGTCGACGGTCACTCGCTCGACGTGCGTGGCAGCCTCGGCACGCACGAACTCCAGGTGGGCGACGTGGAGATCGACGCGACGGGCAGGAAGTTCGAGCTGATGCGCAATCAGCTCGGACGCGTCGAAGCCGACCTGCAGCTGCGCATCCGCGGCCGCTTCGAGAAGCCGCGGATTGCCGGCGACATCACGATCGTCAGCGGAAGCGACGTGAAGGTCGACGAGATCCTCGAGCGCACGCTGTTCCAGCCGTACGCGACCGAACAGGCGCCGCTCACACAGCTCGACGCGGTCGCCGCGCTGAACCCCTGGGACCGGCTCGGGCTGGACATCTCGCTTCACATCCCGGGCACGCTGCGCCTGTCAGGTGCGAACGTGCAGATCTCACCGGGGACCCCGATTGGCCTGGGCGAAGTGTCGCTGCGCGTGTTCGGCGACCTGTATCTGTATAAGGATTCCGAACAGCTGCTGTATGTGACAGGCGCCCTGGACTCGCTCACCGGAACGTACGCGTTTCAGGGACGCCGCTTCGACGTCGTTCCAACGAGCTCGGTCATCTTCCGCGGCGATCTGAATCCCGAGCTCTATATCAGCGTGACGCGCGACATCTCCGGCGTTCAGGCGCGCGTCAGCATCATCGGTCCGCTGCAGCAGCCCGAGCTGCACCTGTCGAGCACGCCTCCGCTCGACGAATCGGACATCCTGTCGCTCATCGTGTTCAACACGTCGACCAATCAGCTGTCGAGCGCGCAGCAGCAGGAGCTCGTCGTCCGCGCCGGCGCGCTTGCGGCAGGATTTCTCGCCACGCCGATCGTGCAGGCCATTCAAACCGATCTCGGCCTCGATATCCTCGAGCTCGAGCCGGCCGGCGACATCGGAACCGGCCCGCGCGTGACGGTCGGCGAAGAATTCGCGCCCGGCCTCGTCGCACGATTCAGCCGCACGTTCGGTCAGGAGCCGTACGACGAAGCGACCATCGAGTACTACCTGTCGCGATTGCTTCGCCTGCGCGCGACGTTCTCCGACGCGCAGTCGCTGAACACGCGCTCGCCGTTCCGCCGCATCGAGCGGGCCGGCATCGATCTGCTCGTGTTCTTCAGTTTCTAATGCGTAGAGAACGCAAAGGACGCAAAGGACGCAAAGGGAACGGCTGAGCCGCGTTGCGGCGACGTGTGACCCCCGCTGCCAACGAACAGTAAACGGCTTCCGTCAGGAAAACATTGGCGGATATCAATCGATTTTGAGGCAGCCGTATCTCGCGACAATGGCGGGACTTCCCGGCGATCGCAAAAACCTCGACATTTGGCAGTCTCCCTGCAGGTGCGGCGCGTGAGGAGAGATCCACGTGTTACATTCGACTCGACTTCGCGCGATGCTGGTCGTCGCCGCGACCCTCGCTATCGCCGGCGTAGCAGCCGCGTACAAGCTGAACCGGTGGACGCCGATCGACGCGTGCCTCTGCCCCACCTCGCAGCACGCCGACGCGACTCAGACCGCCACCGCAACTGACGTTCCCAGCGCGAAGCCCGACTGGGTGCGTGCGCAGAACGACCACTCGTCGAGCGCGATCGACGGTCAGGCTCTCGCGTCCGTGCCGCTCGGCCGGACCGAGTCGTCCGCGATCGGAAAGACGAACACCAGCGGTCGCTCGCAGTTTGCGCCGTGGGGAAACGCGAAAGGTCTCAGCCGCATGACGAGCGGCAGCGGATCTGCGCCGTCGGTGTCGATGGGCGGTCTCTGGCGGCTGATGGCGTTGAATTCACGCCGCCACGAAACGAGCGCCACCACGGCCGTTGTGCACACGGAGAAACCCGCGCGACAGCCATCCAGTCCGCGGCCGGCTGCCCCGCCACGCGCGCCCTCCCGACCCGGTCGTCCGGGCGCACCGCCCGCGCCATCTCTCCCGCCGACCACCGCGGCGACACCGCTGCCGACGAGTGGCTTCAACGATTTCAACCTGCCCGTTGGCGTTCTTGCGGGCGCGCCTGATCCGACCAGTGGCACGCTTGGTCCCGGCGGCGGAGTTATTCCGAGCGTCGGCGGCGGACTCGCAACGACGCCGGAGCCTGGCACTTTCGCGCTTCTCGGCACTGGCCTGCTCGGCATCGCCGGCGTGCTTCGTCGCCGTCGTTGTGTCTGATCGATGACCGTCGCGCTCGCGATCGGCGTCGTGCTCCTCGCGGCGACGCTCTATGCGAACACAGGAATGGGGCTCGCGTCCGAATGGGCGTCGAGCCCCGACGCGTCTTACGGCCTGTTGCTCGTGACGGTCGCGGCAACGGTCGCGTGGAAGCGGCGGCATCTCTTTCTTCTCGCGGCGCGATCGAGCGATCGCAAACAAGGCGGCCTCGCGCTGCTCGTTCTCGGCGTCCTCATGTACCTCGCGGGCGTCCTCGGGGCCGACGTGTTCATCACGCGGCTGTCTGCGGTGGCCGTCCTCGCAGGATCGCTCTGGTATGTCGCGGGCGCGGGCGCAGCGCGCACGATGATCGCGCCGCTCGCGTTTCTGTTGATGGCGATTCCGCCGCCGACGCTCGTCGTCAACGCGATCACGCTTCCGCTGCAGCTCGTGGCGTCGCGGATCGCGGAAGCTACGCTCGCGGCCGCGGCGTTTCCTGTCTTTCGCGACGGCAACGTTCTCGAGCTGCCGTCGACGACGCTGCAGGTCGCAGAGGCGTGCAGCGGATTGCGATCGCTCGTGTCGCTGCTCGCGGTAGGCACCGTGCTCGCGTGGGCGTCGGACCGTTCGACTCCGCGCCGGGCGGCGATCGTATCGCTTGCCGTTCCAGTCGCCATCGTCGCCAACGGCATTCGCATCGCCGCCACCGGCGTCGCGTGTGAGACGTGGGGTCCGCAGATGGCGTCGGGACGCTGGCACACCATCACCGGCTGGATCACATTTGCGGTGGCGACGTTCGTGCTCGTGCAGCTCGCGCGCGTGATCACGAGAGCGTCCGGCGAGTCGCGCACGGTGCGCGCACCTGAGGCGGTCGGCGTATGACGCGGCGCGCGCTGGTCGTC
>Ga0075435_100003871_pt1 | contig 10213 bp, 6 predicted proteins | sample RhiMethybrSRZTD4_FD_75302 | JGI IMG/M metagenome (GOLD analysis project Ga0075435, IMG submission 75302) | Populus rhizosphere microbial communities from Tennessee, USA - Rhizosphere MetaG P. TD hybrid SRZTD4 | ecosystem: Host-associated > Plants > Roots > Rhizosphere > Soil | place: USA... | reverse complement strand
GATCTATCCGGTCCGGAATACTCTTTGCGTGAAGTTGCCCGGCTACGCGGAAAGAGTATTCCGGACCGGATAGATCGAACAGCGCCACGTATGGACGCTCGATTTGATCGCGAGGCGTGAGGCGGCCAGTGTCCTGTGCAGCCACCTGCAAAGGTAAGAACAAGGCCAGGGATGTCACGAAACACTCCCGAAACATCATTGCGCGGTACGAAAGGTTGACGTGATCTTTGCTAAAACGTGAGCCGGCTATAAATTCCAGCAACATGAATCGCCGAGAACATGTAAAGTCCCTCAGCGGCACAAAACGTCTCGTGCGCCAATTGGCGAGCGCAAGAACGCTGTCGCGAGAATTAGCACCAGAATTGGCACCAAAAACGAGTGCCAAGATGGGGAATTCAGGGACAACGAGGTGAAACCTTGGTACGCCACGTACAAATAATTATGGTTGTTATGAATCTTTGTCCTTTTTATTCTGATTGATGCCGTGGTTTCCTAAACCGTTGGTCGGGGGTTCGATTCCCTCCGGGGCTATTCAACAACTTACAAACTGAATCGCGTTCGACCTGCGGCGTGTTCTCCCGCCGCTTTTCATTCAAACAACCTCTCACCAGCGTTGGCGCCCGCATTTTTTGATAACATGAAAATATCTACGCGCCACACTCATAAACGTAAGGTGGGAGCGCATGACGGACGCTGGTCACATCAGGGCGTTCCGGTTGTTCGAGCTGTCGCATGCAGAGAGTGTTGGGAAGGATTTCCCGTTAGACGATTCGGAGAGGGACCACCTGCAACGGTGCGCCGAATGTCGGGGCGTTTACGAAGTCTTCGTGAGGCAGTTGAAGGGCCGAGGCCAACTGTCGTCTGACACCAGAGGTGCGGCCAGTCCGCGATTCAATGCCGGAGACCATGTTGAAGTGGTCGTACCCGGCGAACACCTCCGAAAACAGGGAATCGTCACCAAAGTCATCGAGTCGAAAACCGGCGATTTTATTTATCGTTACCACGTGCATTTCGTGGCCGGCGGTTCGGACGTGTTTTTTGCATTTGAAATTGGACCCGTCGGTACTTTGCCCGGCGGACCCGGCCTCGCGGATCCTTAAGTTGTATTTCCCAGCGTTTCCCTATCATCCTCGCCGTTGTTCCATGCAATTCACATTCAACTAATGTTGTGACGGGTTTAGACTGTAGCGGCGGAGGATTATGAAATCCCACATCACGCTGATCTCGGCCATTTGCGTTTTGATCGCCGTTCATTCGCCACTGCAGGCGCAACAAGACGGCGCTTATCTTTTCAAGACCTATTGCGCAAACTGCCACGAAGGTTCGGGCGCAGATTCTCGCGCACCGCAGGCCGACGTCATGAAACAGATGACGCCGGAGCACATCCTCGAAGTATTGGAGAAGGGTGTCATGAAAGCTCAGGCCGCCGAACGCAGCCGCGCCCAACGCCGCACACTTGCGGAATACCTCGCGGGCAAACCATTCGGAACCGCTCCGCCGGATCTGATGCAGCGATCCGCTTTCTGCAGCGATGGGGTCGGGCCGTTCAAGAATGCGCTCGATAGTCCGACGTGGAACGGTTGGGGTGTCACCGTCACGAACACGCGTTTTCAGCCTGCAGCCTCCGCGCAGCTGACCGCAGAGAACGTTCCCCGATTGAAATTGAAGTGGGCATTCGGTTATCCCGGCGCAACTTCGGGCGGCACGCAACCTGTCGTCGCCGGCGGACGCGTGTACGTGGGCACGGCCGAAGGCGATTTGTACTCTCTCGATGCGAGCACCGGCTGCGTTCATTGGATCTTCGAAGCGGACGGGGGAATTCGCTCTGCCATCAGCCTTGGCAAAGCCGGTGGCGACAAGCTCGCCGCATTTTTCGGCGACCAGTCCGCGAACATGTACAGCGTGGACGCCCAGACCGGAAAAGTGCTGTGGAAGAGAAAAATCGACGAGAATCCGCGCGCTGCGATTACCGCGGCGCCCGCGCTGTACGCCGGCCGCTTGTATGTGGGCGTCTCCTCGCGCGAAGAGTCGCAGGTCGGCGATCCACGGTATCCATGCTGTGAATTTCGAGGAAGCATGGTCGCGCTCGATGCGTCCGACGGAAAGGTACTCTGGAAGACTTACACGATTGCAGATGAAGCGCACCAGCTTGGAAAGAACAGCGCCGGCACGACGATGTGGGGACCATCAGGAGTTCCGATCTGGAATTCTCCGACGATCGATGTCAAAAGAAATTTGCTCTATGCCGGAACAGGAAATAACTACTCCACTCCATCAACCGAAGCTTCCGATTCCATAATTGCTTTCGATATGGTTTCGGGAAAGATCCGCTGGATTAGCCAGGTTGCCGAAAACGATGTCTGGAACGGCAGCTGCCGCAGGCCCGATCGTAGTCAGTTGGTTTGCCCGGATGCGGATGCTCCCGATGCGGATGTCTCCTCTTCTCCAATTCTGGTAGACATCGGTGGCCGTCAGATGATTCTTTCAGGCAACAAGTCGGGAATGCTCTATGCGCTCGATCCCGACCAGCAGGGAAAGGTCATCTGGAAACAGTCGACGGGAAAAGGCAGCACGAGCGGCGGAATCATGTGGGGCTCTGCGGTGGATGCAGAGAAAGTCTATTCGCCGAATGCATACTTCAACGCGACGGAACCTGAATCGACGGGAGGAGTCACTGCGTTTCAGATTTCCACGGGTCAAAAAGTCTGGTCGGCGCCCCCACCATCATGCTCGGGAAGGAAATCGTGCAAGCCGTCTCATGCCGCAGCAGTGACGGCGATACCCGGCGTGCTTTTTTCAGGAACCTGGGACGGACGCTTCCGAGCCTACTCCACAGCAGACGGAAGAAATATTTGGGAGTACGACACCGCTCACGACTATCAAACGGTTAATGGCGTCAAGGCGAACGGTGGATCCATGAGCAATGCCGGAGCGACGGTCGTTGGCGGCATGGTGTTTACAAATTCCGGGTACTCGCATCATGGAGGCATCATTCCCGGCAACGTGCTGTTGGCGTTTTCAGTTGAATGAGGTAGAAGTTCGTTCGATTGGTGTTACATTGTTGAGCGACATGCGGTACAGGATTCTTCCGTTCCTTGTATTCCTGCTGTTCGTCCCAGAGCTTCAGGCTCAGACTCCTATCACTTTCAACAACCAGGTCGTCCGTATATTTGAGCAGCACTGCCAGACGTGTCATCGCCCGGGCAACATCGCGCCCTTTTCGCTGCTCACGTATCAAGATGCACTTGTGCGAACGACGCTGATTCGCGATCAGGTCCAGTCACGGCAGATGCCGCCGTGGAAGCCTGTCGGCGCGCACGGAATATTCAAACGCGAAAGGGCGCTCACCGATCAGGAAATTCAGACCATCGTGCAATGGGCGTCGAATGGCGCGCCGGAAGGCGTGCCCTCGGATCTGCCGGCACCTCCGACGTTTCCCGATACGTGGTCATCGGGCGCGCCGGACATGGTGGTGCGGCCTTCCGAGCCTTACCAGATTCCGGACGGAAGCGCCGACGTCTATCGATGTTTTCCCATTACTCTCGATACGCAAACCGACGTGAACGTTCGTGGGTATGAAGTCCTGCCTTCCAATCGAGCAATCGTTCATCACGTCATCTTGTTTACTGATGAATTCAACCAGTCTACGGCGCTCGACAATGCCGATCCCGGCCCGGGATATACGTGCTTTGGCGGACCCGGCTTTTTGGTTGGAGCGGGAGCAATTGGAGGGTGGGTTCCCGGCTCGTCGGCAGAAATCTTTCCGGTGGGAACCGGCGTGCGGCTTTCGAAAGGCACGCGCATTGTGATGCAGGTCCATTACAGCCTGACGGACGTTCACACCGGCGCGACGGCGGCCGATCATATCAACCAATCGGACCAGACGCGGGTCGGATTCTACTTCTCACCCGCGCCGCTTCAACAGCTGAGCTACATTCCCGTAGTAAATCCGTTCTTCCAGATTCCAGCCGGCAACTCGCATTTTCTGGTGAAAGCTTTCAGCACGGTTCCTTCAAACGTGGACGTCATCGCAATCGCCCCGCACATGCATTTGCTTGGACGCGAAGCGATCGTCACGGCGCGTTTGCCCAACGGTACGACGCGAGAATTGATCCGCATCAACGATTGGGATTTTCACTGGCAGGGACTCTACGATTTTCAAACACCGGTATCCCTGCCAGCCGGCACCATCGTCGAGTTGGACGCGTACTACGACAACTCGACCAACAACCCGAGAAATCCTTCGAACCCGCCAATCCCAGTCAGTTGGGGTGAGCGAACCATCGACGAGATGTGTCTGACATTCCTCGTTGTAAAGGCACCCGGCACACCCAGCATCAACACTGTGCCTTTCACGCTCAGCGATCGGAGCATGACATCGGTCACGACACGTGAGTCGCCGCCGAAAACGACCACGGGCTATGCGAGGATTTCCAGTGCTTTCGGCCCTGCACCTGTCGGTCTGGCGATTTTTGGATATCGCCAGAACGGCATCATGATCAGCGAAGCGAGCGTTCCGGCCACCGGGCTTCTGGCGCGCGCTCGACTGTCAGCGGAAATCGACGGAGCTGCTCGAACAGGTCTCGCCATCGGCAACCCAAGTCCGGATCCGGCTACTGTTTCGTTCTATTTCACCGATGCGAGCGGACAAACAGTGAGCAGCGGCAGTGCAAGCGTTCCCGCCAACGGACAGATTGCGGCGTTCCTCGATGAAGCGCCATTCGGCGGGCCTTCGCCGTTTGCAGGATCGTTCACCATAACGTCATCGCGGCCTGTGTCTGTTGTGGCGCTGCGTGGATATTTGAACGAGCGCTCCGAGTTTCTTCTGACGACGACGGCGGTGACGAACCTCGATTCCACGGCCGCGCCGGGAACTCTTTTCCCACATTTCGCGGACGGCGGCGGCTGGACAACGCAAATTTCACTGGTGAATCCGACTGACAATGCAATCGCCGGCACACTGCGGTTTATCGATTCGCGTGGCCAGCCCGCATCGCTGACGCTAAATGGTGGAGCCGTTGTGGGAGACGTCAACTACTCGATTGCGCCGCGGTCGGCAACGCAGTTCGTGACCGCGGGCGAAGCGAGTGCAGTCGGCGCCGGTTCTATCCGCATCATTCCTTCGCAGAACGATGCAGCGCCGGTGGGATCTCTCGTGTTCTCCTATCGAGCCGGAGGTATTCGCGTGACCGAAGCTGGTCTTGCGGCTTCGAGCGCGGGCTTTGGATTTCGCGTGTATGCCGAAGGTTCGCAATCCACGCAATCGGGGATTGCGATCACGAACCCATCCTCGACGGCGGCCAAGGTGACTCTCGAGTTGATCAATCCAGGTGGGTCCACCGTTGCGAGCGGAAGTTTGCTGGTCGGCCCCAATTCACAGGTTGGATCGTTTTTGAACCAGATTCCGGGTTTTGAAGGAGTCCGATTGCCTTTCCAGGGACTCCTGCGCGTGACGAGTCCGATAGCGATCGCGGTTACGGGTCTGCGTGGCCGATACAACGAGCGGGGCGATTTCATCATCACTACAACCGCTCCAGTCTCTGAACAACTCGGTCTCTCTTCCGGCGATGTCTACATTGGGCAGTTCGCCGACGGCGGGGGATTCACGACCCAGTTCGTCGTTTTCAGCGGCGCAGGATTTCCGGCGGCCGGAAACCTCCGGTTTGTTTCTCAGGCTGGGCAGTCCCTCGATTTGAAATTGGAGTGAGGGCGGGGTACTCCAACGAACTCTCTCCGTACGATCTTAGGTCTGCAACCGCCAACCGCCAATTTGTAACAAAGATCTGCATAAGCGGAAATCGATTTGCGAAGATCGATATAGATAATCGGTTTTTGCTCGTGCAAATCTTTCTTACAAATTGGCGGTCGGCGGTTGCAGACCTAAGATCGTACGGAAATAAATGCCGCTTGACTGTACCGCGCTCGGAGGAATAGCTTGGCTTTCTTCGACAGAGCAGGAGGTCATTCAATGAGGATGAAAATCGTTTCAGGACTGGTCGTTTCGCTTCTGGCTGTTACCGGCATCGCGTGCGCCCAGGGAGCATCAAAGGAATCGCCCGTTATCCAGCAGCACATCGCGAAAGCGTTGGAATTGGCGGGAAGCCGATACCACGATGCAGCGGCGCGTTTGTGCGCCCCGCCAAACAACCGGCCGCGGCCGGCGTTTGACAATCTGAATGTCGAACCGGTCCGCCTTTTCGACAACCTTTATTTCATCGGACTCGCAAACGTCTACGCCTGGGCTGTCGATACACCTGAGGGAATCATCCTGCTCGACACACTCAACAACGCGAAGGATGCCGAGGTCACCATCGTTGGAGGATTGAAAAAGCTTGGCCTCGATCCCACGCGAATCAAGTACGCCGTCATCAGCCACGCGCACGGCGACCACTTCGGCGGCGCTCCCTATATTAAGGAGCACTACAACGCGCGAATCCTCGCAAGCGAACTGAGCTGGCAGGAAATGGAAAAGATCAAATCCAACAACGCTCCTCCACCGAAGCGCGACATGGTTGTTACCGATGGTCAGAAAATGACTGTCGGTGGTATCACGCTCACGTTCGTTCAAACTCCGGGCCATACGCCTGGCACCACCTCAGTGATCGTCCCGGTGACAGATCATGGCCAGCGGCATGTGGCATTCGTCTTGAGCGGTCCCCGAACGGAAACTCTCGAAACGACAACCCAGATGCTCGCGTCTGAAGAAAAGCTGGCGAAGTACGGCAAGGAAAATAAAGTCGATGTCCAGCTCACGAACCATTCCTACGTCGACAATTCACTGCCGATCATCGAGGCCATTCGTAATCGGAAGCCCGGTGAACCGAACGCCTACGTCATCGGCGAAGACGGCTTCCAGAAATTTGTCGGCTGGCAAGCGGAATGTCTGCGAGCCGACATCGCTCGCTCAGGAAAGTAGCTAACGGTTCTATCGAAAAGAAAAATTCACAGTAATCGTCGTCACAACGGCGACGGGTTCTCCGTTCAACAAGGTCGGCCTGTACGTCCACTGCTGAACCGCTTCGACAGCAGCGCGAGTAAGTAAAGGATGCCCGCTTACGACTCGCAGACTGTCGATGGTACCTTCTTTGTTGATAATGGCTTCAAGCACAACCACTCCTTGAACGCGAGCCTGGAGCGCCAATGGTGGATAAGAAGGCACGGTGCGACGAATCACATTGCCTTGCTGAATGCCCTCGCTGACGCGGATCGGCTGATCCTTCGGTACAACGGGTGGTTCGGGCTCAGCGGGTTTGGGTGGAGGCGGCAGCGTTTCTTCCGGCTTATTTATGGCTTCAGTAAAAATCGATCGAATACTCGCACCTCGACCGGATTGGGGAACATCAAGGGAAACTGCTGCTGGAGCTTCGACGATCCGGGCGATTTCCGAAGGTATGACCGTCGGTGCGATGACCGCATCGGTATTGGGTGTGAGTCCTCGTGGAGCAGGCATGTCCGTGATCACCGGGATCTCATCGGTTTTCACGAAGTTCGGCGGACGCAGCAAGGTATCCAGTTGTGGAATCGGAACGGCCTGCATCTGAAGAAGAGGTAAAAGAATCAATACGCCCAGCGCTGCGCCGTGGATCAATACCGAATACGTTATCGTCAGAGGATTGCGATTGGCCCGCCTTCGTGCCGATTCGAAAACGGAATCTTCCAGCATGTCGTCTCTCCTTTTGCGTTACCGGTGTAGACACTTCTCCCGCCGAGATTGTTCCGTCGTAGAATGACCGGGCCTTTGCTATGACTACCGCAATAATGATTCTGCTGGCCGCGAGTGGATGCGCGGCCCTCATCTACGAAATCGTCTGGCTGCAGCTTCTGCAATTGATCATCGGGTCATCGGCTGTTTCACTGGGTCTTCTTCTCGGAACATACATGGGCGGATTATTCGTCGGCAGTGTTGCTTTCCCGAAGCTCGTCTCTGCCAGGCAGCATCCGTTGCGTATGTATGCAATGCTCGAATCCGGAATCGGAATTTGTGGTGTTCTGATTTTGTCGGTTCTTCCGTTGGTTGGGCGTGTTTACGCCAATATTGCGACGCCGGGATTGTTGGGTCTTGTCCTGCGCGGCTCGATCTGTGCAGCCTGCCTGCTGCCGCCGACGATTTTGATGGGCGCTACGTTTCCTGCGATTTCACGCTGGCTCGAAAGTTCGACGGCGGGCATGGCGCGGCTCGGGTTTTTCTATGCGGCCAACATCGCCGGTGCCGTGTTCGGTTGCTTAGTCGCGGGATTTTATTTGCTGCGTGTGCACGACTTGGCGATTGCAACCTACGTCGCGGCCGCCATAAATCTGCTTGCAGCGTTAAGCGGTTTTGTTCTGTCGACCCGGAGCGCGTACAAGCCGACTTCGCACAAGGTAGATCGTCAAGACGTACCGCGCGTCGCCAAATCCGAAGCGATGTACTTTGGTGTCGCCTTTTCCGGACTGTGCGCTCTCGGAGCCCAGGTGGTCTGGACGCGTGTGCTCTCGGTCATGCTTGGTGCAACGGTTTACACGTTTTCAATCATTCTTGCCGTCTATCTGATTGGTCTGGGCATCGGCAGCGGCATCGGATCAGTTCTAGCGCGACGCAATGTGCGTGCGGACGTAGCATTCGGCGTTTGCCAGATGTTGCTCGCCGTCTCGATTGCATGGACTGCATGGATGTTGTCGAAATCCCTGCCGTACTGGCCCATAGATCCATCGCTCGCCGTTAACCCCTGGTTCAACTTTCAACTCGATTTCCTGCGTACCGCGTGCACGATTTTTCCCGCAACGCTGCTGTGGGGTGCGAGCTTTCCTCTTGCGCTCGCGGCGTTGGTTGAGCCCGGCCAGGACCCCGCCGGTGTTGCAGGTGATGTTTATGGATCCAACACAGCGGGCGCAATCGTCGGCGCGATGCTATTCAGTTTGGTGATCGTGCCGTCGGTCGGAACGATGCACGCGGAAAGGTTGTTGATTGGGCTTTCCTCGGTCGCTGCGTTACTCGTGATCGGTTGGCCGGGAGTTGAGATGTTGGCGGTTGGCCTGGGGATCACGGTTGCATTGATATGGAGTGTTGCTGAAATTCCATGGCAGGTGACGGCGTATGGACGAAGCGTTGCACCCATGATTCGAACGGACGCCGAGGAAGCGAAACAATATCCGCCAAAGATGCTCTTGTATCACGCCGAGGGGATCAATTCGTCCGTAGCCATTACGGAGCAGTGGGGCCGGCGTGTTATTTACGTGAATGGAAATGCCGAAGCATCGAATGGCGCAGATGACATACGCCTTGAGCGAATGGCTGGCCACATCCCGGCCCTGTTGCATTCGGATCCGCAAGACGTGCTCGTGGTCGGCTTCGGCGCCGGAATTACCGCAGGATCATTTACCGTTTACCCTCACGTGAAGCGCATCGTCATTGCTGAACTGGAAACGCGGGTTCCGCCGGCATCGACGCAATTCTTTCACGACGAGAATTACGGTGTGTTCAGTGATCCGCGAACGACGGTGGTTTATGACGACGGTCGCCACTACATTCTCACGACCCGCGATAAGTTCGACGTCATCACGTCGGATCCGGTCCATCTGTGGGTGAGGGGCACGTCGGCGCTTTATTCGAAAGAATACTTCGAGCTGGTGCGAAGTCATCTGAAGCCCGGTGGCGTAATCGCTCAATGGCTGCCTCTCTACGACGGCGATGCGGAAACGGTGAAGAGTGTGCTCGCGACATTCTTTGAGGTGTTTCCAGATGGCACGGTGTGGAGCAACCACATGGGAAATCGCGGGTACGATCTCGTTCTTGTGGGACGGGCGGAGGCGGGTCCAATCAACATCGATCGTATTCAGGCAACGTTGGACAGTGCTGATTATGCTCCCGTGCTGCTGTCACTGCACGCTGTCGGGTTCAATTCGGCGGTTGACGTTCTGGGAACGTATTTGGGACGCGCATCGGACTTGAAGCCGCTGCTCGCGGGAGCACAGATCAATATGGACCGGAATCTAAGACTTCAATATCTCGCGGGTCTGGAATTGAATGGCGTCGATCCGGAGCGCAGCTATCAAGCGCTGCTCGCCTATCGGCGCTTCCCGGAAGACTTGTTTACAGGTTCGGAACAATATATTCGAGAGCTGATTGCGAAACTGTCGATCAAGAAAGACTGAGAGAACGCGGGCTAAAGCCCGCGACTACGTGCTCGCCGAAACGTTGCGGCCAACTCGTAGTCGCGGGCTTTAGCCCGCGTTC
>Ga0075435_100003870_pt1 | contig 10214 bp, 4 predicted proteins | sample RhiMethybrSRZTD4_FD_75302 | JGI IMG/M metagenome (GOLD analysis project Ga0075435, IMG submission 75302) | Populus rhizosphere microbial communities from Tennessee, USA - Rhizosphere MetaG P. TD hybrid SRZTD4 | ecosystem: Host-associated > Plants > Roots > Rhizosphere > Soil | place: USA... | reverse complement strand
ATCGCTCCAGCCGCTGATCTACTGCGGCGAGTACGAGGAGGCGTTCGCGCGTGCGGAGCGCGCCCGTGCGGTGTTCGAGCGCCACGGCGATCACCCGCGGCTGGCGCGGCTCGAGAGCAACGCCGGCAACATCTACTTCCGCCAGGATCGATTCGAGGAGGCGCTCATCTGCTATCAGAGCGCGCTCGACGGCCTGAGCACCTCGGGCGCGCCGGCCGACGTCGCGGTGGCGCTGCGCAACCTCGCCACCTGCCTGATCAGCCTGTCGCGCTTCGACGAGGCGCTGCGCGTCTACGAGAACGCCCGCGAGTACTGCGAACGGGAAGACATGCCGCTGATGCAGGCGGAAGCCGACTACAACGTCGGCTACCTGTATTTCGTCCGCGGCGACTATCAGCGGGCGCTCGAGGTCTACGCTACCGCCCGCGCCGCCTGCATCCGCGTCGGCGATCGCTATCATCACGCCCTCTGCGATCTCGACGAAGCGGAGCTGAACCTCGAGCTGAACGACTTTCCCGCCGCGGTGACGATGGCGCGGCGCGCCGTCCGCACGTTCGAGCACCTTGGGATGCAGTACGAACGCGCGAAAGGGCTGGTCTTCCTCGCGATCGCGTCGGGTCAGGTTGGCGACGCCGGCGCCTCGACGCGGATGTTCACGCTGGCGCGGACGCTCTTCGTCCGCGAGCAGAACCGCGCCTGGCCGTCGCTGATCGATCTCTATCAGGCGGCGACGTTCCTGCAGGTGGGCCGCACCGACGAGGCGCGGCAGCTGGCGGCGGCGGCGCGGCGCATGTTCACCCGGCTGGCGATGCCGGCCAAGGCGGCGCTGTCGGAAGTGCTGGCGGCGCGGATTGATCTCACCGCCGACCAGGCGGCGCGCGCGCTGAAGTCGAGCGCCTCTGCGGTGGAGCGCCTCGAATCGGTGCAGGCGCCGGCGGTGGCCTGGCAGGCGCTGCTGATGCTGGGCGCCGCGCACGAGTCGCTCGGACAGCCTGGCGAGGCGTACGCCGCCTACCAGCGCGCCCGCGGCCTGCTCGAAGAGCTCCGCAGCCACCTCCCCGGCGACGAGCTCAAGATCACCTTTCTCAGCGACAAGCTCGCGATCTACGACGGGCTGGTCACGATGGCGCTCGAAATCGGCGGCGTCGAGGCGCGCGAGGAAACGGCATTCGGCTATATCGAGGAAGCGAAATCGCGCAGCTTCGCCGATCTGATTGCGTTTCGCGCCAGCGATCTGCCGGCGCGCGAGCCAGGCGGCGAAGTCGCCGCCGCCGGCGTCCGCGAAGCGCGCCAGCAACTTCACAGTTACGATCACCAGATCGAGCGCGAGACCACCGGCCAGCGCACCGCCGATCCGGCCCGCATCGCCCGGTTGCGCAAGGACGCCAGCCTTCGCGAGGCGCAGCTGGCCGATCGGCTGCGCACGCTGCAACGCGTCGACGCCGAACTCGCCGATCTCCACGGCGTCGGCCGCATCGACGTGGCGGCGATCCGCGAGGCGCTGCCGCCGGGCGTCCAGCTGCTCGAGTACTTCATCGGCCGCGGCCTCATTCGCGCCTGCGTCGCGAGCCGCGAGCGGCTGGTGATCCACGACCTCGGTCCCGCCGACGCCGTGGCCGGCATCGTCCACCTGCTGCGGTTCCAGCTCGGAAAATTTCGGCTGCACACCGACTACCTCCGCACGTTCGGTCGGGTGCTCACCGATGCGACGACGAGCCATCTCGAGCGGCTGCACCAGCTGCTCGTTGCGCCGGTGATGCCGTCGATCACCGCCGATCACCTGGTTGTCGTGCCGCACGGCGTCCTGCACTACGTGCCGTTTCACGCGCTGCAGGAACAGGGCGTCGCGCTGATCGATCGCTTTGCGTTGTCGTACGCGCCGAGCGCGCGGGTCCACTATCTTTGCGCCAAGCGGCCGCGCGCCGCCGGCGATCGCAGCCTGGTATTGGGCGTCGGCGACACGCTGGCGCCGCTCATCGCGCGTGAGGTGAAGCAGGTCGCGGCGATGCTGCCCAACGTCGACGTCGGCGTCGCCGGCAATGCAACGTCGGCGCAACTGCGCAGCGACGCGGCGGCGACCTCGCGCGTCGTGCACATCGCCACTCACGGCTTCTTCCGCCGCGAGCGGCCGATGATGTCGGCGATCCGGTTGAGCGATGGCGACCTGACCGTCGCCGACGTCTACCGGCTGCGGCTGTCGGCCGATCTCGTGACGTTGAGCGGGTGCGGCACCGGTCTGAACGTGGTGGCCGGCGGCGACGAACTGGTCGGGCTGACGCGTGGCTTTCTCCACGCCGGGGCCCGCGCGGTCATGGTGAGCCTGTGGGATGTGCACGACGAGAGCGCATCCGAATTCATGGGCGAGTTCTACGGGCGGTACGTGAAGGGGGGGAACCCGGCAGCAGCCCTGGCCGGGGCGATGCGGGCGGCCCGGCAGGAGCGTCCGCACCCCTATTACTGGGCCCCGTTCAGCCTGGTGGGCCATGCGTCGATTTAACAAGACTTTTTTTCGAACTCAGCCTATATTTCTACGGCTACAACCGAGTCTTATGTGTGCGGGCGAAGTGTCTCTCTGTCACTTCCTGCCGTTCACTACGACCGGAGAACACAACCGATGATGCACGCTGACGCCGCCACCTGCGCGGACTTTGTCCGGGGACTGCTTCCACCGGACGCTCGAGCTGCGCTGGCTCACCACATTACGGAATGCCGATCTTGCGCCGGCACGGTCGAGTGGCTGCGCGCGGTGGCGTCGGTCGCCGTCACCGACGGCGACTACGAGCCGCCGCCGCACGTGCTGCGCCGCGCGCGCGCGCTGTTCGCGCTCGAACGTCCGCGGATCATCCGGGCGCTGCCGCGGCTGGTCGGCAAACTCATGTTCGACAGTCGCACGCAGCCGGCCCTCGCCGGTGTCCGCGGACCCGCGGGCGCCAGCCGACAGGCCGTGTTCGAAGCGGGCGACTACGCGGTCGACATCACCGTCGACCAGGCTGCCGGATCCCGCCGCACGATGCTGGTCGGTCAGGTGATGAGCCGGGTCGCGCCTGTGGCGCCGATCACGGCCGCGCCCGTCTTGTTGACGTCGGGTGAAACCGTCGTCGCCCGCACGGTCTGCGATCGATTCGGGGAATTCCTGATCGAATACGAACCGCAGCCGCGTTTACAACTGCACGTTGTCATCGACGCCGGCAAGCGCCGGCTCGAAATGCCGCTCGAAACCGAAATGGTGGTGAGCCGCCGCGCGACTGACGACCGCGCGAAGTCGGTTCGCCGGGCACGACGACGTAAATAAAGCAACGAAGTGCCGAGGACCTGTCGGGACCTGAGGGGCACGTCATGAGGAAATCGAGCGCGGGCATCGTCGCCTGCGCGATCGCGGCGCTGGCGCTGACGGTTACGTCCGCGCAGGCGCAGCCGGTCGATTTAACGGAACAGTCCGTCACCAGCAGCTCAGGCCCCTCGCCGTCAAGCGGGCCGGGCAGCGGCGGCAGTGTGTCGTCGAGCCGCAGCGGACTGGACGACACCCAAACGGAAAACCTCGCACCGGCGATGCCGTCGGAAGAAACGTCTACGCCGGTTGACGCGGCGCTTGCCCCGGCCGACGCGACCGCGCCGTCGGATCCGGCTGCGCCGGCATCCGACCCGACGAACATCACGGAACCGTCGCCAACGACCCCCACCGACTCGACGACCGATAAAAATGACGGCGCCGACAATTCCGGCGATCAGACGCAGACCGATCCGCTGGCCGACGAGCCGCCTCCGTCGACGCCGGTGGCGCCCTCGACGGCTGCCGGACCGCGGTTCCTCGTGCGCGTGCGCTCCGCAATCGCCGACGACGTGATCGCGCGCCATCGGCTGACGCCGATTGCCACGGTTCACGAAACGGCCCCTGCGGATCTGGCCAACTCCGAACGGCTGGTGCTGATTGCCGGTCCGGAAGACATGTCGGCCGCCGCCATCGACCACGAGATGGACGCCGATCCCGACATCCTCGGTTGCGAGGAAGATCATTCGCTCGGGCTGCCGGAGCTCGCGGGTGCTGCGACCACGGCGTCGGCCGACGCGATTACCCAGACGCTCGCCGCTCGAACCGTCACCTCGTTCTATGGCGCCGACGCGCCGAGTGACTACGTCTCGCAGACCGCTTCGACGATCATCAACCTGCCGGTGGTACGCTCGACGTACACCGGCGCCGGCATCGTCGCGGTGATCGATACGGGCGTCGACGCGACGCACCCGCTGCTCGCCTCGTCGGTGATGGCGGGATACGACTTCCTCCGCGAGCAGGCAGGCACGGCAACCGACCTGCTCGACCTCGATCAATCGACGGCGGCGATTCTCGAGCAGTCCACCGCCGCGATCCTCGAGCAGAAAAACGTCGTCGTCGTGAACCAGTCGACCGCGGCGATCCTCGAGCAGTCCACCGCAGCGATTTTGGAAGGCCTGCCGCCGCTGCCGCTAGCGTTCGGTCACGGCACGATGGTCGCGGGGCTGATCCACCTGACGGCGCCGGCGGCGACGATTCTGCCGCTGAAAGCGTTCAACGCCGACGGCACCTCCACCGTGGCCAATGTGGTGCGCGCGATTTATTACGCCGTCGACAGCGGCGCGCGCGTCATCAACATGAGCTTCAGCGTCGCCGACTCGTCGCCGGAACTGATGAAAGCGATCAACTACGCGAGCAGCCACCGGGTCACCTGCGTTGCCGCGTCGGGCAACCTCGGGATCGAAACGATCGTCTACCCGGCGGCCTACCGCAATGTGATTGCGGTGGCATCGACGACCAATACGGATGCTCGTAGCGTCTTCTCGAACTTCGGCGACGCCGACGTAACGTTGGCGGCGCCTGGCGAGTCGGTTACGACGACCTTCCCGGGTGGCCACTACGCTAGCGCGAGCGGAACGTCATTCAGCGCCGCGTTCGTGTCAGGAGCGGTCTCATTGATGCTCCAACAGACTCCATTGCTCTCGCCACGCGACGCCTTGGAGAGCTTCACACACGGTGCACGCACTACCCCACGGCTTGGCTACGGCCGGTTGGATCTGGAGAGGGCGCTGACGAAAGATCACGACTGAAGCTATATATTTTTCGGCTCCCATCGCGCCCTGTATACGGGACGCGATGGATAGTAGGTCCGCCCGATTTCCCCGTGCCGTGTCTCCTGCCGGCGTCCGTGAGACGCGCGAGTCACTCCCCCACTGGGGAGAGCGCGTCCACCCTGCCAAGCCGACCCTACTGTTTTATTCGGGTAATCTGGACGCATCCTGGGGCGCGCGAGTGGTGCGCTCGTCCCTTGCGCAGGCGCTCTCGACACGCTTTCGCGTAGTCGTCGCCGGCGATTTCCCTGCCGGTCCTGCCGGCGCTGGTGCGTCCCCTATCCAGACGATTCCGCTGCCGCCGCTCGGTTCGGCGACGGTGCGGGATCGGCGGCGGATCCTGGTCAGCAGTTGTGCGACCCTCCAGCCGCGCGTCATCGTGATCGAGCAATACCCGTTCGGCGACCTGCACCTCGGCCCCGAGATTCTCCATCTGCTGGAGGCCTCGGCGGCGAACATCCGGACGCCGCTCGTCGTGTCGAGCGTCCGTCAGATGCCGGACCGCGACTCGTTGTCGTGCGCCGAGGTCTATGAGGCGCGGGCGGCGGCGGACGGCTACTTCGATGCGGTCCTGGTGCATACCGACCCGACCATCTCGCGGCTGCCCGAGGAAGTCCTCGAGGGCGATTCGCGATGGACGGCGCCGGTACGCTACACGGGCTTCATCAGCGCCGACCCGCGTGGGCCGGCGGAGATCCCCAATCAGCCGCTTGCCGAGGGCGGCGAAATCGTCGTGTTCGGCGAGGGCGGGGGCGGACACGATCGCCTGTGCCACGTCGCCGTCGACGCGTGCACCTACCTCGACGGTGCCGACCGGCTGCCGATGCGAATCATCGCCGGCGCCGATATGTCGGCAGCCGACTACTGTTCGTTGCAAAAGGCGGCCGCAAGCACGGCCGGCGTAGTGGTAGAGCGGACGGTGTCGGACGTTCGCAGTCTCCTTGGCAGCATGGCTGTCGCGGTGACCCACTGTTCGTACCCGCTCCTCGATGTCGTGCGAGCCCGCGTCCCCGCGCTGGTGGTGCCGACACTTTCAGGAGACGACACCGCCACGATGCGTGCGCGGCGACTGGCAACGATCGGCGCGGTCCGCCTTGCCGAGCCCGAATGGCTCGACGGCCCGACGCTGGCCTGCCAGATCGCAGCAACCATCGGCTTCGCGCCACAGCGCGTCGATCTCGACCTGTCCGGAGCGCATGCAACGGTCAGGTTCCTCTCCAGCCTCGTGGACGCCGCAAACCGATTTTCCGCGGCAGGCAGCGACGCCAGTCGTTTCGCCCCCGTCCACGGCTGGCAGACCACACGATTCAGAACCTGAGGCACACTCCCCTCACACAATCCGGCGGGCCGATACCGCGATGTGCGCGATCGCGACCGGTACCCCAAAAGGGCACATCCCATGGAGCGAACGAGTACGAGCACGGGACGATGGGTATCCGTGACGGCCGCAATAATCGCCGTCGCAGTTTGTTTGATTGGCCCGGCGGTCACCGCCGCCTTCGCGCAGCAGAGCGATCTCTTCTTCGTGGTGGACGCCAACGGCGTCGAGCGCGTGTCGTCGGCTCTGTTGCCGACCCCGGTCGCGACGGACCCTGCGCCATCGCAGGTCGCTCTCAGCGGTGACGGACAGTGGATGTTTGTCGCCTACGCCAATTCCTCGATCGTGTCGAAGATCGGCGCGGGCGGAAATACGGCGACGGCGCCGCCCGTCGACGTCGGCGGGACGCCGGCAGCCCTCGCTGCGGACCAGACCGGCGACGTGCTCTACGTGTTGCGCGCGGTCGGCGTCTCCGGCGCGTTCAACGCCTCGGGCCAAGTCGTCGCGTTCGACCTTGTACATGGCACGGCGAGTCAGCCGGTTGATGTCGGAGAGTCGTTCGGCGCCATCGTCGTCAGCGGCACCCACGCGTTTGTCGCCGCCGGCGACCTCACCGTGCTCAGCAGCGACGGCACCGTCGCCGGGGCACTGGCCCTCAACAGCCCCAGCGACCCGAACCTGTTCAACTTTGCCGTGTCGCTCGTCATCAACGGCGCCACGGCATACCTCTCGGTGAACACCTACAACTACGCAGGCTTCAACGGCTTCAGCGCCACCGGAAGCGTGCAGGTCGTCGACATCACGGATCCGGCAAAACCCGCGGCGGGCGCCTCGATTCCGCTGTTCTCGATTCCCGAAGGGCTGGCGTTGGCCAACGGACATCTGTTCGTCGGGATTCCGTACGTCTGGGCCGATTCGCTCTATGGTGCAGGATTCCTGCCGAGCGACTGGCTGGCAAACGTCAATCCGAGTGACGGGACGGTCGCATGGATCAATCTCGGCACCGCCGGCAACGTTCCGGGCGCGGTATACAGCGCCGGCAGCCTCGCGGCCGCGCCTGACGGCAACACCGTATTCGTCGCGATCCCGAGCGGCGACTCGATCGCACTGATCAACGTGACGACCGGTATGCTCGAGACCGACACGATTCCTGTCGGCAATCCGACCAACCTGGCGGCGCTTCCCCCTGCGGCAGCGACGCCCACGGACCTGAAACTCGTCGCTGGCGACGATTCGGCCGCCGGGCCGGTTCCCGCGGGCGGCGTTCGCGCCGCAATCGCCAACGTGCTCGCCAACGACACGCTCGGCGGCGTCCCCGCGACACTCAAGACCGTCGAGTTCGTGGACGGACCGTCCAACGGTGTGTCGCTCGATCGCGCGACCGGCGCGGTCTGGGTGGCCGACGGCGTCGATCCCGGCGCGCAGTCGCTCACCTACGTGATCCGCGAGATCGGCAAGCCCGCGAATACGGCGACAGGACACGTGACGTTGACCGTGCGCGACCGCTATGCGATCGCCGCGTCTGGCGACGCGCTCACGTCGGTGCCTGGCGTGGCGTCGGCCGCGAATGTCCTCGCCAACGATTCCTTGAACGGATCGAACGGCACCAACATCGGCGACGTGTCGATCACGATCACCGCGCTTGATGCGGCTGGCGGGGTCAGCGTCGACGAGGCGTCGGGTGCGGTCAGCGTCAGCGGCGACGCGGCAGTCGGATCGCACGTCGTCTCGTACCACATCTGCGAGCGCGCGGCGCACAACTGCTCCGGCGATGCGCAGGTGGTGGTCTCGGTGGTGAACCGGGCGCTCGTCGCCGTGAACGATGCCGCAACCGCGCCACGGACCGGTGCCGCTGCGATCCTGAACGTGCTCGCCAACGATACGTTCGACGGCGGACCCGCGGCCGGACACGCGGTGATCTCCGCGGCCGTCTCCGACGGCGCCGGCGTGACGATCGATACCAACGGCTTCGTCTCGGTGGCGCACGGCGCGGCATCTGGTTCGCACGTGCTCGCCTACCAGGTCTGCGAGGCCGGGCGCGCCAACTGCGCCGCCGGCAGCGTCGCCGTCACGGTGAGCCCGTACGCGATTATCGCGGGCAGCGACTCGGCGCGGCTCTCGCCGAAGAATCCGGCGACGGCGATCGCCAATGTGCTGGCCAACGACACGCTCGGCGACATGGCGGCGACGCTGGCGAACGTGCGGCTCAGCCCGCAGTACACGGTTTCGCCGGCGACCGACAAGATCGCGCTGAATGCCTCGACCGGCGCGATCAGCGTCCTGAAGAACGCGGTGTCCGGAACCTTCACGCTCACCTACCAGGTGTGTGAAGCGGCCGACCTCACAAACTGCACCTCCGGTAAAGCGACCATCGACCTGAGCAGCGGCGGGGGTGGTGGCGGCGGAGGTGGCGGCGGCGGTGGCGGCGGCAGAGGACAGTAGCAAGTTTCAGGGCGGGAGACCTCGTCTCCCGCCCTTTTTTGTTACGGCGTGCATGTGTCGGCGCGCGGCGCCGTCGCGGGCGCCGGACGCACGCTCAGAAACTGCACCGTCGGCGGCATCGTCGGCGCGAGCGTGATCGCCACGTGCAGCTTGCCTTTGTCGCACCCCATCGTCCAGCTACCGCGCAATCCGTTCTCCACCAGATCGAATGCCGCGACTTCCGGCCGGCAGGCGCCGACCGACGTCTTCAGCTGTTCGATCTCCGCACGGCGCCGCGCCTTCGTCTGATCGAGGAACAGATTCTCCGCCGCGATCCGGTCGGCGAGCGCATCGTCCCAGTTCGCAATCAGCCGCGAGACGTTGGTCCGCGCCTCGACGAGGGCTGGCGACGGCTGCGGCTGTCGCGGCAGCAGTCCGGCCGTTTTCACGAACGCTTCCATCGCGCTGTTGGTAACCCGCGTCCAGCTCGTGTAGGTGACGTTGCCGAACGCCACGATGCCGGCGCCGTAGTCGGGCAGCCACAGCATGATCGATCCGAATCCCGGCAGGCCGCCGGTGTGCGAGACGATGTGGCGGAACGCGCACGACTGCGCGACGCGCAGGCCGTAGGCGTAGCCGCCGGTATTCAGCTGCAGCGCGCCGCTCGCGTCGCGTCCAACGGTCGCCGGCGACGGCCGCCACACCTGCTGCATTTCACGGAGCGAGGCGCGGCGGATCGGCGCCGTCTCCGGTCCGTCGTGCGCCGGGAACGCCGACAGGTAGACCGCCACGTAGCGACTGAGATCGCGCAGCGTCGTGAGCATGCCGCCCATCGATCCGAACGATCCGTTCGAGAGCAGCGGCTCGGGCTTCCACTTCTCGTCCTCCCAGCGATAGCCGAGCGCGAGGTGATTCGCCGCCACCTCTTTCGGCTCGAGCGTCGTCGAGGCCATGCCGAGCGGCTCGAGAACGTTTGCTGCGACGTAGTCGCTGTAGCGCGTGCCCGACACGTTCGACACCATCCGGCCGAGAATCGCGAAGCCAAAGTTCGAGTACTCGTAGGCCACGCCGGGCGCGTTCGAGAACGGAATGCCGGCACGCATTTTCTCGGTCAGCTGCGCCTCGCTGTCGGCCAGCTGACGATCGCCCCACGGGTTGTCTTCGGGAAATCCTTCAGCATGCGACAGCAGGTGACGGACGGTGATCTTCGGCGAATCGGAGGTTGGGTACTTCAGCGTCTTCAGTTCCGGCACGTAGCGCTCCGCGGGATCATCGAGCGACAGCTTGCCTTCGTCGCGCAGCTTCAGGATCGACATCGCGGTGAAGCTCTTGGTCATCGAGGCGATGCGGAACACGGTGTCGGCGTCGACGGGTG
>Ga0075435_100003869_pt1 | contig 10217 bp, 2 predicted proteins | sample RhiMethybrSRZTD4_FD_75302 | JGI IMG/M metagenome (GOLD analysis project Ga0075435, IMG submission 75302) | Populus rhizosphere microbial communities from Tennessee, USA - Rhizosphere MetaG P. TD hybrid SRZTD4 | ecosystem: Host-associated > Plants > Roots > Rhizosphere > Soil | place: USA... | reverse complement strand
AGATAGTGCGCCAACCGATTCGCTCGCTCGTTCAGTTCTTCATAACTCAGTGCTTCGCCATTACACGTAACTGCAATTGCTGCTCCCTGCTGCGCCGCCTGCTCTTCAAATAACTGCGCGATCGACTTCTCCGGATACTCTGCGCCCGTCAAATTCCAGTCAAACAACAACCGCTGTCGCTCCGCGTTGGTTAACACCGGCAACTCTGACAATGGCCGGCTGCGGTCCGTCACCACCGCTTCCAGCAACACCTCGTAATGTCGCATCAGCCGCTGGATTGTTTCGGGCTCGAAGAGATCTGTCGCATAGACGAAAACGCACCCAATCCCGCGCTCGTCTTCACGCACATAAACTTCCAAGTCGACGTGGGTGGTCTTTGGCCCCTCGCCCCAAGGCTCCAGCGACAGTCCTCCAAACTGCGCCTCGCTTCGCGGTGTGTTCTGCACTGCGAAGATTACATCGAAGAGTGGATTCCGGCTCAGCGACCGTTCCGGCTGTAACTCATCTACCAATTTCTCGAACGGAAGATCCTGATGCGCGTAAGCTCCCAACGCGACTTCGCGCACGTGTTCGAGTAACTGCGCAAAGCTCGGATTACCGCTCAGATCGACGCGCATCACGAGCGTGTTCACAAAAAATCCGATCAGCTCTTCCAACTGCGCCCGGTTGCGATTCGCGATGGGCGTGCCTACACAGATGTTTGTTTGGCCGCTGTAGCGACTCAGCAGCACTTGAAACGCCGCCAGCATCACCATGAACAACGTCGCGTCTTCAGTTCGCGCCAACGCTTGTAACTGCCGGCTCAAGTCCCGCGACAACATCAGCGACTGCTTCTCACCCCGGTAACTTGGCGCTGCGGGCCGCGGCTGATCCAGCGGCAGCTCAACGGGACTCGCTCCCGCCAATTGCTGTTTCCAGTAACTCAGTTGTTTCTGTAGTTCCGCGCCACTCAGCCACTCCCGCTGCCACACCGCGAAATCGGTGTACTGCAACGGGAGCTCTTGCAGCGGTGAAGGCGCGCCTTGGTGGTAAGCCTCATAGAGCCCCTGTAACTCCGCAAAGAACCGTCCCATGGACCACCCATCGCTCACGATGTGGTGCATGGTCAACAGGAAGATGTGCTCCGTTTCACTGAGCCGCAGCAACTGCGCGCGCAATCCCCATTCTCGTCCTAATGCAAACGGCCGCTGCGCTTCTTCTCTTGCTATCCGTTCGGCCGCGGTCGCCTGCTCGCTTGCCTCTTTGCCACTTAAATCAATCACCTTCAGCGGCGACTCAGTCACCTCGTCGATCACCTGCTGGGGCACGCCCGCTACATCCTCAAACCTCGTGCGCAGGGATTCGTGACGTCTGACTATTTCTTTAAATGCGCTCTCCAGTACTCCAACGTCCAGCTTCCCAGTCAGGCGATACGCGACGGGAATGTTGTAGGCCGGACTAGCCGGATCGAGTTGGGTCAGAAACCAAATCCGCTGCTGAGCAAAAGACAGGGGAGCCGGCGAATGATGAACCCGTCGCGGAATAGAAATTCGGTCCGAAGTTCCAAGTGCATTCTCTTTGAGCTTGAGTTCGAGCAAAGCACGTTTGGCCGGCGAGAGGCCAGCGATGTGCTCGTTGAGGAGTTCTTCGTGCGAGGTTTTTGTGCTCATGGAGCTTCAATTACCGCTATCTTTGTGACCCTAAGGGTAAGGATACTTTAACTTTTCCCCTTTTGGCAGGGCTCTTCCTCAAAAACACCGTTGGACACCGTCAGTACCACCTGTGAACTAAGGGGCCTTGCGCGCAAGGCGCAGAGCGCTGCCGCGTTTCTAAAGCGTTTTCTTTGCGCCTTTGCGCGACAAAAACTCTTTCAAATGGACGTCGCCAGATACAGTTCAAGACTTTAATGCACAGCAAGTCTAAGACAATAATAAACGCTAAATTCCTGCCAGATTCCCTGAGTCCAGCAGTTGCTGGGCTTCTTCGTCGGTCAGTTGAGATAATTTGTCCAGCAACTTAAGGGTTTCGCCTTCGACCGCCAGCGCCTGACGTTGGGCTACGACGAGGGCCAAACCGGCGATCGTGGGCTGCTCAAACATCATCCGCAGGGGCAACTCGATTTGCAACGACTCATTCACCCGGCTGATCACCTGCGTGGCCAATAGCGAATGGCCGCCCAAGGCGAAGAAGTTGTCGTAAATTCCCACACCCTTTACTTTCAACACCTGCTCCCAAATGCGGGCCATCTCCTGCTCCAGCGGCGTGCGCGGCGCTACATACGTTTCCCCAAGCTCCGGCCGCGCATCGTCCGGCGCTGGCAACTGGCGCCGGTCGATTTTACCGCTCGGCGTCAGCGGCAATTGCTCCAGCACCACAAAGGCCGATGGGATCATGTAATCCGGCAAGCTCTGTTGCAGATGCGTGCGCAACTCATTCACGGTAATAGTTTGGTCTGGCTGTACCACTAGATACGCGATTAAGCGCTTCTCACCGGCAAAATCGCCCGCTATCACAACAGCTTCGCGCACTTTCGAGTGTTGTTTTAGTGACGATTCAATCTCGGCAGTCTCGATACGAAAGCCGCGAATCTTGACTTGATGATCGCGGCGGCCAAGGAACTCGATGTTTCCCTCGGCGTCGTAACGCGCGACATCGCCCATGTGATACAAACGCGCCCCCACCCTTTTGCCGAAAGGATTTGGAGGAAACTTTTCTGCCGTCAGAGCTGGTCGGTTGTAGTAGCCACGCGCGAGGTTGGCTCCACCAACGTATAGATCACCTGGCACGCCAATCGGCGCCGGCTGCTTTCCGGAATCCAAAATATAGATTTCGGTATTCGCGATCGGTCTGCCAATTAAAACTCGAGCGTCACTCCCATTTATCTCAGCGCAAGTCACGTCAGCGGCAACTTCGGAAGATCCATACAAATTGAGGAGGACACTGTTTGGCAGCTTCAACGCGAACTCGCGCGCCAGCTCCACCGCTAGCGCTTCTCCACTTGTTACCCATAGCTTTAATGATGGTAGTCTCCTCCCGATGTCTTCCACTGACTCAAGCAACACGCGCAACAATGAAGGCACCAGCACCAACCGCGACACCTGATTCTCGGCCAGTGTTTGGACCAACGACTCAGGATCCTTTAAAACCTCGTCGGGAATGATCACGCTGGGAACCCCTTGCAGTAGTGGCCCGAATATTTCCCAAACCGAATCGCCAAAGCTCAATGCAGTCTTTTGACAGCACACTTCACGGCCGGCGAAGGCGTAGCGACGCCACATCCATGAGCAGCGATTCATTGTTGTACGGTGAAGTGCCTGTACTGCCTTTGGTTGCCCGGTCGAACCAGACGTGTACATGATGTAGGCGAGATTCTCAGATATCACCTCGGTGTTGAGATCCTCACCGTTTCTTGATTCCAGCGCCGGCTGCACCTGCTCCCACAACATAATCTGCGTCTCTGTATCTTCAAACCTCTCGGCGAACCGCTTTTCCGTTAGCAAGATGGACAGATCCGAATCACACGTCATGTAGCGCAAACGTTCGGTGGGATATGCGGGATCGAGGGGCAAGTACGCGCCGCCAGCTTTCAAAATTCCAAGCAGTCCAACCACCATCTCAATCGAACGCTCCATGCAAATGCCTACGACCGTCTCTGGCTTGACTCCACGTGCGACTAAGAACCGTGCGAGCTTATTAGCACGTGTATTTAACTCGGCATAATTGATGACTTGGTCCTTGTGTTTCAGAGCCACTGCGTCGGGCGTTTGGCTTACCTGCGATTCAAACACCTGATGCAAACACACCTGATCCTTATAAGCAGCGGCGGTCTCATTCCAGCGGTTTAAGATGAGATCGCGCTCGACAGAGTCAAGCAATGAGATCTCTGCCAACGGAGATTCTCCTGCCTCGCTGAACTGTTCCAGCAAAACCAAAAAGTGATTGAGCAGGCGGCAAATTGAATCAGAATCGAAGCGAGTGCTATCGTAAACGCAGCTAATCAACAACTCCGCTTGCGGATTGACCAGCATGGTCAGAGGATAATTAGTCTTAGATCCGACAGCGCGGTCGCCGCGAATAACCACGTCAGTCTTGCTTTCGCGGAACGAAGTTTCGACTGGCAGGTTTTCAAACACCAGGATCGTTTCAAATAGCGGCACGCCCCGCGGCACGTCGCTCCAACCCTGAATATCGATTAGCGAACTGTACTCGTACTGTCTTTGCTCGGCCTGGTTTTCCTGCAACGTGCGGAGCCATGACAATAACGAAGTCTGCGACGGTATCTGGACGCGCACCGGCAAAGTGTTGATGAAAAGTCCCACCATACGCTCAACGCCGGCCAATTCAGCCGGACGTCCCGCCACCGTTGCGCCAAAGAGGACGTCACTCTCTCCGCTGTAACGACTCAGTAACAAGGACCATGCGCCCTGCACCAGGGTATTCATTGTCAGTTTTTGTTCACGGGCAAAACGTCGCAGTGATGAAGTTGCCTCGGCAGAGAGTTGTTCGCTTTGTTGATCGTAAGTCTCTTGGCGATTGGACGACCCATACCCGATCCTCATTTCGGTTGGATTTTCAAATCCACTCAACGATCGCCGCCAGAATGATTCGGCCGCGGCCGGGTCTTGCTTGAGCAGCCAGGCGATATAGTCGCCATAAGGCCGGACTTCTTCGAGCTCGGGTTCAAGGTCTTTGCAGAATGCTTCATACAAGGCAAAGACTTCTTTCAGCACTATCGCTCTGGACCAGCGATCGAGGATCAAGTGATGGCGGCTCCAGATGAATTTGTAGACGCTGTTGGAGATGCGAATGAGCGCGAGTCGCATTAGCGGTGGCCGCGCGAGATCAAAGCCACGCGCCTGGTCATTACGAATAAACTTTTCCAGCATCTCATCCTGTTGCTCACCATCGAACTCGCGCCAGTCCTGCTCTTCAATAAGGACATTGATGCTCCGGTAAACAATCTGAAGAGGCTTTTCGACTCCCTCCCAAACAAGACCCGTTCGCAGTATTGAATGGCGATTTACGACCCGCTGCCATGCTCTCTGAAACGCCGCATGGTCGAAATCGCCTTCGATAGTGAAGATCGATTGTTCAAAGTAAATACCCGAAGTTGGGGAATAGAGCGTGTGGAACAGCATACCCTGCTGCATCGGAGAAAGCTCATACAGATCTTCCAGGTTCGCACGGGCATCAGCAGTCGTCCCAGTGTGCTGGTTGTCAGGCTGTCTAATCATAATGTGTATGGGCTTTCTCCAAACACTCCGTCAGTATTTTCGCAAGCAAAGCCACGTTTGGCTCTTCACGCATTGTGATGTGCGTTCCAGGCAGGCGGTGAATTTCCATTCCCTCAGTCGCCATTCTTTCCCAGCCTAGTCTGTTATCCTCATAAGCTGGTGCACCGCCGAGATCTTCGGCGTAAAAATAAGTAATCCGTCCGTGAAAGACTCTGTCTCGCGGAACGTATGTGTTTTCAGCTTCGATGTTAGCCTGAACGGTGCGCACCAGCGGATCCTGAAATTCCGTTTGCTTTGGCAAGACTGTAGCTGCGTCGGCCCTTGTTTCAGGCTGAGGCACTTGTCGCAAGAATGTGCGGCGGAATCTTTTACGCACAGCCGTAGAGAGATGCACTGCGTACGTCCTTGGTCCACGCTCAACTAAATGCGCCCAGTGACATCGTACGCGCTGCGTCAAAGAATGAAGCGGGCAATAGGTGTCCAGTAATGCCAATAGCGCAACCCTCTGTCGCTGAGCGTGGAGCTGTTGCGCCATTTCAAACGCGACCAGGCCGCCGAAGGAACCGCCGAGTAGATAGTATGGTCCTCCGGGTTGAAGCGCGCGGATCTCTTTAATGTAGTGAGCTGCCATGTCTTCAACGCGAGTCAATGGCTGCGTAACGCCATCGAGTCCCAACGCCTGAAGCGCATAGATGGGTTGCTGCTCATCGAGATGACTGGCGAGTGGTCTATAGATGAGGACATTCGCGCCGGCCGCGTGGATACAGAAGAGCGGAGGCTTGGAACCGCGGGAGCGAATCGCTACCAACGACGACCATTGCCGGCAGCCTTCTTCGCGCAGAACGACCGCTAGTTCACGTATCGTCGGCGCTTGAAACAAGGTCGCGAGTGGCAAAACTCTCCCGAAGCGATTTTCAATTTGCGCAAACAAACGCACCGCCAACAGTGAATGTCCACCCACATGGAAGAAATTGTCGTCGACGCCGATTGGAGTAACGCTGAGCACGTTTTGCCAAATAGTGACGAGTTGCTTCTCGACCGAATCTTGCGGCTCCGCATAACTGACTTGCAGTGCCGGTCGTGAATCATCCGGCGGAGGTAAGGCCTTTACGTCTACCTTACCGCTCGAGGTCAGCGGCAGTTTCGGCAGCGGTACAAAAACAGCCGGGATCATGTAGTCGGGCAGCCTGGACTTTAGAAACGTGCGTATCTCTCCGATATCTATGCTCGCATCGTGCTTAGCGACTAAGTAGGCAATGAGGCGTTGGCCGCCCAATGACCGGTCGGGCGCGGCAGTTACAATGCTCTCCGTAACCAAGGGGTGCTGGGACAACGCCTGCATTACCTCGCCGAGCTCGATGCGAAAGCCACGAATCTTGACCTGATGATCAAGCCGTCCGAGAAACTCCAGCCGCCCGTCAGCTAAACGCCGCACCAGGTCGCCCGTGCGATACAGCCGCGCTCCCGCCTCAGTCGCAAATGGATTCGGCACAAACCGCTCCGCCGTCAGCGCCGCGCGCCCGTGGTAGTCTCGCGCCAGACCCTCGCCGCCAATGAACAGTTCCCCGGCCACGCCAATCGGCACGAGGTTCAACTCCTGGTCCAGCACGTAAAGCTGCGTGTTCGCTATCGCCTGCCCCAGCAATACCGCTCCATCCGTCAGCTCCAGCTTCTCCACTGCCGACCAGATGGTCGTCTCCGTTGGTCCATACATGTTCCAGACACTCTGGCCGCGTTTGAGCAACTCATTCGCCAAATCCCGCGGCAGCGCCTCGCCGCCACACAAGATCTTCAATTCCCGATTACCTTCCCAACCTGCTTCCAGCAGCAACCGCCAGGTCGCCGGTGTCGCTTGCATCACTGTGATGCCCGCTGTCGTTAACTTCTCTTTCAGGTATTTACCGTCCGCCGCTTTTGCCCGGCTGCTCAACTCCACTCGTCCACCCGCCACCAGCGGCAAATAGATTTCCAGTCCCGCTATGTCAAACGACAGCGTCGTCACCGCCAACAGCCGGTCCTCAGGCGTCACTCCCGGTCGCTGCCGCATCGAAGTCAGAAAATTGACTACCGCCGAGTGGGGAATCTCCACTGCTTTCGGTGTGCCCGTCGAGCCGGAGGTGTAGATTACATAGGCCAAGCTGCTCGGGTTTGTCTTTCGACTCGAGTTTGCTGAAGGCTCTGAGGCGATCTTTTCAACTTCCGTTTCCAGGCAAACTACCTGCGCTGCTGACTGCGGCAAGCGCTCTCGGAGAGTTTGCTGTGTGATGATCAGTTGCAGGCCGCTGTCCTGGATCATGAAGGCCAGCCGCGACGCGGGTGACTCAGTATCCAGGGGCACATATGCCGCGCCCGCTTTGAGCACCGCCAACAGCGTCACGATCAACTCCGGGCCACGCTCCAGATAAATCCCCACCAACCCGTCCGCCACCCGGTGTGCTTGCAGGTAAGCCGCCAACTGATTGGCCCGGCGGTTCAGTTCCTCATAACTCAACTGCTGCGCTCCAAATACGACAGCCACCTTCTGCGGCTGAAGCGCAGCCTGTCTTTCGATTAACTCATGAACACACAATTCCCGCGAGTAAGCGCGTTGCGTATTGTTCCAGGTAATGAGTTGCTGGATTTCTTCACGATCGACGATTTGCAACGCCGAAAGTCGCTCCTCCGGATTCGCAGCGATGCCCGTGAGCAGAGTCACAAAATTCTTCAACAGACGTTCTATCGTGCGGGCGATAAACAGGTCGGTATTGTAGTCAATGCGGAAGGTTAATCTCTCGCCTCGGTCATGCGCTGGTAAGTGCGCGGTCAAGTCGAACTCGCAAACCTCGGTATCCAGATCCATCTCCCGCACACTTAAATCACGAAGCTTGTAATGAAGCGGAGCCGAATCCTCCAGCCTTAGCATCACTTGAAATACAGGTGTGTGGCTCAAGCTCCGTTGCGGCTGTAGCTCCTCAAGCAATCGCTCGAACGGGATCTGTTGCAGCGAAAATGCGACGGCCAAACTCTCGCTCGTACTCTCGAGTTGCTCCAGGAACGACTTCTCGCGAACAACTTCCGTTCGCAGCACCAGGTTATTTGCGAGTGGTCCAATCAGCGACTTCGTTTCTTCCGTACGCCCCGAGATCGAGAGACCCAGAACTATATCCGGCTGTGAAGTGTAGCCGGCGAGCAGGATTTGAAAGGCTGTAAGCAGCACCGTCGACAGACTCAAGCCGGCCCGTTCGCTAAGCTCGTCAAGTGCGTCAACAACGTTGTCGGGTATCTCAATTGAAGCGCGAGCTCCGCTGTAACTGCGTTTCGGAGGCCGCGGTCTGTCTGCGGGCAATTCCAGCAGAGCGGGCGCACTCTGCAAAAGTTTTTTCCAGTTCTCAATCTGTTCCTTCGCCGCGTCAGTTTGCTGCCATGCTTGTTGCCGGCTGGCGACTGTAGCGTGCTGCGTTGGCAGCGACTCTGTTACCGGCGGTGAGTTGTTAACTGATGACTTATACAAACTGAACAGTTCACGAACAAAGATTACGCACGACTCTTCATCGGCAATCATTCTATGCATGCTGAGCAGCAGAATGTGTTCACGTTCGCTCAGCCGCAGGAGTTGCAATCGAAAAAGTGGGCCTTTGGATAAGTCGAATGATTGGCGCGCTTGTAGCCTGGTGAGTTTCGCAACCTCTGACTGGCGTGCGGCCTCTGTTAGCCGGCTGAGATCAATAACCGGCAAAGTAGAAGGTGCTGGTTTCGCAATTATTGGTACCGGGCGTCCGTCGATGCCTGCATAAATCGCGACCGCTGCAAACGTGGTGCGCAGTATTTGCTGACGTCGCACCAGTTCGTTGAGTGCATATTGCAGCACTTCCGCATTGAGGTTTCCGCTGAGATGAAAACTATGAAACAGCAAATTGGTTGGATTGCCGGGTTCCATCTGCTCCAGAAACCAAATTCGTTCCTGAGCAGCGGACACGAGGAACGTGCCGTTGGTGGGCCGGCCTTGTTGCTCTTCCAGGGCAACCAACTCCGCTCCGCCAAAGACGGCTTTATTCTGAATTTCGACCAACTGCTTTTCGATCAATGCCATTCTGTGTGTGATCTTTTAGTTTGGACCGGCGTTGGATAACTTGCCCAGTCGCGCCAGTACGGTAGCCAGTTCTTTCTGGGTCAGTCGCGCATTCGGGAAGTCGCTCGGCCGCAAGTCCTCAGGGGAACCACAAGAAGCGATCAGTGCTTGCAAATAGCTAATGAATGAATTGGCTAATACTTCAATCGTCTGTCTTCCATGTAAGTTGGCACTGTACGTGAAGTTGAGTTTTAACTGCTCGTTGAGAATCTGTCCGCTGACCGTCAGCAAATAACGCCGCATCGCCGTGCCGGGCTGCACCGGTCCCACAGACTCGTTTACTCTGGCGAAATTCCTGGACTCCTGCGGTCCCGCATCCAGGCGGCCCAGGTAATTAAAGTTGATCTCAGCACGGGGCAGCTTCTCCAATGCCGGCGTAAGCGGCGACATATATCTTAGTAAACCGTATCCCTGGCCGTGATTGGGCACTCGGCGCAACTGTTCCTTGATATGAAGCAATTGCTCGCCCGGATCAGCAGATGTGCGAGTTAACAACACCGGAAAGACGGTGGTAAACCAACCAACAGTTCGGGAGACGTCGATTTCCGTGAGCGTGTCTTCCCGACCGTGTCCTTCCAGATCAAGCAACAACTCGGATCCGCTCGTCCAGTTCAGACCGGCCTCAACTAACGCCGCCAGGAGTGCGTCATTGATTTGCGTGTTGTAAGTTGCCGGGATCTCCTGGAGTAACGCATGGGTTTCTTCCTTGCTGAGCGCCACTGAAACTGTTTGCGCGGATGCTACGTCATTTGGTCCCAGAGTATGGTCCACCGGTAGACGAGCAACGCCGGCACGCGCATCGTTGAGCCAGTAGTAAGTCTCCTTTTCGAGTAAGCGCAACCGGACAAGATTATCCCAGCGCTCAGCCCACGCTTTGAACGATGCTGTTTTGGGAG
>Ga0075435_100003866_pt1 | contig 10219 bp, 12 predicted proteins | sample RhiMethybrSRZTD4_FD_75302 | JGI IMG/M metagenome (GOLD analysis project Ga0075435, IMG submission 75302) | Populus rhizosphere microbial communities from Tennessee, USA - Rhizosphere MetaG P. TD hybrid SRZTD4 | ecosystem: Host-associated > Plants > Roots > Rhizosphere > Soil | place: USA... | reverse complement strand
AAGGTGCTCGAGCGGCTGCTGCTCAAGGGCTCGATCGTGGTGAAGAAGGCCTACTGCGACTGGGAGCGCTACAAGGAATTCAAGGCCACCATGCACGCCGCGGCCTTCGAGCTGATCGAGATCCCGCACCTGCGCCAGTCGGGCAAGAACTCCGCCGACATCCGCATGGTGGTGGACGCGCTGGACCTCTGCTACACCAAGGGCCACGTCGACACCTTCGTCATCGTCAGCGGCGACTCGGACTTCTCGCCGCTGGTGTCCAAGCTGCGCGAGAACGCGAAGACCGTGATCGGCGTCGGCGTGAAGAACTCGAGCTCCGACCTGCTGATCGCCAACTGCGACGAGTTCATCTACTACGACGACCTGGTGCGCGAGGACGAGAACAAGCGCCGCGCCGCGCGCAAGCGCAAGGAAGGCGCGCCCGCCGGCGGCGAGAAGCAGAACGAGGCTTTCGACCTGATCCTCGAGACGCTGCAGGCGCTGATCGCCGAGCGCGGCGAGGGCGAGCGCATCTGGGGCTCGATGGTCAAGCAGGCGCTCAAGCGCCGCAATCCCGGCTTCAACGAGAGCTACTACGGCTACCGCGCCTTTTCCGACCTGCTGGAAGACGCGGAGAAGAAGGGCCTGATCAAGCTCGAGCCCGACGAGAAATCGGGCGGCTACCTGATCCGGCCCACCTAGCCGGCCCGCGGCCTACGGCTCGAGCTGCTTGTAGACCAGGGTCGCGACGTTGAGCAGCTCTTCGCGCGTCAGGTCGGCCGAGGCGAGCGCGTAGCCGCAATCGCGGTCGACCCAGTAGAACACGCTGACGTTGTTCTCGCGCGAATAGCGGAACGCGGTCTCGCGGTTCTTCGACGCCTCGGCGCGCACGTACATGGTCAGGCGGCGACCGTTCTGCGTCTGGTACATGAAGTGCGCCACCGGTCCCGATTCGCCGGGCAGCAGGCGGCCGCCGACCAGCGCGAGGCCGGCATCGTCGAGCTTGGGCGCGCGCACCTTGACGCCGAGCCGCTTGGAGAGCCAGGCGACGAGGTGCGCTTCCTGGTCGGCGCCGACTTCCACCGGATGGCGCACTTCGGGCGAATAGGTAACGTGCGCGATCGCGGCGCGGCGCGCCATGAACACCGCGTCGCTCGGCGAGAGCGTCGCCGGGCGCGTGCCGGCGAGCTGCCAGCCGGCCGGCACGCCGACGGCGAAGCCGAGCACCGCGCAAGCCGCCGCCACCGCGAAGCGCCGCCAGCCAGCACTGCGGCGCGCGGCGCGCGCCAGGTGCGCGGGGACCGGCTCCTCGAGCAACGGATCGAAGGCGGCGCGCAGCGCGCCGCCCAGCCGCCGGTAGTCGGCGATGCGCTCGGCATCCTCGGCGCGCGCGGCAAGCCAGGCCTCGACCGCGGCGCGCCGCTCGGGCGCGAGGCGCTCGTCGGCGTAGGCCTGCAGCTCGGCCTCGGTGATCGGCGCCTCGTCGCTCACTTGATCACCTTCAGCTTGGCGGCGACGCCGCCGAGCATCATGGCGCGCAGCTTGTCGCGCGCGCGGGACAGGCGCGACATCACGGTGCCGATCGGGATGGCGAGGGTCTGCGCCACCTCGTCGTAGCTCATCTCCTCGAGCGTCACCAGCAGCAGCACCGCGCGCTGCTCCTCGGGCAGCCGTGCGATGGCGCGGTCGAGGTCGCGCACCAGCAGCGCGTCGCCCTGCGAGGCGCGGCTGGCGAGCTCCGGCATCGCCTCGTCGAGCGGGTCGGTGGGGCGCTTGGCGCGCACGCGATTGACATGAACATTGTGCATGACCGTAAAAAGCCAGGCGCGCAGGTCGGTGCCGCGGCGGTACAGGTGCAGCTTCGACCACGCGCGCTCCAGCGTGTCCTGCACCAGGTCGTCGGCGGTCGCGCGATCACCCGCGAGCGCGCGCGCGTAGCGCCGCAACCTCGGAATCAATTCGACCAGGCGCTCGGACTCGTTCATTGGGGGAACAGGAAAGCGAAGGCCGCTATTCCACGCTATTTCGGCTCTTCGGGCAACGCGGGCACGCTGCGCAAATAGGCGATGAGCGCGGCAAGGTCGGCCGGCGAGAGCTTACCGGTCGTATTGGTGATCACCTCGCCCATGGTTTCGGCCACCACGTCGCCGTCGGGGGTCAGGCCGCTGGCGAGGAAATCGGCCAGGTCCTTGTCGCCCCATTTCTTCAGCCGCGTCGGCGTGAGGTTGGAGGCCGTGCCGCCGTCGGGCAATTTGCCGCCGGCGAGAAAGCGGCTCTGCTTCGCGCCGCCAAGGAAATTGCGCGGCGTGTGGCACTCGCCGCAATGGCCGAGCGCCCGCACCAGGTAGGCGCCGCGATTGAGCGCCGGGCTCGCCCTGGGATCGGGCTGGAACGGCCCGGCGGTGAAGAACAGCCACTTCCACGGCCACAGCAGCAGGCGCCAGCGGAAGATGAACCAGAGGTCGTGCGGCTCGCTGGCGCGGCTCGAGGGCGGCAGCGTGCGCAGATAGGCCCACAGGTCGCGCAGGTCGGCGTCCACGATGCGCGTGAACGACGTATAGGGAAACGCGGGGAAGTAATTGGCGCCGTCGGGCCGCCGGCCCTCGCGCATCGCGCGCATGAAGTCGGCCTCCGACCAGCGCCCGAGGCCGGCCTGCGGGTGCGGCGTGAGGTTCGGCCCGTAGAAGGTGCCGAACGGCGTCTTCAGCGCGCGCCCGCCGGCAAACGGCGTGGCGTCCTTCTGCGCGCTGGTATGGCAGCCGACGCAGCCGCCGGCGGCGGCGAGGTAGGCGCCGCGCTTCGCGTCGCCCTGCGCGAGCCCCGCGGCGCTCCAGGCGAGCGCCAAAAAGAAAAGCCCCGCCGAAGCGAGGCTTCGTGGCACGGTCAACCCGCTACTGCTTGGCGCGGAACGACTCGTGGCAGCCGCCGCAGGCCTTGCCGACTGCGCCGAACTGCGCCTTCACGGCCGCCTCGTCGCGCGAACGCGCCGCGGCGCCGAGCTTGACCGTCTCGTTCTGCAGGCGGTCGGCCGCTTCCTTGAATTTCTCCGGGTTGGCCCAGATGGCGGGCAGCGCCGCGGTCTTGACGTCCTTGACGTCCTTGGTGCTCTCGGCAAAGCCGTCCCACGGCATCTGCGCCAGGTTCTCGAGGTAAGTCGCGTTGCGCGCCACGACATCGGCGTTGTACGGGCTCACCTTGCCCGAAGCCATGCCGGCGATCGGGCCCCAGTACTTGCCGATCAGGGTCATGGCCGACTGGCGCTGCTTCACCAGTACCTCGGGCTTGACCTGCGCCAGCGCCGCGCCGCTTGCAACGGCGAGGATCACGCCTGCAGTCACCAGAATTCTCTTCATCCCATCCTCCGTGAGTTGGACATCCCCCGGCAAACACCCGCCGGGCCGGTTTATTTCCCCTAGCGCAGCCCGGCGGCGTATTCCGCCACCGCGCGAATCTCCTCGTCGCTCAGGCGCGCTGCCACCCCGCGCATCATGCCGTTGGGATCGTTGGTGCGGGCGCCGTCGCGAAAAGCCTTGAGCTGGGCCGCGGTGTACTCGGCGTACTGCCCGCCGAGCCGCGGGTACTGCGAAGGCATGCCGGCACCGGCCGGTCCGTGGCAGCCGGCGCAGGCCGGCACGCCGTTGGCCGCGACGCCGCCGCGCCAGATCTTCTGGCCGAGCGAGGCGAGGTTCTTGTCGCCCGCCGCCGAAGGCCGCAGGCGCTGGCCGCCGTAATAGGCGGCGAGCCCCTTCATGTCGGCGTCCGAGAGGTTGGCGACCATGCCGCCCATGATGGCGCTCTTGCGCGCGGCACCCTTGGCGCCTTGCGCCTTGAAATCCGCCAGCTGCTTGCTCAGGTAGCCGGGATGCTGCCCGGCGATCTTGGGGTTGGCGGCGGCCGTGCCGTTGCCGTCGGCGGCATGGCAGGCCGAGCACACCTGCGCGGCGATGCTTTGGGCCTTGTCCTGCGCGATGGCGCTGCCGGCCAGCAGTAGTGCGGCGGCGAGCGCCGATACCCGAATCATCCCCGGTTCCCCGATCCCGATGCGAAAGTCGCGATTTTATTAGAATTTCCACTCTCCGTAGGAAGACCTTCTGAAGACTTTCGCGCAGGCCACTTTCCTCGCATCGGCCGGCCGGCCGGCCGACCTGCCGCCGCCGGGGCCGCCCGAGCTCGCGTTTGCCGGCCGCTCCAACGTCGGCAAGTCGAGCGCGATCAACGCCCTGGTGGCGCGCAAGCGCCTTGCCTATACCAGCAAGACGCCCGGCCGCACCCAGACCATCAATTTCTACGAGCTGGAGGGCGGCGCCCGCCTGGTGGACCTGCCGGGCTACGGCTACGCGAAGGTGCCGCAGCCGCTGCGCGAGCACTGGGAAAAACTGGTCGGCGCTTACCTCGATGCCGAGCGAGCGCTCGCCGGCGTGGTGCTGGTCATGGACGCGCGCCACCCGCTGACGCCGCTCGACCGGCAGTTGCTCGGCTGGCTGGGCGACGCGCGCGTCCTGCTGCTGCTGACCAAGGCCGACAAGCTCGGCCGAGCCGAGCAGGCGGCGGCGCTGAAGACCGCGACCGCGCTTTCGGGGCGCGAAGCCCGCCTGTTCTCGAGCCTCTCGCGCCAGGGGGTCGACGAGTGCCGCCGGTTGCTCGAGCAGTGGCTCGCCGCAGCCCGCGCAAATAAAAAACCCCCGGTAAAGGGGATGTAAACCGGGGGGTGAAACGCCCCGGCGTTAGGGCCGGAGCATCCCGCTCAGGGAGGAGTAGCGGGAGACGATGAACATCGTCTGAAGGTAAGATGCCCGCGGGACGCAAAAGTTCCACAGGCGAAACCCGGAGGAAAAACAAGGCGATGAACGTCTACGGCCAGTTCCCGTCGGTCCGCATGCGGCGCATGCGGCGCAACGAGTTTTCGCGCCGGCTGATGCGCGAGAACACGTTGACGCCGGACGACCTGATCTACCCGGTGTTCGTCCTCGACGGCAAAGCCCGCACTCAGAAAGTGGGCTCCATGCCGGGCGTCGAGCGCCTGAGCGTCGACCGGCTGCTGCCGGTCGCCGAGCAGTGCGTGAAGCTGCGCATCCCCGTGATGGCGCTGTTTCCGGTGATCGAGCAGCGCCTGAAGACGCCGGATGGGCGCGAGGCCTGGAATCCGAAGGGACTGGTGCCGCGAGCGGTTGCGGCCCTGAAAAAGCGCTTTCCGGAGCTTGGCCTCATGGCCGACGTCGCCCTCGACCCCTACACGTCGCACGGGCAGGACGGCATCATCGACAAGTCAGGCTACATCCTCAACGACGTCACCCTCGACGCGCTGGTGAAGCAGGCGTTGGCGCAGGCCGCGGCCGGCGTGGATATCGTCGCGCCCTCGGACATGATGGACGGCCGCATCGGCCGCATCCGCGCGGCGCTGGAGAAGGCCGGCCACATTCACACCAAGATCCTCGCCTACTCGGCCAAGTACGCCTCGGGGTTCTACGGGCCGTTTCGCGACGCCGTCGGCTCGGCGGCCAATCTCGGCAAGAGCGACAAGAAGACCTACCAGATGGACCCGGCGAATTCCGACGAGGCGCTATGGGAGGTCGGCCTCGATCTCGCCGAGGGCGCCGACATGGTGATGGTGAAGCCGGGCCTGCCCTACCTCGACATCCTGCGGCGCGTGAAGGACGAGTTCAAGGCGCCGACCTACGTCTACCAGGTGTCGGGCGAGTATTCGATGCTGCGCGCGGCGATCGCCAACAAGTGGCTGCCGGAGTCCTGCGTGATGGAGAGCCTGCTCGCGTTCAAGCGCGCCGGCGCCGACGGCATCCTTACTTACTTCGCGCTGGAGGCGGCGAAGGCGCTGCGGCAGCGCTAGCGCGCTCGAGCGTGCGCAGGAAACGCTCGGCGTTCTGGTAGCCGATGACGCGCAGCCCCGGAATCTCGCGGCCCTGCGCGTCGAAGAACACGATGCCCGGCGGGCCGAACAATGAAAACCGCCTGAGCAGCGCCTTGTGCTCGGCGCTGTTCGCGGTGACGTCCGCCTGCAGCAGCAGCATGCCGGCGAAGCGCGCCTTGACCCGCTCGTCCGAGAAAGTGAACGCCTCCATCTCCTTGCAGGACACGCACCAGTCGGCATAGAAATCGAGCATCACCGGCTTGCCCGGCGCAGCGAGCCGGGCGTCGAGCGCGGCGATGCTGTCGACGCGCTCGAATTTCGTCTCGCCCCTGGCGGTGAGGAACAGCGGCGCGGCGATCCAGGCCGCCACTGCGAGCAGCAGCACGCCGAAGAACTGCTTGACGCGCACCAGCCAGGGACCCGACCTGGGCAGCAGTGCGCCCTCGGACACGCCGATCGCCACCAGCGGCACGCCCATGCCGAGCGCCATGGCGAACAGCGCCGCGCCGCCCAGCGCCACGTCGCGCGTCTGCGAGATGTAGAGCAGCGCGCCGGCGAGCGGCGCCGCGACGCAGGGGCTGACGATCACCGCGGAAAGCATCCCCATGCCGGCGACCGAGGCCACGCGCCCGCCGCGCAGGCGCTGGTGCGCGCCGTGCAGGCGGTGGTGGATGAAGCCCGGCAGGCGCAGCTCGTAGAAGCCGAACATGGAGAACGCCAGCACCACGAACATCAGCGCGAACCCGCCGAGCACCCAGGCGTTCTGCAGCGCCGAGGCGATCAGGGTGCCGGAGTAGGCGGCGGCGATGCCTGCCGCGGAATAGGCGAGCGCCATGCCCAGGACGTAGGCCAGCGACAGCACGAGCGCCCGCGGCTTGGTCAGCTCGTCGCCTTCGCCGGCGATGATGCCGGAGAGGATCGGGATCATCGGCAGCACGCAGGGCGTGAAGGTGAGCAGCAGCCCGAACAGCACGAAGCCGCCCAGCACCAGGGCGACGTTGCCTTGGAACAGGCGCGCGATATCCATGTCGCTCGCCCAGATGGAGAATCCCGGGCTGCCGGCGAGGCCGGTGGCGATGCGCGCGCTCGATTCCATCGGCACGTAGCACACGCCGGCGTCGGCGCAGCCTTGCGACACCACTTTCAGCGTGAAGGGGCCCGCGGCTTCGGCGGGAATGCGCACGCGCACTTCCTGGCGGTAGATCACCTGCTCGCCGAAGAACTCGTCCTTGTGCTTCAGCCCCGTCGGAAACTCCGCCTGCCCGAGCCGCGCACCCTCGGCGGAAAAACGGAAGCGGTCGCGGTAAAGGTAGTAGCCATCGGCAATGGTGAACTGCACCTCAACGGCAGTGCTGTCCAGCGCACGGGCGGCGAAGCGAAAGGCTTTTTCGGGCTCGAGAAGATCCGCCGCGGCGGCTCCCCGAAAAAGAAACAGCAATAGCAACAAGGAAAAAAAACGCGTCATGCCTTGGTTTCTTCGGCCACCCAGTCCAGATACGCCGGTAATCCCCGCTCGACTGGGACCGCGATGATCTCCGGGAGTTCGTAGGGATGGCCTTCGCGCAGCGCCTTCTCCAGCGCGGGGTAGCGCCCGGCGCTGGTCTTGATCAGCATCGGGTGCTCTTCCTCGTGCTGCACGGCGCCGTTCCAGCGGTACACCGAGCGGCAGGGCGCGAGAATGTTGACGCAGGCGGCGAGCCGCTCGCCGATCAGGCGCTCGGCGAGGCGTTCCGCCGCGGCGCGGTCGGGCAGGTTAGTCAACACCAAGAGCGTGCTCATGCCTCAATCCCTCCTGCACGGTGGGGTAGCGCAGCCGCAGGCCGAGCACCTCCTTCAACCGGCGGTTGACCAGCCGACGCGACTCCTGCATGAAATCGTTGCGCGCCGGGAATTGTGCGCGCGCCAGGCGCGGCGGCCGCGCCAGCCCAGCGTGATCGGCGACCAGGTCGAGCCAGTCGCCCATCCGCATTTCGGTGTCGTCGCTCGCGTGGTAGAGGCCCGCGGGCGCATCCGGCTCGAGGCCGCGCACGCATGCGGCCGCCAGGTCCACGGCGTGGATGTGGTTGGTGTACACGTCGTCCGCGGCGCGCAGCACCGGCAACCCGGCGCGCAGCCGCTCGAGCGGCAGGCGGTCGGCGGCGTAGATGCCCGGTGCACGCAGGATCACGAGGGGAATCCCCCGCGCCTCGCACCATGCACTCAATTGCCGCTCCGCATCCAGGCGCCGGCGCCCGCGATCGGATTGCGGCGCCGGCGGCCGCGACTCGTCGACGCGCGCTCCGCCGCAGTCGCCATAGACGCCGCTCGTGCTGACGTAAAGGAAGCGCCTCGGTAGAATGCGGCCCTTCCCGAGCACAGCGAGCAGATTTGCGGTTCGCGTGTCGCTCGAGCCGGAGCGCGGCGGCGGCGCGAGATGCAGCACGGCGTCGGCGGCTTCGGGATGCAGCGTTTCGGGGCGATCGAGGTCGGCGCCGCTGCGTCTCGACCACCGGGTAACCTGGAAGCGCGCCTCGAGCCGCGGCGCGGCGCGGCGCGCGATGTCGCCGAAGCCGGCGATCAGCAGTTTCTGCATGTGGATATTTTACTGAGATGAGCAGAGTCACCATTCAGCCGAGCGGGCAGCAGATCGAGGTCGCCGAGGGCGAAGCGGTGCTCACGGCCGCGCTGCGCCAGCACGTCGTGCTGCCCTACGGCTGCCGCAACGGCGCCTGCGGCAGCTGCAAGGGCAGGATCCTCGAGGGCCGCGTCGACTACGGCGTCTACCAGAAGAGGGTGCTGACCGACGAGGAAAAGGCGCAGGGCAAGGCGCTGTTCTGCCAGGCAAGGCCGCTCGGCGACCTGGTGATCGAGGCGCGCACCATCGGCGCGGCGAAGGATATCCAGGTGAAGACGCTGCCCTGCCGGGTGCAGAAGCTCGAGCGCGTCACCGACGACGTCATGATCCTGCATCTGAAGCTGCCGGCGAACGAGCGGCTGCAATTCCTCGCCGGCCAGTATCTCGAGTTCCTGCTGAAAGGCGGCGCGCGGCGCAGCTTTTCCATGGCGCACGCGCCGCATTCCGACGAATTGGTGCAGCTGCACGTGCGCCACGTGGCGGGCGGCGAGTTCACCGACCACGTGTTCACGAAGATGAAGGAGCGCGACATCCTGCGCATGGAAGGCCCGCTCGGCACCTTCTTCCTGCGCGAGGATTCGGCCAAGCCCATCGTGTTCGTCGCTTCCGGCACCGGCTTCGCGCCGATCAAGTCGATCATCGAGAGCGCGCTGCACAAGGGCGTGAAGCGGCCGATGGCGCTTTACTGGGGCGGGCGGCGGCCCAAGGATCTCTACCTGGACGCCGTGGCGAAGCGCTTCGGCATCCCCTACGTCCCGGTGATCTCGGAGGCGCTGCCCGAAGACCAGTGGACCGGGCGCACCGGCTTCGTCCACCGCGCGGTGATGCAGGATTTCCCGGACCTGTCAGGCCACCAGGTCTACGCCTGCGGCGTGCCGATCATGGTCGACTCGGCGAAAAAGGACTTCACCGCGCAGTGCAAGCTGCCCGAGGACGAGTTCTACGCCGACAGCTTCACCACCGCCGCCGACCTCGCCTAGAAGGGCGCCTGCGGCCTAGCCGGCGCCTTCACCCAGATAGGCTTCGCGCACCCTGGGGTTGAAAAGCAGTTCTTTTGAAGTTCCGGAAAGAAGAATCTCGCCGGACTCCATGACGTAGCCGCGGCTCGCGGTCTCGAGGGCAAGACGCGCGTTCTGCTCCACCAGGAGGATGGTGACGCCGCCGCGCGCGATGTCGGCGACGATGTCGAAGATCCTCGCCACCATCAGCGGCGCGAGGCCCATCGACGGCTCGTCGAGGAGCAGGAGCTTCGGCTCGCTCATCAGCGCCCGCGCGATCGCCAGCATCTGCTGCTCGCCGCCGGAGAGCGTGCCGGCCATCTGGCCGCGGCGCTCCTTGAGGCGCGGGAAGCGCTCGTACTGGCGCGCGGGATCCGCGCCGCCGCGCGCGTAGGCCCCCATGGCGAGGTTTTCCTCCACCGTCAGCGTCGGAAAGACGCCGCGCCCTTCCGGCACCATCACCAGTCCCTGCCGCGGCAATTCATGGATCGGGCTTTTCTTGATGCTGTTTCCCGAATAGTTCATCGTTGAAGAATCAGAAGCGATCAATCTGCAGATCGCTTTTAGCGTGGAACTCTTGCCGGCGCCGTTGGCGCCGATCAGGCACACCAGCTCGCCCTCGGCCACCTCGAGGTCGATGCCCTTGACGGCGCGAATGCCGCCGTAATGCACCTCGAGGCCGCGCACCTCAAGCAGCACGCGGCGTTCCCAGGTAGGCCTCGATCACCTTGGGATTGCGCTGCACCTCGGCCGGCGCGCCCT
>Ga0075435_100003864_pt1 | contig 10219 bp, 7 predicted proteins | sample RhiMethybrSRZTD4_FD_75302 | JGI IMG/M metagenome (GOLD analysis project Ga0075435, IMG submission 75302) | Populus rhizosphere microbial communities from Tennessee, USA - Rhizosphere MetaG P. TD hybrid SRZTD4 | ecosystem: Host-associated > Plants > Roots > Rhizosphere > Soil | place: USA... | reverse complement strand
CTCGCCGCCCGTGAGGGTGCGCTGCGCCTGCGCGTGCGTGCGCTGGTGCGCGTGCGGACGGCGGTCGCGTTCCACGTCGCGGGGACGCCCGGAGCCGAGATCATCGTCCCCAAGGCTCCCTGGGCCAGCTACGACGTGGAGATTCCCGCCGCCACCGAGCGCGACGGCCTGGACGTGGTGCTCGGCTTGCGGCCGCTGCCCCTGGTGCGCGTTCCCGACGAGTACATGGCGCATCCCGTGGTGTGGACGGCGGACATGGAGGCCAGCGCTCCCTCCGGCCTCGTCTTCTCCACGAGCGCGCGCGCCGTGCTGGCCGCGACGACGCTCGCCGTCTTCGTCTTCGCGATCGTGGTCGGAGCCGGGTGGACCGTGGCCGCGGTGGCGGCCATGGCCCTGGCCGCCGGCGTCCTCGTGGCCGCGCACCTCGCTGCGCTGCCTCTCCTCCTCCTGATCACGCGGCTCGGCCCTTTCGCCCTGGCCGTGGGACTTCTGACCCGCCTCGCCCTCGCGCCCGTGGCGTCACTCTCCCCCCGCGTGCGCGCCGCCCTGTGCGCGCTGGTGGCCGCGGGAACGCTGTGGCACGGCGCGCTCCCCTTCGTTCCCGGGTTCGATCCCTACGACGTCGAGGTCCACGTGCGACGGGCCCGGGACTTCGGCAACGTGCCGTTCACCTACGACGCCATGCTCCGCTACGGGTCGCACCTGCCGACGGAAACCCAGACCTTCGGCACGGCGACGGCCGCTCTGGGCGATCGGACGCTGATCCCGTATTCACCGCTGCCCTACGTCTTCTTCTATGCGCTTCACTGGGCGGGCATCGACCTGCACTGGGGCATGATCGCCCTCGACGCCGCCCTCCTCATGGCCGTCGCGCCCTGGCTGTGGGTCGTCACCGCGCGCGTGTGGTCCCCGGCCAGCGCCTGGATCGCGACCGTCCTCTACGTCCTGGACCTGCCCGTCTGGCACCACCTGGGCCGCGCGCACGTCCCCGCCTCTTTCGGGAGCGCCCTGGGGACCGCGGCGCTGCTGTACCTGGCCCTGGAGGCCGGACGCCTGGACGAGCGCCGGCGCCTCGCGGTGGCCACGGCCGTATTGGCCTTCGCCATGCTCGGCTACTCGAGCCTCATCGTGATCTTCGCCCTCTTCGGGTTCGCGACGCTGGTGCTGGTGGCGGCCGATGCCCGCGCGCTGTCCGTACCCGCGAAGAAGGGGCTCGTGGGCGCCCTGGTCCTGGGCGGGCTGCTGGCGGGCGTCCTCTTCTACTTCCACTACGTGCCCGGCCTGCTCCAGGGCACGAGGGGGCTGCAGCAGGAGCCGGACCTGTTCCAGGCGCGCACGTTCTTCATCTTCCACAACGAGTCGCGCCAGAGCATGCGCGTGTGGGCGGCGGGCTTCTGGATCACGCTCGTCGCCGGCCTCCTGGCCGCCCCCGTCGCGCTGCGGCGCGCCTGGCCTCCGGCGCGTCCGATCTTCGCGGCCTGGCTGGCGACCTGGGCGCTGGTCATGATCTTCAAGGAGCCGTTCCTCTTCCCGCGGCCGATGCGCTGGGCGAAGGAAGATCAGTTCGTCGGGCCCCTCCTCGCCGTCTTCATCGGGGCCGCCCTGGGGACTCTTCCGCGCCCGTGGATGCGCTGGGGGGCGGGAGCGGTGGTGGTGGCGGTGGCGCTCTACCTGCAGCTCGACGATTTCGGCACCCAGATGACGGGCCTGATGCCGTGAGCCCACGACTGCGCGGGATGGCGGCGAACCTCGCCCTCGCCGCCTTCACCGTCGCCCTCGTCCTGGGCACGGCCGAGGTCGTGCTGCGCGTGCTCGCGCGACAGACGCGAGGCGGCAAGGAGCAGCGCGAGCGCAACCGCTACACCGAATACGACCCCGTGCTCGGCTGGCGGAAGACTCCCGGGGCGGACGTCGTCTACGACCGCCGCGAGTACCACGTGGAGTACCGGGTCAACGGGCAAGGGTTGCGCGGGCCAGACCGGCCGTACGCGAAGCCGCCGGGAGTGGCGCGCGTGCTGGCCTTGGGCGATTCCTTCGTCGAGGCCTTCATGGTCCCGGACGCGCAGACCGTCACCGCGCGCCTGGAGGCGGACCTCGCCGCGCGCGGCTGCCGCGTCGAGGTGATCAACGGCGGGACCGTCGGCTACAGCACCGACCAGGAGTACCTCTTCTATCGCGACGAGGGCCGGAAGTACGCGCCCGACGTCGTGCTCGTGTTCGTCTACCAGAACGACATCCCCTACCTGGCCCAGGACGAGTACATCGGGTATCCGAAGCCGCGCCTCGACTTCTCCACCGACCCGCCGAGCGTCGCCAATGCGCCCGTGCCGCCCTACGAAGCGCCGCCGGTGGCGGCGCCGGCCGCGCCCGAGCCCGTTCCGTCCTACGTCGTCGAGTTCGTGAAGAACGGACTGGAGCGAATGTCCGCGCGCACGTACAACCGCCTGGCCCGCGCCGGTCTCTGGGAGCCGCTGCGCCAGCTCGAGATGAACGACGAGATCCGCCTCTTCCACGTGCCCGAGCTCGGCCACCTGCGCCCGGCCTGGTCCGCGTTCACCTGGACCCTGCAGACCCTGAACAAGGCGGTGGCGGCCGCGGGCGGGCGGCTCGTGGTGGCCTACATCCCCGGACGGATGGAGGTGAGCCCGCGGACCTGGGAGCTCACGGAAGCGCGCTACGGCATGGACCCGAAGGAATACGATCCCAAGGCCATTGCGAACCGCGTCCGCTACATCACCGGCCGCGTGGGCATCCCCAGCATCGACCTCACCGAGCCGCTGGCGCGCGCGAACGGCATCCTCAAGCCGACGTATTTCCAGACGGACAGCCACTGGAACGCGCGCGGCCAGGCGATCGCGGGAAAGGCGATCTCGGACTTCCTGGCCCAGGGCGGACTCGTCCCCGCCTGTCGCTGAACGCACTGCGGCCACCACTGCCTCGGGTAGCTGTGGCTCAGGGCCGCGGCGTCGCGCCCGGCCGCCAGAACAGCTCGTCCACGTTCCAGAGGACCTGTGGATCGAGGATGGCCGGGCGATAGTTGCCGAGCCCGGCCTTCGCGCCGACGAGCACGTTCGGGCTGACGAGGGGAATCATGGGCAGGTTCTCGGCCACGAGCTGCTGCACGCGATCGTAGAGGCGCTTGCGCGCCGCCCCGTCCAGGGTCACGAGCTGGCGCTGCATGAGGTCGTCGATCTCCTTCTCCCAGGGGCCCATGGGCGCGGCCGCGCCGATCCGCCAGAGATGGGTGGGACCGCTGGAGACCCAGACGTTCATCTCCCCGTTCGGATCGGCATCGCCGCCCGCCACCGCCATCACCGCCGCGTCGTAGTCGTGGCTCTTGAGCACGCGGTCGAGCAGGGCGCGGTTCTCCAGCGGCACCACCTGGGCCTGGATCCCGACCTCGCGCAGGTCGTCCTGGATGATCGTCGCCATCTGGACGCGGGCGGCGTTGGCGGCGTTGGTGACGATCGTGAAGGTCACGGGCGCGCCCGTGGCATCGCGGAGCTGGCCGTTCTCGAGGGCGAAGCCGGCGCGGCCGAGCAGCTCGCGCGCACGGGCGAGCGACCGTTGCGGCCGCGGCAGGGCCGTGTTCAACCACAGCCGGTTGCCCGGAGTCACGTGGGCGGCGAGAGGGGTCGCGCGCCCCTGATAGACGAGCTTCACCATCCCCGCGCGATCGATGGCGGCCGAAACGGCCTGGCGGAACGCCGTCTGCTTGAACCAGGCCTGCTTGCGCGCCACCGCGGGCAGCTTCGCCGCGTCCAGGTCGTTGAGGTTGAAGAAGAGGAACGTGTAGTCGAGGCCGGCGCCGAGGTCCTCGAGGCGCCGACCTCCGGAGGTTTCGGCGGAGAGGATGTCGAAGTTCGGCGCGCTGAGCCGGCTGATCACGTCGGTCTCGCCGGCCTTGAAGCGCACCACCTGGGCGTCGTCGCTGGGCACGAGCAGGAAGACGAGCTCGTCGAGATAGGGAAGGGGGCGGCCCGCGGAATCGACCTTCCAGTAATACGGGTTGCGCTCGAGCACGATGCGCTCGCCGGGGACGTAGGACTTCAGGCGGAAGGCACCGAGCCCGGCGATCTCGGAGGGGGCCGTGCTGAGGCCCCAGGCTCCGCCGAGCCGGCCCTCGTCCTGGGCCTTCTCGAGAAGGTGCCGGGGCAGGATGGCCAGGCTGTCGAAGAGGCGCTCGGCCGCCGCGTAGGGCTGGGCCAGATCGAATGCGACCCGGAAGGCGTCGAGCTTGCGCACCCCGATGGGCTGGCCACCGATCACGAGCAGGTCGCGCTGGGGCGAGGCGTTCCGCTCGTCCAGGTAGCAGCGGAAGGTGAAGACGACGTCGTCCGCGTCGAACGGGTGGCCGTCGGAGAAACGGAGGCCGCGCCGCAGGAGCAGCGTGTAATGGAGACCGTCGGGCGAGACGGTCCACGACTTGGCGAGGGCGGGCCCCGCGCGCTGGGTCTGGCGGTCGATGTGGATGAGGTCGGCCTGGAGCCGCCCGACGACCTCGCGTGAGACGACGTCGACCGCGGTCACCGGGTTCAGGGTCTTGGGCTCGGAGCGCACGGCGGAGACGAGACGGCCGCCCGGACGGCCGGCCTCGTGATCGGTACGCAGGAGCTCGGCGGGGGCGGCCGCCTTCTGGGCGGACGCGGGCATGGCCAGCAGAAGGGTCGCCACCGACAGGACTGCCCGCAGCGGTGCCTCCAGGTTGGGCAAGGGTCTCAGGGAGACGCGGGTCCGACGCGAGACTGCAGCGCTTCCGACAACGCCGAGTATGCGAGGAAGACCGGGATCAGGGCAAGGCCGGGCGCCCACATCCACCAATAGGAGGAGAGCACGTGATAGCGCTGGAGCGCGGCCAGCATGTTCCCCCAGCTCGGCACCGGCTCTCCCACCCCGAGCCCGAGGAACGAGAGGGTGACCTCGGCCAGGATGTACTGCGGGACGAGCAGCGCGCCCTGGGTCAGGAGCAGGCCGAAGGTCTGGGGCGCGATGTGCCGCCGGACGAGGTAGAGATCGCCCGCGCCGAACCCCCGCGCCGCCCGCACGTAGTTGCGCTCGCGCGCGCTCAGGACGAGGCCGCGCACGAGGCGCGCCGGCCGCGCCCAGTCCACGAGGCCGATGACGAGCACGAGCATGAGGAACGCCTGGTTCGCGGGGAGATGGAGGGGCAGGGCCGCGCGCACCGCGAAGAGGAGGTAGAGCCAGGGCAGGGCGAGGAAGACGTCGGCCGCCCTCATCACGACGGTATCCGTCCCTCGGCCGTAGAACCCCGCCACCGTACCCAGCACCCAGCCCAGGCCGAGAGAGATCACGGTCGCGAGCAGTCCCGCGAAGAGCGAGATGCGGGCGCCGTGCAGCAGGCGGGAGAGCTGGTCCCGGCCGAAACCGTCCGTGCCGAGCAGGAACACGCGGGCGGGCTCGTCCACGCCGAAGAGGCGCCAGCCTTCGCCCGCCCCCAGAACGGCCGGGCTCCGCACGAAGAAGTGGATGGGAAAGGCCTGGCTCCGGTCTTCCCGGTAGCGGCCGGCCGCGCTCTCGTCGTCGACGAGGGCATGGACGAACGGCCGCAGGTGAAGGCGTCCGGCGTCGTCGACGAAGTGCACGCGCGTCGGCGGCGCGTAGGGCAAGGCGCGCGCCTGCTCGGCCGGCCCGTAGGGCGCGAGGAAGGCCGCCCCGAGGGCCACCGCGTGCACGCTCGCGAGGACGGACGCGGCCAGGGCCAGCTTGCCCGGGGCCCTCACGTCTCCTCCGCGCGGATGCGTGGGTCGGCGGCGAGGAGGAGCACGTCGGCGAGGATGTTCCCGGCCAGGAGCAGCACGGTGGAGGCGAGCACGAGGGCGAGGACCAGGTGGAAATCGCGGGCCAGGATCGCTTCCAGCAGGAGCGGGCCCAGGCCCGGCCAGCTCATCACGATCTCGACGAGCAGGGACATGCTCGTGAGCGTGGCCACGGACAGGCCGAACAGCGAGACGAGCGGGTTGGCGGCGGCGGGCAGGGCGTGCCGGAGGACGACGCGCCATTCCGGAATGCCGTGCCCGCGGGCGGCCTGGACGAAGGGGGCGTCCAGGGTGGCGGCCAGGCTCGCGCGCACGTGTCGCGTCAGGCTGGGCAGGATGCAGAGGACGAGCGCGAACGCGGGCAGGGCGAGGTGGGCGACGACGTCGCGGAAGCGGGCGGCCCGCGACATCTGCTCGTGGCCCACCGACGTCATCCCGCCCGCCGGGAACCAGCCCGTGCGCACGGCCAGCAGCAACAGGACGAGCGCGAGGAGGATGTCGGGAATGGCGAGGAGGGTCGCCATCAGCACGGCCAGGCTGCGCCGCACGGTGGCGCCGCGCGCCGTCGCCCACCACACGCCGATGGGGATGGCCAGGGCCCAGGCCATCGCCGTGGCCGTGCCCGTGAGCAGGAGCGTGTTCCGGAGGCGGGGCCACAGCAGCGGCGCCACCGGAGTCCCGTAGGCGAACGAATATCCGAGCTCCCCGCGGGCGAGGGAAGCCACCCAGCGAACGTACCGTTCGGGCAAGGGACGGTCCAGGCCATGGCGCGCGCGCAGGGCCTGCAGCGTCGCCTCGGAGATGCGCGGGTCGAGGCGCATCTCGGCGAAGAAATCGCCGGGGGCGAGCTCCACGAGCACGAAAGAAAGGACGGAGACGCCGAAGAGTACGAAGAGGCCGTGCCGCGCGCGTCGGGCGAGCCGGGACACCTTACGGGGTCGCCGTGGCGTCGGCCAGGGGCGGCACGGGCAACACCGCCGCCACCAGCGCCCGCGTGTGGGGATGCGCGGGCGCGGCAAAGAGGCGCGCCGCTTCCGCGCGCTCCACGATGCGGCCCTCGAACAGGATGGCGACCTCGTCCGCGAAGACGGACATGAGCGCGAGGTCGTGCGAGATGCAGAGGTAGGTCAGCCCTTCCCGCAGGCGGAGGTCTTGCAGCAGGGCCGCGACCTGGGCCTGGATGGAGGCGTCGAGGCCGGTGAAGGCCTCGTCCAGGATCAGGAGCCGCGGCTTCACGGCCAGAGCGCGCGCGATGGCCAGCCGCTGGCGCTGGCCGCCGCTCAGCTCGAGGGGCCGGCGCGCCGCCTCCGCGGAGGAGAGGCCGACCGTCTCCATCAGCTCGAGCGCGCGGCGCCGCCGCTGGGAGCGATCGCCGCGGCCGAGGATCTCCAGCGGCTCGGAGACGATCTCGGCCGCGGTCAGCCGGGGGGAGAGCGCGGCCGCGGAATCCTGGAACAGGAGCTGCACGCTCTCGCGGAACGCGCGGAGCGCGGTCCCGCGGAGGGACGACACGTCGGCGCCGTCGAAGCGGATCTCGCCGCTCGTCGGCTCTTCCAGCCGGGCGAGGCAGCGCGCGAGCGTCGACTTGCCCGAGCCGGATTCCCCGACCAGGGCGACGACGCGACCGCGCTCGATGGTGAGGTCGGCTCCGGCCAGCGCGTCCACGGGCGCGGACCGGCCGCGGGCGCGGCGGCGGTAGCGCTTGGTCAGGCCATGGATGCCGACCAGCGGCTCGTCACTCATGGCGATGGCCGCCGCCATTGCGGGCGCGGATAGGCGCGCGAGAGAGCGCGTGCGTGCGGATGCCGCGGGGCCCCGAACACCTGGGCCGGCGTCCCCTCCTCGACCAGCGCTCCCTGGTGCATCACGAGGACGCGCCGGGCCAGGGCGGCCAGGGTGCCGAGATCGTGGCTGGCCAGGAGGACGGCGAGCCCGAGGCGCGACTGCAACGAGGAAAGGAGGGCCAGCACGTCGGCCTGGGTCGTGGAGTCGAGCGAGGCCGTCGGCTCGTCGGCCAGGAGGAGGGCCGGGCGGCAGGAGAGCGCCTGGGCGAGGACGACGCGCTGGCGCTGGCCCCCGCTCAGCTCGTGCGGATAGGCGTCATAGATCCGGTCGGGCTCGCGCAGCCCCACCGCGTCGAGGGCGGCCACGGCGTCGTCGTGGCAGCGGGCCCGGCTCTGCGCGCGGTGCGCGCGCACCACCTCCGCCACCTGCGCGCCGACGCGGCGCACCGGGTTGAGGGCGAGGTTGGGGTCCTGGAACACGATCGCGATCTCGGCTCCGCGCACGCGCCGCAGCTCGGACGGGGGCCGGCCGAGCAGCTCGGCCCCGCGCCACCGGACGGATCCACGAATCACGCGCGCGCCCGGAGGAAGGAGACCGAGAAGGGCGAGGAGGAGCGTGGACTTTCCGCAGCCGGATTCGCCGAGGAGACCGACGACCTCGCCCTCCTCGATGCCGAAGGTGACGTCCCGCGTCGCGAGGGCCGGCGCCTCCCTGGCCTCGTATGCGACGGCGAGGTCCGTGACCTCGAGCAGTCCCGGCACCCGGGCATGATAGGGCGGCCCCGCGGCCGCCTGAAATTCGGAATCGTCGTCCGCCCTTGATGCCCGGGCTGTCCTATGATTTTTCCAGGGTCGGGTCGCCATGTTTCGGGCGGCCGAGGACGGGCCGATGATGGCGCAAGAGAACGCGGGTTCCGGGCACGAGCACTTCCGGGAAGAGGATTGGCTCGACTTCGCGCGCGAAGTCGGCGACCGCGAGCACCGCGCACGCGTCGCCCAGCACCTCGAGGCCGGATGCGCCCAATGTGAGGAGACCTTCCGGCTGTGGGCGGCGGTCCTGAGCGTCGCCGACCAGGCGACGCAGGCCGGCCCTCCGGAGTCCGTGCTGGGGCGGATGAAGGAGCGCTTCTCCGCCCAGCGGCCGAAGAAGCTAAGGGAGAGGATCGCCGCCCAGGCCGCCCTCGTCTTCGACAGCTTCCGCCAGCCGATGCTGGCGGGGATGCGCGCCTCCGCGGGCGTGCCCGCCCGGCAGCTCCTCTACAAGGCCGGCCGCTACACGATCAAGCTCCAGGTCGAGCCGGCCGAGGAGCGCCTGTCGATCGTGGGGCAGATCGTGGACGACAAGGACCCATCGGGAGGGATGCGCGACATTGCCGTGCTCGCGCTCCGCGGCAACAAGACGCTGGACCGGACGGTCACGAACCCGTTCGGAGAGTTCCACCTCGAGCCCGATGCCAAGGGCAAGCTCCAGCTCTCCGTCGACGTCCCCGAGATCGGCACCTTCACCGTCGAGTCGCCGCGGCGGACGGCGAAGAGCGAAGCAGACACGGACGCGGAGGAAAAGGCGGCCGGGGACACCGGTCGCGGCAGGAAGGCGCGGCCGCGCTGAGCGCAGCCGAGCGCCGGGACAGGAAGGCGAGTTCACCATGAGACGATCGATCTTTTGTCTGGCCGCGTTGCTGGCCGCCCTGGCCACGCCGGCGGCGGCGGTGGAGACCCGCACCATCGTCCGCATCCAGCCGAACCTGGTCGGGCGCACGGTGATCCAGACCATCTGCACCGCGCTCAACTGCCAGGTCGCGGGCTCGCTGGACACCCTCCCCGACAGCACGGACCCGAGCTCCCTGTTCCTGGTGAAGAACCTCCCGCCGCCCAGCTGGCTGGTCAACTACGCGCTGCTCGGCATCGAGGCGGTCGAGCCCGACCTCAAGGCGGGCGTCGACGAGGAAGACGAGTACTGGTACTCGTCCCAGGCCACGGCCGCCGTCCTGGACCAGTTGTGGAATCGCGAGCCGACCAGCTACTTCGGAACCTCGGCCTGGCGCTCCTACCTCGAGCAGCCGGCCGGCGTCATCGTCCGCATACGGGAAGCGCACTGCGGCCTCCAGGCGACCGGTGGCGGCACCGTCGCCGTCATCGACACGGGCGTGGATCGGACCCACCCCACGCTGGCCCCCGTCCTGACCCAGGGCTACGACTTCACGCGCAACGTCGACGGCGGCAGCGAGCGGGCGGACGTCGATCAGGCCACCGCCGCCGTGCTCGACGGAATCTACAGCGTCAACCCGGGGACGGCGGCCGTGCTCGACCAGGCGACGGCGGCGGTGCTCGACGACGGCGCGCATTCGCATTTCGGCCACGGCACCATGGTCGCGGGGCTGGTGCACCTGGCCGCCCCGACCGCGTCGATCATGCCCCTCAAGGCCTTCGACGCCAGCGGCGCGGGCTACACCTCCGACATCATCCGCGCCCTCGTCTACGCCACGCGCCGGGGAGCGAAGGTCGTGAACATGAGCTTCAGCCGGCCCACGCCGTCGCAGGAGCTCAAGCGCGCGCTCGACTACGCGACCAGCCAAGGGCTCATCCTGGTGGCTTCGGCCGGCAACGACGGCCAGTCGACCCTCATGTACCCCGCGGCCTACCCGAACGTGATGGGCG
>Ga0075435_100003863_pt1 | contig 10220 bp, 6 predicted proteins | sample RhiMethybrSRZTD4_FD_75302 | JGI IMG/M metagenome (GOLD analysis project Ga0075435, IMG submission 75302) | Populus rhizosphere microbial communities from Tennessee, USA - Rhizosphere MetaG P. TD hybrid SRZTD4 | ecosystem: Host-associated > Plants > Roots > Rhizosphere > Soil | place: USA... | reverse complement strand
GCGCGGAACTACGGCGAGGTGTTGGCGTTTGAGCGAATGACTCTGTTCGCTGTCCCCCGCGTGGTCGCGGACAGTGTAAAGAGCTGCGTAGATTGCGCGGCTCTTTCATTTTAGCGAATGGACCTGCATCTCACAGAATTTCAGTGATCGACGGGGCCGTGTGTCAAATTTAAATGCGTTCATGCTGCTAATCGGTATCTAATTGTGGTGCTCGCGATGGTGACCCGCTGTGGCGATTTACAAACTTATTGCGAACGGTTCCTTCGGCCCCGCTGAAATCGAGATCATGAAGGTCGCTTATGAGGCCGCCTTGGTCGACGTGGGCGTCACCAGTCCAAACGATCCGATCACCGATCTTATTGCAAAGGCGATTGTCAGCGTGACAGCGAGCGGCGAACGCAACCCGAAAGAAGTAATGGAACGCGCTTTGAATGCCCTAGGCGTTCGTAGATCCGCCGCATAGGCGTGTCGCGAAGCAGCTACTGATGGCGCGACCTGGGTTCCGGTGGCCAAACGACATAATCATCTTTAGTCCAGCCATAATAACCCGCGGCGTGGTGCCCTGCTGAGGAGGCTATCAACTCGCCAAAACGGCGATGAACTTTATAATCGAGGGAGTGCTCTAACCTGTCCTCGCGCACGCCCTCGTTACGCACCAAGGCGTCAAACTCCAACAAGTTCGATTCATTCGGATTACTGGCCGTGTCGAGTGAATGGTAAAACGCCAAGTTGTTTCCGAAAGGAACCCTCAAAAGGGTGTGATCTCGCAATGGTGGGTTCCGTTGTCTACATCCCTTGCATGTTGTCGCGTAAGTCGCGTGGCAGGCCCCTAAACGCGCCTGCCGCTTTCATTCATCCGTGTCAGCCAATCGTCGCCGAGCAGACTTTGTCGTCCCGACTAGCAGAGCATCGCCTTTTTGGGGCGGCCACTTTTTGACTTTAGGGGCGGACCACTTTTTTAAGCTTGTTTTCTTCGCCGTTCGCTTGCGCTCAATCTTAGTCCTTTTTTTGCCTTTCGCTTTTTTGGCCATGTAATTGGCCTCCTTGATTTCATTTTAGACAATACCGTTGGTAGCTACAGCACAGTCAATAAACAAGACATCGGGGTCGGAGGTCACAATGAGCAACAGCAAGCGTCACCACCGCTTTACATCACGCCGGGAACGGCTTTCGCCCCAAGAATGAATGCCCGCAAATTCATTGAACGCGATTTTCTATTGATGGGACGTTCTGACACATATCCGCCCGGGGGCTCGAGTTTTAGGGTTTTGATATCAGCGAGCTGGTATCAGAGCATGACTACGCACACTCGCTATCGTTTTATCGGTGTTGCCATGGTGCTCGCACATCTGCTCATCGCCTTATTCGCTATCCTTTTGGCGGCACTTCTATTGTTCCTTGTGACGTATATGGGCTAGGCCGTCCGAAGACTCCCGCCGCTACTCGCTATTGATGGGAGCTTTTAGAGCAAGGAACCTCTTCTGCCCGTGCCCTTTGAGTCTATGCCGGTCGCTAGGGTCCGAGTTCTTGCGGCTGCTCAATTTGCCCCCTTGGGCGGCCCGCTCAGTATTCTCTGGTGACCGGCACAGTTCCAAATGGGTTATTCGCGGGAGTTAGCCTTGAAAAAGAAGCCAGGAATATCTTCGGCACGCCGCTGACAGTCGCGAAATGGCGCGAACAGCGTCAGCCGCGCACCGCCAGCAGCTTGAGCAAATGGCCGAGACCTGGGAGCAGTTAGCTCAGTCCCGCCAGCGACAGCTACATAGAATGTCCGGCAACATGCCGCCCGAGGACGGCCCGCCCAAACAGTAGCCTTGAGTTTTTGGGATCGCGATGCGCCGGTTAAACTTCCCGTATGTTGTCGAGATTGCCGAACCTGTACGGGGCCTACGCAAGCGGGCCATGTATGATTTCCACGCTCGCCTCGGCATAGTCGCGCATCCGGTGTACAAGATATATGAGAAGAATGGCCGCCGATCTGTTCGCTGGCGCTTTGCCAGTTTGACCGATGCTGAGAAGTTTGCTCGCCAATTTGGTGGTTCGGTAGTGGCGGGACGATAACGGCACGCGAAGTCCTACCGTCAGTTTACAATCGCGGTTATTCACAGAGCCGCGAGCAAGCGATGGCGGATTTCAAAGCGCGATGGTCGGCCTAATCGTAACGTGTCGCCGAGACCCTAAGCCGAATGGGACGGTTGATGAAGCGGTGCACGCTAACCGGCTCGCAGTTTCTCTCACGCTTCGCGGGCGAGACGCAATCGTCTCAGCTATTGAGTGCGGTCGCGAATCCTCTGCAGCGCTGCGTAATAATCTGCGGTCGCCTTTGGAGCACCGGCTTCTCGACGCTCGCGCGCCTTGAAGATCCGCTCAGCGCGGGCACGATCTGCGTTTTCATGTTGGGTTATACACACAAACACCGTAGGCGAGGAAAGTTCCAATTGGCAGGGCGGAAGGTTCTAAGGACCAAGGGCGGCGACCTAATTGGTGGACTGGAGGAACGATCTTGCCTTGAGGCGAGTTGGCGTAATGCTATCGGCTCGCCTCCCCCGTTCCCCGAGCCGATAGGGTGACATGCGAGAGCAAGGGCTGCTGGGCCAGCAGCCCTTGCTCTTTGCTGTGGGGCCTGTCCGTTACCGGCTACATGTTTAGGATTGTATTGAGTGCTGTCACACTGACTCTAACCAAGTATCAACGTCTTTCCTTACTTGGTTCTTCCCAATGGCGTAACGCTCCTGGATTATGCCCTCCAACCCGGACATAGCTCGCAAAACTTTTTTCATAGCAAGACTTCAAGGGCTCGGCTCTATACGGAATTGTCGCGGTTGCGGTTCACACCGGCGCAAGGCGTAATGAGATATTGGCGCTGCAATGGCGCGACCTTGATTCGGTTGCGAGGATGCTGAGGATTGAACGCTCGCTGGAGGAAACGAAAGGGCAGCGCAGACTGAAGGGACCAAAGCGAGATTAAGCATAAGCGAACGATTCAGATTGATGACGCCCTTGTGCGTTTGTTGCTCTCCATCAAAGAACAGCACTTACGTCTGGTCGCTGGCGTACCGAGTGGCACCCAGGTGGACTTGTCGTTGATTAAGCTGCCCGAGGGATCGCTGATATTCCCCTCGCCCTGTGGCGTGGACTTAACCAGACCCAGGCGGTCGAATACGCTCACACGTTGCTTCGAGGCGCGAGCCCGCAAGCGTTTCCCTGGTCAGCGCTTCCATGGCTTGCGCGGAGTCATGAGGCCGTATTACTTGATGCTGGAATCCCGGTGCATGTGGTTGCCGATCGGTGCGGTCACGATCCGGCGGTGCTTCTGCGGAGCTACGCCAAGCGGACCAAGAAGGCCGACAAGACCGCCGCCGACATCGTCGGCAGCCTGTCGAAAGCAATTCTGGAATAGTTTGGGTCCCATATTGGGTCCAACTCTCGTTTCGTTCTCACGTCGCTCGAATGAAATCAAAGTCTTAGACTCACCTGGGCACAGATATTGTGCATTGCACTCCGGAAAGCCCAAGCGATAAACACCACCTGACCTAGCCTATGTCCTGCCATGGGTGGGATTATTCGTAGCTGCTATTCGGCCGCAACCGCTGGTGGGGCTTCCTTGACTTCTTCGAGCTGTGGCTCAAGGCGACGCTTGAGCAGCCGATCGAAGCGATCGAGATAAAGATAGATCACCGGCGTGATGTAGAGCGTGAGCAACTGCGAGAGCAGCAGGCCGCCGACCACTGCAACGCCAAGGGGCTGCCGCAGTTCAGCGCCCGCGCCAGTTCCGAGCGCGATCGGCAGCGTGCCGAAGATCGCGGCGAAGGTTGTCATCATGATGGGGCGGAAGCGAAGGATCGCGGCTTCGCGGATCGCGGCCTCCGCCGACAAGCCTACGCGCCGCCTTTCAATAGCGAAGTCGATCATCATGATCGCGTTCTTTTTGACGATGCCGACCAGCATCACGATGCCGATCATCGCGATCACCGACAAGTCCATGCGGAACAGCATCAGGGTCAGAATCGCGCCGATGCCCGCGGACGGGAGTCCGGAAATGATGGTGATCGGATGAATAAAGCTCTCATACAAGATGCCGAGCACGACATAGGCGGCAAATATTGCTGCCAGGATCAGGATCCCCTGCCCACGCAAGGAGTCCTGGAACACCTGTGCGGTGCCCTGGAAACCCGTCGTAATCGTTGCAGGCAGCCGCTGTTCCAGCTCGAGATTCTGAATCGCATCGACGGCCTGACCGAGTGAAACCCCCGGCGCAAGATTGAAAGCAATGGTCACTGCCGGCTGCTGTCCCTGGTGATTGACCGTCAGTGGGCCGACCGTGCGCTCGAACCGGGTGACGGCCGAGAGCGGCACGGTGGTGCCGTTCGATGTCTTCAGATACACGCGGGCCAAGTCATCAGGACTGACCTGAAAGTCCGGTTGGGTCTCCAGAATGACCTGATAGTAGTTGACCGGGCTGTAGATTGTGGCGACCTGCCGCACGCCGAACGCGTTATAGAGCTCCTGCCGGACCTGATCGACCGTGACGCCGTAGACGGCCGCCTTCTCCCGGTCGACCTCGATCGTCACTTGCGGGTTGGTCACATAGAGGTCGGTGGTGACATCGAGCAGGCCGGGAATTCGCGAAATTTTTTCGCGCAGTTCGGGCGCGAGACGGTAGAGCGTAGCTGTGTCGTTGGATTGTAGCGTATATTGATACTGGCTCTTGGCCAGCTTGCCGCCGAGATTGATGTTCTGGATCGGCTGGAAATAAATCGCGATGCCCGGCACGACATTGACTGTCTGGCGCAGCCGCGCGAGAATCGTCTGCAGGTTGTCGCGCTCTTTGCGTGGCTTGAGCGCCACCAGCATCCGGCCGCTGTTGCCGACCGAATTAGGGCCGCCGGTGCCGACCGTCGAGTTTACGTAGGCCACCGCCGGATCTGCGCGCACAATCTCGGCGACCTTGCGCTGAAGGTCCGATAGCGCCGGGAAAGACACGTCAGTCGCGCCTTCCGTGATGCCGACAACGTAACCGGTATCTTCGGTCGGGAAGAAACCTTTGGGCACAACCACATAAAGAACGATGGTGACAAAGAACGTGGCGATCGTGACCAGGAGCATGATCGATTTGAACTTGAGTACACGGTCGAGGGTCCATTGATAGGCACTCAGCATGCCTTCGAAAAATCGCTCGAACATGCGCAGCACGAAAAACTGTTTTTCACCTTCGGGCCGATGACTACGGAGCACGCGCGCGCACAACATCGGGGTCAGCGTCAGCGATACAAAGCCGGAGACCACGATTGCGACCGCGATCGACACCGCAAACTCGCGGAACACGCGGCCCACCATGCCGCCCATCAGCAAGACCGGGATGAACACCGCGATCAGCGAGAAGGTGATCGATATGATGGTAAAGCCGATTTCGCGCGAGCCCTTCAGCGCAGCTTCGAACGGTCGCATGCCGCCTTCGATGTGCCGCACGATATTTTCCAGCATCACGATCGCGTCATCGACTACGAAGCCGACTGAAAGCGTAAGGGCCAGCAGCGTCATGTTGTTGATCGAGTAGCCGAAGGCGTACATCGCTGCGAAGGTGCCAACCAGCGATACGGGAACTGCGAGCGCCGGAATGATCGTGGCCGAGACTTTCCGCAGGAACAGGAAGATCACCATGATAACGAGCGCGATGGCGATCCCCAGCGTCTCCTGCACATCGATGACCGCCGCGCGAATGGATAGCGAGCGGTCGAACAAGGGCTCCATCTGAATCGAAGGCGGCACCTGCGCCCGCATCGCCGGCAGGCTTTGACGCACGAGGTCGACGACCTGGACAGTGTTGGCATCGGGCTGACGCTGGATCGCGAGCACAATGGCGCGTTCGCCGTTGTACCAGGTGGCGATCTTGTCGTTCTCGACGCTGTCGATGACGCGCGCGATTTGATTGAGCTTGATCGGGGAGCCGTTGCGGTAGGCGACGACGACGTCACGATAGTCGGCGGCGCGCGGCATCGCGCTGGTCGCGGCCAGCGTGACGCTTTGCTTCGGTCCGGTCAGAACACCGACGGGGGTGCTCGAATTGGCCTTGGCTACGACGCTGCGCACATCCTCGAGCGAAATGTTCCGGGCAGCTGCCTCGGTTGGATTGACCTGAACTCGAACGGCGAACTTCTGCGCGCCATAAACCAGAACCTGCGCAACGCCCGGCAATTGCGAGATTTGCGGCGCCAGAACGGTTTCTGCGTAATCGTCAACGGTCGACAGTGGGACGCTATCGGACCGCAGGCTGATATAGAGCACCGGGAAATCACCCGGATTCACCTTGCGGAATGACGGCGGTGTCGTCATCTCGATTGGTAGCAGGCGCGCCGCTGTCGCAAGCGCGGTCTGCACGTCAAGCGCGGCGCCGTCAATATTGCGGCCGAGATCGAACTGAATGGTGATTTGCGCCAGGCCCAGCGAGGACGTCGAGTTCATCGACGAGATGCCGGAGATCGTCGACAGTTGACGTTCAATCGGCGATGCAACTGACGACGCCATCGTTTCCGGACTGGCGCCGGGAAATTGTGCTGTGATCTGGATGGTCGGGAAATCGACTGCGGGCAAGGCCGCCACCGGCAGTAGTCGATAAGCGAATATGCCGAAAACGATCAACGACGCAGTCACCAGCGTTGTCAGCACCGGGCGGCGGATGCAAGTTTCCGAGATGGTCATGGCTTAGTTACCCGCGACCTTGGGCGGACGCGGGTTCACGCGTGTGCCGTTCGACAACAGCAACTGTCCTTCGGTGACAACCGTCTCTCCCCCATTGAGACCGGATGCGATCACGCTTTCGGTGCCGACCTGGCGCTCGACCTTCACCGGTTGTATCTGCGCGGCGCCATCTTTCACGACAAAAACGAACGTACCCGTCTGGCTGATTTGCACGGCATTGGACGGCACCACGACGCCCTCTTCACTCCGCAGGGTCATCTCGGTGTTCACCAGCGTGCCGGGCCAAAGCACCTCGTCCTGGTTCGGCATGGTGGCGCGCACCATGGCCATGCCAGTCGCGGTATCGACCGTATTCTCGATCATCGTGACCTGGCCGGTGGCCCGCTTCTGTTCCCCCGGCACGATCGCTTCCACGGTTGCGGTTTCGGCAGCGATGGCTTTGCGGATGTCGGGAAGATTTTTCTGCGGGACCGTGAAGCTGACATAGACCGGCATCGTCTGGTTGATTGTCGCCATCGGGGTCGTATCGGCCTGACGCACGAAATTTCCGACCTTGACGTTAGCCATGCTGATGCGTCCGGAAATCGGCGCCCGGATCGAGCAGAAATCGAGTTGAACCTTCAGATTTTCGAGCTGCGCGCGATTCGATTCAGCAGTCGCACGCGAGACGTTGACCGCCGTCTGCGCGTTATTAAGCGTGACGATCGGCGTAGCGTTCCGCGCCGCAAGCTCGGTATAGCGCTCCACGTCGCGCTGCGATTGCTCGAGCGTGGATTGCGCGCCGTCGATTACCGCCTGCACACGCTTCATGTCGGCCTGGATCTGCCGGCAATCGAGCGTGAATAGCAAATCACCTTTTTGCACCATGGCGCCGTCGCGGAAGTGGACGCCGGTGATCGTGGTGTCGACCTGCGTCTTGATGGCGACGCTGGCCATGGGGGTGACATTGCCCAGGGCGATCAGGCGCACTGGCATCGTTTTGCGGTCAGTGGTAGCGGTTTCCACCGGAACGACGGGCGCCTGTCCCTGCGAACGGGCGGCAGCCCCGTCCGTGGTCCAAAAACCGCGGGCAAACACGGCTATGCCGACCAGGGCGAGGGCCGCCCCCGCAATGAGCCAAGTTCGCTTGATCATCGGCAGTTTTCGGTCCGGACTCATGTGCGCCTGCCCGGACGCTCCCTAATTTCGCGGAATGGCTTGTTTTCTGCAACCATTTGGCCCCCGCGTTGCCGTTTGTCCTAGCATATAAACGTTTACCAGTGCATATCCCTGCGCTTGCAGGTAAACACGGTGAATACAGCCTTATTCGCCTTCCCGGACTCCCAAAAACCATGCGTATTGCCACCTGGAACGTCAACTCCATCCGCCAGCGCATGGACAATCTGCAGACCTGGCTCACGGAGCGGCAGCCCGACATTGTCTGCCTGCAGGAGATCAAATGCACTGATGACGCCTTCCCGCGCGAGCCATTCGAGGCGCTCGGCTACAACGTGGCCGTGCATGGGCAAAAGAGCTTCAACGGTGTCGCGCTCCTGTCGAAGTTTCCATTTGACGAGGTGGCGCCCGGACTGATCGGCGACGACGCCGACGTGCAGGCCCGCTTTCTGGAAGCAATCGTTTCAACCAAGAGCGGCGTAGTGCGCGTGGTCAGCCTCTATCTGCCCAATGGCAACCCGCCGCAAAGCGACAAGTATGCGTACAAACTCAACTGGATGGGGCGGCTCATTAATTTCTCGCATGAGCGGCTTAAACTGGAAGAGCCGATGCTGCTGGCAGGCGATTACAACGTGATCCCGGCCGCCGCCGACGTTCGTCGCCCGGAGGCGTGGAAAAACGACGCACTCTTTCTCCCTCAGACGCGGGAGAAATTCCGCACGTTGATCAATCTCGGACTGACCGATGCAATACGCGCGGTCAGCGATGCGCCCGATCTTTACACGTTCTGGGATTATCAGGCCGGCGCCTGGCCCAAGGATGACGGCATTCGCATCGATCACTTGCTGATGTCGCCGCAAGCTGCCGACCGCCTGTTTGCCGCCGGCATCGACCGTCACGTGCGCGGCTGGGACAGGCCGTCCGACCACGTCCCGGTTTATGTGGATCTGGATATTGTGGGACGGTGACGCTCAGTCGTCATGCCCGGCCTTGGGCCGGGCATCCACGTCTTGACTGCCGGGCGGGTCGAGAAACGTGGATACCCGGCACAAGCCCGGCCATGACAAAAATCAGTTTTGTTTCTGACCTACTCCCGCCGTATCTCGAGCCAGTTGCGGAGATAGACGGCGGCCAACGCGCGCTCGTCCTCGCTCGCCTGCTTCATCGCGCTGTCATAGAGCTTGGTGATCCAGCCCTGGTCAGCGCGCGCGTTGTCCTTGGCGAGCGCGAGCCACATCAGCCCTCGCGCGGCCTGGCGCGGAACGTGATCACCCTCGAACAGCATGGCGCCGAGCATCGCTTGCGCCTCGCACTGGCCCTTCTGCGCTGAAAGCGCAAACCAGCGCGCGGCCTGGCGCGGATCGCGGGATGCACCGGTGCCGTTGAGATAGAGCCGCGCGAGATAGTATTGCGCGTCGGGATCGCGGAAGTATGACGCCGCGTAAGCGAACATTTCGCGCGCCCGTTGCGGGTCGCGCTTGATGTCGGTCTTCGGAATGCCGTCCAGGTAATAGTGTCCAAGCGCAACGAACGCGTTGGCGACAAAGCGCGCCTGCGGCGTGTCCGGATTGTCGTCGGCGTGGCTGTCGGCGATGCGGCGGAAATATTCAAACGCCTTGAGGTCGTTCTGGGTAACTCCATCGCCCTCCGCATACATGCGGCCAAGCTTCCACTGCGCAATGGCGTGGCCTTTCTGGGCGGCATATTCGAGCGAGTTCACCGCCTTGACCGTCTCGCCTGCCTTGAGCCAGTTCGCGCCCGAGCGGAACGCCTCCATCGGCGTCATTGGCGGCGGACCCACGCTGGCGTCGGTCTTGCTGCCGTCGAGCGCGTGTGCGGGCGCGGTGGCCAACAGGCCACCAATCAGCAATGCACGCAACAGGCTCTCAACTGTCCGCATAGCACTCTTTCTCGGCCGCACCGCCGGGGTGCGTCACTGCGCCGTTGACGGCGGGACCAACCTGTTGCGCGTATTTCCACAAGTAACCGGATCCGTATTCGCTCTCGCGCGCCTTCCATTGGCCCTTGCGCTTGGCCAATTCGTCCGCGGAAAGCTTGACGTCGAGGGTACCTTTCACCGCATCGATCTCGATGATGTCGCCGTCACGAATGAGCCCGATCGGCCCCCCGACCGCAGCCTCCGGACCGACGTGGCCGACGCAGAACCCGCGTGTTGCGCCGGAGAAGCGTCCGTCGGTGATCAGCGCGACCTTCTCGCCGGCGCCCTGGCCGTACAGCGCCGCGGTGGTAGACAGCATCTCGCGCATGCCGGGACCGCCGCGCGGTCCCTCGTAGCGGATCACCAGCACGTCGCCGTCCTTGTATTTGCGGTTCTTGACCGCGTCGAAGCAGGCTTCCTCGCCATC
>Ga0075435_100003862_pt1 | contig 10220 bp, 11 predicted proteins | sample RhiMethybrSRZTD4_FD_75302 | JGI IMG/M metagenome (GOLD analysis project Ga0075435, IMG submission 75302) | Populus rhizosphere microbial communities from Tennessee, USA - Rhizosphere MetaG P. TD hybrid SRZTD4 | ecosystem: Host-associated > Plants > Roots > Rhizosphere > Soil | place: USA... | reverse complement strand
GCATGGACGGTCATGGCGGTGCCGTGGGTGGTCGAGAAGGGCCTGGTCCCGCGAGTCCCCGCATGAGACAGGCCATCACCCTCTTCATGGCGGTGCCGTGGGTGGCCGAGAAGGGCCTGGTCCCGCGAGTCCCCGCATGAGACAGGCCATCACCCTCTTCGTCAGCACGTCCACGACGCTGCTCGCCATCGTCAACCCGCTGGAGATCCTGCCCATCTTCCTCAGGCTCCTCGAGGGAAGGGACGACCAGGCGCACCGCGAGGTGGCGCGCCGCTCCTGTCTCTACGCCACCGTCCTCATGTTCTTCTTCCTGCTCTTCGGCACGATCATCCTGCGCCTCTTCGGCGTGCCCCTGAGCATGGTGCGCGTGGTGGGCGGCATCATCCTCATGCGCATCGGCTTCGATCTCTTCCTGTCGGCGGACCCCTCCGTGCCGCACGCGGCGGGGAGAAAGGTCGAGGAGGGTGACGACGTAGCCTTCGTGCCCCTGGCCATGCCCATCATGTTCGGACCGGGGGCTCTCGCTACCATCCTCGGCATGACCTCGCTCGTGAAGCACTCCGAGGCGGAGATCGTCTCCTTCCTCGCCATCAGCGCAGCCATCGTGGTAACCATGCTCCTCACCTATCTCTGCCTCGCCTTCGCCAGGCAGCTCCTGGGCCGTCTCGGCCCCAAGGGCATCGACGCCGTCACGCGCATCGTGGGCTTCTTTTTGTCCGCCATAGGCATGGGGCTGATATTCCACGGGGTGGTCGAGGCGCTGCGGGACTACGGGCTCTTGGCTGCGGCCGGCTGAGAGGCCGGGCTCGCGCGGACTAGCTGTCCGAGAGCTCGGTGGAGGACCGGACCTTGATGAAGTAGTCCTTGAAGCGCCGGAGGTCGGCGTCGGAGACGAGGTCCGACACCATCACGCACATGAGGCCGGACTGCTTCCACACGATGAGGGCGAGCCCGTCCTCCGTGCGCACGGCGGGGCGCCAACGCGCGATCTGCACCCGCTCCCGGTCAGGGATGGGCACGTTGGGCTCCCGCGCGATGATGTAGCTCACGGCGTGGCCTTCGCGGTCCTGATAGGTGAGGGCGAGGGCGCGGCGGCCTTCGAGATACGCGGGCTGGGCGTTGACCAGCTTGAGGTCGGCGTCGCCCGTGAAGACCCAGTTGAGGAGCACACCGCTGTCTCGCATCACGCGGGGAAGCGAGCCCGGAACAAGGTCGGGGTTGATCTCCTCCGCGAACACCGCGCGCGCGTACTCGGACATGACCGCCCGCGACAGACGCTGGATCGGATCCGGGGCGGAGCGCGGAAGGGCGGGGGCGAGCCAGAGCACCATCACCATGGCGGTGGCAAGGGCGGACAGGGCGGGGGACAGCCACAGCCACGCACGCAGGCGCGGCTCGGGCCGGCCGACCGCTTCCGCCACCGAGGTGCGCAGATGAGAGGGCGCTTGGTGCCGCGGCAGCCGCTCGCGCAGGAGCCGCGTGATCTCGTCCGGTTCGTTGCCGCCGATGTCGGTCGCCATGTCCTCCGATCTCCGATCCTAGCCGCCGTAGTCCTTGAGGAGCGCCCGCAGCCGCTCCTTGGCCCGGAAGATCCTCGACTTCACCGTGCCCACCGGGCAGTCCATGATCCGGGCCACTTCCTCCAGAGACAGCCCTTCGACCTCGGCGAGCAGGAGCGGCGTCCGGAACTCTTCCGGGATCCGTCCGAGCGCCCGCTCGAGATCCATGTGGGCGCCCGCGGTCTCGCCATCCTCGGCCGGGGCGTGGTGGAACATCGGGGCCTCGCCGTCCGGCACGCCCGCCTCGCTCAGCGCGGGCTCGCGCTCGCGGAGGCGGTAGAAGGTCAAGAAGGTATTCCTCAGGATCTGAAACATCCAAGCGCGCATGTAGGTTCCCGGCTCGAAGCGATGCGAGAACCGGAGTGCCCGCGCGTACGTCTCCTGGACGAGATCCTCGGCCTCCGAGCCGTTGCGGGTCAGGTAGACGGCGAGATTGTAGAGGGCGTCGACGTGCTTGAGAGCCTGCTGGCGGAACTCGTCGTCGGCCACGACAAACTCGACGCGCCTACTCGAACCAGCGGGCCGGGAGATCGGAGAGCCGCACCTCGTGCTCGTCGGCGAGGCTCTCGAGCAGCTCGCGGATGGTCTGGTAGAGCACGGGGTGCTCCAGCTCGGGAGCGAGGTCGGCGAGGGGCCGGAGGACGAAGGCACGCTCGTGCATCAGGAGATGGGGGATGTGCAGGTGATCGTGTCCGCTGATCACGCGGTCGTCGTAGAGGAGGATGTCGATGTCCAGCGGGCGCGGCTCGTAGCGCTGGTCCTCCGGGCGCCCCGTACCGCGGGTACGTCCGAGGGCCCGCTCCACGTCCTGCATCCGCTCCAGGAGGTGTGGGGGATCGAGGGTGGTCTCGATGGCCACTACGCAGTTGAAGAACCACGTGTCCCGGCTCTGCGAGCTCTCGCCGGGCCGCCGCTCCCACGGCTCCGTCCAGTACACGGGAGAGGCGTCGACGAACTCGACCTCGGGGAGGCTCCGCAGGCGCGCCACCGCCTGGCGCAGGAGGGCCGCGCGGTCACCGAGATTCGATCCGACGGAGAGGAACACCTTCGCCATGCCGGATCCTCGTGGCCCCCCCTAGCAGGCCGCTGAAAAAGGCCCATCTGCTTCGTTGGCGCCCTCGGCCGCACGCTCAACGTACAGAGAGTACGCCTCGCGTGCGGCCGTCGGGCGCCGCCTCGCACCTGGACCTTTTTGAGCGGCCTGCGGGTTTGTCAGCACCTTGCTAGCGGCGCCGGGTGATCTCGACGCCGGGAATGCCCTGCAAGCCTTCCATGGGCGGGGTGAGCTTGCGCACGCGCACGCGGACCTCGGTGCAGGGGAACTCGCCGAGGAGCATGGCGGCGAGCCGGCCCGCCAGGCGCTCGAGGAGGTTCACGCGCTCCTTGGTCGCCACCTCGACGATGCGCGTGGCCACCAGCCCGTAGTCCACCGTGCTCCGCAGATCGTCGGAGGCCGCCGCCGGTTCCAGGTCCACCGCGAGCGCCGCGTCGACGGAGAACCACGCCCCCACCGTCTGCTGGGCGCGCGTCACGCCGTGATGGCCGTAGAAGCGCACGTCCTCCAGGAAGATCGTGTCTCCGCTCAGAGCTTGAGCCCCTTGAGCCGCTCCATGGCCTCGGCGAGGCGCTTGGCGTCGATGGTGAGGGCGACACGGTAGAAGCCCTCGCCCGAGGGACCGAAGCCCACGCCCGGCGTGATCACGCAGCCGACCTCCTCGAGGAGGCGGGAGGCGAAGGTGCGCGAGTCGAGGCCCTTGGGCACGGGCGCCCACACGAAGAAGGCGGCCTTGGGCACGTCGACCTCCCAGCCGAGGCTCTTGAGCCCGCTCACCACGATGTCGCGGCGCTCCTGGTAGATGCGCCGGTACTGCTCGGGGATGTCCTGGGGCCCGTTCAGCGCGGCGATGCCCGCCTCCTGCACGGCCTGGAAGACGCCCGAGTCCACGTTGGTCTTGATCTTGCCGAGCCCGGCGAGGTAGCGCGCGTTACCCACGCAGAAGCCGAGGCGCCAGCCCGTCATGGAATAGGTCTTGGACAGCGAGTGGAACTCCACGCCCACCTCTATGGCCCCCGGCGTCTCCAGGAAGGACGGGGGCGTGTAGCCGTCGAAGCGGAGCTCCGAGTACATGGCGTCGTGGCAGACGATGATGCCGTGCCTGCGCGCGAAGGCGACCACGCGCGCGAAGAAGTCGCCGCTCGCCACCGCCGCGGTGGGATTGTTCGGATAGTTGAGGTACATGAGCTTGACCCGGCGCGCCACCTCGGCGGGCACCGCGTCGAGGTCGGGGAGGAAGCCGTGCTTCCGCACGAGAGGCATGAAGTGCACGTCGCCCCCCGCGAACCAGGTCCCCGCCGCGTACACGGGATAGCCGGGATCGGGCACGAGGACGACGTCGCCCGGGTTGACCCAGGCCAGCGGCATGTGGGCGGTGCCTTCCTTGGAGCCGATCAGGGTGAGCGCTTCCGTCTCCGGGTTGAGGGTGACGCGGAAGCGACGCTTGTACCAGTCGGCCACCGCGGTGCGGAAGGAGAGCAGCCCCTCGTAGTCGGGGTAGCGGTGATTGGCCGCGTTCTCCGCCGAGCGCTTCATGGCCTCGATGATGTGGGGCGGGGTGGGCAGGTCGGGATCGCCGATGCCCATGTCGATCAGGTCCACGCCGCGGGCGCGCGCCTCGCGCTTCTTCTTGTCGATCTCGGCGAAAAGATAGGGCGGCAGCTTGCGCAGCCGCTCGGCCATCTCGAGGGTCTTGGGAGAATCGGCCACGCTAGGCCTCCTGGAGCTTGATGACAGGGTTCTTGAGGCTGCCGATGCCGTCGATGCGCACCTCGACGCGATCGCCGGGTTGGAGCGGTCCCACGCCGGCCGGCGTTCCGGTGGCGATGACGTCCCCCGCAAGCAGGGTCATGACCGCGGAGACGCGGGCGACCATGTCCTCGACGGGGAAGACGAAGCTCTTGGTGTTGCCCACCTGCCGCCGTTCCCCGTTGACCCACGTCTCCACCTCGGCGGCGTTGGGATCGACGTCGGTGGAGATGCAGGGGCCGATGGGACAGAACGTGTCGAAGGCCTTGGCCCGCGTCCGCTGATGGTCACGCTGCTCGATGTCGCGGGCGGTGAGGTCGTTGAGGCAGGTGTATCCCAGCACGTACTCCCGCGCGCGCTCCGGCGGCACGTGCCGGCAGCGCTTGCGGATCACGATGGCGAGCTCGCCCTCGTAGTCAACCCGGCTCGCCTGGGTCGGATAGATGATGGGATCGTCCGGCCCGCACAGCGCGGAGAGCGGCTTGAGGAAGAGCAGCGGCTCCTCGGGCACGCGGAGCCGCATCTCCTCCGCGTGCTCGCGATAATTGAGGGCGAAGGCCACGATCTTGGTGGGGACCACCGGAGCGAGGAGCACCGCCTGCTTCACCAGCCAGCGCTTCCGTCCCTTCTTGAACGTCCCGTAGGGCGTGCCCGCGTATTCCACGATGTGCGTGCCGTCGAGCACGCCGTAGCGCGTCTTGCCCGCCGCCTTGAACCTTACGATTTTCATTTAACCTCAACATGCCTTTCGGCATGTTGACCGTGGGCGAGATGGTTAGGGCAATGCGCTGAATCGCCGCTCAAGAGATGATTGGCGCTCATCGCGGGGCGAGCCCGAGCACGTCCTGCATGGAGTAGAGCCCGGGCTTGGCCTCGGCGATGAACTTGACGGCGCGGAGGGCGCCCCGGACGTAGGTGTCGCGGTTCTGGACGCGGTGGGTCAGCTCGAGGCGCTCCCCGAGGCTGCCGAAGCTCACCGTGTGCTCGCCCACTGCGTCGCCCGAGCGAATCGAGTGGATGCCGATCTCCTTCCGCGTCCGCTCGCCGGGCAGGCCATGGCGGCCGTACACGCCGACCTTGGTCAGCTCGCGCCCGAGGGCCTTGGCCACCACCTCGGCCATGTGGGCGGCCGTGCCGCTGGGGGCGTCCTTCTTGAAGCGGTGGTGGACCTCGGTGATCTCCACGTCGTAGTCGTCGCCGAGGAAGCGCGCCATGTCGGCCAGGATACGGAAGGCGACGTTCACGGCCACGCTCATGTTGGGGGAGAGCAGGATGGGAATCTCGCGGGCGAGCCGCTCGATCTCCTCGCGCTGGGCGGAGGCGAACCCCGTGGTGCCGATGACGGCGCGCCCGCCCTGGCGCGCGGCCATCCGCAGATGACCCAGGCTCGCGTCGGGGACCGAGAACTCGACGAGGATACGGTCGCGGCCGAGCGCGCCTTCGGGATCGGCGGTGAGCGGCACGCCGAGCTTGCCGATCCCCGCCACCTCGCCCGCGTCCTTGAGGAGGGCGGGGTGGCCGGGCGCCTCGAGCGCGGCGGCCAGACGCAGGTCGCGCTCTTCCTGGATGAGAGCGACGAGACGACTACCCATCCGGCCGGCGGCGCCGGCGATCACGACATCGGCCATCTCCGGGCTCAGCCCTTGAGGAGGCCGTGCTGGGTCAGGATGGTCTTGAGCCGCTCGCGATTGGCGGCGCCCATGGGGCACATGGGCAGCCGGAACTCGGGGGCGAGCATTCCCATCATGCCCATGGCTTCCTTCACGGGGATGGGGTTGGTCTCGAGGAACATGGCCCGCGACAGCGGGAAGAGCTTGAGATGGAGGTCGCGCGCGAGCTTCCAGTCACCGGCGAGCGCGGCGTGCGTCATCTCCGCCGTCTCCCGCGGCACGATGTTGGCCACCACGGAGATCACCCCGCGGCCTCCCACCGACATGAGAGGGAGGGTGAGGTTGTCGTCGCCCGAGAGAACGCTGAAGTCCGGCCCGCACGCGAGGACGACCTGGGTCATCTGGTCGAGCGACCCGGAGGCTTCCTTGACCCCCACGATGTTCGGGCAGTCCTTGACGAGGCGTGCCAGGGTGTCGGTCTCCACGTTGACCGCGGTGCGGCCCGCGATATTGTAAAGCACGATGGGAAGGTCCACCGCGTCGGCCACCGCGCGGAAGTGGCGATAGAGACCTTCCTGGGTCGGCTTGTTGTAGTACGGGTTGACCACGAGGGCGCCGGTGGCTCCGGCCTTCTTGGCGTGGCGGGTGAGGTCGATCGCTTCCGAGGTGGCGTTGGAGCCGGTGCCCGCGATGATGTGGAGCCGGCCACGGGCCGCCTCGATGACGATCTCCACCACGCGGCGGTGCTCGTCGTGGCTCAGGGTGGGCGACTCTCCCGTGGTGCCGCACGGCACGATGCCGTCCGTGCCCTGGGCCACGTGCATCTCGACAAGCTGCTTCAGCTTGGCCTCATCCACCTTGCCGTCGGTGAAGGGAGTGACGAGCGCGACGATGGAACCCTGGAACATGGGGCGCATAGTGAAACCCTCCATGGCTCGAGGCCGTCCGGGAGAGGAAGTCGTTTCACTCTAGCACTCAAGCCGGAAACACTTCAAGAGTCCTGGACGTCCCCGGCGACGCGGCGGGCAAGCTCCTGCTGCGCGGTCACGGACGGATGCGGTACTATTCGCCTCGGCCAGCCGCGGCCGCCAGTCACGAGCGGCACACCCACGAGGAGGAGACTCGATGAGCGGTTCGCGCGCGCCCGGCTGGCCCGGAGGCCTCACCGCCGAGGTCGCCGCCCAGGTGCGGGAGCGCTTCGGCACCCCCTGCTACGTCTACGACCGCACGGCCCTCGAGGCGGCGGCCCGGCAGGCGCTGGCATTTCCCGCTCCGCACGGCCTCACCCTCCGCTACGCCATGAAGGCCAATCCGAGCCACGGCATCCTCACCCTCTTCCGCGACCTCGGTCTGCACGTGGACGCGTCCAGCGACTTCGAGGTGGAGCGCGCGCTGCGCGCCGGCTTCTCGCCGGAGCGGATCCAGCTCACCTCCCAGATGCCGTCGCGCCGGCTCGCCGAGCACGTGCGACGCGGCATCCTCTTCAACGCCTGCTCGCTGCATCAGCTGGAAGCCTTCGGCCGCGTCACGCCGGGCGCGGAGGTCTCCGTGCGCATCAACCCCGGGCTGGGCAGCGGCTCGACCAAGCGCACCAACACCGGGGGGCCGGCCTCGAGCTTCGGGATCTGGCACGAGTACCTCGACGACGTCCTGGCCACTGCCAAGCAGCATAACCTGCGCATCACGCGGCTCCACACCCACATCGGCTCCGGCACGGACTCGGAGGTGTGGAAGCGGGTGGCGCGCATGACCCTCGACACGGTGGGCCGCTTCCCCGACGTCTCGGTGGTGAATCTCGGCGGCGGCTTCAAGGTGGGGCGCATGCCGGAGGAGCCGAGTGTGGACATGGTCGATGTGGGTGCGCACGTGTGCGCGGAGCTCGAAGCGTTCCGTGAGCGCGACGGCCGTGCCCTCCGCCTCGAGCTGGAGCCCGGCACCTTCCTCGTGGCCAACGCGGGGACCGTCGTGGCCTCCTGCGTGGACGTGGTGGATACGGGGCGCGAGGGCTATCTCTTCGCCAAGCTCGACGCGGGCATGCCCGAGCTGACGCGGCCGTCCCTCTACGGCGCTCAGCATCCCATCGACGTGCTCGCCCAGGGGCGCGAGCAGGCCTCGGTGGTCTTCGTAGGACCGTGCTGCGAGTCGGGAGACATCCTCACGCCCGCGCCCGGCGATCCCGAGGCGCTCGCGCCGCGGTGGGTGCCGCGCCCCGTCATCGACGACCTCGTGGTGATCAGGGGCGCCGGCGCGTACTGCGCCGCCATGGCGACCATCAACTACAACTCCTATCCGCAGGCCCCGGAGGTCATGCTCGAGGCCGACGGTTCGCTGCGGCTCCTCCGTCGCCGGCAGGCGCCCGAGGACGTCTGGGCCAACGAGGTCTAGGCTGGATTATTCACGAGTGCCAGCACGTGCGACCGGGGCGAGTGGCGTCGAGGGCGGGGGAGTGCTCCGGCGGAGTGGGACCCCCGAGCCCTGCGCGCAGCCCGTAGGGCTGCGATTCAGGCGAGTGGGTGACGGAGCTGGAGCGCTCCCCCGCCCCCGGCGACAGGCCCCGACCCGCCTCGCGCTCCGCGTGTTCGTGAATAATTCGGGCTAGTCCCTGACTACGGGACGGTGACGGTGACCTCGTTCGATCGCGAGCTCTCGTTCTGGTGCTTCGCGCGGCTGAGGGCAGTAACCGCGTAGCGGTAGGTCCGGCCAGACTGCACGTCCCGGTCGGTGTAGATGGTGGTGATGGCCGGTGTGGTCGCCACGCGGGTGAACGGCCCGCTCCCTTCCGCGCGATAGATCCCGTACTGGGCCACGTCCGTCTCCGGGCTCGCGTTCCAGGCGAGCCTCACGCTGTCGGAGGCGGGGATGGCCACGAGCCGCGTGGGCGCCGAGGGCGGCGTGGTATTGATGGGCGTCGCCGCCACCGCCTCGGAGGCGGGGCCGCTCGCGGAGCCCGCAGGCTCCACGCGCACGCTCTTCACGGCGTAGCGATACGTCGTCTCGTTCTCGAGCCCGCTGTCCGTGTAAGCGGTGGCGGCGATGGGCGCGGGCGTGATGGGAGCGAGCCCGCCGTCACCGGCGCCCCGCAGGACGATGTAGCGCAGCTCGCCGCTGGCGGGCGCGCCGTCGATCAAGGTCGTGGGCGCATCCCAGCGCAGGCTCACCTGCTTGTCGCCCGCCTGAGCGACCAACCCCGGAGGCGATACGGGCGCGGCGAGGAAGGTGACGGCCACGGGGGCCGACGGGGCGCTGATGCGCCCGCTCGTGTCCTCGGCGGTGGCCGCGTAGGCGTAGCGCTTGCCGAGGCTCAGTCCTTTCTGGTCCTTGACGACAACGGCACCATCGCTCAGTTGCACGTTCGGAGGCGGCGGCGCTCCGAGGTCGATGCGGGCGATCTCCTCGTAGCCGACCACGCGCTCGCCGGAGCGCATGGCGGGCTTGGGCGCACCATCCGGAGCCTCCTCGCGCCGGAAGAGCCGCATGAGGGTGAGATCGCGCAGCCGCGAGTTGTCGACGCGATTGCGGGGCGCGACGAACTGCACGACGATGACGCGGTCGTCGATGGTGGCCCGCATGTCCGAGGGCGGCAGGGGGAGGCGACGCTCCGGCGGCACGATGTTGCCCTTCTTGCCGCAGCCGGCCAGGGCCAGCACCGCCATGGCGAGGCCCGCGGCCATGACGGCGCCCCGCCGAGGGCGAATCACCGCCCGGTGGCCCCCGTGACGCGCGCGCGCGCCCGGGAAAGCGCCTGGGCGACGGCCTCGGGAGCGGTGCCGCCGGTGACCGCCCGTGCCCGGAGCGAGGACTCGACGCTGAGCGCGGCGAAGACGTCCACGTCGATGAGGGGCGAGAAGCGGCGCAGCTCGTCGATGGAGAGGTCTCCGAGCTCCTGCCGGCGAGCGATGGCCTCGCGCACCACGCGCCCCACGACCTCGTGAGCCTCGCGGAAGGGCAGCCCCTTGCGCACGAGATAGTCGGCGAGATCGGTGGCCGTCGAGTAGTAGGCGCCGGCCGCCTCCCGCATGCGATCCACGCGGAAGGTGAGGCTGCCCAGCATCGGCGGCAGCACGCGCAGGATCGCCTCCAGCGTGTCGATGGTGTCGAAGAAGGGCTCCTTGTCCTCTTGCATGTCGGAGTTGTAGGTGAGGGGGAGCCCCTTCATCACGGTGAGCACGGCCATGAGGTTGCCGTACAGGCGTCCCGTCTTGCCGCGGATGAGCTCGGCCACGTCGGGATTCTTCTTCTGCGGCATGA
>Ga0075435_100003861_pt1 | contig 10221 bp, 7 predicted proteins | sample RhiMethybrSRZTD4_FD_75302 | JGI IMG/M metagenome (GOLD analysis project Ga0075435, IMG submission 75302) | Populus rhizosphere microbial communities from Tennessee, USA - Rhizosphere MetaG P. TD hybrid SRZTD4 | ecosystem: Host-associated > Plants > Roots > Rhizosphere > Soil | place: USA... | reverse complement strand
CAGTGGCGGCGGCGGCGGCCGTGCCCGTGCGGCCGGCGGGCGCCGCGAGCGACTACGTGATCGGCACCGACGACGTGCTGTCGATTCTCTTCTGGCGCGACAAGGATCTCTCCGCGCCGGAGGTGACGGTGCGTCCCGACGGCAAGGTGACGCTGCCGCTGCTGAACGACATGCAGGCGGCCGGGCTCACGCCCGATCAGCTGCGCGACGCGATCCAGATCGCCGCGCAGAAATACGTCGAGGATCCGAACCCGACCGTCATCGTGAAGGAGATCAAGAGCCGCAAGGTCTTCATCACGGGGCAGGTCGAGAAGGCCGGACCCTATCCGCTCAACGGCTCGACGACGGTGCTGCAGCTGATTGCGATGGCGGGCGGGCTGCGCGAGTTCGCCGACGGCAAGGCCATCTCGGTGATGCGCACCGAGAGCGGCAAGCCGAGCGTGTTCGAGTTCAACTACCAGGACGTGCTCAAGAAGCGGAACCTGCGTCAGAACATCGAGCTGAAACCCGGCGACGTTGTCGTCGTCCCGTGAGCGCCGTTCCGTGCCCCGAGCCCTCGTCGCTGCGCGTCTGTTCGCTGGAGCCCTGCTGCTCGTGCTGCTGTCGGCGCGCGGCGGCGCCGCCCAGGAGGCGACGGCGCGCAAGCCGCGTCCCTTTCCGGCGCTCTTCGGCCCCACCGAGTCGGAGTTGAATCGGCCGCGCCGGCTGTCTCTCAGCTGCTCGATCTACGACGCGGCGGACGACAACACATTCCTGTCGAACGACACCGACGTCCTCGACCCGACGCTGCAGTCGAACCGGTGGTACAGCGGCATGAACGTCTCGCTGGCCTACACGAGCAAGCCGCGGCGCAATCAGTTCTCGCTGAACCTCTCGTCGGCGGGGCGCTACTACTCGGATCTGCACGAGGTCGTGACGACGCGCCACAACGGCGCGTTCGGCTTCGATCTGCAGCCGGCGCTCGACTGGCGGGTGCAGCTGTCGGGGACCGCGAGCTACTCGCCGTACTACGACGTCGTGCTCGGGCCGACCGCGCAGACGCTCTGGGCCGCCGATGCGGCGCCGGTCTCCGAGGACGCGTCGGTCTCCAAGCAGCACTCGATGCAGTACGGATCGTTTCTCGGGGTCACGCACAACTTCAGCGCCCAGACGATTCTCGCGATGAACTACGGCGTCCGCTACCGCCAGGTGTTCGACGGCGCCGACATGGAGACCGAGCGCGCCGGCTTCCAGTTCACGCACACGATCGCGAAGGACGTCGGCGTGAAGATCGGCTACGCGTACGGGCTCACGACGTTCGGCGACGCGTCGGCGCGGCCGATCCGCAACCACGATCTCGACATCGGCCTCAACTACGGCAAGACGTTCGCGCCCTCGGTGCGCACCTCGCTGTCGTTCACCAGCGGGTCGACGATCGTCTCGGCCGTCGACGGCCAGCACTTCCGCGTCACCGGCTCGGCGCGGCTGATGCGGCGGCTGTCGCCGACGTGGACGGCATCGGCCGCCTACGATCGCGGCCTGCAGGTGCCTGACGGCGCGACGCGGCCGTTCTTCTCGGACACGGTGACCGGCTCGCTCGGCGGGTACCTGGGGCGCCGCACCAACGTGCGGCTGCAGCCGACCTACTCGCACGGCGTCGTCGGCCTCGGCGTCGAGGCGAACCCGTACAACGCCTACACCAATACGTCCCGGATCGAGTTCGCGCTGTCGCGGCGTCTCGCGCTGTACGGCGAGCACTTCTTCTATCGGTACCGGTTCGCGAGCGCCGCCGGCCTGCCCGTGCAGCTGATGCCGTCGGTCGATCGCCAGGGCGCCCGCGTCGGCCTGACGCTGTGGGCGCCGATCGTTCGGTGATGGAGCGCTGATATGTTGCCGGGACGGAAGTACACGCCGGAAGAGATCCTCGCGATCGTGTGGCAGCGCAAATGGCTGCTGCTCGCGTCGCTGATCGTGTTCGGCGGGGCGGCGTACGGGGTCTCCAAGCGCATGCCGAATCAGTACCGGTCGGAGACGACGGTCCTGGTCATCCCGCAGCGGATCCCTGAGAGCTACGTCCGCTCGACGGTCACGATGCGGATCGAGGACCGCCTGCGCTCGATCGGCCAGGAGATTCTCAGCCGCACGCGCCTCGAGAAGATCATCACCGAGTTCAACCTCTATCCCGATCGCCGCAAGGCGAAGCCGATGGAGGCCGTTGTCGAGGAGATGCGCAACGACGTCCTCGTCGAGACGGTCAAGGACGATGCGTTCCGGATTGCGTTCACGGCGCGCGATCCGCGGACGGCGATGATCGTCACCGATCGGCTCGCGACGATGTTCATCGACGAGAACACGCACGACCGCACCGTGATGGCCGAGGGCACCAACACGTTCCTCGAGTCGCAGCTCGAGGACGCGCGGCGCCGGCTCGTCGAGCACGAGAAAAAGCTCGAAGAGTTCCGGAGGAAATACTCCGGCGAGCTCCCGTCGCAGCTGGCGACGAACCTGCAGGTGATCCAGGGCACACAGAGCCAGGTCCAGAACCTGAACGAGTCGATCAACCGCGACAAGGATCGACGCCTCGTGCTGGAGAAGTCGGTCGCCGACGCGCTCGCGAGCGACGTGACGACGGCAGTGCCGCTCGACGCGTCATCGTCGGACCCGAACAGCCTCGGCGAGGGCCGCGCAATCGATCAGCTCGAGAAGGCGCGCAACGATCTGACCACGCTGCTGCTGCGCCTCAAGCCGGGCCATCCCGACGTCGTCGCGAAGAGGCGGATGATCGCCGAGCTCGAGTTCAAGGTGCAGCGGGACGCGGCCGCCGCGCCCCAGAGCGCGACGCCCAGCGCCAAGCCGGCGACGACGGCGGAGCTGATTCGCCAGCAGCGCGCGCGGCAGTTCCAGTCCGAAATCGAGAAGCTCGATCGGCAGATCGCGTCGAAGGAAGCCGACGTCGCGCGGCTGCGGCAGGTGGTGATGGACTACCAGCACCGGGTCGAGGCGGTGCCGGGCCATGAGTCGGAGCAGACCGACTTGATGCGCGACTACGAAACGCTGCAGAAGACCTACTCGAGCCTGCTTTCGAAGAAGGAGGAGTCGAAGATCTCGGCGAACCTCGAGCGGCAGCAGGTCAGCGAGCAGTTCAAGATCCTCGATCCCGCGCGGCTGCCGCAGCGGCCGTCGAGCCCCGACCGCGTCCGCATCACGGCCGTCGGCGCCGCGCTCGGCCTCGCGCTCGCCGCCGCGCTCGTCGCGTTCCTCGAGTACCGCGACGTGACGCTGCGCAGCGAGGACGAGATTCTCCGCACGCTGACGCTGCCGGTCCTCGCGGCCATTCCGATCGTGACCGGCGCGCTCGAGCGGCGCCGGCAGCGCCAGCTCAGAATCGCGTCGGTCGCGATCTCGATCCTCGCGACGATCGGCATCGCGGCCGCGACGCTGTGGCGCTTCGGCGTGCTGAAAGGGATTCGCTGATGTACGAAGCCTTCTACGGGCTCCGCGAGCGTCCGTTCGAGCTGACGCCGAACCCGCGCTTCCTGCTGATGACCGCGCGTCATCGCGAGGCGCTGTCGACGCTCGAGTACGGGCTTGGCGGACGCACCGGCATCTCGCTCCTCATCGGCGAGGCGGGCACCGGCAAGACGACGATCGTGCACGCGGCGCTGCAGTCGCAGAGCGCGCAGCAGTGCCGCACGGTGTATCTCAACAATCCCTTGCTCTCGCGGCTGGAGTTCACCGAGTTTCTCGCGGCCGGCTTCGGGCTCTCCTCCGAGGCGGCGACCTCGAAGACGCGTTGCCTGACGGAGCTCACCGACGCCCTCGTCAAGCGGCACACGGCCGGAATCATGTCGGCGCTCGTCATCGACGAAGCGCAGTCGCTGTCCGACGACCTCCTCGAGGAGGTGCGGCTGCTCGCGAACATCGAATCGGCGGCCGAAAAGCTGCTGTCAATCATCCTGGTGGGCCAGCCCGAGCTGGCGGCGCGGCTCAATCAGCCGTCGCTGCGCCAGCTGAAGCAGCGCATCGGCCTGCGCTGCTCGCTGTCGCCGCTGACGATGGAGGAGACGGCGGCCTACATCGCGGCGCGCGTGCGCGTCGCCGGCGGCGACGCCGACCGGATCTTCACGAGCGAGGCGATCGTCACCGTGCATCGCCGCTCGAGCGGCATTCCGCGGACGATCAGCGTCATCTGCGACAACGCGCTCGTGAGCGGCTTCGCGCTGGACCGCCGTCCGATCGATCGGGAGGTCGTCGTCGAAGTGTGCGGCGATTTCGACTTCGAGGAGCACGCGCCGCTCGTGACCGGAAGCCTCGGCGCCGCCGCGCACGTGCCGGCGACGGCGTCTCCCTGGGATTTTTCATGACACGACTAGCAGACGCGCTGCTGCGCGCGAGTCGGCAGAATCAGGTTGCCGCGGCAGGCGCCGCGGCGGTGGCGACGCCGGAGCCGGAGCCCGCGCGGGAACCGTCGGCGCCGATCGCCGCGCCTGTCGCGGCGATGCGTGCCTCGACTCCGCCCGTCGCCGCAGCGCCGGTCGCGGTTGCCGCGACGACGGCGGTCCTCGTTGCTCCTGCGCCGGCCGTTTCCGCGCCTGAAGCCGCAGCGCCGGCGCCGCGCCCTGCGCTCGTCGTGCCCGCCGCGCCGTCCGCGCCTGCTGCGCCGACGCCCGCGCGCGTCGAGTCTGCGCCGGCCGCGGAGGTTGCGCCGGCTTCCGCGGCAAAGGCCGCCGCGCCGCCTGTGGTGGCCGTTGATGAAAAGGCGTCCACGGCGCGGCCTGCCGCCGCGGCGCCCAGACGTGCGACCGCTTTCCCGCGCGCCGCCGCGATCGAGAAGCCGATCGCGGGGTCGATGCCGGGCGGCTCGTCACTGCTCGCGGTGCCGACTTCCGCCGATCAACTGACGCTGTGGCGCTCGGATCCGGAGACCACCGGAAAGCTCGTCGGAACGGAAGGGTTCCTGCCGTCGGCAATGGAGCAGTACCGGAAGCTCGCGGCGATCCTGCACCACGCGCAGGTCGAGCGCGGGCTGAAAGTGATCATGACGTCGAGCGCGATGCCGGGCGAGGGCAAGAGCCTGACGTCGGTGAATCTCGCGCTCACGCTGAGCGACTCGTACCGCAAGCGCGTGTTGCTCGTCGACGTCGATCTGCGGCGCCCGACCGTGCAGCGCATCTTCGGCCTGCCGCCGGTCGGCGGCCTCACCGAGGCGTTGACCGGCGCGGAGGATCGTCCGATCGCGATCACGCGCGTCTCCGAATCACTGTTCGTCCTGCCGGCCGGCCGTCCGGAAGCCGATCCCATGAGCGGACTCACGTCCGATCGCATGAAGCGCGTGCTCGCGCAGGCGGCGAGCCAGTTCGACTGGGTCATCGTCGACTCGCCGCCGGTCGGCCTGCTGCCCGACGCGAGCCTGCTCGCGACGCTCGTCGACGGCGTGCTGCTCGTGATCCGATCCGGCAAGGCGCCGTTCACGCTCGTGAAGCGCGCCGTCGAGATCGTCACGCACCAGCGCATCCTCGGGGTCGTGATGAACGCGATCGACTTCAAGCACGATCGCAACGCCGGCGGCTACTACGAGTACTACGGCGCGGGCTACTACGGCGCGGGGACAAAGTAGGCAACGATGGCGAAGGGTCTCATACAAACGGCGAACTGGCGCTCGACGACGCTGATCGTGTCGGAGACGGCGCTCATCATCGGCGCGGTGGCGGCGAGCGTGTACCTCCGCGTCGGCGGCCACGCGTGGCCGGCGGTGCTCGCGGACATGCTGCCGAAGGCGGTGCTGATCACGACGATCTGCCAGATCTGCCTCTACTACGGCGACCTCTACGACAACCCCAACGTCGCGAAGAACCGCGCGGAGCTGGTGATCCGCACGCTGCAGGCGCTCGGCGTCACGCTGCTGATCCTGGCGGCCGTCTACACGCTGTTCCCGCAGCTCACCGTCGATCGCGGCGTGCTCGCGCCGGCGGCGGCGCTGGCGGCCGGCGCGGTCGTCGCGTGGCGATTCGTCTTCGGGTGGGTGGCGGTTCAGGTCGGTCCGCGCGAGCGGCTGCTGCTCGTCGGCAGGAATCCCAACACGGTGGCGCTCGTGCGCGAGCTGCACGATCGCACGGAAGCCGGCGTCCGCATCGTCGGCTACGTGGACCTCGACGCCAAGAGCGGCGGCGCGCTCGGCGATCTCGATTTCCTCGGCACCGTCGAGGACATTCCGGCGCTCGTGCGCGCGCGCGGCGTCGACCGGGTCGTCGTCAGCCTCGCGGATGCGCGCGGCAAGCTGCCGATGGACAAGCTGCTCGAGATGAAGCTCGACGGCGTCCGGTTCGATCACTTCGCGTCGGTGTACGAGGAGTACACCGGCAAGATCGCCGTCGAGAATCTGCGTCCGAGCTGGTTGATCTTCTCGGCGGGCTTCAAGAAGACGCGCCTTCTCCTCGCGGCGAAGCGCGCTGTCGACATCGCCGCCGGCGCGTCCGGCCTCGTGCTGACCGCGCCGATCATGTTTGCCCTGGCGGCCGCGGTGCGGCTGACCTCGCCGGGTCCGGCGTTCTACTCGCAGCGCCGCGTGGGCCGCGACGGCCGGATCTTCACCGTGCGCAAGCTGCGCTCGATGCGCGCCGACGCGGAGCGCGACACGGGCCCGGTCTGGTCGCGCGGCGGATCCGATGCGCGGATCACGCCGCTCGGCCGCATCATGCGGCGCACGCGCCTCGACGAGTTGCCGCAGTTCTGGAACATTCTCGCCGGCAACATGACGCTCGTCGGCCCGCGGCCCGAGCGGCCCGAGTTCGTGCAGTCGCTCGCGCAGCAGATTCCGTTCTACGGCCTCCGCCACGTCGTCAAGCCCGGGCTCACCGGCTGGGCGCAGGTGCGCTACACCTACGGCGCGAGCGTCGAGGACGCGATCGAGAAGCTGCAGTACGACCTCTTCTACATCAAGAACATGTCGGTCGGCCTCGACGTCTTCGTCATGTTCGAGACGATCAAGACCGTGCTGCTGCGGCGGGGCCAATAACGTGGGAACACCGGCTGCCGGCCGCGCCATCGTGAACGCGATGACCGTGGACGTGGAGGACTACTTCCACGTCAGCGTCTTCGACGGCCTCGTGCCGCGCCACGGCTGGGACGGGATGGAGAGCCGCGTCTCGCGCAACACCGAGCGGCTGCTCGAGATCTTCGGCGAGTCGGGCATTCGCGCGACCTTCTTCGTGCTCGGCTGGGTGGCCGAGCGCTTTCCGCGGCTCGTGCGATCGATTGCGGCGCAGGGCCACGAGATCGCGTCGCACGGCTACGGCCACCGGCTGGTCTACGACCTGACGCCGCGCGCCTTCCGCGAGGACATCCGCCGCGCGCGCGACATCCTGCAGTCGGCCGCGTCGGCGCCGGTGTGGGGCTACCGCGCGCCGAGCTATTCGGTGACGCCACGGTCGCTGTGGGCGCTCGACGTGCTCATCGACGAAGGCTTCCGGTACGACGCGAGCATCTTTCCGATTCACCACGATCGCTACGGCATTCCGATCTCGCCGCGGCACCCGTACCGGCCGAAGCCGGGTGCGGCGCTCGTCGAGGCGCCGGGATCGACGGTCCGCTGGGGACCGCTGAACTTTCCGATCGGCGGCGGCGGCTACTTCCGCATCCTCCCGTATCAGTGGACGCGGTGGGGCATCAAGCGGCTGAACGAGGTCGAACGGCTGCCCGCGATCTTCTATCTGCACCCGTGGGAAATCGATCCGGATCAGCCGCGCCTGCGCACGTCGGCGCTCGGCCACTTCCGGCACTACTTCAACCTCTCGCGAACCGAAGCGCGGCTGCGCACGCTCATCCGCGACTTCAAGTTCTCGACGATGGTGGCGCTGCTCGAGGATCAGGGAACGGGCGTCGCCGCCGCAACCGGCGCGGCGCCGCTGCCGTACCTCTGGTAGCGGCGTCCGGCGCGTCATCACTGGGACATGAACGTCACAGTCATTGGAACCGGATACGTCGGGCTCGTCACCGGCGCATGCCTCGCCGATTTCGGGCACGACGTCGTGTGCGTCGACCGCGCCGTGGAGCGCATCGCGGCGCTCGAGACCGGCACGCTGCCATTCTACGAGCCGGGGCTTCTCGAGCTGGTGTCGAAGAACGTCGCCGCGCGCCGGCTGTCGTTCTCGACCGACGCGGCGCCTGCCGTCTCGCGATCGTCAGTCGTCTTTCTCGCGGTCGGGACGCCGGCTGCCGCGGACGGATCGGTCGATCTCCGTCAGCTGATGAACGCGGTCGCAGACGTCGCGCCGCATCTTCCGGCGGAGTCGGTCCTCGTGACCAAGAGCACGGTGCCGGTCGGAACCGGCGCCCGCGTCGAGCAGTTGATCGCGCGGCTGGCGCTCGGCGGCCGCGCCGTCGACGTCGCGTCGAACCCCGAATTCCTGCGCGAAGGATCCGCCGTCGGCGACTTCATGCGTCCGGATCGCGTCGTCATCGGCACGCGATGCGCGCGCGCCGCCGCGCTGCTGCGCGAGCTGTATCGCCCGCTGTATCTCATCGAGACGCCCATCGTCGAGACGACGATCGAGACGGCCGAGATGATCAAGTACGCGTCGAACGCGTTTCTCGCGGTGAAGATCGGCTTCGTGAACGAGATCGCGAACCTGTGCGACGAGGTGGAAGCCGACGTCCACGTCGTCGCGAAGGCGATGGGCCTCGACAAGCGCATCGGCGCGAAGTTCCTGCACCCGGGGCCGGGCTACGGCGGCTCGTGTTTCCCGAAGGACACGCGCGCGCTCGCGGCGATCGGCAACGCGACCGGCGTGCCGCAGCGGATCGTCGAGACGGCCATCGCCGTCAACGCGCAGCAGCAGGAGCGGCTGCTCGAGAAGATTCTCAGCGCGCTCGGCGTCGTCTGCGCGCCGCGCGTCGCCGTTCTCGGCCTCGCGTTCAAGCCGAACACGAGCGACGTGCGCGAATCGCCGGCGATCTTCATCTGCCGCCGGCTGATGCGCGCAGGCGTCGCGGTGCGCGCGTTCGATCCGGTCGCGGACGACGAAGCGGCCGCCGCGCTCGCCGGCGATGATGCGCGATTCGTGCATGCGGCCAGCGCGTACCAAGCGCTCGACGGCGCGGACGCCGTCGTCATCATGACCGAGTGGAACGAATTCCGCAGTCTGGATCTCGCGCGGGTGCGCGACATGATGCGGCGGCCGATTCTGGTCGACCCGCGCAACATTCTGAATCCGGCGGCCGCCGCCGCGCTCGGCTTCACCTACATCTGCACCGGACGGCGGACGGCGGCGCGCGCCGCGGCCGAGCGTCAGCCCATCCCGGCCCTGGTATCCTGATGCAACTCGCGCTCAAGTCCGTTCCAGCGGCTCTCGAGATCACCACCGGCGCGACCGAGTCGGAATGGGATCGCTACGTCGCGTCTCATCCGTCAGCCAGCGCGTATCACGTGTGGCGCTGGCGCCATGTGTTCGAGGAGGCGTTCGGCCACGAGACGATCTATCTCTCCGCGCGCGAAGACGGCGAGATCGTCGGCGTGCTGCCGCTCGTCCTCTTTCGAAGCGCGCTCTTCGGCCGCTTCGCGGTATCGCTGCCGTTCGTCAACTATGGCGGCGTCTGCGCCCGCGATGCCGAGGTCGCGCAGGCCCTCGTCGACGGCGCGCGCAAGATTGCCGTCGAGAATCGATTGAAACACGTCGAGCTGCGCCACACGACGGCGCAGTTTCCAGATTTGCCTGCGCGGCAGCACAAAGTCGGCATGTTCCTCGCGCTCGCGCGCGACGCGGCGAGCGCGTGGGACGCGATCGATCGCAAGGCGCGCAACCACGTGCGCAAGGCGGAGAAGAGCGGCCTGACGACGCGCAGCGGCGGCAGGGAGCTGCTCGATCGCTTTTACCGCGTCTTTGCGACCAACATGCGCGATCTCGGGACGCCGGTCTATTCGATTCGCCTTTTCGACCGCGTGCTCTCGACATTTCCCGACACCACGCGTGTGTTTCTCGTCGACAAGGACGACACGACCGTGGCCGGCGGGATCGCCATCGTGCATCGCGACACGCTCGAGGTGCCGTGGGCATCGTCTCTGCGCGCGTCTCGGCCGCTCTGTCCGAACAACCTGATGTACTGGCGGATCATCGAGCACGCGATCGCCGCCGGCCTGAGGACGTTCGACTTCGGCCGCTCGACGCCGAACGAGGGCACCTTCCATTTCAAGCAGCAATGGGGGGCCGAGCCGCGGCCGCTGCGCTGGGAGTACGTCTTGCGCGA
>Ga0075435_100003860_pt1 | contig 10222 bp, 7 predicted proteins | sample RhiMethybrSRZTD4_FD_75302 | JGI IMG/M metagenome (GOLD analysis project Ga0075435, IMG submission 75302) | Populus rhizosphere microbial communities from Tennessee, USA - Rhizosphere MetaG P. TD hybrid SRZTD4 | ecosystem: Host-associated > Plants > Roots > Rhizosphere > Soil | place: USA... | reverse complement strand
CGCGATCTCCGAGCTCAAAGACATCTTCAGTTGCGGCGCCGGCATCGCCGGCCCCTCGCGGCTGGCGTGGGGACGCGACGGCAAGCTCTATATGACGACGCCGAGCAGTGGCAACGGCAGCAGCTCGCAGGATCCGTCGAGCTATGCCGGCAAGGTGCTTCGGCTCAACGACGACGGTACGGCGCCCGCGGACAATCCGTTCAGCGGTCGCGCGGGACATAAGCCGGAGATCTATACGCTCGGACACCGCAACTCGCTGGGACTAGCCGTGCATCCAGGAACCGGCGCGATGTGGCAGAACGAGATGGGACCGAACGGCGGCGACAAGATCAACGTGCTCAAGCCGGGCGCGAACTACGGATGGCCGATTGTCAGCCTCGGTCGCAGCTATCCCGGACCATGGCAATCGCCGACCTTCTCGAAGGAAGGGTTCGAATCGCCGGTGGTCTACTGGATGCCGTCGATCTCGCTGTCCGGAATGACGTTCTACACCGGCAGCAAGCTGCCGAAGTGGAAGGGCGATATCTTCGTCGGCGGACAGCGGACCGGCGAGATCCCCGGCACCGGTCATCTGGAGCGGGTTCTCGTCAACGACAAGCTGGAGGAGTTGCGTCGCGAGTCGCTGCTCGTTCCGCTGCGCATGCGCATCCGCGACGTGCGCCAGGGACCGGACGAACTGCTATACGTGATCGTCGATCACGATCAGAACGGCGGCGTATTACGGATCCAGCCGTCGGCGACGCAGCAGAAGCCGACGACATACCCGACGCGGCCGGCTCGCTGATAGTCCTTGGGCCTTGGTTCTTGGTCCGTGGTCCGTCCTTGGTCCGTCCTTGTCCTAGCAGCCTCATTCAGCTGCCGGGCGCTCAATGTGCTCCACCGTGTACACCGGCACGGTGGCTTCTTGCTGTTTCAGTTCGAGACCGAGTTTGCCGAGCACGGTGAAGATGGTGGGGAGATCGTCGAAGTTCGGGGCCTGTGGGAAGCCTGGCGGACGAGGCGGCAGCCGCATAGGCCTCCAGCCTTCGGTCTCGACGGCGAACAGCCCGCTGAGTGTCGTGCGGTTCACCACCGGCAAGTCTGTCCAGTTCTCGATGTAGGAGGCAAGGTCGTCGATGGTGATGGCCCTTGCATTCAGGGCGTGGAAGCCCCTGCCCTCGGCAAAGTTATGGCAACTTTCCGGAGTGCCAGTGTCGAAGGTGCAATCCTTCTGCGCGATAGTGGACTTCTGGAGATTCGGACCTCCGCTTGCGACGGTGAGCGCGTAGACGGGAATCGTTTTCTGCTCAACCCGCATCACGAGCTTGAAACGATCGGCGAGCAACCTGCGAACCATTCCCTGCATTCGGCGCCGCTTTTCGCCGTCTGGAAGACCGGCGGGAACGGCGTTGGCGGGTGCCTTCGCCTCGATATCGTACGTCTCGCGCCAGCCAGGAAGACCTGAAAGGCGCGGCGAGGGATTCACCGGCACGTCGTACGCGTATTGCACAAGCAAGAGCACGGGCACCGCGCTGGCCGTGAGATCACCGTTTGGCAGCACTCGCATGCGCATGTTGCGCGGGTCGCCTGAGCGAGCGGGCTTTATCGAGACCGCTTCAAAGGTCTGCGACTGAGCGACCGCAGGCCACGCCAAGAGCAGGAATACGATCGCCTGGCACAACGTAGACATAAGGTCCACCGCCGTTAGACCCCGACGCTCCCGAACGGTTCCACGGACCACGGACCACGGACGGACCAAGGACCTAGGACGGACCAAGGACCTAGGACGGACCAAGAACCAAGCACCAGATACCGAGAACCATCAGACGGTCGGCAGTGGCGGACACAGTTCACCAAGCAGTCCGCCGCCGCCGCAGTACTTCACATCCTGAATCTGCATCGCGAGACCATCAGGGTCTGTGAAGTACAGCTCCGGCGTGCCGCCTTCGGCGCCGCCGCGATTCGGCATGCGCAGCGAGATGTAGGTGACCAGCGGCGATCGTCCCTGCCCTTCCTGCTGTTTGAGTCCGTAGCTCACGAGCAGCTTGGTCACGGCTGCGGAGTCGAAATGCTCGATTGCGACGCAGGAGTGATCGATCCCCGCGGCACGCGCCGGTGCGGCGCCGCCGCCACCGCGACCCGCTCCAGGCGGAGGCGCAGCCGCGCCGCCGCCGCGTGTCGGACCGCCACCGCCGATGAACATCAGGAAGTGGACACCGGTTCCAATCTGCCACGCGGGCGCAGCGGCCTGATAGACCATCGGCTTCAGACCGAACAGCTCCATGTACATCGGCACGGTGTTCGGATCGCTCGCCGCGATCGTGAAGTGGCTCGTGTCCTTCAACGCCATGAGACCCGGCTTGGGCGATCGCTCCGCGACAGGGCACACGTTGCCGAGTGCGCCGCTGCCGCCGCAATAGCTGACGTCATGCAACTGAAAGACGAGGCCGCTTGGATCGGCGACGAAGAGATCGCGCGTGCTGCCGTCTGGCGATCCGCCGTCGTCCTGCCGCCGCGTGCGAACCAGCACCTGTTTCGGTCCGGGCTTGTCGGCGCCGGACGGAGCGGGCGTGATGCCGTGCGCCGCGAGCGTCTGCATCGCGCGATCGATCGAGAAGTCCTGCACGCCGAGGCCGAAGGCGCTGATGCTCGGACGTTCGCCCGACGCCGCCTGCTTCAAGGCCAGAAACCTGGGACCGTTTCCGATCCGTAGAAGAACCGCCGATCCCTGCCGTGCCTGCACCGGCATGCCGAAGAGCCCTTGATAGAACTCGACCGATCGCTTCACGTCGGAGACCGTGAGCGTGATCTGGCTCAGTCCGTTGACGCGAAAGGTCGGCTGCGCCGGCCCCTGCGCCAGCAGACGCGGCGCCATGGCCAGTGCGGGAAGTGAAGCGAGGAAATCGCGGCGATGGATCGATGACGTCATGCCGCGAATTCTACCGGGATCGTCGGCAAATCGTGGGCAAATCTCCTATCCCGACCGATTGGTCGGTGTGAGACGCCAATGGTAGACTCCGCGTCGCTCGCATGAGGAAGACCCGCATGTCCACGCTGAGAGTGCGCCGGGTGCTCGCGGTGCTGACCATCGCCGCCGCGTGCACCGCGAGCGTCATCGTTCGTGGTGCGGGTCCCGATCTGTCCGTGATACAGCAACGTGTCGATCGGCTCGAAGCGCTGACACAACGCGTCGAAGCCCTCTCGGCGATCAAGCGACTTCAACATGCCTACGGTCACTACGCTGAGCTGGGGCTGTGGCACGACTTCGCGGATCTCTTTGCCGACACCGGCATCGGTCACTACACGACCGGCGCGTTGAACCGCGAGCAGATTCGCGCGCTCTTCCTGAAGGATGTCGGCGGCGGACAGCTCGGTCTCAAAGATGGTCGCATCTATCCGCATATCAGCATGCAGCCGGTGATCACGCTTGCGCCCGACGGCCAGTCGGGCCAAGGCCGCTGGCACATCATGGCGATGCTGGGCGGATACCAGACGACGGCATCGTGGGCCGGCGGCATCTACGAGAACGACTACGTGCTCGAGCGCGGCGTGTGGAAAATCAAAGAAGTCCGCTATCTCCCGCAGTACTCAGGTCGATACGAAGCGCCCGGGTGGACCGCCACGAAGGAGCCAACTCCCTTCCATTACGACGCGTCTCGCGTCGGCAAACCGATCATGAACGTCGAAGGGGTGCCCGACCCGCCCACGCGCCCAACGTCGCAGCCGACACTCGCCACGCTGGCCACGCGCATGGCGGATCTCGCCGCGCGCGCGCAACATCTCAGCGATGAGATCGAGGTCACCAATCTTCAACATGCCTACGGCTATTACCTCGATCGCAAGATGTGGGACGACATGGCGGATCTGTTTGCGTCCGATGGAACGATGGAGGTCGGACTGACGGGCGTGTACGTGGGCCGGACGAGCATCCGCCGCGGGTTGAACGGATTCGGTGCAGCGGGACTTCATGAGGGGGAAATCAACGATCACGTCCAGCTTCAGACGATCGTGTCGATGATGCCCGACGGTCGCACGGCCTACGCGCGCGGTACGGACCTCGGAATGATCGGTACGACTGGTTCACGTGCGTTGTGGACGCAATCGATTTACGAGAACGAGTTCGTGAAGCAGGACGGCGCCTGGAAGCTCAAGACCGTGCACGTCTACCCTCGCTTCATCGTCGATGCCGAGCAGGGATGGGCGAAGGACGCGCAGCCTGCGCCAGGTCCGAGTCGCGAGTTTCCTCCCGATCGGCCTCCCACCGAGACGTACGAGATCTATCCTCGGTTTCACATTGCGCCGCTGCACTTCGAGCATCCCGTGACGGGGCGTGCGCCGCAGTATCCCGCCTCCGCGCTCCGCGCTACGGCGGGCAAGCCGGCTGTCGTGTCCGCGTCCAAGCGCAGCGTCTCGGCTCCGGTGACGACGGCCGATGCACTTGAAACGCTGCTCAAGGCGACCGAGCGTTCGATCGAACGGAGCAAGGCGTATCACGCCGCCGAGAATCTCGCCACGGCGTACGGCTTCTACATCGACGAGTTCGCGTGGGACGACACCGCGAATCTCTTCTCGCGCGACGGCTGGAAAGAGCTGTCGTACGTCGGCACCTACGTGGGCCGCGAACGGATTCGACAGTCGCTGAAGTTGCGCTATCCAAACCCCAAGTCGCCGGACTTCCTCACCATCCACCAAGTGGTGCAGCCGGTCATCCACGTATCGGCAGATGCGAAGAGCGCGAAGGTTCGCAGCCGGCTCTTTCAACTGGGCGGTCCCTCTGGCGGCGAAGGATCCTGGATCTCCGGCATCTACGAGAACACGGCTGTCGACGAGGACGGCACGTGGAAACTGTCGGGCATGGATCTCGATTACGTGTGGACGGCGCCTTCACATGGCGGATGGGTGCGCGTGAAGACGCCTCCAGAGGCGCCACAGGTGGCAATCGCGAAAGAGTTTCCACCCGACCGACCGCTGCGCGGCTCGATTGCGGCACCGTTCCCGAAGGTGCAGGCGATGCCGTTCCACTACCGTAACCCGGTGTCGGGACGCGTGCCGCCGCTCCTGCTGCCGTAGACAGCCAGAACGTGTGATGTTGCGGGCCGCCTTCAAGCGGCCCGTCTGATGTGGGGGCCGCCTTCAGGCGGCCCATTCGGCGACATCGAATCGATCGAGATTCATCACCTTGTCCCATGCCAGCACGAAGTCGCGCACGAACTTCTCCTTCGCATCGTCGGACGCATACACCTCCGCGAGCGCTCGCAGCTCGGAGTTCGATCCGAAGACGAGATCGACGCGGCTCGCCGTCCACTTGGCCTCACCCGTCTTGCGATCGCGGCCGGTGAAGGTGTCCGCGGCCCCGGACGTGGGCACCCACTCCGTATTCATGTCGAGCAGGTTCACGAAGAAGTCGTTGGTCAATGCACCCTGTCGCTTGGTGAACACGCCGACATGGGAGCCGTTGCTATTCGTGTTCAGCGCGCGCATGCCGCCCACCAGCACGGTCATCTCGGGCGCGCTCAGCGTCAGCCTGAAGGCGCGCTCGATCAGCAGGTGCTCGGCGGGCACATCGTGTCCGCCGCCCAAGTAGTTGCGGAAGCCGTCGGCGTCCGGCTCCAGCACGGCGAACGATTCGACGTCGGTCTGTTCCTGCGACGCGTCCGTGCGTCCGGGCATGAAGGGCACTTTGACATCGTGTCCGTTATCCTTCGCCGCCTTCTCTACCGCTGCACATCCAGCCAGCACGATCACATCGGCAAGCGAGACCTTCTTCTTGCCGTTCGCATGCGAGTCGTTGAACTCTTTCTGAATCTTCTCCAGCGCCTTCAGCGCCTTCGCGAGCTCGGGCGGGTTGTTGACGTCCCAATCCTTCTGCGGTGCGAGGCGGATGCGCGCGCCGTTGGCGCCGCCGCGTTTATCCGTGCCTCGGAACGACGAGGCCGACGCCCACGCGGTGGAGACCAGCTGCGACACAGACAGTCCCGACGAGAGGATCGTGCTCTTCAGCGCGGCGATGTCTTTCGCGTCGATCAGATCGTGATTCACTGCCGGCACCGGGTCCTGCCACAACTGCGGCTGCTTGGGGACCTCGGGGCCCAGATACCGTGAGAGGGGGCCCATGTCGCGGTGCGTCAGCTTGAACCACGCCTTCGCAAACGCGTCGGCGAATTCCTGCGGGTTCTCGTAGAAGCGACGCGAGATCTTCTCGTAGGCCGGGTCGAGCCGCAGTGAGAGATCGGTCGTCAGCATCGACGGCGCGATCTTCTTCGACGGATCGTGTGCGCTCGGAACAGTTCCGTCGGCAACGGCGTTCTTGGGCTTCCACTGCTTCGCACCAGCCGGACTCGTCGTCAGCTCCCACTCGTACTCGAAGAGGTGCTTGAAGAAGTCGTTGCTCCACTTGGTCGGCGTCGTCGTCCACGTGACTTCGAGACCGCTCGTAATGGCGTGAGCGCCCTTGCCGGTTTCGTAACTGCTCTTCCAGCCGAAACCCTGCTCCTCGAGATTGCCGCCCTCGGGTTCTGGGCCAACGTGAGGCACGGCAGGCGCGGCGCCATGAGTTTTGCCGAACGTGTGCCCCCCGGCAATCAGCGCCACCGTCTCCTCGTCGTTCATCGCCATGCGGCGGAACGTTTCGCGAATGTCCCTCGCGGCCTTGACGGGATCGGGGTTGCCGTTCGGTCCTTCTGGATTCACATAGATAAGGCCCATCTGCACCGCCCCGAGCGGATTCGCCAGTTGCCGATCGCCGCTGTAGCGCTCGTCACCGAGCCACGTGCTCTCGGATCCCCAGTTGACCAGCTCCGGTTCCCACACGTCCTTGCGCCCGCCGGCGAAGCCGAAGGTCTTGAACCCCATCGACTCGAGGGCGACGTTGCCGGTCAACACCATGAGATCGGCCCACGAGATCTTGCGGCCGTACTTCTGTTTGATCGGCCAGAGCAGTCGCCGCGCCTTATCGAGATTGGCGTTGTCGGGCCAGCTGCCGAGCGGCGCGAAGCGCAATTGCCCCGAGCCCGCGCCGCCGCGGCCGTCGTGGATGCGATACGTACCGGCGGCGTGCCACGCCATGCGGATGAAAAGCGGACCGTAATGACCGAAGTCGGCCGGCCACCAGTCCTGCGAGCTCGTCATCACCTTCGCGATGTCTTTCTTCAGCGCATCGAGATCGAGCGTCTTGAATTCTGCCGCGTAGTCGAACTCCTCGCCCATCGGATCGCCCGCCGGGTGGTTCGTGTGCAGGGCATTGAGATTCAACTGATTCGGCCACCAGTCGCGATTCGATCGTCCGCTGTGCGCTGCAGCCGAGAAGGGGCATTTCTGTTCTTCACTCATGTCGACGTTGACCTCTTTTCTCGTTGGATTTTTGTCGGGCCACCTTGAGGCTGCCCTTCCTGTCTCTGGTAGCGGCCGCCTTCCCTGGCCGCCGCAGCGCTTCGCGCGAAGGCGGCAGGCGGCCCGATGACTTGGCGACGCAATCGGGACAGCGCCCCCAGTAGACGACCTCAGCCTCGTCGATCTCGTAGCCTCTGTCGTTGAACGCGGTGAGACACGGCGCCGAGCCCAGCGCACAGTCGACGTCGACCATGCGGCCGCAGGTGCGACAGATCAGATGGTGATGGTTGTCGCCGACGCGATCTTCGAAGCGAGCCGGTGAGCCCGCTGGCTGAATGCGTCGTATGAGACGGTTCTCGACCAGCACGCCAAGGCAGTCGTACACCGACTGCAGCGAGATCGCACCGATCTCCGCCCTCACGACCTCGGCCACCGCATCAGCGGTGACGTGAGGCTTACTCGTGACGGCGCGGAGGACAGCCAATCGCTGGGCAGTAACCTGAATGCCGTGTTGGCGAAGGAGATCGAAGGGATCCGTGGCCACATCCGAATAGTATCAAATAATTGAGTCACTCAAGAATTAGAGCTCAGCAGGCCAGCAGGGAGAACGCACACTTCTGTGCGTGCGTCGCGGGCGGCTGATACGCTGTGGCGTGTCGATAAGCTGTCCCTTGTGCAGGCGGACGATTGAGTCTGGTCCTGAGCACTGTCCGCATTGCCACATCCGTTTACCAGGCGCTCCGTTGCGGCCGAAGCCGTCGGCAGCGGCAGCGCGCGTGCGCCGCACATCGACCGATGCGCCGAGACGGCGGTCGGCGAGCCCGACCAGAAAGATGCCGGAGGCGAGTCTGCAATGCCCCGCGTGTGCGCACCCGATCACGAGGGATGATCAGTGGTGCAAGTGGTGCAAGTGGCCAGTGAATCGCTAGCGAGAGATCAGGCTTTCGCGAACACCATCCCGAAGCCTTGCACGCGCGGGCTGACGCCAAGCAGACGCACGCCGTTCATCAGACCGTGCGGCGTCGACGACACGACCGGCACGCTGATCTTCTTCTCGAGCGGCACGATCAGATCGAGCGTTCGCAGTGCGCCGCACGAGACGACGAGCGCGTCGGCCTTGTTCGAATTCGCATACGCCTCGACGCCAAGCTTGAAGAGGATGTCCTGCGTGGCCGCGCCCTCCGGGATTTTCTCGTAGCCCAGTCCCTTCGCCGACGTCACCGTGAAGCCGTGCTCTTCGAGGAACATCTTGAGCCGTCCGGTGACGACGTCGGTGTACGCCGTGGCTACTGCAACGCGCTTCGCATTCGCTGTCTTCAGTCCGTCGATCAAGCCGTTGCTCTGCGTGGTCGATGGGACGCCGGTCGCCTTCGTCACCTTCTGCGTCAACTCTTCGTTGAACTTCGCGCCCTTGTAGAACGTCAGCGACGAGCCGAACACCGAGATGACCTTCGCGCCCTGCTTGGCCAGCTCCTGCGCCGCGGGAATGATGCGCGGCACGGCCTCGTCGTAGCCTTCGACCGTCATGCCTCCAGGAAGGCCGACGCCATTGCTGATGAAGGCAACGCCTTTCGGATAGAGTCGCTTGGCGTCGGGCGGGATCGGGTAGTTGAGCGGCGGAAAGATCAGGCCGAGAGCCGGTTCGGCGGCCCACAGGGTTCGAACATCACATGCACCGAGCGCGGCAACAGCGCCGCCCATCCTGATGACGTCGCGACGTGAAATGGCCATGGCGTTCCTCGCCAGAAAGACTACTCGTCCGCCCGGTGTTTTGCCAGCCCCAGTGACTGCTCGAAATTCTCAACACAGAGATCACAGCGATCACGGGGAGCGAACGGATCAGCCTGCAGACGGAGCACCAGTGCGCGGGCGGGGGGGCGCCGGCCTGCGGCCGGTGCATGGGGCGAGCGGTAGTCACGAATACAAGCACCAGGTGATCGTGTGGTGTTTGTATTCGTGACTTCCGCTCGCCCCATCCGCGCGCAAAGCGCGCGGCCTCGCCCGCACCGCATTCGCGACCGACTCGCTCTGTGCCCTCTGTGTGCTCTGTGTGAAAGATCTCCGTGATCTCCACGATCTCCGCCGTGAACCCTCAGTGCACGGCGCGCCAATCGGCGACGAAGTGGTCGACCATCTCCAGAACGAGATCGCGCAGTTGTGCGCCGTCAGCGGCGGAGGCGGCAGCAACCGTGTGTTCCTCCCAGGTCATCGCGTTGACGATCATCGCGCTGGTGACCACGGAACGGACCGTCTGCCGCAGGTGCACTTGGATCGCCACCGCGTGCAGCTGACCAGGAAGCGACACGGCGTTGAGGTGCACGTAGACATACGCCTTGGCGTCGCTCGGGTTTGCCTTCTGCGTGGCATACACCGTGAGACCGCCGGCTCGCAGGCGCTGCTCGACGGCGGAGCGTAGAGCGCTCGTGGCGAGTTCTGGCTGGGGCAATTCAGGCGGCACGTCCTCCACCGCGATCTCGACGCCGGGCAACCCCCGAAGCGTGTCGCGGCCTGTGGGGACGAATGGCTGTGCGGAGGCCTCGACTGCGCACAGCAGCGGCACGAGCAGTGAAAGGACACTCGCGCGGAAGGGGACGTGCATGACTGTCTTATCGGGCGTCATCTAGAATCCGCCAATGCCTTTCGATCCAGCTCGACGCCTCGCGCCGTCGACGAAGGAAGACCACCCGATCCACCGGGCCGCTGAAGCCGGCGACCTGCGCCAGGTTGCTGCGTTCCTCGACGCCGAACCCGCGCTGGTTCACGACATCAATCGTGCCGGCGGCCATCCGCTGCATCGGGCGGTCATCGGCGGCTCGCGAGAGATAGTCGCGCTGCTGCTCGATCGCGGTGCCGACATCCACGCCATTCATGGTGCAGGTCAAGGCTCCGCCGCTGGCTATGCGCCGCAGGACAA
>Ga0075435_100003857_pt1 | contig 10226 bp, 9 predicted proteins | sample RhiMethybrSRZTD4_FD_75302 | JGI IMG/M metagenome (GOLD analysis project Ga0075435, IMG submission 75302) | Populus rhizosphere microbial communities from Tennessee, USA - Rhizosphere MetaG P. TD hybrid SRZTD4 | ecosystem: Host-associated > Plants > Roots > Rhizosphere > Soil | place: USA... | reverse complement strand
GGACATCCAGATCTCGTACGGGCACCTGTACATCTCGTGGAACGAGCCCGCGGTGGCGCCGCCCGGCGAGTGCCTGCCCACCACCGAGATCTTCCGCCGCCTCGCGCGGCGGCTCGGGCTGGACGTGCCCTGCCTGTATGACAGCGACGAGGAGATGGCGCGCCAGCTCCTCGACTCGGATCACCCCTCGCTCCGCGGCATCACCTTCGACGCCCTGCGGAAGCAGGGGTGGATGCGGCTCGCCGTCCCGGAGCCGTTCGTCCCGTTCGCCGAGGGCTTCCCCACGCCGTCAGGCAAGCTCGAGTTCTACACCGCTCGCATGAGCGACGCAGGGCTCGACCCGCTCGCCGGCTACACGCCGCCCTACGAGGCGGCCCAGCGCGGCACGCCGCTGGCCGCCCGCTACCCGCTGGCCCTCATTGCCGGCGCGGATCACTACTTTCTCAACTCCGTGTTCGCCAACGTTCCCGCGCAGACGCGACGCTCGGGGGTGGCGACCATCCGCATCCACCCCGACGACGCCGCGCCCCGCCGGCTCGACTCCGGCTGCGAGGCCCGCGTCTTCAACGGCCGCGGGGCCTTCGTGGCGCGGGTGGAAGTGACCCCGCGCGTGCGACCGGGCGTGATCGCCGGCACCAAGGGGCGCTGGCCGGGACTGACCAAGGACGGGGCGAACGTCAACGCCACCGTGGACGAGCGCGATTCCGACATGGGGGGCGGAGCGGTCTTCCACGACAACCGCGTGGAGGTGGAGCGACTCTAGGCGGTCAGGTGCTCTGGCCGCCCTCACGCTGGCTGCGCAGGAAATCCTCCACGTCCTTCATCAGCTTGTTCGAGTCGATCTCCCCGCTGGGGAGTGGCTGCTGCTCCTTGCCGACCGCCGCATCGTATTCCTGCTCGAGCTGTTTCACGTGCTCTCGGGTGGCGCGATTGCGCGCCACCGCTTTATCGCATTCGGCCCGGAACTCCTGAATGGGCTCGGCCAGGCGCGACGTGTCCAGGCTCAGGTGCAGCAGCCGGGCAACGTAGCCCACCAGCGCTTCGATGGCCGCAGGATTCTCCGTATCTTGCAGGTAGTGCGGCGCCTGGCCCATGAAGCCCAGATGCGACATGCCCCGTCGCTCCGCCGCATCCAGGACAATCGTGGAGATGCCCGTGGGGCCTTCGTAGGTCGGCGGACGAAAGATACCCCACGCTTCGAGGAGCGACCGCCACACGGGATCGGTGCAGCGCCCCGTGACGGGCACGGGACGCGTGTGTGGCGTTCCCGCGAGGAGCGTGCCCAGCGAAACGATCCGCCGCACTCCGCAGCGCTCCGCCACGTCGAGGAAGCCCTTCGCATAGGCCGCCCACTTCAGATGGGGCTCCGGGCCGCAGAAGAGGAGTAGGCCCTCCCGGCCCGCGCCCGGGTCCCATGCGAAGAACTCGCTCCGCGGCCAGTGAATGTCACGGCCTCCGTCCGGCCTCAGCCGCACCTCGGGTCGCTCCTGGGTGAACATGAAGAAGTCTTCGGACTCTATCCGGGCCACCCGCTCGGCAGACAGGTCGACGAGCATGTGACGGAGGGCACCCGTGGCGGCGCGTCCGGCGTCGATCCATCCCCCGAACGCCATCACCAGCGTCGTCAAGTTCACGGGCGGCTCGCGGTCGAACTCTACGTGGGCCATGATCGTCGCCCCCTCAGAAGCTGGGCTTGGTCGAGAAGGGGGTCAGCTGCAGCTCGTGCGTCCAGCAGGACTTGTCCTGGGTGTGCAGGTAGTAGAAGGCCTCGGCGATCTTCACGGGATTCATCACCACTTCGGGATGCTGCTGGGCCCTGGGGAGGGCTCGGGTGCCCGGCGAATCGATGAGGCCGTCGATCACCACGTTGGCCACGTGGATGCCGTGCTCGGAATACTCCTCCGTGAGGACCTGGGCGAGGGTGCGCATCATCACGCGAGGATAGTACAGCGACTGTCCGGTCATGCGCTTGCGGCCGCGCAGTGACGACGCGTTGTTCGAGATGAGGAAGGAGCCGGCGCCCCGGCGGCGCATCGCGGGCAGCACCTCCTGCGCGACCAGGAACGGCCCGCGGCTGGCGATGTGCTGGGCCGTCTCGAATATCTCGACGGGCACGTGCTCGAGCAGCTCCTTGTCGGGCGGAAGGTCGCGTCCCTCCAGGTAGCCGGCGTTGTAGACGAGGACGTCCGGGTCGCCCGCTTCCGTGCGGATGGTGGTGAAGGCCCGGCTGATGGACTCGCGCGACACCAGGTCCAGCTCGACGATCATGCTCTCGCCGCCCTGCTCGATGATGGCCTTCTCCAGCGCCGCGGCGTTGGCCGCCTGGCGGGTGGTGAGCACGACGAAGAAGCCCTCACGGGCGAACTTCTGAGCGATGGCCCCGCCCACGCCCCAGCGGATGCCGACGGGGAGATCACGATCGTCCAGCGTCTTGCCATGCGCGAGCTTGGTGTTGCGTCCGTCGGCCTGCCACTTGGAAGTGGCTCCCACCACGACGGCGACCGGCTTGCGGGAGGCATTCATGAGCGAGTCCTCGCTTGTTGGGTGTCGACCGCTACTGAAACTGAATCCCTACGGGCGCGCCGTCATCTGAGCGGGGTCCATGCCGTAGAACAGCCGGGGCCCCGTCTCCCCCGGGCGCGGCCATGGATGCTCGGCCAGCACCTTCTCGTTGACGTCGGCGCCCCAGCCGGGAGCATCGGTGAGCCAGATGTGGCCGTCGCGGACCTCCGGCGGCCTCGTCACCAGCGTCCCCTTCCACGGCACGTCGTCGATGTCGATCTCCATGATACGCACGTTGGGCAGCACCGCGCAGAGATGCAGCGCGTGCAGGTCGGCGAGGTGGCTGTAGTAGTTGTGGGGCGCGATGTTGATCTCGCAGGCCTCGGCCAGCCGGCCGATCTGCACCGAGGGCGAGAAGCCGTTCCACGGCACGTCGATGATGGCCACGTCCACCGCGTGCTTCTCCAGGAAGGGCCGATACTGGCGCAGCGACACCAGGCTCTCGCACGAGGCCAGCCGGGTGGAGGTCGACTGCTTGATCTGGAGCAGGGCGTCGGGATCCCAGTTGTCGTACTCCAGCCACTGCATGTCGTACTTCTCGAGCAGCTTGGCGATGCGCAGCACGCCCTCGGTCCGGAAGTTGTAGTTGAGGTCGAGGCACAGCCCGACCGTGGGCCCCACGGCCTGGCGGAAGGTGCCGATCAGCCGGTCGATGGCGTCGAGGATCTCCACGGTGGGGGCGCCGTCCGTGGTGTTGATGCCGCTGGCGAAGCCGGGGAAGTAGACGGTGGCGGGATCGCCGGGAATCACCATGTTGGTCTTCAGCGCGGTGAAGCCACGGGACACCACCTCCCGTCCGAGGGCGGCGATGTCGTCGTAGGTCTTGAGGGGCGGCGTGCCGAGCATGCTGCCCATGCGGGCCCGGGTGGTCCCGCAATGCGACCAGTAGAGCCGCATGCGGTCGCGCATGGGCCCGCCAAACAGCTCGTACACCGGCACTCCCAGCGCCTTGCCCTTGATGTCCCACAGCGCCAGCTCGATGCCCGCCATGGCCTTGAAGGACACGCCGCCGTAGTTCTGCCGGTTCGCCCGCAGCATGTCCCAGTACAGGCGCTCCACCGGGCGCGGATCCTGCCCCACCAGCAAGGGCGCGAGGTCGCGAACACTTCCTGCGATGCCATATGGGCTGCGGTTGTCGCTGCACTCGCCCCAGCCGACCAGGCCGGTATCGGTCTCGATGCGAACGAACGTCCACGGCCGCCAGCCCCCGTCCGCGTGCAGCGCCTCGACGCGTGCGATTTTCATGGTCACCCTCCGGCCGACAAGCATGCACGCACCGCGGAGTGTTTGCCAGTCAATCTCGCGGAGCCGCCGCGGCGAGGCGAGACGTGTGCTATGCGCCCGGCGTTCGGGCCGTCGAGTTCGTCTCCGGAACCCGAGCGGCGGGGCGGTCATCGATCTCCCGTCCCACGGTGAGGGCGCTCCGCAGGGTCGGATCCAGTTCCTTGAAGGTGGAGTCGGCCTGCGCGCCCACCGCGTCGAGGAGCTTGCTGAAGAAGCATCGCGCGGCCGCGACGGCGGCCACGTCGAAGATCTCCTCGTCGCAATAGCCGTGCGAGTGGAGGCTCTCGATGTCGGCGGCGGTGATCTGGTCCGCGCGCTGAGCCACCTTCTCCGCGAAGGCCATGAGGGCGCGCTCGCCGGGCTCGAGCGGCGTGTCGGCGGCGTCGGTGGCGATGGCCGTCACCGTGCTCGCATCGAACACCTTGCTGGCGAGGACGCTGCCGTGGGCGAGGGCGCAGTACGACGACCGGAGAGCGCGGGCGGCGGCGAGGGTGGCGAGCTCGTAGCTCCGCACCGACAGATGGCTTTGCACGGCGCGCAGCAGAGTGGACCATCCCTCGAGCACGTCCGGCCTGAGGCTGAAGGCCTGCGTCCAGTTGGGCACGTAGCCGAACCGGCTCTGCGCCAGTTCGTACATCTCGCGCACTGATCCTTCCGCATCCGCCGGAGATATGGTGCGAACGAACGCCATGGCGTCTCCTCTCGCGCTGGTGTGTGGAGAATTGTAGCGCCGGGTCAGATGACACTCAACGTGACGGACACGAGTGAAGCTCTGATTCGCGCGCGGGCCGGTGCCATCACGGCGTTCTTGACGTGAAGGGCACCGACCCGGTGCAGTTCACCTGGAACTATGCGGCGGGGGCGGGGGCAGTGCCGGCCCGCCCACGTGGTGGCTCGTCCTCCTCGGCTCGGCCGCGCTCCGCGCGGGGCGGAGGTGCGCGGCCGTCCTGAAAGTGGCGATCAGCGCGACAGGTAGTCGAACGAGGAGAGCACGTGCATGCGGACCACGTGCAGGAACTCCTCGATCTCCACGTGCTCGTCGGCCTGGGCCATGCCGCGCGGAAACGGCCCGTGCACGAGAGCGGGCACCCCTCGCTGTCGCCACAGGCGCGCGTCCGTGCCGCCCAGGCTCACGATGGGCGCGGGATCGGGCCGGCCGAGCGCGCGGGCGTTGGCGCGGAGGATGCCCATCATCTCGTGGTTCGGATCGCACACGCTCGGCGCGCTGTAGTTGATCTCCTCGAACGTCGCCTCCGGATAGCGCGCCGCGATCTCGCGGACGCGAGCCAGGACCTCCGCCTTGCCCAGTCCGGGGGGGAGGCGGATGTCGGCCTCGAACCAGCAGGTGCCGGGCACCATGTTCACCTTCACCCCGCCGTGAATGACGCCGATGTTGAGGGTGACGCGCTGGACGATGTCCTTCGCTCCCACGCCCTGCGCCTCGTCGATGGCCGCGGCGGCGCCGGCCAGCGCATCGGCCACGTCGATGGGCACCGACGGTTGGAGCGCCGTCAGCTCCTCGAGGTCGACGATGAGCCGCGCGGCCTGCTTGGTCGCGCTCGGCGAGAGGTGCGTGTAGGCTCCGTGCGCTCCCACCGTGCGCAAGGTGAACTTGATCCAGAGCGGGCCCTTCTCACCGAAGCGGATGGTGAGCGGGCTGCTCGGCTCGCCGTTCAGGCAGCAGTCGCCGTGGACCTCCGGGTGATGCTCCATCAGATAACGCGCGCCCCACGGTCCGAAGGTCTCCTCGTCGGACACCGCGGTGAGGGTGAGCTTGCCCTTGATCTGCGCGCGCACACGATGGAGATAGTGATAGGTGAAGATCGAGGCCGACGTTCCCGCCTTCATGTCGGCGACCCCGCGCCCGTAGATCTTGCCGTTGGCGATGGTGCCGCCCCACGGATCGTGGGTCCACCCCTCGGCCTCGCGGTCGGCGGGGAAGACGTCCATGTGGCCGTTGAGCACGAGGTGATGCCCCGGCCGACCCGTGTCGAAGGAGCCCACGACGTTGGGCATGGTCGGCTGGGGAGCGATGACGCGGAAGGGCAGGCCGTTCGCCTCGAGGAAGCGCGTGACGTGGCCGGCGGCCAGCGTCGTGTCACCGGGCGGGTTCGGGCTCTTCGCGCGGACGAAATCGCAGAGGAACTTGACGATCGCCTCGCGGTCGTCGTCGATCCATTTGGCGAGCTGCGCCTTGACGTCGCTCATGTCGGGTCGGCCTCCCGTGGATGGAGTGAGGGGAGAGGATACACCGAGCGCGGCCCGGAGACCCGCAATCCTGCGGTATAGTCGACGCCGGGCCACCGGCCGGCCGCTCGCTCATACGGGCGGTCGGCAATCCTGACGCCCCAGGAGTCGCCACGTGAAAGCCATCGATGCCATCGCCCGCATCCTCAAGATCGAGGGCGCCGAGTTCCTGAGCGCCTATCCGACCACGCCGCTCATCGAGGCGGTGGCCAAGGCGGAGATCCGGCCCGTGCTCTGCCGCCAGGAGCGGGTCGGGGTGGGCATCGCCGACGGGTATGCGCGCGTGACGAACGGCAAGAAGCTCGCCGCCTTCTGCATGCAGTACGGCCCCGGGGCCGAAAACGCCTTCCCCGGAGTGGCCACCGCGTATTCCGACTCCACACCCATGCTCCTCCTCCCCTTGGGCCACCAGCGCGATCGCGCCCAGGTCTTTCCGCTGTTCAGTTCCGCGCGCACCTTCGCCTCGGTGACCAAGTCCGTCGAGACCATCACGGTGGGGAGTCAGGTCGCGGACGTCATGCGTCGGGCCATCAGCACCATGCGCATGGGCCGGCCCGGTCCGGCCATGGTGGAGATCCCCGCCGATGTGGTGAACGAGGAAGTGCCCGACGCGCTGATCGACACGTACCGGCCCGTCAAGGTGACGGCGGCGGGCGCCAACGCGCGCGACGTCGAGGCAGCCGCCCGCGTGCTCCGCGAGGCGAAGCGGCCGGTGATCCACGCCGGCCAGGGCGTGCTCTACTCCGAGGCGTCCGACGATCTGCTCGAACTGGCCGAGCTGCTCCAGGCGCCGGTCATGGCCACCCTCGAGGGGAAGAGCGCGTTCCCCGAGGATCACCCGCTCGCTCTCGGCACCGGGGGACCGGTGGTGACCGGGCACACCCTGCAGTATCTCCGCGAGGCCGACGTGGTCTTCGGCATCGGGTGCAGCTTCACCCGGCACGGCATGGCCACCGCCATTCCCGCAGGCAAGGTCCTCATCCACGCCACCAATGACGAGCGCGATCTCAACAAGAGCTACGCGGCCGATCACCCTCTCCTCGGCGACGCGCGCCTCGTGCTGCGGCAGTTCATCGAGGCGATCAAGAGCCTGGGCGGCCGTGCCGCCGGGCGGGAGAACGTGCGGGCGGAGCTCGAGCGCGTGCGGGCGGCGTGGCTCAGCGAGTGGATGCCCATCCTCGGCTCGGCCGAGGTGCCCATGACGCCCTACCGCGTCATCGCCGAGTTCATGCGCACCGTGAACCCGCGCGAGGCCATCGTCACCCACGACTCGGGGAGCCCGCGCGACCAGCTCCTGCCCTTCTACCGCTCCGTGCCTCCGCGCAGCTATCTCGGCTGGGGGAAGTCGCATGCCCTCGGCACCGGGCTCGGGCTCATCATCGGGGCCAAGCTCGCCGCGCCCGACAAGTTCTGCGTCAACTTCATGGGCGACGCCGCCTTCGGCATGACCGGGCTCGACTTCGAGACGGCGGTGCGCTGCGGGATTCCCATCCTCACCGTCGTGCTCAACAACTCGGCCATGGCCATCGAGATCCCGCACCTCGTGGTGTCGCACGACAAGTACGGCACCCGCGACATCGGCGGGCGCTACGCCGACCTCGGGCGGGCCATGGGCGGGTGGAGCGAGCGGGTGGAGCGCCCCGAGGACATCGCGGGCGCGTTCGCCCGGGCACGGAAGGCGACGGAGAGCGGGCAGGCCGCCCTCCTCGAGTTCATCACCAGCCAGGAAACGCGATTCTCGAATCGCGGCGTGCTGCGCTAGCGCCGCCGGGGGGACCTTCCATGACACGCATCGCCTACTTCAACGGGAAGTTCGTGCCGGAGACCGACGTGATGATTCCCTACCGCGACCGCAGCTTCAACCGCGGCGACGGCTGCTTCGACATGACCCGCACCTTCGACGGGCGCATCTTCCGCTTGGAGGAGCACGTGGAGCGGCTCTACCGCTCCCTGCGCTACCTGCGCATCGACATCGGCCTCGAGCCCAAGGAGATCGTGGCCATCAGCGAGGAGGTGGTGCAGCGCAACGAGCCCCTCCGCGCCGCCGCGGGCGACTGGTGGGTCGCCCAGCGGGTGAGCCGCGGCGTCGACGCCATCGGCGACGAGGGGTGGGCGCACACCGGGCCGCAGGTCATCGTGGACTGCACGCCGCTGCCCCTCAAGGCGCGGGCCGCCCAGTTCCGCGACGGCATCGACGTGGTGGTGCCGTCGATCCGCCGCATCCCGCCGCCCATGCTGAGCCCCCGCGCCAAGACGCACAACTACCTCAACCTCATCCTCGCCGACAAGGAAGTGAAGGCGGCCCAGCCGCAGGCGTGGTCCGTCCTCCTCGACGAGAACGGCAACCTCTGCGAGGGCATCGGCAGCAACATCTTCGTGGTGCGCGCCGAGCGGATCTACACGCCCCGCGAGAAGTACGTGTTGCCCGGGATCAGCCGGCGCACGGCCATGGAGCTCGGAGCGCAGCTCGCGATCGAAGTGGAGGAGCGTGACCTCGACGTGTACGACGCCCTCACCGCCGACGAGGTCTTCCTCACCTCGACCAGCCTCTGCATCTGCCCCGTGCGCTCGGTGAACGGCCAGGTGATCGGCGACGGCCGCGTGCCCGGTCCCGTGACCCGGCGTATCACCCAGGCCTATATCGAGCACGTGGGCACGGACTTTGTGGCCCAGTACCTGTCCCGACTCGCCTGACCCGCGACGAGGGCCATGGCCCAGGGAGCGGACGCGGTCATCATCGGGGCCGGCATCATGGGCTCCGCGACGGCCTATCACCTGGCGCGGCGCACGTACGGCCGGGTGGTGGTGCTGGAGCGCGACGGCGTCTGCTCCGGCTCCACCGCACTGGCCAGCGGGGGCGTGCGTCACCAGTACGCCCATCGGATCGGCATCCAGCTCACCCAGCGGAGCATCGTGGTCTACGAGAACTTCGAGGCGGAGTTCGGCGTCGATCCGCAGTTCCGGCAGCACGGCTACCTGATCCTGCAGCAGACGGCAGAGGAGCGCGCGGTCTACGCGAGAAGCGCCGAGCTCCAGCGGAGCCTGGGAGTGGACACGCGGGTGCTCGAGCCCGACGACGTCCGCGCGGCGTGGCCCTACCTCCGGACGGACGATCTCGTGTCCGCCACGTACTCGCCTCGCGACGGCTTCGCCGATCCCTATCTCGCCACCACGGCCATCGCGGCCCGGGCTCGCGAGCTGGGAGCGGAGATCAAGCGCGCCGAGGTCTCGGTCGAGGTGATGACGTTCGTATAGCCCCGCGCTTAAGGAGCGCTCGATAAGGAGCCCAGGCCTTGATCGGCCGTCGGGCGAGGCGCCGGGAAACGCCTCGCCCGACTCTCGAGCGCCGGGCCGTCACTGCCCCATCTGCCCTCTGATCTCGCCGTTGGGATTCGCCGCGCTATGAACGTTGACGTAGAGATTGCCCTGCTTGAAGGCGTCGTACTGGGCGTCGGTCAGGCGCATGCCCGGTGGCACGCTCCAGACGTTGTCCGCGGTCCGCGTCAGGGAAACAATCACCGGGCCGTTTTGCCCCGCCGGGGCCATATGGACGTGCGCGGCCGTACCGGAAATCCCCGAGGTCGTCACGCTTCCGCTGATCGGCTTGTCCATCAGAACCGAGATGGTTCCGGTCCCCGTCGCGGCCGTGTTCACCGGAGGCACTTCCTGGCGACCGATCAAGACCACGTTCGAGGGGCTGCTGGTGGTGGTGGAGGGAAGAGGCGACGGGCCGGGAGTTTGCACGCAGGCGGAGAGCGTGAAGACGCCTGCCGACAAACCCACGACCAGGAGGCAAAACCTGAGAGCCCGAGACGGTGAGCGCATCGCTGTGCCTTTCTTCGTGAAGACCGGGTAAGCCGCTGACCTTCGTTGCCGTTCTATTCCCGGCGCAAGCGCAGTGCCACGACAGACGGGGAGTGCCGTCCCTCGCGGCGAGCGCGCCAGGCGGCGACTCGGTCAATCCGACGCACGCGACGCCGTGGCACACCCAACGCCGTGGCATACCCGATGCAGCCGTCATCGGCGTTGACTTCACGAAGGAGATCGATCATGAAATGGAGATTCGCGTGCGCGATGGCCCTCACGGGAGCGTTCGTGGCAGGAAGCGCGTTCGGTCAGACAGGACCCGGAAC
>Ga0075435_100003852_pt1 | contig 10230 bp, 9 predicted proteins | sample RhiMethybrSRZTD4_FD_75302 | JGI IMG/M metagenome (GOLD analysis project Ga0075435, IMG submission 75302) | Populus rhizosphere microbial communities from Tennessee, USA - Rhizosphere MetaG P. TD hybrid SRZTD4 | ecosystem: Host-associated > Plants > Roots > Rhizosphere > Soil | place: USA... | reverse complement strand
TCCTTGATCGAGCCGATCTTCTCGTTCTGGTCATTGTAGACGTTCAAGCCGATGACCTTCGAGCCCTGCCACAGCCCGGCCGCCGACGCCGTCTCGTTCATGGCGGCTGCGTTGGACTTGGACTCGTTCATCGGCTTGCTGTTCTGCGCCATTGCGGGCGCGGCGATCAGGGCCGAGCCGAGCACGGCCGCGGCCACGAACTTGGAGAGCATCTTCATCCTCCTGAAAGGTTGCCTCACGCGGAACTAACTCGCGGAGCGCCCAAAGGGTCCAAATCGTGGCGAGGCAAATGCGCTCACGCTCGTCGAGGGCCGCGAGAGACTCGCAGTGAATGAGGGAGAAAACGGCGTGCTTGGGGGAGGAATAAAAAAACGCGCCGCGAGGCGGTCTCAAAGTCGGGCACGGAACCGCGCGCTCCGCGCGCGCCACAACCTCAAATAACTCCAGGTAGTCTAAATCGTTCCGCCCGGTCTTCAGATTGTGTTGACCTGCCCTGCGTCCGGGCCCTTCACAAGTGCCGTCCGGCGGTGTGAAATAGGTCCCTGGGCTGGATACCCCGGACCGTCAGATCAAGGCGGCCGGGGCAGTTATAAGGGGTGTACGCGTGGGCAAGAGCAGGACGATGAGACGCCTAACGAGGAAGTCGGGACGCAAAAAAGCGACCACGCGGACGGTATCGCTCAAGGCGGCCGCCTGGTACGCCAAGGCGTCGCAATCGGTGGCCATCAAGGCAGCGCCGCCGCGCTAGGGGGATTTCCCCCTGGTATTTCCCCACGGTTGTCGCCTCTGTGACATGGTTTTCACCGCCACAATTGGGCTTGGTGGCCAGGCTTGGCTGCCGCCGTCGGCCTGCCGGCGGCCACAGAATCGGCCGCAGGAACCGGCCCACCGCCTTTTCGTTAAGCCGGCATGCGTAAACCCTTCAGGCCGCCCGCCAAGGCGAGACGTGAGCGCCGATGGCTCATCCGTCGCGAGCGCGACGATGAGCCGGGCGAGCAGGACGCCATCCTCGATCTCGGCTGCGCCGAGAAGCAGATCGCGAGCAGCGGCCCGGCCGCATAGCCGGGCGAGCGCACCTGCGCGGATGGCTGGCTGGGGGTGGTTGGGAACGCCTGTCGCCGCAGCGCGAGACGAGCCTCGGTGGATGTCCGGCGCTACGCCGCGCTCTCGCGCGCGGGCCGGATCTCCTCGGTGGTCGTCGCGTGTTCGGCGGTGGCGTGGTCCGTCCTGCGTTCGATCGACAGGAGGACGGCAAGCTGGTCGACCGGCACCGGCCGGCTGTAGAGGTAGCCCTGCATCTCGGTGCAGCCGAGCCGCTCGATGATCTGCAACTGGGCTTCGGTTTCGACGCCTTCCGCGGTGGTCGCCATGTTGAGGCGGCTCGCCAGGCTGGTGACCGCCTGCACGATCGCGCCCGACTCGTCCTTGTCGGCGATGTCGTTGATGAACGAGCGGTCGATCTTGATCTTGTCGAACGGGAAGCTGCGCAGGTAGCTGAGCGACGAGTAGCCGGTGCCGAAATCGTCCATCGCGACGCGCACGCCGAGCTCGCGCAGCCGATGCAGCGTCGCCAGCGTCGAGTCGTTGTTCTGCAACAGCACCGCCTCGGTGATCTCGAGCTCGAGCCGATGCGCCGGCAGGCGCGAATGGGCGAGCGCGCTCAGCACCAGCTGCGCCAGGTTCTGGTTCTTGAACTGCACCGGCGAGAGATTGACCGCGACCGAGATGTCGGGCGGCCACGCCACGGCCTCGAAGCAGGCCTGGCGGAGCACCCACTCGCCGATCTGGTTGATCAGCCCGGTCTCCTCCGCCACCGGGATGAACTCGGCCGGCGGGACCATGCCGCGGGTCGGATGATGCCAGCGCAGCAGCGTCTCGCAGCCGCAGATCGCGTGGCGCTCCAGGTTGAGCAGCGGCTGGTAGTAGAGCTCGAACTCGCCATGCGCGATCGCGTTGCGCAGGTCGAGCTCCAGCGTGCGCCGCGCCTTGACCCGCTCGTCCATCTGCGGCTCGAAGAAGCGGAAGGTGCCGCGCCCGTCGGCCTTCGAGCGGTAGAGCGCCATGTCGGCGTTCTTGAGCAGTTGGTCGGGATCGCTGGTATCGTCCGGCGCGATCGAGATGCCGATGCTCACATCGGCCGGCACCTGGTGGCCTTCGAGGTCGTAGGGATGGGTCAGCGCCTCGCGGATGCGCGCCGCCAGGTTGGCGACGTCCGACGGCGAGCCGATCGCGGTCTGCACCACGGCGAACTCGTCGCCGCCGAGGCGCGCGATTGTGTCCTCCTCGCCGATGCAGCCCTTGAGGCGCAGCGCGACCGCCTTGAGCAGCTCGTCACCGACGCCGTGGCCGAGCGTGTCGTTGATGCTCTTGAAGTGGTCGAGATCGAGGTAGAGAACCGCGATCTGGCCGCCGCGTTGGACTTGCGCCAGCGCGGCCTCGAGGCGCTCGCGCAGCAGCGTGCGGTTGGGCAGGTTGGTGAGTGCGTCGTGATGCGCCATGTGGGCGATCTGCGCCTCGGCCTCGCGCCGCGACGTGATGTCCTCGTGGGTCGACACCCACCCGCCGTTCTGCAGCGGCCGGACCGCGATCAGCAGGGTGCGCCTGTCGGCCAGCTCGAGGATGGTCTCGGTCGGCTGCTTCGGCACGCCCTCGAGCCGGCGACCCTTGACGAAGCTGAGCGAATTGGACTCCGCGACGACGCCGCTCGCGATGCGGTGCTCGAGGATCTGCTGGTGCGACACGCCGGGCCGGATCAGCTCCGGCGGCAGCCGGTAGAGCGCGGCGTATTTCTGATTGCACACGATCAGCCTGCCGTCGCGATCGAACATCACGAGGCCCTGCGACATGTTCTGCAGCGCCGCGTCGAGCTTCATGTTCTCCAGCCGCAGCTGCTCCTCGCGCTGCTTCTGCTCGGTCACGTCGAAGCGCAGCCCAATGTGCCCGCCGTTCGGCGTGTGACTGTCCTCGACGCGCAGCCAGCGTCCGTCGGCGTGCTTCTGCTCGTACACGCTGCCAGTCTGGCGGTGCGCCGCCAGGCGCTCGGCGATCCAGGCCTCTTCGTGTCCGAGCGCCTCATCGTAGACGCCGCGCGACAGCCCGGCGCGCAGGATCGCCTCGAACGACATCCCGGGCACGCGCACGTCGACCGTCTTCGGATACATCGTCTCGAAGCGCTTGTTGCACAGGACGTAGCGGTCCTCGCTGTCGTAGATGATGAGCCCCGCCGGCATCGCCTCGATCACGCCGCGCAGATAGTCGTTGGCCTCCTGGGCCTCACGCTCGGCGCGCAGGCGCTCGGTGATGTCCTCGTGCGTCGCCACCCAGCCGCCGCCGGGGAGGGGACGGTTGGTGATGCAGACCGTGCGGCCGTCCTTGAGCAGTTTGAAATACTGCGTCTTCTTGCCGACCGCCATGTCGGCGAGGACGTCGGATGCGTACTTGTCCTGGTCGCCGGTGACGATGCCGGCGTCCTCGAGGCGCCGCAGCAGGTCGCGCAGCGGAAGACCGACCTCGACAAGCCCGACGGGGATGTTGAACACCTCGAGATAGCGCGCATTCATCAGCCGCAGCACACCGGTCGCATCGAACATGCACAGGCCGTGCGACATGTGATTGAGCGCGGTGTCGAGCTGAAACCGCTGCCGGTGGAGCGCGCGGAGCATGCGGCGGACGAAGGCTTCACCGAGGCCACCGATGATCACGCAGGCCACGAGCGCAGCCGCCACGTAACCGAAATTCAGGGTCGTGAAAGCCATTTCCCACCCCTATTCCACCCCCCGGTGAAACGGCGGGACAATAAGTGGTGTGGGCAAACCTCCTGTAAAAATGAGGTCGTATTGTTGCTGCGCTGGTTAGTGTTTGGTGAAGGAATGGCGATACCGGCACAGGTCTGCGCGCAAGCGGCGGTAGGGGATGCGTGCGCGTCATCTGCCCCGCGTCCCGCGTGCCGATTTCAACAGAACGTTAGTGCAGATTTGCCGTGACGCAGCGCCCGTCATTCGCCCGAAGGTGGCGCGATCGTTGGAGGCACCGCGATGTCGAAATGATGCGCCGTTTGCTGCGCGCCCAATGAGGCGTAGAGCGCAATGGCCGGCGCGTCGTCGAGATCGGCCTGCACGAAGATCACGTAAACGTCCCGATCCGACGCGATCCTTTGCAGCTCGTGGATCAGCCGCCTGGCGACGCCCCTGCGGCGATGACGCTCGGCAACCGCGAGATCGTAGATGTAGATCTCGCGCCGGTCCTGCTCGAACTTGTCGAGCTCGTAGGCGGCGAGGGCGCCGACGACCTCATCGTCCGCCATGGCGACCAGTGCGATGAAGTGGGACTTGCCCAGCAGCCGTCGGAGGTAGTCGTCGCTCGGAACGGCCTGCTGGTAGGTCGCGATCTCGCCGAATGCTTCGCCGAAAACGCGGAGCAGGTCCTTGAGGAGCGCTACGTCGGCGCGCGCGAGTTGCCGATAGGTGTAGGGGGCCGGAGCGGTCATCGCCGCAATCTAGCGCGCGACCCGCGCGCGGCGAAGACGTTGGCGCCTCGGTGCTCGCATTCCCGGCGCCACACTCTCGCAATGCGCCGTCGTCGGGCGAGCGACCTACCGGTTCGCCGGGGCGGCCTGCTCGCGCGCCCGCTTGTTCGCCTCATGCCGGCCGATCACGCAGCCGGCGGCGGCGCCGAGCCAGCCGTGGTGGCCGGCATAGTGACCCGCGACGCCGCCCACGACCGCGCCCTTGATGCAGCCTTTGGCCGATGCCGGACCGGCGGTGCCGGCGAGCGCGAGCGCGCCGATCGCAATGATGCACAGTGAGAGTTTCATCCGTATCCTCGTCATCCGAATGGCAGTTGCGTCCTGTGCTTCTAACCGGCCGGCGCCCCGTTCGTTCCGGCGCCGCTCACGCGCAATGCGCGCCGAGCACGCGCGCCATCAGCCGCTCGGGTCGCGCAGGGCCGCGCCGTTTGAGCGCGGCGGCATATTTCTCCAGCGCGCCGGTCTCGAAGGCGTCCAGCACGGTCACGTGCACATAGCTTTTGCGGCAGATCGCCGGCGTATTGGCGAGGTCGTCCGCGGCTTCACGGATCGCGTCCAGCACCTGCCGCTTGCGTTGCCGCTCGCTCTCGGCCGGGGCCGTGCGGGCGAGCCGATCGAGCACGCGCGCGGTCGCGCACAGCGTGCGAAAGTCCTTGAGCGAGATGCGCGCTCCCGCGATGGTCTGCAGGAACGCGTTGACGTCGCGCGCGCGGATCGGGCGGATTTCGCCCTCGGCGTCGCGGTACTGAAACAGCCGCCGGCCCGGCAGCCGGGCCAGGCGGGTGATAGCGGCGGCGAGCCGCGGCGCCTGCAGCTCCTTGTCGATCGGCTTGCCGCCCTTGCCGCGGAACGACAGCCGGATCGTCTCGCCCGTCACCGTGACGTTGGACTTGAGCAGCGTCGCGGCGCCGCGCGTGCCGCGCTCGCGCGCATAGGCTTCGCTCCCGGCGCGGATCGCGCTCGCCGCCACCAGATCGATCGCCGCCGCGAGCGTGTACTCGCGACACGGTTCGTCACCGCCGAGATGCAGCGTCACGGCGCGCCGGATGTGCGGCAGGGTGCCGACCAGCCGCAGCAGGCGCTGCGTCTTGCGCTGCTCGCGAATCTTCTCCCAGTCCGCGTGATAGCGATATTGCAGCCGCCCCGCCGCGTCGCGTCCGACCGCCTGCAGGTGCGCCGACGGATCTGGCGCGTAGAGCACGTCCTGGTAGGCCGGCGGAACGGCGAGCTTGGCGAGGCGGCGCGTGATGCGCCGGTCGCGAATGCAGGTCCCGTCCGCGTCCAGATAGGCAAAGCCGCGGCCGCGCCGCACCCGGCGGATGGTGAGCGCGTCGACCGCGACGCGGCGCAAACCGAGCCGCCGCGCGAGCCGACGCTCGGCCGGTCCTTTCGGCTCGAGTTCCGCTCCGTCGGATTGGATCGACTGCTCCACGTTCGCCTCGCGGTCAAGCAACGCGTTTGCGCGTCGCGGAGCGCCGTTTCGCCGGACGGGTGCGCCGGCCCGTCGGGCGCGCCTTGGCGCGGGTCTTCGGCCGGAACTTCGTCGCAGCCTTCGTGCGCGACTTGCGCGACCTCTTGGCGGGCGCCCACAGCTTCAGCAGCGGACCCTCCTTGCCGTAGATCGGATCCTTCCGCGGCGCAGCGACTTTGGGAATCGTCTGAAGTGCCCGCGCGTGCTCGTCGGGAGCGCCGCGACATTCGTCATAGGCGCCGAACGGCGGATAGGCGCCGACCACCAGGAAATCGTCGCTCGCCCCGAGACATTGATGGCCGGTGCCGGCCGGCAGGACGGCGACGTCGCCGGCCTTCACCTCGACGATCTTGCCGCGATCGCCGCCGAAGCGCACGCGCGCCTGCCCGCGCGCAATGCCGAGCACCTCGTGGATGCGCGAGTGATAATGGACGTAGTCGTAGATGCCATTGCGCCAGGAGTCGCGCCAACCGTTGGCGGCGAACAGCTGCTCGAAGACCGCCGCCGGATCGGCGCTGTCGGCGAGCGCGATCGCGCCGCCGTAAAGCACGAAGGGGAGGGGATTGTTGGGAATGTCGCCGTCGTCCTTGAAGCGGATGGTCTGCGGCTTGCGGCGGCGCAGGTGCGCGGCGAGGTCGCGCGGGGTCAGCTTGTCGGCGCCGGTGATGCGTCCAACTGCGCCCTTGATCGATTCGACGACGTACATCGCACTCGCCTCGCGCCCTCCCGGGTGCAACGTCAACGGCGTCGGGCGTTTCGGGTTCCGCGGCAAGGCCCTGCGGTACCGTCGTTTTCCGGTCGGAGCGTCGCGCAAGCGCAATGCCGACGTCAGCGCGACGCGCGGAAAAGCGGTTTGGAAACTCGCCGAGCGAGAGGCGCGGCGCTGCGGGAGGAGATCAGCGCCGTCGCTCTCTCACCGGCGCTCCGCCGGAGCGCAAGCAGGGCGGGTACCTGGGTAAAAAGCCTGAGCGCGGCGGACGTTCCACATGATCCGGCGGTCATCCAAACGGTGGACGCGGCGTGCCGCCGCGCCTGCTAGGTCGGCGCACGATTTGCCGCCTGCCGTGCGCGAGCGGAACCAACAACTACGAGGAGAAAATGGCTTACATCGGAAGCTGCTTCTGCGGCGCGGTCGAGCTGGAAGCCACCGGGACGCCGGTGGCGATGGGCTACTGTCACTGCCGCTCGTGCCGCTCGTGGTCCGCCGGCCCCGTCAATGCGTTCAGCCTGTGGCAGCCGGAGGCCGTGCGCATCACGGCCGGCGAGAAGTTCGTCGCCTCGTTCCAGAAGACCGCGCTCAGTCGCCGCAAGTTCTGCGCCCAGTGCGGCGGGCATCTGCTCACCGAGCACCCGCCGCTCGGACTGGTCGACGTGTTCGCGGCGACCATTCCGACCCTCGACTTCACGCCGGGCGTGCACGTCAACTATGCCGAGACGGTGCTGCCGATTCACGACGGCCTGCCCAAGCTCAAGGATTTTCCGGCCGAGTTCGGCGGCTCCGGCGAGGCAATGCCCGAGTAGCCTGTCGGCGCGCGGCGCCTTACTCGATCGCGGCGTTGCGCCATTCGCGCGGCGTCGTGTCGAAGCGGGCGCGAAACACCTTGTTGAAGTGCGACAGATCGTTGAAGCCCCAGCGATACGCGATCTCGGAGATGTTCGCGCCACGCTGGCGCTCGTCGCGCAGCGCGGCGCGGCAGGCATCGAGCCGGTGCTCCAGCAGCCAGCGGCCGAACGTCTGCTCGATCCGCGCGAAGCGCAGATGCACGGTCCTGACCGAGATGCCGAAATGGGCGGCGACGCGCTGCGGGGTGAGCTCGCAGTCGTGCAGGTTCTGCCGGCAGAAGGCGAGCAGCGCCTCGAGCTGCAGGTCCGGCTGCAGGCGGCTCGTCGACACATCGGTCGCGCTGGCGAGGCCGAGCAGGTTCGACAGGTTCTCGGCGAGCACGAAGCTCGCGGCATCGTCCGGCGGAGCCTCGTCGGCGGTCAGCGCGATCAGGTGATCGCGCGCGAGATCGGCAAATTGCGCGCCGGCCGGAATCCGGTGCAGCGGGTGCCGGCCGAGCCACGGCGCCCGATGGTCGATCATCTGGCGCGGGACCTTGGCGACGGCACGCAGTCCGCCGGGTGAGAAAGCGGCACGGAACGGCATTCGCCCGGCGAGCATGGCGATGTCGTCACGATCGAGCGTGATCATGTCGCCGGCCTGCTCGAAGATCGTACGGCCGCGCATCTGCAGGTAGATGGTCCAATGGTCCGACGGCGCGCTGTCGACGTCGCGCCGACTGCGCACCATCCGGTAGTCGCTCGACTCGGACCGCGCGAAGCCCAGCGCCCCGGTCCTGCGGGTCGTGAGCCGCGCCGTGAATCGCTCGGATGCCTCTTCCATCGATATGTTGAACATCGACCGGCCGATCGCCTCACACCAATAGGAGAAGCGCTCGTGCTCGCGCGCCGACGCGGTCGACCAGATGTCGACCCGCGGACGTGCGGTGATCGCACCGTTCACAAGTCCGAGAGGACCGCTGTTTGCACTGTCGACCAATTCGCCCTGCGCTCCCGCCCAAGATCGCTCGCACCGGTCGGTGTAGAGGCCCGCTGCTTTATACGAAAGTAGCGTTGCGGCAAGTGACCTACTTCACATCCCCGCTTACCTTTTCGTGATGACAGGTGTCGGGGCCGTGAATGAATGGCGCAAGCCGCTGATCCGACGAGAGAATTGGCAGACCCCCCGAGCCCAGACATCCATGTCCCATGATGAGACGCTGACGCGATTGATCGCGACCATCTATGACGCCGCGCTCGACTGTTCGCTGTGGCCGGCGGTACTGGCGGCGATCGCCGAGTACGTCGACGGGCGAGTCGCCGGCCTGCTCACCCGCGATTCGACCAAGCCGCAGGTAAGCGCGAACTGGCACGCGGGCGGCGATCCGCACTACATGCGGATGTATGCGGACACCTATTCGCGTCTCGGCCCGGTGGCGACGTCGCCACCCGGGCAGGTCGGCGCGATCGTCAGCATGCCGGACCTCGTGCCCTACGACGAATTCCGCCGCGGCCGTTTCTTCCGCGAGTGGGCCGAGCCGCAGGGTTGGGTCGATATCGCGGTCGCGGTGCTCGACAAGTCGGCGAGCGGCAGCACGTACCTGACCATGTCGCGCGACGCCAAGAGCGGCATGGTCGACCAGGCCATGCGCGAGCGCCTCGCGCTGATCGTCCCGCACGTGCGCCGCGCAGTGCAGATTTGCCAGGCGATCGAGCTCAAGCAGGCAGAGACCGCGACCTTCATGGACGTGCTCGACGGGCTGAGCGTCGGAATGTTTCTGATCGGCGCGGACGGCCGTATCATGCACGCCAACGCGGCGGGCAGCGGCATGCTCGGTTCCGGCGATCTGCTGCGCTCGGTCGGCGGCCGCCTGGTCGCCGGCAACGCACAGGTCGAGCAGTCGTTGCGTGCGACCGCCGCGGCGGCCGCCAACGGCAACGAGGAGGCGCGCAACTCGAGCGTCGTGGTGCCGCTGCGCGCGCACGACGACGAGCGCTACGTCGCGCACATGCTGCCGCTCACCGGCGGCGCGCGCCGCCGCGCGGGCGAGGCCTATGCGGCTGCCGCCGCGATGTTCGTGCGCAAGGCGGAGCTGCAGTATCCATCGCCACCGGAGGTGATCGGCAAGACCTACGATCTCACGCCGGCCGAGCTGCGCGTGCTGTTGGGAATCGTCGAGATCGGCGGCGTGCCCGAGGTCGCGGCCGCGTTCGGCATCGCCGACACGACCGTGAAGACCCATCTCGGCCGGCTCTACGCCAAGACCGGCACCGCCCGCCAGGCCGATCTGGTCAAGCTGGTCGCCGGATTCGCCATGCCGCTGGCGAGCTGAGCGGCGCGAAGCGCGTCGGGTGCCGCGACGGCGCGGCGCTCACGGCGAGTTGAACGCCGCGCGCATGTTGTTACCGAAATAGACGCACGTTTCCTCCATTCGACGGACGCGCCGCAGCGCGTCGTTGGACAATGTCGCGTCGAATTCGCCGCGGGCGAGTCCGTCGGCGGGCGTGGTGCCCGGCGGCGTGCAGTCAGGAAGGTGCAGCATGTCTCCCGCACAGATCGTTTCGCGCTCCGCGCTCGATCGGCTCGCGCTCACGAGCTGCATCGTCGCGCTGGCGGCGATCGCGCCGGTCGTGCCGCGCGATGCCGCACTCGCGCAGTCGCACATCGCCACGCCGTCGGTGAAAGCGCCGA
>Ga0075435_100003850_pt1 | contig 10231 bp, 11 predicted proteins | sample RhiMethybrSRZTD4_FD_75302 | JGI IMG/M metagenome (GOLD analysis project Ga0075435, IMG submission 75302) | Populus rhizosphere microbial communities from Tennessee, USA - Rhizosphere MetaG P. TD hybrid SRZTD4 | ecosystem: Host-associated > Plants > Roots > Rhizosphere > Soil | place: USA... | reverse complement strand
GCCAGCCGGTTACCCCCGGCGCTGGCTCGCCGCGATCATCATGATCGTCGGGGCGCTCATGGACATGATCGACGTGACGATCGTCAACGTGGCGCTGCCGACCATCCGCCGCGACCTGCACGCCAGCGCCACCCAGCTGGAGTGGGTGGTGTCCGGCTACATGCTGGCGTTCGCGGCGGGACTCATCGTGGCCGGGAACCTGGGTGACCGGCTCGGCCGCAAGCGCATCTTCCTGATCGGCGTCGCCTTCTTCGGGCTGGCCAGCCTGTGCGCCGGGCTCTCGGCGTCCGGCACGGAGCTGATCGCCGCCCGCGTCGTCCAGGGCGCCGCCGCGGCGGCCATGGCGCCGCAGGTCCTCGCCACCTTCCGGGCCATCTTCGCGGCGGGGGAGCGGGGCAAGGCGTTCGGCATCTACGGGGCCATGCTCGGCTTCGCGTCCGCGGTCGGCCTGGTCCTCGGCGGCGTGCTGACCGACGTGAACCTGTTCGGCTGGAGCTGGCGCTCGGTGTTCTTCATCAACGTGCCGGTGGCCGTCTGCGCGCTCATCGCCGGCGCCCGCGTCATCCCCGAGACCCGCGACCCCGCTGCCCGCCGGCCCAACCTGCCCGGCGCGGTCCTGCTGGCCGGCTCGCTCGTCGCCATCGTCTACCCGCTGCTCGAGGGGCGTGAGCTCGGCTGGCCCGCGTGGGTGTGGGCGCTGCTCGCCGCCGGCGTGGCCGGCGTCTGCGCGCTGGGCGTGCGCGAGTACCGGCGGCCCAGCCGGCATGTTGCGCCGCTGCTGCGCCCCGGGCTGTTCCGGATCCCCGCGTTCGCGGCCGGGCTCGGCATCCAGACCGCGTTCGCGGCCGGCATGCAGGGCTTCTTCCTCACCTTCGCGCTGTGGCTGCAGATCGGCGAGCACTTCTCGCCGCTGAAGGCCGGCCTGACCTCCGTCGCCTTCAGCGTCGGCAGCTTCGCCGGTGCGCCTGCCGCCGTGCCGCTCGCCCAGCGCTACGGCCGGCGCATCCTGGCCGGCGGTGCGGCGCTGATGGTCGCCGGCATCATCGGGGTGGCCGTGATGGCCGGGCACGTTGGCGTGGACGGCAGCCCCTGGCCCATCGTTCCCGGCCTGGTGGTGGCGGGCGCCGGCCTGGCCCTGCTGGTCGTGCCGCTGGTCAACGTGGTGCTCGCGGCCGTCCCCGTCGAGGTGGCCGGCGGCGCGTCCGGCCTGTTCAGCACGGCGCAGCAGCTGGGCGGCGCGCTGGGCGTAGCGCTGCTCGGCACCGTGTTCTTCGGCTACCTGGGCGACGGCCGCAGCTTCGAGGCCGCGCTGGTCCACGCCGCGCCGTACGCGATCGGCGCGTTCGCGCTCTGCGCCGTGCTGTCGATGCTGCTGCCGCGCACGGCGATGGCCGAGGAGGCACTGACCGGGTCCTGAGCACCCGCCATCCATGCTCGTGGCCGGTTGCCGGTTCAGTGACGGCAACCGGCCACCGGCTTCATGGCCGTCAAATACTCTTGACGCAAGCCCGGTCGTCAAACTAGTTTGACGACATGGGTGTTGAGCTGGGGGAGGCGAGGCGGTTGGTGGAGGCTGCCGCAGGTCCAGATCCCGAGGCCGGATTCGCCGCCGTGGTGGCGCTGCGGGGGCTGGTCGAGGTGCTGGAGGAGCTGCAGGTCGACAACGCCCGGGCGCAGGGCTGGTCATGGCGGGATATTGCCCGGCGGCTGGGTGTCACCAAGCAAGCCGCCCATTACAAGCACGCGTTGCGCTTCAGGGCACGATGAGCGGCGCGTGGGATCGGCTCACCCCGGCGGCCCGCCAGGTGATGGGCCTGGCCGCAGAGGAGTCCGAGCAGCTCGGCCACGGGTACCTCGGTGACGAGCACGTGATCCTCGGCCTGCTCCGGGGCAGGCGAGCCGCGCGTCGTCGCTGCTGCTGGCGCACGGCCTCGATCTTGGTAGTGGCCGCGCCGAGCTACAGCGCCTTGCCGCAGATGGGCTGATGCCCCGTCCGCTCGCTGACGACGCCGGCGCTTTGCGGGGCCTCGGGATCGATGTGGAGACGGTGCGCCAGCGGCTGGTCGCAGCGTTCGGCGCGGAGGCGGTTGGGGCCGCGGTCTGGCGGGCCAGCCGTCGGCCCTGGTGGCGTGGCGGGGGCCGACGCCGCACACCGCTGTGCGGGCCGCCGTTTTTCGCCAAGCGAGCCATGCATCTGGCCGCCTGCCATGCCGATAGGCGGGGCGCGGCCGCCGTGACGCCCGAGCACCTGCTCTACGGAGTGCTGCGGGATCTCGATGACCCCTACGGTGATCAGCTTGGGCGGCGCGGGCGCAAGCATCTGAATCAGCTCGGCTGGGTCATCGGCACCGTCAATCCCGCCACCGCGTTGCTGCAGGCGCATGGCATCGATCCGATCCTGCTGCGGTCCGAGCTTGACCGCACGCCCTGACCGCCCCGGCTCCGCGAGCGGAGATCCGCCGTGTCAGTCGAAGGTCCTCGCCTGCTTGATGAGCTCTTCCAGCACCGTCGCGTCGTGGCCGTAGATCATCGTGGCGTTGTAGCGGCGCTGGAGTTGCCTCATCCACCGGTTTGAGCGGTACCAGGTGTGTGAGTCGCGGCCCAGCCAGCCTTGCGTCAGGTCCTGCTCGAACACGTCCCGCACGTGGTACAGGTCTGAGTTCAGCATGAAGTGCCCGGAGTTCTGGGTCTCGACCTGCATGGTCAGCAGGCCCGGGGATGTCCCGGCCGGCGAAGTTTTCCAGGCCGCCGGCGTGGTCGAGGTGCAGATGGCCCATGACGATGGCGCGGATGTCGTCGATGCCATAGCCGACCGCTGACAGCGCGTTGGCGAGGTGGTGTTCTTCGTTGTAGACGTGGCGCGGGAACGCCTCGGGCCCGCAGTGGACAGAATCGGGTAATTCTACCTGACATGGTGTCCGCCGCAGGGAAGAGCTGGCTAGCTGGAGCCGCCCACGACCGGCCAGGAAATCCCGCCGCGAACGGAGGAGTACGTCATGATGGCAGCCGATCACCAGCACGGGAGCGCGCACGGGCATGAGCGCTTCCAGGGTGTGTCCGGCCTGGTCTGCGGCGCGACCATGCTGGTGGGCCGTGGCTCGCTCAGCCGCCTGGTGGCCGACCTGGCCGGAGTGGGCCCGGGCGACCGCGTCCTTGACGTCGGGTGCGGCCCGGGGGGCGCGGCCCGGGAGGCCGCGCGGCGCGGTGCCTCGGTCACCGGGGTCGACCCGGCCCCGGTGATGCTCCGGCTGGGCCGTTACCTGTCAGCCAGCGGGTCCGGGCGCAACATCGTGTTCCTGGCGGGGACGGCCGAGGAGCTGCCGGTGGCCGACGGGGCCGTCTCGGTGGCGTGGGCGATCAGCTCGGTCCATCACTGGCCGGACGTGCCGGCTGGCCTTCGCGAGCTCCACCGGGTTCTCGCGCCCGGCGGAAGGCTGATCATCGCCGAGCGCCTGTCCCGGCCCGGCGCCCGCGGGCTCGGTGCTCACGGGCTGACCGAGGCGCAGGCCGCCGAAACCGCGGCCGCGGCGCAGGCGGCCGGCCTTGCGGGGGCCAGGCACGAGACCCACCGGGCGGGCCGGCGGACGCTCGCCGTCGTCCGCGCGCACCGCGCCGCCGACGGGCCCGGATGAGAGCCGGCAGCGGCCACGGTTACTGACCGGGCCCGGCGCCGGGGCTGGCCCGCGCCGCGCCTGACCCCCCGGGCGTGACGAGGCCGGTTTCGTAGGCGAAGACGACGGCCTGGGCGCGGTCGCGGAGGTCGAGCTTGGCCAGGATGCGGCCGACGTGGGTCTTGGTGGTCTGCTCCGCGATGACCAGGGCGCTGCTGATCTCGGCGTTCGACAGGCCGTGGGCGATCAGCCGCAGCACCTCTGTCTCCCGCTGGGTGAGCGTGCCAGCGGCGGGCGGGAACCGCGGGCCGGAGGGCGGCCGGCGGGCGAAGTCGGCGATCAGCCGCCGGGTCACCGAGGGGGCGAGCAGCGCGTCGCCGGCGGCCACCACGCGGACCGCGTGTATCAGCTCGGCGGCGGTGGCGTCCTTGAGCAGGAAGCCGCTGGCGCCGGCCCGCAGCGCCTCATACACGTAGTCGTCGAGATCGAAGGTGGTGAGCATCAGCACCCGCGGCCGGACCGCGCCGGCTGCGTTGAGGATCTGGCGGGCCGCTTCCAGCCCGTCCATGACCGGCATCCGCACGTCCATCAGAACGACGTCGGGCAACAGATGCCGCGCCAGGCGGACCGCGTCCGCGCCGTCCGCGGCCTGGCCCACCACCACCAGGCCGGGCTGGGCGGCGAGCACGGCGGCGAAGCCCTCCCGCACCATCGCCTGGTCGTCGGCGATCAGGCACCGCGTGGTCCCGCCGCCGCGCGCCGCGTCGTTCGCGGTCACGGCGTCTCACCGACCGGGAGCACCGCTGAGACCACGAAGCCGCCACCGGGCGCCGGGCCGGCCGACAGCGAGCCGCCGAGCAGGGCCACCCGCTCACGCATACCGGTGAGCCCGTGACCGGGGCCGTGCTCGTCCCCGGACGGGCCGGCGGGCCCGCCGGGGCCGTTGGCCACCCGGAGCAGGACTGCGCCGGGCTCCTGGCCGACCGACACGGTGACGGCGGCTCCGGGGGCGTGCTGGCTGGCGTTGGACAGCGATTCCTGCACGATCCGGTAGGCGCACACCCCCACGCCGGGGGGCACCCGGCCCAGCGTGGGGGGTGCCGACAGCTCGACCGGCACCCCGGCCTGCCGGGCGGCGTCGACGAGCGCGGGCAGGTCGGCCAGCTGGGGCTGCGGCGCGAGGGCGGCGGGCTGGTCGTGCCGCAGCACGCCGAGCAGCCGCCGCATCTCCGCCAGCGCCTCGCGCGCCACCTCGCTCAGCGCGCCGAACTCGGCCCGGGCCGGCTCGGACAGGCCGGTGAGGCGGTAGGGCGCGGTCTCGGCCCGGACCGCGATCAGCGACATGTGATGGGCGACCACGTCATGCAGTTCCCGCGCGATCCGGGTGCGTTCCTCCAGCACGGCCCGCCGCGCCCGCTCGGCCTCGGTGCGCTCGGTCTGGGTGGCCAGCGCGCGCTGGGCGCGCAGCCGGGAGCCGACGCTGTCCACCGTGACCGCCACCGCGGTGAAGATGATGGTGGCGCCGGCCGGGCCGTTCAGGTTCGGCACGTCTGCGGCCAGCCACAGCCACCACGGGATGAGGGTCAGCGCCCACATCCACCACAGCGCAGGCCGCCGCTGGCGGATACCGGCCAGGCAGAACGCCCCCAGCAGGGCGAGGATCTGCCCCGCGCTCCACGGCCAGCCTCCCCGCCAGTCGGCCGGTACCAGCGGGACGAGCAGCAGCGCGAGCCACCCGATCCGCCAGGCCAGCATCGGGTACCGGGCGGCCAGCGGCAGCGGCACCACCACCGGCACGGCCAGCAGCAGCTGACCCACCGTCGCGATCCCGGCCAGGTTGGCGACACAGAGCGCGAGCGTCGCCACCGCGAGCGCGGCGTACGCGGCCCGGCGCTCCTGTGGCGAGTGCCATCGCCACACCGACGGCGGGTCGGGGCCGGTCAACACCTGGATCAGCCCGCGCCACGCCTGCCCCGCCGCGGCGCGCGCCGCCCCCCGGGCGCCGCCGGACAGTGGGATGCCGGGCATCCGTTTCACGATCCCCAGCGTAGGCGGCCGGGCCCGCCGGGCTCATCACGCCAGCGTTGTCATACCCAGGTATCAGTTCGCCCCCAGGTCGTCCCGGGCTACCGGCGTGGTATGACCGCGGATCCGGCTCCCCGGTGTGACGACCCGGACCGGGCCCGCCGGGCAGTTTTGACAACGGCGCCCTCGCTGACGCGCCGGGCCTGTCCCATCACCCTTCCGGGAGGCGATCATGAACGTCGAGATCACCGGCCTGAGCCGCCGGTTCGGCCGGACCATGGCGGTGGCGGGGGTGGACCTGCGGGCCGGCCCGGGGGTGTTCGGGCTGCTGGGCCCCAACGGCGCGGGCAAGACCTCGCTGCTGCGGATGATGGCCACGGCGATCCCGCCGACCTCAGGCCGGCTGCGGCTGCTCGGCCGCGATCCCGGCTCCTACGGCCCGCGGCGGGAGATCCGGCGCCGGCTCGGCTATCTGCCGCAGAGCCTCGGCTACTACCCGGGCTTCACGGTCGCGGAGTTCGTCGAGTACTTCGCCCTGCTCAAGGAGGTCCCGGCGGCGCGGGTACCGGCAGCGGTGGCGGTGGCGATCGAGCGCGTGGAGCTGGGCGGCAGGGCGGCCACGAAGCTGCGGGCCCTGTCCGGGGGAATGCTGCGCCGGGCCGGGATCGCGCAGGCGATCGTCAACGAGCCCGAGCTGCTGCTGCTGGACGAGCCGACGGCCGGGCTCGACCCCGAGCAGCGGGTGGCGTTCCGGGCCCTGCTGCGCGAGCTGGGCGGGCGCGCCACCGTCGTGGTCAGCACGCACCTGGTCGAGGACGTCGGCGCCGCCTGCGCGCAGGTTGCTCTCATGGACCAGGGGAAGATCGTCTTCCACGGCACGCCCGGCGACCTGGCCGTCCGGGGCGAGGGATCCAGCGCCGGCGATGCCCCTCTGGAGCGCGGGTACAGCGCGGTCCTCGCGGCGGCACGGTCATGACGGCGGGTGCCGCGGCCGCCTCCCGGCCGGTGCCGGCCAGGCCCGGGCGCTGGCCGGCGGCCGGGCGGCTGCTGCGGCTGGAACTGCGCCACAACGCGATGCTGTGGCTGCTGCCGGTGGCCGCCGCGCTGTTCTGGCTCACCACCTACCGCAAGGTCATGGCCATGCCGCCGTTGTGGAACCTGCGCGCCCTGGCCATGCAGCCCGGTGCCCTGCTGGCCTTCGTGTGGCCGGTGGCCGGCGCGGCCGCGTGGGCGGGGTCGCGGGAAGGCCGCCGCCACACCACCGACCTGGTGGCGATCGCCGCCCGGCCGCGGTGGGTACGCCTGCTCGCCGCCTGGGCCGCCACCACCTGCTGGGCCATGGTGGGCTATCTGGGCTGTGTGGCCGTCCTGTACGGGGTGACCGCGCGGCAGGCCGCGTGGGGCGGTCCGCTGTGGTGGCCGGCCGCGGTTGCCGCCGCGAGCCTGCCGGCCCTGTCCGCGCTCGGGTTCGCCGCCGGGACGCTGGTCCCCGGCCGGTTCACCGCGCCGCTGGCCGCGGTCGGCGCGTTCTTTGCGCTCGCGCTCAGCACGCAGCTGATCCACGGCAGCCAGTCATACTGGCAGATCTCGCCGGTGGTCTCCGGTCCCTGGGACGCCGGGTCCGACCCGGGCGTGGCGACCTTCTACCCCTATCTTCCCGACCTCCCCATCGCCCAGGTGATGTTCCTCGCCGGGCTCACCGTGGCGGTGCTGGGCGCGCTGGCCCTGCCCGGGGGCCGCGGCGGGACATGGCTGCGCCGGCCCGCCGCGGCCATCACCGCGGCCGGCCTGCTGGCGGCGGGGACCGCCGTCGCGCTGGCCGGCACCGGCAGGCTGGACGCCCACGGCATGATCGTCATCCCGGCCCTGCACGATGCGGCCAGCGACCGGCCGGTCAGCTACACCCCGGTCTGCAGCCACACGCGGGTCCCGGTCTGCCTGAACCCCGCCTATGCCGGCTACCTGCCGGCCACGGTGGCCGCCCTCACGCCGGTGCTCACGGAGGTGGCAGGGCTGCCCGGTGCGCCGGCCCGGGTCAGCCAGGCCGCCGCGACCTACCGGCAGGGCGCAGGCAACTCCGTCAGCATCGGGCTGGCCGGCCCGGCCATCAGCGGCAGCCCGCCGGTGTTCCGCCTGCTCCTTCTCGACCAGCTCCCCGGGCCCACCATGACCACCAGCGCGCTGTCCGCCGCGCTGCGATCAAGCGCCGGGCCCGCCATCGTGGGCGACGTCATCGGCGGCGGCCGCAGCCCATCGCCGGCCCAGCGGGCGGTCATCGCGGGGCTGCTGATCGCGGCAGGCCAGCCGGTGCACGGGCCGCCGCCAGGCAGCCCGCCCGCGGGCCGCGAGCCCAGGATGGCGCCGCCCGTGCTGGCGCCCGGCTCGCCCGTCTACGCCGCGGCCCGGCGGCTCGCCGCGCTGCCGGCCTCTGCCCGGCACGCCTGGCTGCTGCGGCACCTGGCCGCGCTGCGGGCCGGCCGGGTCGCCCTGGCCCAGCTGCCATGACCGCCGGCGGGGGGCCCGGGGCGACGGCGGCGGCAGCGGGGGCAAGCAGGCCGCCGCCGGTCAGGCCGCGGCCAGGGAGACTGCGCCTGGTGCGGCTGCACGCCGTCAGCAGGCGGGTCCCCGCGGCCGCGACCGCCATAGCTGCCTGCGCCGTCGGGCTGAGGATCGCGCTGGCGGCCGGGAGCTGGGACAGCTATGGCGCGCTGCAGCTGCCGCTGGTGTTCGAGGCCGGGGCCGCGGCGGCCATCGCCATCACCGCCGCCAGCCCGCTGGGCGAGCCGGAACGCGTCGCGGGCCGGTGGCTGCCGTTCCTGCGGCTGGCCACCGCGCTGGCGCTGACCGTCGCGGCGGTAGCCGCGATGGCCGCCGCCGGGACCGGGGCGGACCTCGCCGGCGGCGCCCTCGACGTGCTGCGCAACGTGGCCGGGATGACCGGCCTCGGCCTGCTGTGCGCCGCCGCCCTCGGCGGCGGCCTGGCCTGGATCGGCCCGGTCGGCTACCTGGTGGCCGGCGCCTACGCGCTGTACACCCAGTGGCACGGCCCGGCGCTGACCACCCCCTGGCTCTGGCCGGCCCGGCCCCCGCACGACCCCGGCGCGGCGATCTGCGCCGGGCTGGTGTTCGCCCTCGGGCTGGCGGTCATCACCGTGCGCGGAGCACGTGACCCCGCCGGCGAGTGAGCCCGGCCTCAGCCGCCATCGTGGCGGCGGGCCGGGTCACTCGGTCGCGTCCCTGGTCAGGCCCGGCGGGCCTTACGGCACGGGGCTGAGGCCCGCGGCCGTGAGCAGGTAGGGACCGGCGGCGTGGCCGGGATCGGAGGCGAGGGCGACGAAGGCCTCGCCCGCCTGCCCCGGGGTCAGGGCCGGGCCGGACCGTTCCCGGTACGCGGCTACGTCCATGCCCTCCCGGGCGGCGTAGGCGGCGACCGCGGCGGCGCCGAGGTCGGTCGCGGGGGTCAGCTGCGGCAGCACCGAGATGAACCTGATGCCGAGCCCGCCGCGCTCCGATTCCGCCGCAGCGTACGAGGTGATGAACCTGATCGTGGCCTTCGACCCGGCGTAGCCGCCGGACAGCGGCGAGCCCCGGAGGGCGGCCCCGCTGGACATCGTGATGACCGTGCTGCCCGGCGCGAGCGGGGCGAGCAGCGCCTCGCGCAGCCAGTGGAACGCCTGCTTGACATCGGTGTCCCAGTTGACGCTGAACGTCTCCCACGTGTGGTGCTGGAGCGGGCGCGACAGCGGGGCGGCGCCGGCGTTGAGCACGAGAATGCCGGGCCGGTAGGCGTCGATGAGCTGCCCGGCCACGGTGGGGTCGGCCGCGTCGGCGCGCACCGGGGTGAAGGACTCGCCGAGTTCGGCGCGCAGTTCCTCCAGCGCGGCGCCGTCGCGGGCGACCCCGACGACCGCGGCGCCGGCCCCGTCGAGCGCGGCGGCGATTCCCCGGCCGAACCCCCGGCTGGCCCCGGTGACCAGCGCGGTCGTGCCCTTGATGTCATTGCTTGGCATAACGATTCTCCCGGTGTACTGGAGTTCCGGCCGCCGGTCGTTTGGCGGCCTATTGATGTAGACCAGGCGGAACCCCTTGAATCGCCGCGGGCTGGCCTGCAGAGGACACCCGCATCGAATCGGCAGCAGAAACGCCGATTCGATGGGGGCCGCGCTGCAGGCTGGAGCGGCAGTCAGGCGATGTCGCTAGGCCGCGGTCGGCGGCCGAGGAAGGCCACGAGTCGGTCGCTCGGGCAGGCCGGTTCGGGCACGGGGACCGGGTCGGCGAACAGCCCTGCCCGGGTCGCGCGGGGGATGAGCAGCGGGGCCAGCGGCAGCAATTCGGCCGCCAGGCCCGGCGGGACCGGCTGGCGGACGCCGCATGCCACCGAGATGTCCCAGCCGTGGACCGCTACCTCGATGGCCCCGGTCGCGGCGACCATGCTCGCGGTCAGCTCGCGGTCGGCGATGGCCACGAGGCGCTCTTCCGCACCGGCGGCGGCGCAGGCCCCGAGGAGGTCACGCGCCTGGCGGCGCAGGCAGGCGACGGGGTCGGCCTCGGTGGTGGGCTCGTGGGCCGGGGGCGGGCCGGGGCCGACCTGGCCG
>Ga0075435_100003845_pt1 | contig 10239 bp, 8 predicted proteins | sample RhiMethybrSRZTD4_FD_75302 | JGI IMG/M metagenome (GOLD analysis project Ga0075435, IMG submission 75302) | Populus rhizosphere microbial communities from Tennessee, USA - Rhizosphere MetaG P. TD hybrid SRZTD4 | ecosystem: Host-associated > Plants > Roots > Rhizosphere > Soil | place: USA... | reverse complement strand
CACGTCCGACGGGTTCGATCCGTCGGCCGCGCATGGCGGTTCCGGCGAGGTTCACGCGCCACATGTCGAACTCGACGAGACGGCGCGGCAGAAGGTGATCGAGGTGACGAAAGAAATTCTCGACGGCGTTCACGTGTTCCACAGCACGGTCGAACTCGAGGAATACGTCGCGAGCAGCGTCGGCAACGTCGCCGAGGAAGGCGGCGCGGTTGCATCGACGGCAGAGGAGTTCGCTGCCGCCGCGGAGACGGTCGGAGAAGTCGCCGGTCCGTTTGCGGCCGTTGCGTTCATCGCGTGGGTCGGCTTCGAGGTGATCGACGCGTTCGAATCGGAGCGGCGTCTCGAGGAGCAGCAGGGCTTCGTCTACGGATTGACGTGGGAAGCGATGGGCGAATCCGATCATCTTCCGGAGTTCGTCGACGGCATCACCTACAGCGCGGACGAACACCGCGAGGCGTTCACGAGCGGCGTCCAGAAGGGCCGCGAGAAAGCGCGCGACCCGAAGCTGCGGGCACAGCTGCAGCTGCAGGTGGCGACGCTCGGCGCGCGATCCGGCTTCGGCGACACCTACGCCGCGGGCGAGCTGCTCAGCGCGCTCTGGCGCCATGGACGCGAGCACTCGCCGGGCGACAGCGACACCGACACGCTGCCGTGGCCGGTTCCACCGAACCGCGGCTGGTTCTGAGCCGCACGAACACAAGAACACGCGTGAACGACACGAGCGGGTGATCGGTCCGATTGTGGATCGTCATCGCGCGATCTGGAGGCTTTATGCCCGACATGACTCCGAGTGTGCTTGCCAACGCGATCATGGCGAAGCTCTATAACGTGCTGACGAACGGCGACGAGACGGTCCCGAAGTCGGACGACAACTTCTTCACGTGGTGCACGCCCGGCGTGCCCGTCGACGTGGGCGATTTCGATTTCCTGACGCAGGGCCTCACCGGCGTCGTCAAGCCTGAAGCGATCGCGAACCTCGCGGCGGCCGGCGGCGCGGCAGGCTCCGGCGGAACGGCAACGGCGACGGCGACGCAGCCACAGATCACCACGGCGGTGCTCGACCAGCTGCGCGCGGAAGACACGTCGCGCCTCTACATGCAGGCGGAGAGCTTCGCCCGCTTCGTCGACTTCATCCCCGACGTATCGCGCGTCAACAACGATCAGTTCGCGCGGTTCAACATCCAGAACAACGAAGGCACGCTCTCGCAGGTGTGGGAGCACATGCTGACCATGAGCCAGGTGATGGAAACGCCGCTCGACGACGCGACGAAGCAGAAGATCGAGAAGTTCCGCAATCTCCTGCAGGTGAAGACCAAGAAAAAGAATCTGGTCGACGACAGCGAGACCGAGGTGACCGAGCCGGGACCGCTGGCCGTTGCCTACGAAGAGAAGCGCGCCGCGTACGACAACGCCGCGCTCGAATACAACAGCCATCGCATCGACGCGCTCTCGGCGTCCACGCCGGCGGCGGTCCACTACTGGGCGATGAACGCGAACATCCTGCGCGACAAGGTGCGCGCGGCGATGTCCGACTGGATTTCGAACGGTTACAAGAACGACTACGAGCAGATTGCCGCGTACCTCGATCAGGTGCAGGCGCGTGATCTCACGCTGCTCAAGGCGCACTACAAGGACGACCTCGAGAAGGCGAAGCTGACCGGTCTCGCGTCGGGCAGCGACTTCTACTTCAGCTCGGTCGTGCCGGGCAACTTCGCGCGGTCGGCCGGATGGGCGAAGTTCGGCTTCTCGAGCGGCGACATCGCGTCGAACTCGAGCAGCAACTGGAGCACCAGCAGGTGGTCCGCGAACGCCGCCGGCGGGTACCTCGGCATCTTCGGCGGCTCGGGCAGCCACTCCGAATCGCGATCGAGCGAGGAATATCACGGCACGTTCCATTCCGACTTCTTCAATCTGAGCTTCGAGATCTGTCAGGTGCCGATCGTACGTCCCTGGTTCAAGCCGTCGTTCGTGATCGGCCACACCTGGAGGTTCGATCAGAACAACCCCGACACGAAGAGCGAGATGGTGAGCGACGGCGGCACGCCGCCGAAGGGTCTCGTGCCCGCATATCCGACGTCGATGGTTGTCATCCGCAACCTGTCGCTCGGCCTGGGCCAGTCCGACAGCTTCAGCAACTTCGTGAGCAGCCGGCAGTCGAGTTCGTCGGGCGGTGGCGGCTTCGTGTCCTTCGGGCCCTTCTTCCTCGGCGGCAGCGCGTCGAATTTCTCGGCGGGCGGCAGAACCGATCGGAACTGGGGCTACTCGTGGAACAACCAGACGATGAGCGTGCCCGGCACGCAGATCATCGGCTTCAAGTGCCACGTGTTCCCGAAGAGCCCGGATCCGAATCCGACCATCAAGACCTGGGTGTAGCGCGATCTGCGGAAGTGTAGCGCGCGATCCGTGTAGCACGAGCCTTTCAGGCGAGCGCGACAGCGGAAGCGGGAGGAACGTCCCATGGACGCAATCGTTCGACTGGCGCTGATGTCGAAAGCAAAAACCGTTTTCGAATCCGATGGGACGTTCCTCAGCTTTCCCGCGCTCAATCCGCTGACGTATTCGACCGAGTGGCTGCACCTCGCGCTCGCCGACGGCGGAACGGACGCCGAGCTGAAAGCCGCATCTGAATTTTCGCGGGTGGTCAACGCCATTCCGGGCGGACCGCTGTTCGACGGACCGTCCGAGGAATTGCTCTGGGATGTGTACGGCGACGTGCTCCACCGCGCGCACATCGCGGGCGGATCGTTGACGGCTGCGGAGCAGAGTGCGCGCGATCGCGCGCAGGCTGCGTTGTACGTGTCGGCGGCCGACGGCAGCCGCAGCGATAGTCCGCAGCTTCGCGCCTACAAACAGTACCGCGACGCCGTCATCACGGCGCAGGAGGAGCTTCGCAATGCCGAAGCAACGGCTCGCGCAGCCGGCGACGAGGCCTTCGCCGCCTGGCAGAGCGGCGCCGGCGCGACACTGCGGCAAGCGCTCGTGTCGCTGCAGCAAGAGTGGGTGACGAAAGGATGGAAGGACCTTATCGAACAGGCCCTGAACGTCGAAGAGACGCTCGGACAGAAGGCCGCGCGCGGCCAGTGGACGGAGTGGCAGAACGCGTTCAACCCCGATATCGATCTGCAAACAGATCTCGACAGGCAGCGATTCGCCGTCACCGGCCTCGTTCCATCCGACGCACTCGACCTCGACTCCTGGCCGACGTTCACGCTGTCGGCGGAAGAAATCACGGCACTTGCCGCCGGGGCGCCGCCCGAACTGCGCAATCTGCTGGATTCGACGAGCGGCGCCACCGACATTCTGTCGCTGACGTTCGAGTATCGATCCGTCGCGCTCAACCGGCCGTGGTTCAACCCGAGAGTGTTCCGGGCGCGATGCTGGAAGTTCGACGACGACGAGCCGCCGCTGTCCGACGGAGCAACACCGCCAAACGGCCGCTGTCCTGCGTACGTGGTCGCGCTCGTGCTCGCGCGCAACATCGACGTGTCGCGGCGCCAGCCGAGCGGAGGCGTTGAGCACGTCAACCTCGGCTCGCTTCAGGCGATCGAGTTCTCGCAGCTGCGTCTCGCCGAGCGCGAGAAGCTCCTGGCGCGCGGACCCGCAGGCGGCGTTCGTGTGGTTGAGAGCGATGGCTCGCGCGCGTTCATTCGGCCGGCGCCGGCCGCGTCTCCGGCATCGTCTCCGATGATTGCGCGACGATTCGTCGCGACGGGTGCCGCTGCCGCGCCCGCGCTTGCGGCCGCACCCGCGACACCGCTGATGATGACGATGCGATCGAGCGATGTCCGGCGTGCGGCGTTCACGCGGCTTACCGCCGGCGACTTCCGCGTCGCGGCCGACGCCACGACTCCACCGCCAACCTCACAACCGACGCCGCCGCCGACCGATCCGGCGACGAGGGATCGCATCTCCGTGCTCGCCATGATTTGTCGGGGTCTGCCGAAATGTCCGGATCCCGATCCGACGCTGAACTGGGACTGATTGCAGCGCGCGCTGCGAGGAGATTGAACATGGCTGAAGAAGAAGTGGCGTGCCGCGTGCGGACGGTGACCGCGCCCGACGGCACAGAGATTCCAGTGCCCGCCGGAGGCCTCGGCCTTGCGAGCGGTATGGTGGACATTCGCGACGATGCGGATGTCGACGTGCGGGTTTCGGAGAACGGCTACTACGTTGTCGTGAACAACGCCGAGCCGTCGAACGACGAAGCGCGCGATCTGTTCACGGAGCTGACGGTCGAGGGCGCGATCACCAGGCTCGAGCATCTGGTGATCGAAGCATTCGCCGAAGTGCCGAAGCTGGTGTTCAAAGGCGCCGGCCTGGTGGCCGGCGTGCTGGTCAGCCTGTTCACCAGCTCGAAGTTGACGCAGGAGATCTTCATCCGCGCCACCTTGCCCGACAGCGGCGCGCTTGTTACGTACTGCCTGCTGATCTGACGTCCGAGATGTTGCACCGGACGCCGGGCGATCGTGCATACAATTGAGGGGTTCGTGATGGGACACGCGTGAAGGTTCGCGAGGCCGCATGACCATGCAGATGGCGCTCAGCCATGTCATTCCGCTTGCGTTCGCGTCGGGACTGAACGTCTATGCGACGGTCGCCGTCATCGGGCTCTGCCAGCATTTCGGTCTGGTGTCGCTGCCCGAGCAGTTTCGCGCGTTCGACAACCCGTTCATCATCGGCGCCGCGCTGGCGATGTACGCCGTCGAATTCGTCGCAGACAAAGTTCCGTGGTTGGACTCGTTGTGGGACGCGGTGCATACGGTCGTCCGTCCGCTCGGCGGCGCCGTCGTCGCGGTCGTCGCGCTCGGCGATGCATCGCCGGCGATGAAAACACTCGTCGCGCTGCTCGGTGGATCGGTCGCGATGACGACGCATCTGACGAAGGCGGGGACGAGAGCGGCAGCGAACACGAGTCCCGAGCCGTTCAGCAACTGGATCCTCAGTATTGGGGAAGACCTGCTCGCTGTCGGCATTTCGTATGCCGCGCTTCAGCATCCGGTGCTCGCGCTGACCATCGCGATAGTGCTGCTCGTCGTCATCCTCGCGCTAGCGTCGGTCATCATCCGCGCGCTTCGCCGCCGGTTCTCGGGGCCTGACCCGAGTCTGACCCGGGTCTGACCGAGGGTCAGACCGGGGTCAGACCCCTCGTCAAGAACCGCCACGCGCTCGCGGCGACACCCGAGGCACATTTTTGTACGTTTTTGTGCTTGCGCCGGCACCACGTGAGAGGTACGGTGCCCCCCGAATCCCCGTAGCACCTGGGTGGTTCGTCTCTTTGCTTGAGGAGGCGCCATGAAAGATGTTGCGGGTCGGGGTGGTGCGTGCGTCGCGCGGTTCGTCCCCAGCGGCGTGCGCGAGCGGCCTCATCGCGCCGAGCGTCGGATCCTCGACCTCGACCACCACCTCGCGCGCGGTCACGCGCGGATCCACCAAGACTGCTCGAAGTTGTTGATCGGGCCGCATGGAATTTCGTTTGCCCTGAAAGGGTGAGCCGGTGAACAGCGCGGCGATCGTAGTCTGCCGCCTCCCGGGCGTTCCGTGCGTGATTACTGCCGAGGAGAGTCGCGAATGAGCACACGCGTTTTCTTCATGTGGGTCGTCGCATTGCTCGGTGTCCTCGCGTTCGTCGCAACGGTGTCGTCGCAGGCGCCGATGATCGGCCGCGAGGTGGCGGTACCGCGACACCTCGAGGACGGCGAAGAGTTCACGATTTCGACGAAAGCCCTCATCGATCACGGGCGCGCGCTGTTCACCGCCGTGTGGACGATTCAGGAAGGCGGCGGCCGGCCGTTGACCAAAGGCACGGGGAATCCGCTCAGGGATCCGAGCAGCCCGCTGCTGTTTCCGCGCAACTTCAACCGGATTTCCGCTCCCGATGCCAATTCGTGCGCCGGATGTCACAACCTGCCGTTTGGCATCGCCGGCGGCGGCGGCGACATCGTCGCGAATGTGTTCGTGCTGGGACAGCGATTCGATTTCGCCACGTTCGACACCGGCGACATGATGACGACGCGCGGCGAGATGAGTGAAACCGGCTCGCAGACGCAGCTGCAGTCGATCGCGAACTCGCGCGCGACGCTCGGCATGTTCGGATCGGGATTCATCGAGATGCTCGCGCGGCAGATCACCGAAGACCTGCAGGCGATTCGCGACGCGACGCTTCCAGGAACGTCGCGCGCGCTCGTGTCGAAAGGCATCTCGTTCGGACGGATCGCGCGCGCGCCGGACGGCACCTGGATCACTTCGAGCGTTCAGGGTCTGGCCGCGCCGAGCCTCACGACGACAGGATCTGCGAATCCGCCGAGCCTGATCGTCCGGCCGTTCCATCAGGCGGGCAACGTCGTGTCGCTCCGGCAATTTTCGAACAACGCCTTCAATCACCATCACGGCATTCAGTCGACCGAGCGCTTCGGCAAGGACACCGATCCGGACGGCGACGGATTCACGAACGAAATGACGCGCGCCGACGTCACGGCGGTGTCGATCTTCCAGGCGACGATGGCCGTGCCGGGACGCGTGATACCGAACGATCCGGACATCGAGGCGGCCGTGCTCACAGGCGAGCAGCTTTTTGCGTCGCTTCGCTGCGTGACGTGCCACATTCCGGCGCTGCCGCTCGATCGCGACGGATGGATGTTCAGCGAGCCGAACCCGTTCAATCCTTCGACGCCGCACAATCTTCTTCCGGGCGAAGCGCCGACGCTCGTCGTCGATCTCACGCGCGAGGACCTGCCGTCTCCGCGGCTGAAGCCATCGCAAGGAGTCGTGATGGTGCCGGCGTATACGGATCTGAAGCTGCACGACATCACGACGGGCTTGCCGGGCGACCCGAACATCGAGGCGCTCGACATGAACCAGCCGGCGGGCTCACCGTTGTTCTTCGCGGGCAACCGCAAATTCCTGACGCGGAAACTGTGGGGGAGCGCCAACGAGCCGCCGTTCTTCCATCACGGTCAGTACACGACCCTGAGGCAGGCCGTCATCGCGCACGACGGGGAAGCGCTGACGACACGGCAGGCCTTCGAGCGGCTGAGCGAATACGAACAGGGAGCGGTCATCGAATTCCTGAAGACGTTGCAGGTACTGCCGCCGGGCACGAAGTCGCTGATCGTGGACGAGCACGGCGAAAAAAAAACATGGCCGCCGCGCCGCGAACACGAGCGCCGTTGATGAAAAGAAAATGTGCACGCGGCGTGTTCTTCGCGTAGCGGCCGATCCGCTACGCGATCGCGCCCGCCGCGTGCAGCCGGTCAATCTCGTCGGGGCTGAATCCGTACTCGGCGAGGACCTCGCGGGTGTGCTCGCCGAGAAGCGGCGCGCGGCGGCGCGGATTGGTGGGCGTGCCGCTCATCTTCAGGGCGGACCCGAGCGCGCGCATCGCGCCGAGCGTGGGATGCTCGACCTCGACCACCATCTCGCGAGCGGTCACGTGCGGATCGGCGAAGACCTGCTCGTAGTTGTTGATCGGACCGCACGGGATCTCGTTCGCCTCGAACATGGCGAGCCAGTGGTCGCGCGGCTGGGTGCTCGTCACCTCCTCGATGCGTGCGGCGAGCAGCGTCTGATTGCGAACCCGCGTCGGGTTGTCGGCGAACTCCGGCGTCGTGGTCCATTCGGGATGGCCGACGAGATCGCAGAAGCGGCGGAACAGCCGATCGTTCGCGGTGCCGAGCGTGATGTAACCGTCCGCGCAGCGGATCGCCTGGTAGGGCGCGAACATGCGATGCGCCGATCCTTTCGGCTGCGGCACGCCGAGGCCGGCGAAGTACTCCGTCGCTTCCCACACCGACAACGCGATGCCGGCTTCGACGAGCGAGGTGTCGATGTGCTGACCGGCGCCGGTGCGCCGCCGATGCTCGAGCGCCGCCAGAATGCCGACGAGCGCGAACAACCCGGCGCCGAGATCGGTCAGCGGCACGCCGGCTTTCACCGGCGGACCGCCCGGCTCGCCGGTAATCGACATGATCCCCGACACGCCCTGCGCGACGAGATCGAAACCGCCTTTGTGCGCGTCCGGCCCCGTTTGTCCGTATCCTGATATCGACGCGTAGATGAGGCGCGGGTTCACCTTCGAGAGCGATGCGTAGTCGAGGGCGAGCGACTCGAGCACCCCGGGACGGTAATTCTCGACGAAAATATCCGCCGTCCGCGCGAGACGCACCAGCGCGTCGCGGCCGTCGGGTGCCTTGAGGTTCAGCACGACGCTGCGCTTGCCGCGGTTCACCGCGTTGAAGCTCGGGCTGTCGGTCTCGACCGCGCCCGGCATCGAGCGGGTCGAATCGCCGGACGGCGGTTCGATCTTGACGACGTCCGCGCCGAGATCGGCAAGGAGCATCGAGCAGAACGGTCCGGCCATCACCTGCGTCACGTCGAGCACGCGGAGTCCGTCGAGCGCGCCGGCAGCCACGCATCGTTTGTACTTGAGGGAGGAACGCTTGTCCACCACGCACACGACGTTCGACATCGACGGCCCGCGCGCGACGCTCACGTTCGACCGGCCCGAGGCGCGGAACGCGATGACGTGGGAGATGTACGAGGCGCTCGTCGCGGCGTGCGACCGCGTGGACGGCGACGCCGCCATTCGCGTGATGGTGCTGCGCGGCGCGGGAGGAAAGGCGTTCATCGCCGGCACCGACATCTCGCAATTTCAGAACTTTCGGACGCCCGACGATGGCATTGGGTACGAAAAGCGGCTCGACCTGGTCCTCGATCGGCTCGAGCGCGCGACGAAGCCGACGATTGCACAAGTCGAAGGCGTCGCCGCTGGCGGCGGCTGCGCGATCGCGCTCTGCTGCGACCTGCGCGTCGCGACGCCTGCGGCCACGTTCGGCGTGCCGATCGCTCGCACGCTCGGGAATTGTCTCTCGGCCGACACGTGCAGCCGCATGATTGCGATGATGGGTCCGGCGCGGTTCAAGGAGCTGATGTTCACCGGACGATTGATGCCGGCGGACGAAGCGCACGCGCTCGGCCTCGTGAACCGCATCGCGGAGGCGTCCGACATCGAGCGGGTTACGCAGGAGCTGGCCGCCGAAATCGCGTCGCGCGCGCCGCTGACCATCCGCGCGATCAAGGAGCTGACGCGCCGTCTCCTCGAGAAGCAGCGGCTTGCCCCCGGCGCGGACGCGGACATGATCGCGCTCTGCTACACGAGCGAGGACTTCAGAGAAGGCGTGAAGGCGTTCGTAGAAAAGAGAGCGCCTCGCTGGCAAGGGCGATAGATCACGCGAGCATTAGTGCAACCACGAAGACGCGAAGACACGAAGAAGAAATCAGTTTGTACTCAAACGGTCTTCTTCGTGTTTTCGTCGTTTCGTGTTTTCGTGGTTGCACTAATGGTCACACGTGGGTACCCACACTCTCCGGTTCTTCGAAGCTGCGCTCGGGATGCATAGTGAACGCGAGCAGGGCGCCGAGCAACAGCAGTCCGAGGGAGCCGGCGAAGGGGAGATGCCAGTCGCCGGTGGCGTCCGCAATCACGCCGAACGCGACGGGTGACAGGATCGCGGCGAGCGCCGATCCGGTGTTCATGATGCCGCTCGCGGTGCCCGCGTGGCGCGGGGCGATGTCCATCGGGATCGCCCACATCGGTCCGATGACGATCTCCGCGAAGAAGAACGCGCCGGCGAGACAGACGACGATCGCCGTGAGATCACGCGTCGCGAACATCGGGAGCAGCGACAGGAACGAGCAGAAGAACCCTCCGGTCACCACCGTCAGGCGCGCTTTCCGCACATCGCCGGTCCGCTTCAGGATGCGATCCGTGATGACGCCGCCGAGCATGTCGCCCGCAACGCCGGCAAAGAACACGGCGGACGAAAAGATCGCCGACTTCGCGAGGTCCAGCTTGTACTCCTCGCGGAAAAACGACGGCAGCCAGTTCAGGTAGAGCCACAGCGTCCAGCCGTAACAGAAGTACACGATCGTGACGGGCATCATGCGCATCGCCAGCGCGCCCCATGGCACCGGCGCGCGCGCCACGCGCGGCGGGCGGCCGCGATTCGGCAGCGCGTCGAGCTCGTCCGGCGTCACCGCTCGATGTTCGGCCGGCACATCTCTGAAGTACCACACCCAGGTGATCACCCACGCGAGGCTCGCGCATCCGAGGACGACGAACGAACCGCGCCACGTGACGAGCGCGATGAGCCAGGCGACGAGGGGCGGCGTGATGGCGTTGCCGAAGCGCGCGAACGCGTGCGTGATCGCCTGGGCGAACCCGCGGCGGCCCGGCGGCGTCCA